>Ga0209998_10000041_pt1 | contig 51989 bp, 47 predicted proteins | sample EndophyteCoNSPM_FD_187576 | JGI IMG/M metagenome (GOLD analysis project Ga0209998, IMG submission 187576) | Arabidopsis thaliana rhizosphere microbial communities from the Joint Genome Institute, USA, that affect carbon cycling - Endophyte Co-N... | ecosystem: Host-associated > Plants > Roots >... | reverse complement strand
ACAACACCTTCGCCCCGAGCCACCCCAAGGCCACCTTCGAGGTGATCAACCCGGCCACCGAGGAGAAGCTCTCCCGGGTGGCGAAGGCCTCCAAGGCCGATGTGAACCGGGCCGTGGCCGCCGCCCGACGCGCCCACGACACCGTCTGGTCGCGCCTCCCCGGCAGTGAGCGGGCGAAGTACCTCTACCGCATCGCGCGGATCATGCAGGAGCGCTCCCGCGAGTTCGCCGTGGTGGAGACGATGAACTCCGGCAAGCCGATCAAGGAGAGCCGCGACGTCGACGTGCCGCTCGCCGCGGCGCACTTCTTCTACTACGCCGGCTGGGCGGACAAGCTCGACTACGCCTTCCCGGGCCGGACGCCACGCTCGCTCGGCGTGGCCGCGCAGATCATCCCGTGGAACTTTCCGCTGCTCATGCTCGCCTGGAAGATCGCCCCGGCGCTGGCCGCCGGCAACACCGTCATCCTCAAGCCGGCCTCCACCACGCCGCTGACCGCCTACCTGTTCGCCGATGTCGTGCGCCAGGCGGAGCTGCCGCCCGGGGTCGTGAACATCATCACCGGCCCGGGCGAGATCGGGATGGAGCTGGTTCGCCACCCCGACGTCAACAAGGTCGCCTTCACCGGCTCCACCGCGGTCGGCAAGATGATCGGCCGGGCGGTCGCGGGGAGCCGCAAAAAGCTCACCCTCGAGCTCGGCGGCAAGGCTGCCAACATCGTCTTCGACGACGCGCCGCTCGACCAGGCGATCGAGGGGATCATCAACGGGATCTACTTCAATCAGGGCGAGGTCTGCTGCGCCGGTTCGCGTCTCTTCGTGCAGGAGTCCGTCTACGAGCCACTCCTCGACAAGCTGAAGGCGCGCCTCTCCACGCTGCGGGTCGGTGACCCGCTCGACAAGAACACCGATGTCGGCGCCATCAACTCGGCCGGGCAGCTCGCCAAGATCGCCGAGCTGGTGCAATCGGGGATCGAGGAGGGCGCCGAGATCTTCCAGCCCGACTGCGTCCTGCCGGACAAGGGCTTCTTCTTCCGGCCGACCCTCTTCACCGGCGTGAGCCAGAGCCATCGGATCGCCCAGGAGGAGATCTTCGGCCCCGTCCTCTCGGTGCTCACCTTCCGGACGCCGGAGGAGGCGATCGAGAAGGCCAACAACACGCCCTATGGGCTCTCGGCGGGGGTCTGGACCGAGAAGGGGAGCCGCATCTTCAAGATGATCGCCGCCATGAAGGCCGGCGTGGTGTGGGCCAACACCTTCAACCGCTTCGACCCGACCTCGCCGTTCGGCGGCTACAAGGAGTCCGGCTACGGTCGCGAGGGTGGCATCCATGGCCTGGGCGCCTACCTCGACCTGTCGTCGGACGGAGCCAACGGCCGATGAGCCCGCATGCGAAGGCCGTCGCGCCGCGCAAGGCGCAGCCGCTGGCGACGACCAACGGAGCGACGGCGCAGCGGCTCGAGATCCGCAAGACGTACAAGCTCTACATCGGGGGCGCCTTCCCACGCACCGAGTCCGGTCGGGCATACGAGATCCACGGCGCGAAGGGGGAGCTGCTGGCCAACGCCTGCCGCGGGACACGCAAGGACATCCGCGACGCCGTCCGCGCCGCGCGCACCGCACTGCCCCAGTGGAGTGCCAAGACCGGCTTCAACCGCAGCCAGATCCTGTATCGAATCGCCGAGCTGATGGAGGGGCGGCGCGACCAGTTCATCACCGAGGTGATGGTGGCCGAGGGGATCGGACGCCAGCGTGCCACGCGCCTGACCGACGCCGCCATCGACCGCTGGGTCTGGTACGCCGGCTGGGCCGACAAGTACAGCCAGATGAGCGGCTCGGTCAATCCGGTCAACGGCAGCTACTTCAATTTCAGCGTGCCCGAACCGAGCGGCGTCGTCGGCGTCATCGCGCCCGAGGGTTCGAGCCTGCTCGGGCTGGTGAGCCGCCTCGCGCCGGTCATCGTCTCGGGCAACTGCGCCGTCGTGCTGGCCTCGGAGACGCGGCCGCTGCCGGCCGTGACGCTCACCGAGGTGCTGGCCACGTCGGACGTCCCCGGCGGGGTCGTGAACCTGATCACCGGCCTGCGCCGTGAGCTGGTGCTGCACCTGGCCGGCCACATGGACGTCAACGCCCTCGACGCGTACGGCCTGGATCCCGCCCAGGGGGTCGCGGTCGAGGAGCTGGCCACCGAGAACGTCAAGCGCCTGGTCCGGCCTCCCCGGGGCGGCGCCGATGCCGTCAACTGGCTGAGTGCGAACGCCCAGTCGCCCTACCTCATCGGTGAGTTCGTCGAGACCAAGACGGTCTGGCACCCGATCGGCAGCTAACCGGCTGCCACGCGCTTCAGCGAGGTTCGAAACTGCGCCCGCAGGATCCGCGGGCCGAAGAGCACCATGAACGTGCCCAGCACCCTCCCGCGCGCCCCGCGAAAGACGCGGTAGCGCTCGCAGACGACCCGGGCTCCGCCGTCGGGCAGGGGCGCGATCGTGTAGCGAATCGTGCCCACCGGCTCGGCGATGTTCGAATCCAGCTGCGTGAGCGTCACCACCTCCGGCTCGGACCAGTCGTAGCGCTCGCGGCTCCACGCGTAGGAGACGCCCTCGGTCGCCTCCGCCCAGGTATGCCCCACCGCGTGGACGCGATAGACGGCCGGATCGCACGTCTCCTTCCAGACCACCTCGCGACGCGGCGAGAAATCGACCAGTGCGGCGATCACCTCACCGGCGCTGAGCGATGTGTCCAGCTGCCAGCGGGTGCGTTCGATCGGCCCCATCGGTCTAGAAGAGCCCGAGCCAGGCGGCCAGCGTCGAGCCGAACATGACGGCGGTGAGCAGGATCACCAGCCCGGTCAGCCCCCAGGCGACGATGTTCAGCCAGCGCGGGTTGGTGTGGCTGCCCATGATCCGCGGGTTGTTCACCAGCCGCAGCATGAAGACCAGGATGATCGGCAGCAGGATGCCGTTCAGATTCTGGCTGACCAGGATGACGCCGATCAGCGGCAGTCCCGGGATGAGCACCACGACGGCACCGATGAGGATCAGGGCGGTGTAGAGGCCCATGAACGCAGGCGCCTCGCTGAACTTGCGCGAGACGCCCGACTCCCAGCCGAACGACTCGCAGACCGCGTAGCTGGTGGTGAGCGGCATCACGGTGGCGGCCAGGACCGATGCGCCGAACAGCCCGAAGGCGAACAGCCCCTTGGCGAAGTCGCCCGCCACCGGCGCCAGCGCCAGCGCGGCCTGATCGGCGCTCTCGATCCGGATGCCGGTCGGGAAGATGATCACGGCGGTGACGATCACGATGAAGAGGGCGATGGCGTTGGTCCAGATCGCGCCCAGCACGGCATCGGCACGCTCGAACTGGAGCTCCTCCGGCCCCAGCCCCTTGTCCGCGACCGATGACTGGAGGTAGAAGAACATGTACGGCGTGACGGTCGTCCCCACCGTCGCCACCATGAGCAGCAGCGCGTTCGGCGCCAGGTCGATCGACGGGCTGATCAGCGCCTGGCCCACCCGTCCCCAGTCCGGTCCGGCCACGAAGGCGCTCACCACGTAGGCGCCGAACACGACCGCCACGGAGAGGAAGACCCGCTCCACCACCCGGTAGCTGGCGAAGACCACCAGCGCCCAGATGCCGGCCCCCACAATCGGCACGGTGACGTAGCGCGAGACGCCAAAGATCTCCAGCGCCGCGGCGGCGCCGGCGAACTCGGCCACGATGTTCGCCCCGTTGGCGATCAGCAGCACGACCATCGCGAAGAGCGTCCAGCGGACCCCGAAGTCGTCGCGAATGAGGTCGCCCAGACCCTGTCCGGAGACCGCGCCCATCCGGGCGGCCATCTCCAGCACGACGACGAGCAGGATGGTGGTGATCGGGAAGATCCAGAGGAGGGAGAGGCCGGTCTCGGCACCGAGCACGCTGTAAGTGGCGATCCCGCCCGCGTCGTTTCCCGCCAGGCCGGCGATCAGGCCCGGTCCCATGACCCCCAGGAAGGCGAGCACGCCGGACCGATGGACGCGAAAGTTCGGCAGCCGCTCGCGGAGCGAGCGCTGCACGCGCCGGATCGGGCGGGGGAGCGCCAGGCGGCGGGTCACCTGGCTACCGCTCCTCGGCCGGCTCGTAGATCTCCGGGAGGCGCTTGCGCCACCCCTCGCCAAGGGCACGTTCGAACGCGTCGTCGACGGTCACGATGCCCTGCATCCGCCCATCGGCGTCGACCACCGGCAGCGCCAGCAGGTTGTAGCGCGCGATCGCCGCGCCGACCTGCTCGGCATCGAGGTCCAGCCCCACGCTGATGGGGTCCGGGCGCATGAAGTCGCGCACAAACGTCTCCGGCGCCGCGACGATCAGGCCGCGGAGGGTGATGGTGCCGACCAGCATCCCCTCCTCGTCCGCGACGTACAGGTAGTAGACCTGGTCGGCGTCGGGATGCAGTTCACGCAGCCGCTCGATGACCTGCTCGGCCGTCATCTCCGGCGTGACGGTGATGAAGTCGGTGGTCATCAGGCCGCCGGCGGTCTCCTCGCCGTAGGCCAGCAGCTCGCGGACGTCCGATGCCTCTTCGGGTTCCATCAGGCCCAGCAGCTGTTCCTGGCGCTCCTCGGACAGGTCGGCGACGAGATCAGCGGCCTCATCCGGTCCCATCTCCTCCAGGATGTCGGCCGCCTTCTCCGGGGAGAGGGCCTCGAGGATGTCGACCTGGTCGTCGGCGGCCAGCTCCTCCAGCACGTCGGCCGCGCGCTCGTCGTCGAGGGCGGCCAGGATGCCGGCCCGGTCGCGCGGCGCCAGCTGCTCGACGATGTGGGCCACGTCTGCCGGATGCAGCGTCCCGAGCGCCTCGTGCGGGACCCGCAGCTTGAGGCTCGAGACGCTCGACTCGACCGGGTCGACGTCCTCCCACTCGATGTAGTTCTCCGCCTCGAGGTGGAGGGCCCGGGCAAGTCGCTCGCCCGGCCCTGAGAGGCCGAGCCGGCGCAGGATCCCGGCCAGCCCGACGTCCACCGCCACCAGTCGGAGGCGCCCCTCGACCGGGGCGAGCTGGATGTCGTTGACCCTGACGATCTTGCGGTCCTCGACGTCGACGATCTGCTTGTCGAGCAGGTCGAGCCAGAGGCGGATCTCGTTGGGCCGCTGGCGGAAGGTCGCCATGTCGATGAGCGTGGTGCGCAGCCGCGCTCCCTCGGCGTCGATCTCCTCGACATCGGTCCACGGCAGGAAGATGTCGCGGCCGCCGGCCACGCGTACGACGAGGCCCGTGACCGGCGGGTACTGCTCGCCGAGGGCCACGATCAGGTCGCGGACCTTGCCAAACGAATCGCCGTCACGGTCGCGGACCGGACGGCCGACCAGGCGGCTGAGGAAGAGCATGAGACGACCACCTCGCTCGAGCGTCGGGTTGGTTTGACGCGCGCAGGTGGTCGAGGCGACGCTAGGCGGTCATCCTCGCCCCGGCCATCGGCCTCGGGCGCGCGCAGATTCGGCTATCGGAACCGGCATCCACCTTGGATCGTGCTTCGCCTCGCTGCGTTCTCCACGCCTCGGCGGCCGGGTGAGCAGCCGTCGGGTCCGCCTGATTCTAGCCCGGGCTCGGTGCCCGCGGAACCCCTCAGGAGGCCTGGAGCGGGGTCTCATGCGAGTGATCCTTGGCGCGGGCCCGATGGCGCGCGACCTTGGCCTGGTTGCCGCAGGTGCGCATGTCGCACCATCGGCGCCGGCCGGTGGGAGAGCGGTCGATGAAGAGGTAGCGGCATCCGGCATTGGCGCAGACCCGCAACCGGGACGGGTTGTCATCGGCCAGGAACTGGGCGAACGAGCTGGCGATCGTGGCGCGCGCCTGGTCGAGCCGGTCGCCGACCTGGGCGAAGGTGTAGCGGGTTCCATCCGGGTCGCGCTCGATCTGGTGGTAGTGCAGCCCGTGGCGAAGGATGTGGTTCAGCTCGCGCAGTTGCTCGGTGGTCGGGTGGCCGCTCTCGGTCACCTCCGCCGCCACGCCGTGCAGCACGTTGCGCAGGTGCTGGAACCGCTCGAGCCGTCGAGCGGTCTCCTCGGGGTCGCGCCGGAGACGCGCCGCCTCGGCGGCCAGACCACGGCCGCTGATCAGCCGCCGCTCGCGCAGCCAGGCCAGCAATGACGAGATGTCGGGCACCGCGTCGGTCGGTTCGCCCCGCTCGTATTCGAGCGTGTTTCCGAATGAGATGAAGAGCTCCTCGGCCTGGTCGGGCTCGGGGAGCGTAGTACGATCGAGTGTCATGTAACCATTGTACAGCCCTTGACAAGTTACCAACGTCCAGCTACAGTTCCGTTGTAACCGTTCATAAGTGCTTTATCAGTTACTCGAGATCGAGAAGGAGGTTCGGAACGATGGTTGGTCTGGTGATCGTTATCGCCGTAGTGGTCGTTTTCGACCTCGCCGCGATCTTGTGGGGCACCGACAGTCGCTCGTCGAGCGACGACAGGTCCTCACTGCACGCCTAAGCAAGCACAACCACAGCCCGAGTCCGTCTCGCGGTCACGGGCCCCAACCCAGGAGGTTTTCATGAGCCGAGGAGCAACGTATCTCGGCCTGCTCGCCAATCTGAAGCAGGATGAGATGCTCTACGAGGCACGCCAGCGGTCGCATTCGACGGAGCCGATCCGTCCGCCCCGCGGTCGCAGCCTCACCGCCTCGCTGCTGCGCGTCCTGCGCATCACGAAGCGCTAGGCAGGCATTCGACCCGCGGTCCAGCCCTTTCACCGGGGTTGGGCCGCTTTTTCGTGCCCCTAGAATGGCGCCCATGCCACGCCCCCGGGCCGTCTCGCGCAGCGATTCCACGCTCATCAGCAACGCGGAGATGGCACGCGTCTTCAACGAGATCGCCGACATGCTCGAGATCTCGGGCGAGCTCGTATACAAGGCCGTGGCCTACCGCCGGGTCGCGGATGCCGTCGAGCGTTGGCCCGACGACGTGGCCCACCTCTTCCAGTCCGATGAGCCGCCCAAGATCCCCGGTGCCGGCCCGGCCCTGACGGCCAAGCTCGCCGAGCTGGCGACCACCGGGCAGCTCGGCTACTACGACAAGATGCGCGCCCAGGTGCCCGCGGGCCTGCTGGAGATCCTGAAGATCCCCGGCGTCGGGCCTCGCACGGTGAAGCAGCTCCATGACGAGCTGGGCATCGAGTCGGTTGACGCGCTGCGAGCCGCCGCGGAGGGAGGCACGCTCCGCACCCTCAAGGGCCTCTCGTCCCGGACCGAGGAGAACATCCTGGCGGCGATGGCGCGCCTTGCGTCGCGTGGCACGCGCCTCCTCCTGCACGACGCCGATGCGCTGATGTCCGGCCTCGTGGAGCAGCTCCTCAAGGTCCGTGGCGTGCATGCCATCGAGCCGGCGGGATCCCTGCGACGCCGCAAGGCGACGATCGGCGACCTGGACCTCCTCGCCGCCACCGACGACCCCGCTCGCCTGATCAAGGCGCTCGACGGCCTGACCACGGTCGAGCACGTCCTCAACGCCGGGACGGACAAGTCCAGCATCGTCCTGGCCGATGGGCCGCAGGTCGACCTGATGGTCTGTCCTCCTGCGGCCTGGGGCAGCCACCTCGTGCACTTCACCGGAAGCAAGGAGCACAACGTCGCGCTCCGCGGCATGGCGCTGGACCGTGGCCTGTCGCTCTCCGAGAAGGGGTTCAAGGTGGTCGACAGCGGTGAGCTGCAGCCGATCGCCACCGAGGAGGAGGTCTACGCTCGTCTCGACCTGCCCTGGATCCCGCCCGAGATGCGCGAGGACAGCGGCGAGATCCAGGCCGCGCTGGCCGGCCGCCTCCCGACCCTCGTCAGCCTCGACGATCTCCGCGGCGACACCCACGTCCACTCGGACTGGACCGATGGAGTGGACTCGATCGAGGTCATGGCGCGCGCCGCACGCGACCTGGGACATGCCTGGATCGTCCTGACCGACCACTCCCCCTCGCTCGGCGTCACGCGCGGCCTTACCCCCGAGCGGGTGGCGGAGCAGCGCGACGAGATCAGCCGGCTGAATGGCGAGCTTGCACCGTTCCGTATCCTGCACGGAACCGAGATGGAGATCCGCGCCGACGCCACCCTCGACTACCCCGACGACCTGCTGGCCGGGTTCGACGTCGTGGTCGCGAGCGTCCACACCGCCCGCGGACAGTCCACCGAGCAGCTGACCAGGCGAACGCTGGCGGCGATCGACAACCCGAACGTCGACATCGTCGCGCACCCGACCGGGCGGATCGTGAACCGGCGAGACCCGATCGCGCTGGATTGGCCGCGGGTCTTCGAGGCCGCAGCCCGCACCGGCACCGCGCTCGAGCTGAATGGCAGCCCGCGGCTCGACCTCGACGACGCGCTCGCCCGTGCCGCGGGGCAGGCAGGGGTGCGACTCACGCTGGCGAGCGATGCGCACCGCACCGAGGAGCTCGACCAGCTCCGCTATGCGGTGTCGGTCGCGCGCCGCGCCTGGCTGACCCCCGGGCAGGTGATCGGCACCCGGACGGCGGACGAGCTGCTGGAGCTGGTCGGATGACGGCCACCGAGGCGCGGCGCGAGGCGCTCTGGATCATCCTCCGCCGCATCGAGCGGCCGGAGACGATCGCCCTCGCCGCAGTGATGGCGGCGCTCGTCGTCTGGGGCTGGGTGGCCCCCTCCTTCTGGCTCGCCGTCGCGATCGCCGCGCAGCTGGCGATCGGCGGGATGGGCGCGGTCTGGGTCATCGGCCCCGTGCGCTCTCGATTCGGCTTCGCGAGGTACGCCACCTTCCCGGTGGCCGCCGTGGCGCTGACGCTGATGGGCCAGATGCTGAGCCCGGTGGCTCAGCTGATCGGGGCGCCGATCGCAGCCGTGCTGCTGTACGGCGTCATCCGCTTCGAGGTGCGGCTGCCGGATGGCAGGGCGCCGCGGCTGAGCATCGACCTGACGCTGGTCGGAATCGTCTTCGCCGCGGCCGCCGGCATCGCGGCGACCTTCCCTGCCGCGTCCTGGCCGCCGGCGGTCCTGCTCGTCGTCATCGCCGCCGCCGTGCCTGCCCTTCGCGCCGCGGAGCTGCGTGGCCGGTACGGCGTCGAGGCGGTGGGACAGGCCGCGCTGCACCTGCTGGCGGTCGCGCAGCTCGGCGCCAGCCTCGCCCTGCTGCACCTGCCAGGGGTCGTCGGATCGGCGGTGCTGGCGCTGGGATTCCACGCCTGGGCCGGGGCGGCGGAGGCGCTGGACAACGGGGCGCGGACACGCGCGGTGGCGGTTGAATTCGGCAGCCTCGCCCTCCTGGGACTCCTGGTCGCGCTGCTCCTGCGACCCTCCTGACCCGGCGCGTCGTTGCGCGTTGACACCCCTCCCGGGCTCTGCTACAACAAGGCGCTCTTCGGCCGGGTGGCCCGCCGAACGAGGCATTCCCGCACCAAATGACCGCCTCAACGTGAGCCTGGGGAGACGATGACGCTCGACGAGACGGAGACCATCAACCGCCAGCGCAGGCACCTCACCGATGTCGCCATCGGGCAGGCGACCCGCGGTGAATGGGAGGCGGCGGTCTCCACCAACCAGCAGATCCTGGAGCTCGGCGGCGACACCGATGCCTTCAACCGCCTGGGCAAGGCGCTCGCCGAGCTGGGCCGTCACGCCGAGGCGCTGGAGGCCTACCAGGGTGCCCTCGCCCGCGATGCCACCAATCGGATCGCCGAGCGGAACGTGGGTCGGCTGCGCGTCATCGCCGGCGGTGGCGGGGATGCCGGGGCGGTTGGCGACGGGAAGCAGGAGAAGGCGTCCGCGTCGCACTTCATCGAAGAGATGGGCAAGACCGGCCACGCGCGCCTCATCAACCTGATCCCGGCCAAGCAGCTCGCCTCGCTCTCCGCCGGCGACGCGGTCGAGCTGATCCTCGAAGGGGCGCTGTTGGTGGCGCGGGTCGGCGAGGTCGAGGTGGGACAGGTGGAGCCGCGCATCGGCTCACGGCTCGCGAAGCTGATGAAGGGCGGCAATCGCTACGACGCGGCCATCACCACCGTCGATCGCGACGAGGTGCGGGTGATCATCCACGAGGCGTTCGCCCACCCGGCGAACTTCGGGAAGGTCAGCTTCCCCGGCAGCGCAACCGGCCGCACCGGTGACGTCCGACCGTACATGAAGGGCACCGCGCTCCGCTACGATGACGAGGAGGAGTCCGAGGAGTCGGAGGAGGAAACCGAGGAGGTCGAGGAGCTCGACACCAGCCTTCCTGAATTCTCCGCCGAGCCCGAACTCGAGGAAGAGCTGCTCGAAGAACCGTAGGAGCCCGATTGACCGAGGCCGAACGGAAGCGACTGGATCACGTCGTTCTTCCACGCCGCCTCCCCGGGCTCGCACTCCTCGAGCGTTACTTCCCCTCGCCGGCCGACAACCAGCTCGACGCTGAGCTAACGGCATTCGCGCGTCCCGGCGACACCGTCCTCGACCCGTGGGCGGGTACCGGCTGGACCGCGCGGCGTGCCATCGCCCATGGCATGCGGGTGGTCGCGGCGGATCCGTCGCCGTTCGCCCAGCTTGCCGGTCAGGCGTTCCTGCTGGCACCCGAGCCGGCGGCCTTCGACGCTGCCTTCGCCCAGCTCTCCGCCTCGCGCCGCGTCGATGTCCCTCTCCGCCAGCACCTCGAGGAGCTGTATGCCACGCGCTGCTCGACCTGCCGTCGCCCGGTGGTGGGGGAGCAGTTCATCTGGCCACGCGACGGCGACGCACCGGGGCGCAAGATCTACCACTGCCCGAACTGCGACGTCTCGGTCGGCGGTCCGGCCGAGCGGGTGGCGCCGATCGACGATGCCGACCTGGCGAAGCTGGGGATCGATCGGCCGGTCGAGCCGGAGCCGGTGCTGCCGGTCGGCGAGGCAATGGTCGAGGTCGAGGATGACCTTCCGCCCGCGCCCGTCGGACTGACCGCTCCACCGCAACCCGAAGACGACCCGGCATCGCCAATCGGCGAGGGGGGCGGACCACCCTCGCTGGCTCCGGCGACGCCGGATCCTCCCACCGGGTCGTTGCGGGCCGGGCGCCCGCGCTACGCCTCGACCGTCCACCCCGAACCAGCCGCGCCGCAGGTGACCGATGTCCGGCAGAGCCTGCATTACCAGCAGCTGCGCGACCGATTCCCGGTCCTCGACGGCCGCGACGAGCTGGTCGACGAGCTGCTGGACCTCTACACGCCGCGCAACCTCTACGCGCTCCAGACGATCGCGAACAAGATCGACGCCGAGTTCCGCGAGCCGTCCCTGGCCGCGGTCTTTCGCCTGGCGCTGGCCGCCTGCCTGCTCCCCGGCAGCCGGCTGAACGGGTATCCCGGCCGCGTTGCATCGCTCCGCATCAGCGGCGGGCACGTCCGGCAGCCAGCGTCCCGACACCAGCGCGAGGTGAACGTCTGGCGCCTCTTCGAGACGGCCGTGCACGACGTGCGGACCGCCATCGCCGCGCTCGGGCGGGACCGGCGCCCGGCGCGCTTCGCGGCCGACCTGGACGAGCTGGGCGGGGTCGGGGCTGCCAACGTCCTCTGGATCCGATGCCGTCCCGCGGTGGTGGGCCAGTACCTGCCGCCCGACGGCGTGGACCTCGTCCTCGGCTCACCACCGCCGGCAGGGAGCGTGGACGAGATGAGCTTCGAGTACCTCGCCACTGCCTGGCTGCTCGGCCGTGAGGCTGCCGAGACGCTCCGCCTGGAGCCGCTCTTCGGGGCCGCGCACGGAGAGGGCGAGCCGGCCGAGGCGACGGCGATGCGGCATGCCATGGCGTCCGCCGCCGGCGCACTGAAGCCCGGTGGCTGGTGCAACGTCCTGATCGAGGGGGCGGAGCTCGATCGCGTGCTCGCGGCAGCGGTCGCCGGCGCCGCGGCGGACCTGGAGCTGGTGGACGTGGTCCATCGCGAGTCGGTTCGGTCCGGCGAGGCGATGGCGCTCCACTTTCGCAAGTCCTCTGCCGAGGATCGGCTGCGCCGGGTGATCGAGGCGACCCCGCTCCAGCTCGGAGCGGAGGATGGGCATCTCACCTACCCGGAGCTGGCGGCGGCGATCGACCGGTCGGTGACGCGGATGCTGCGGCGCCGGGGCGAGCCGGCAGGCCTGCTGCGCTGTGGGGCGGCGGTCCTCGAGGAGCTCCAGGCCACGGGGCTGCTCGCGCGCCTTGCGGCGTCGCGTGGCATGGCCCCGGAGGCGCCCGAGCCAGCGGCCGAGGACCAGCCGGCCGAAGCGCGGCCGGAGCGGGGACCGAACCTGCTGGCGACCCTCCTGCGCGAGGAGCTGACCCGCGACGACCACCCGTCCCTGATCAGGATCGGCGACGCGGATCGACCCCTCTGGTGGCTGCGCCGGCCCGAGCTGGACGAGGCGCCCCTGGCCGATCGGGTCGAGTGGGCCACCTTCTCGATCCTGACCACCGCCGGCCGCCTGGACGAGCCCTCGTTCATGGAGCGTATCTACGCCCTCTTCCCCGGGTTGGATGCACCCGACGAGGAGCTGGTACGCGCCTGCCTGGCCGCCTACGCATCGGTCGGGGAGAAGGGGCTACTGCGCAGCGAGGAGGACCTCTCCGCGCGGCAGGAGGATCACGCCCGGATCATCGGCACCCTGGTCGACTACGGCCATCGCCTGGGCCTGCGCGCGTGGGTCGGTCGCCGCGAGCACGAGCGTGCCTACGCCGGCACGACGCTGCTCGAGCGCCTGAAGGACGACGAGCGTCGCGCCTACCTGCCGCTCATCGTCAGAGCTCCGGCGGAGACGCTCGCCGCGATCGACGCGATCTGGTACGTCCGCGGCCGGATGGCGTTCATGTTCGACGTCGAATGGACGGCGATGCTGGGCGAGCCGATCCTGCGCCGCGGGATCGAGATCGAACCCACCGACCACCAGGCGCGCTTCTGCGCCTTCCCTGCCGAGCGGACGGAGCTGCTCCGCCTGAAGCTCGACCGATCGCCCTGGCTGCGGACCGAGGTGGTGCGCCAGAACTGGCACTTCCTCAAGTGGCAGCACCTCGAGGGGCTCGCCGCACGGGACGGCGCGAGCCTCGAATGGCTGGAGCCGGTGCTCGGGCTTGACCCGCTCATCGAGCGCGGCGGCGAGCAGCTGACGATGTTCGGGGAGTAGTTTGGCGAGCCCTCCGGCTCCGTACTAGACTCGGCCTGGGAGTGTCGTGGTTCCCCCCCGCGGCACTCCCACTGTGCTCAGGCCCGCGGGCCCGAGGGACGTGCCGATCGCCGCCCGAGGGCGCGGCGCACGACCGTCATCACCTCGTCCACGTAAGGCTGCCCCTGGCCGGTGTCGATGGCGTGCGTCAGGCAGCCGTCGATGTGGTCCTCGAGGAGGAGGAGCGCGACCGAGTCCGCGGCGGCGGTCATCGCCTCGACCTGCTGGAGGATGTCCAGGCAGTAGGCCTCGTCCTCGACCAGGCGCTCGATCCCGCGGACCTGGCCCTCGATCCGGCGCAGCCGGTTCAGGAGCTCGCCGCGGTCCTTCGTGTAGGCATGCCGGAAATGCTCGTGGTCGGTCTGGCTGTCCATACTCGGGGGTAGTATGCCATTCCTCGGTTCGCGCTACGATGCGTCAAGCGATGCCCGACCTTGACCGCGACGTACTGATCACACCCCTGGACCGAGCCCTCGTCATCTTCAGCCACCCGGACGACGCCGAGTTCAGCGCAGCCTCCACCATCGCCCTGCTGACGGCGGGTGGCACGCGCGTCGACTACGTGGTGACCACGGATGGCGGGAAGGGGACCGAGGACCCGGCCGTGACCCCGGCCCAGCTGACCGCCACCCGCGAGGCGGAGCAGCGTGCCGCCGCGGACCGGCTCGGCGTGTCGGAGATCGTCCATCTCGGCTACCCCGATGGCTATCTCACCCCGAGCCTCGACCTGCGTCGCGACATCGTGCGCCAGATCCGGCGCTTCCGGCCGGACCTCGTGATCGCGCAGAATCCCGTGCGTCGACAGGACGGCAACCCCTTCATCGGCCATCCCGATCATCTGGCCACCGGGGAGGCCACGCTCGCCGCGGTCTATCCCGCTGCCAGGGATCGCCTGAACTTTCCCGAGCTCCTCGACGAGGGGCTCGAGCCCTGGAAGGTGCGCCAGGTGCTCGTCTCCGGCGTCGAGAGCCCGAACCTGTTCCTCGACGTCAGCGGCACGTTCGAGGTCGGCCTCGAGGCGCTCTTCTGTCATGTCAGCCAGATCTCGGATCAGGCCGAGGTCGAGGCCAACGCTCGCGAGCGAGCCGAGGACCGAGGAAGGCAGGCCGGGATGACCCTGGCCAGCGCCTTCCTCTCGATCATCCTGGATTGAACGAGCCAGGCCGATGATGCGCGGGCACTGGGGCGGCGGTGGCGAGCCGGACCTCCGCGCACGGCCAGGGAGCGCCCCTGCCACCTTCCGGCGCATCGTCGGCTTCTTCCGGCCCTATCGGCTGCGCCTGACCTGGATCGCCGGCCTGATCGTGGTCACGGTCAGCATCGGCGTCGTCAACCCGATCTTGCTGAAGCTGATCATCGACAACCTCACGGGGCCACAGGACATCGGACTGCTGTACCTGCAGGCAGGGCTGATGATCGTCCTGCCCATCGGCACCAGCCTCCTCGGCGTTTGGCAGTCGTACCTGTCGAACGTCGTCGGCCAGCGAGTCATGGACGACCTGCGGCTGGCGCTCTACACGCACCTCCAGTGGATGCCGCTCCGCTTCTTCACCGAGACCCGCACCGGCGAGATCCAGAGCCGAATCGGCAACGACGTGAACGGGGTCCAGTCGGTCGTCACCGATACCGCCGCCTCGCTGCTCGCGAACTTCGCCACGGTCGCCACCACCGTCATCGCGATGCTGATCCTGGACTGGCGCCTGACGATCCTGAGCCTCGGCATGCTGCCGGTCTTCGCCTACATCACCTATCGCGTCGGCAAGGTGCGCCGGGTGGTGAGCGGCCTCACCCAGAAGTCGCTGGCCGAGGTGAGCGCCATCACCCAGGAATCGCTCTCCGTCTCCGGGATCCTGCTCTCGAAGACGTTCGGGCAGCAGCAGGCCAGCATCGAGAAGTTCGGCCGCGAGTCGCGACGGCTCGGCGACCTGCAGATCCGGCAGCAGATGATCGGTCGCTGGTTCTTCGCCATGATCGGGACCTTCTTCTCGATCGCGCCCGCCTTCGTCTACCTGCTGGCCGGCTCGCTGATCATCGGCGGCGACACGAACGTCAGCATCGGCACGATCGTGGCCTTCACCACGCTCCAGAGCCGCCTCTTCTTCCCGCTGGGCCAGCTGCTCAACGTGCAGGTCGAGATCCAGGGCGCGCTCGCCCTCTTCGACCGGATCTTCGAGTACCTCGAGATGGAGCCGGAGATCCGCGACGCGCCGGACGCCGTCGAGCTCGACCCGGCCACGCTGCGCGGCGACGTGCGCTTCCGTGACGTCACCTTCCGCTACCCGTCGCCACCCGCGCCGGTCGTTGCGGAAGGGGAGGCTGCCCAGGCCGAGGCGGAGGGCCGGGCGGTCCCGACGTCGATCCGGCCCTTCGGCCTGACCGAGATCGACTTCGAGGCGCTCCCGGGGCAGCTGGTGGCGCTGGTCGGACCGTCAGGAGCTGGCAAGACCACGACGACCTACCTGATTCCGCGCCTCTACGACGTGGACGAGGGGGCGGTCGAGATCGACGGCATCGACGTGCGGCGGATCCGGCTCGAGTCGCTGGGTCGGGAGATCGGGGTCGTCACCCAGGAGACGTACCTCTTCCACGCATCGGTGCTCGAGAACCTGCGCTACGCCAAGCCCGACGCCGACATGGAGGAGATCGAGGCGGCCTCCCGTGCGGCGGCGATGCACGACCGCGTCATGGAGCTGCCCGACGGCTACGACACCATCGTCGGCGAGCGCGGCTACAAGCTCTCCGGCGGCGAGAAGCAGCGCGTGGCGATCGCAAGGGTGTTGCTCAAGGACCCGCGCATCCTGCTCCTCGACGAGGCGACCAGCGCGCTCGACACGGTCAGCGAGCGGCTCATCCAGGGAGCGCTGGCTCGGCTCATGGAGGGGCGCACCACCATCGCGATCGCGCATCGGCTCTCCACCATCCTGCGCGCCGACCTCATCCTCGTCTTCGACCGGGGACGGATCGTCGAGCGTGGGACGCACGCCGAGCTGGTGCGCCACGAGGGCCTCTACGCGCGCCTCTACGCGGAGCAGTTCGCGAGCGAGCGACCCGCGTGACCAACCGACTCGCCGCCGAGACGAGCCCGTACCTCCTCCAGCACGCTCAGAACCCCGTCAACTGGTATCCCTGGGGGGCTGAGGCGCTCGAGCGGGCACGCGCCGAAGACAAGCCGATCTTCCTCTCGATCGGCTATTCGGCCTGTCACTGGTGCCACGTGATGGCGCATGAGTCCTTCGAGGACGCAGCCATCGCCGGCCAGCTGAATCGAGACTTCGTTCCGATCAAGGTCGACCGCGAGGAGCGGCCCGACCTCGACGATGTCTACATGGCCGCGGTCCAGACCCTCACCGGCAGCGGCGGCTGGCCGATGAGCGTCTTCCTGACGCCGACGCTCGAGCCGTTCTTCGGCGGCACCTACTTCCCGCCCAGCGACCGCCACGGCATGCCCGGGTTTCCGCGCGTGCTGAGCGCGGTCGCCGAGGCGTATCGCGACCGCCGCGAAGAGGTCATCGAGCAGGGCCGTCAGCTCGGGGCGCACCTCCGGGAACAGCTCGAGGTCCAGCCCGGCCGCACCGATGTCGAGCGGCGGCAGCTCGACGCCGCGGTGGCGAGCCTCGGAGCGCTGTTCGACGAGCGCCACGGTGGGTTCGGCGGCGCACCCAAGTTCCCCGCGCCGATGACCCTCGAGTTCCTCCTGCGGGCCTGGCGCCGCGGCCGGCACGCCAACGTGCTCGAGATGGTCACGTTCACCCTCGACCAGATGGCGGACGGCGGCATCCACGATCAGGTGGGCGGCGGCTTTGCCCGCTACAGCACCGACGCCCACTGGCTGGTGCCCCACTTCGAGAAGATGCTCTACGACAACGCGCAGCTCGCGCACGCCTACCTGGAGGCGTTCCGCGCCACCGGGGCGGAGCGCTATGCCGATGTGGCCCGTCGGACGCTCGACTTTATGATTCGCGAGCTGCGCACCGAGGACGGCGGCTTTGCGTCGGCGCTCGACGCCGACAGCGAGGGCGAGGAGGGTCGCTTCTACACCTGGGACCTCGCCTCGTTCCTCGACGCGCTGCGGGCAGGCGGGCTGGACGCTGCAGAGGCCGATGACGTGGCCGCCTACTGGGGCGTCACCGAAGGTGGCAACTGGGAGGGCCATTCCATCCTCAACGTGGCAGGGCACGAAGCACCGCCGGCCGATTTGCTTGAGCGTGCCAGGGCCGCGCTCCTCGCAGCGCGCGAGCGGCGCGTGCGCCCCGGTCGCGACGACAAGCAGCTGGCCGCCTGGAACGGGATGGCACTGCGCGCGCTGGCGCTGGGCTACCTGGTGCTCGGCGACGAGCGGTTCGGCGATGCGGCGCGCGGGTGTGTCCGCTTCATTCGCGAGCACCTGCTGCGCGATGACGGACGCCTGTGGCGGACGGCCCGCGACGGGAAGGCGCACACGCCCGGATTCTGCGAGGACGCCGCGCACGTTGCGGATGGGTTGCTGGCGGCCCATGCCGCCCTCGGCGAAGGGGGCGATCTGGAGCTCGCCGCCGCGCTCATGGATCGCGCGGTCGCCGACTTCTGGGACGAGGCGAGCGGCACCTTCTTCGACACGAGCGACGAGCACGACCGCACCGTGGCCCGGCCGCGATCCATCATCGACGGAGCAACCCCGTCGGCCAACTCGGTGGCGGCCGACGTGCTCTTGCGGCTCGCGCTGCTCACCGGCCAGCCGGACCACGACCGTCGCGCGCGCAGCATCCTGCGCGCCGCGGGGCCGGCGCTCGACCGCCACCCGGTCCAGTTCGGCAGGATGCTGGCGGCCGCGGATCGGGCATTGGGCGAGCCGGTCGACGCGGTCATCGCGGGCGAGGATGGAGGGGCCAGCCTTGCGCTGCGACGGGCCGCCGCCGCCCCGTACCAGCCCGACCTCGTCATCGCGCAGCTCTCGGGCCGGGATGGCATCGCAAGCTGGCCGCTCTTCGAGGGCAAGGCGGCGCGGGACGGTATCGCCACCGCCTACGTCTGTCGTGGCTATGCCTGCGAGGAGCCCGCCCAGGACCCCGATCGGGTGCGTGCCCAGGTGGCGGGCCTGCCATGAGACTCCGCATCCTGGTGGTGGCGCTGCTGCTCACCGCCTGCACATCGGCCTCGCCAAGCCCGAGTGCCGAGGTGACGCAGTCTCCGAGCCCGACCGAGGCGCCCAGTCCCACCCAGCAGCCGAGCCCGACGCCGATCCCGATCGACGAGGCGATGCTCGCCCGACGCTTCACCGTCATGGTCGCGGGCGTGGACTCGAGCGCCGCACGGCGGGCGCGCGGCGAGGACGAGAACACGGACGCGCTGATGGTCATCAGCGTCAGCGCCGACAAGTCGCGGATCGACATCATGTCGCTGCCGCGCGACACGGTCGATATTCCGATGCCCGACGGCTCTATCTACCGCAGCAAGATCAACGGGATCGCGCAGGACCTGGGGCTCGAGGCGCTGCGCGGCGCGATGTCCACGCTGCTAGGAATCCCGATCGACCGGTATATCCAGGTCGACATGGACGACTTCACCTTGATGGTTGACGCGGTCGGCGGGATCGACGTCGAGGTGGAGACCCGCATCCGCGACTCACAGGTCCACCTGTCCCTCGATCCAGGGCCGGCGCACCTCGATGGCGCCACCGCCCTGAGCTACTGCCGCACGCGGGCCGACTCCGACTACGGCCGCGCGGCGCGCCAGCAGCAGGTCATGGTGGCCCTCGCCCGGAAATGGCTGGATCCAGGGCTGGGAGCGCTCATCGGCACCGTCCAAATGCTCGACTCGCTCCAGACCGACATCGGCCTGGACGAGGTCCCGACACTCCTGGAGATCGGCCGTCGCTCGGCCTCGGCCGTGGTGACCGCCATCGTGCTCGAGCCGCCGCGCTTCTCGCTCTTCGTCGGCTTCGAGAACAGCCCCCGTGGCTGGGTCATGATCCCCGATGTGCCGGAGATTCGCGCCTACGCCCGGTCGGTCACCGCCGACTGACGAGCGCTGGGATCATGCCCCGGCGTACGAGTGCTGGCCGACGAAGAGAAGGCCGGCCCCCAGCCAGGTGAAGAGGATGGCGGCGAAGCCCAGCACGAGCAGCCACGGTGCGGCCGATGCCCACCGGTCGCGGCGCCCGGCGACGTGCAGATAGCCCCCGTATACGAGCCAGGTCGCCGCCGCGGCCAGCTCCTTCGGATCGTTGTTCCAGTACGAGCGCCAGGCGAGATTGGCCCACACCGATCCGAGCACGATCGCGGCGGTCAGCACCGGGAAGGCGAGGATCGCCGCCCGATGCGAGGCGGCACGGCAGACCGCCGCCGGCGGCAGGGAAGCGATCCCGTCGTGGGCGGCGCGCTGCGCGATCTCGCCGAGCGCGGCAGCGAAGGCGACCGCGCCGATCGCGTAGGCGAGCATCGCGGTCCCGACGTGGACCGTCAGCAGCAGGGGAGCCTGGAGCGCCGGCACCAGCGGCCGCACCTCGTCGGGCTGCAGGAGGGATACGCCGAGCAGGCCGGCCGCCACCAGCGTCACCGCCGGCGTCAGCCCGGCGATCGGCCGTCGCATCGCCAGGCCGATGAAGACCACCAGCAGCGCAGCGGCGAACGAGGCGCTGAATTCGTGCAGGTTGGACCAGGGAGCGTGTCCGGTGGCCGCCGTGCGGGCGGCGAGGGCCCCCAGGAGCAGGATCGCCGCCAGGACCGCGCCCGCCAGCGCGGTGCTCGCGCCGGTGATGCGGGGCGCTGGGGCCGCCTGCTCGGGACCGGTCCCCGCGAGCACCGGCATCGGCCGTCGGGCAACCACGGCGATGGCGGCGACCAGGCCGATGGCGGCGGACCCGAGCAGGGTGATGAGCGCCGCGACGATCAGGGCTGAGGAAGCGGTCATGCGGTTCGTCCGTGCCAGCGGCCCGCCGGACGAGGCGTCAGGCGGCGGCGCTCAGTCCGATGCGGGCGCCAGGGTGTCGTGGGTGCCGCATCGGTAGCAGGACTCATCGGCGGCCCGAATCGTTGCACCGCAGTTCGCGCACGAGACCAGCAGATCGGCCTCGCACTGGGTGCAGAAGCGAGCGTGACCGGGGTACCGCAGGCCGTCGTTCGGGCAGTACGCCACCCCCCGCGGGACGTCGATCGCGCCGTCGGGCGCGCGGGTCAGCTGGAGGGCGGGGAGCGTCGTGACCTCGGCCCGGACCCCCACCTGCGAGACGCGCAGGTAGCCGATCACCACCCACAGCAGGTAGAGCCCGACCAGGCCGATGAAGCCGTAGGGCGCGAGCGTCGCGACGAGGCCGCCGAGGCCGGTGGCGATGAAATCGATGACGTCGCGGATCAGCTCCATGGCGCCGCGATTCTAGCATCGGCCCTCGACGGCGCCGGCGCAGTCATGCTGCGCTACACTCCGCCAAATCGTCGCCTCTCGAGGAAGATGCCCCGACCCCGAATCGACCCCCGTACGCCTCTCACTGAGCTCCATGTGCATCTCGGCGCGGCGGTCACGCCGGCCATCATGTGGGGAATCGCCCACGCCCAGGGGATCCGCCTGCCGACCAAGGACTACTGGGCGTTCCGCGACCTGATCACGTTCGGGCGTCGTCGCCGCTCGTTCGATGCCTACCTCGACCTCTTTCACTGGACCGAGCTGATCCAGTCGAGCCCCACGGCGGTCGAGCGCAGCGTGTACGAGGTGATCGGCGGGGCATATCGCAAGAGCAACATCACCCGCATCGAGCTCCGCTTCAACCCGATGAAGCGCAACCGGGGCGGGGAACAGGATCTCGACCACATCATCGCGGCGGCGGTGCGCGGCATGGACCGTGCCGTGCTCGAGTACCCGCAGGTCCGCGCCGGCCTGATCTTCTGCCTGGACCGCGCGTTCAGTCGCGACCTGAACGAGATCATCGCGGCGAAGGCGATCAGCTGGCACAGCCGCGGGGTGGTGGCGGTGGACATCGCGGGACCGGTCGATCCGACCTTCCGCTTCGCCGACTATCGCGACCTCTTCGACGAATGCCGGCGCGCCGGGCTGGGGGTCACGGTGCACGCCGGGGAGACGGGTGGCCCCGAGGAGGTGCGCGAGGCGATCGAGGCGCTCGCGCCGACCCGCATCGGCCACGGCATCAAGAGCGCCTATGACCCCGGTGTGATGGGGATGCTTCGCGAGCGCGGCATCGTGCTCGAGGTGTGCCCGTCCTCGAACCTCACGACCCGGGTCGTCCGCAACGTGGCCGAGATGCGCTTCATCCTGCGCTCGCTCATCGACAATTCGGTCCCGTTCACGCTGTCGACCGATGGGCCGGAGATGCTGCGCACCCACCTTCGCGATGAGCTGGCGCTCATGCTGCGGACCGAGATGATGACTTCCGACGAGGTCGCCCAGGCGATCGAGACGGCCCATCTGGCCTCCTTCCTCGCCGATGAGCCGGCGCCGCTCGAGGCGGCGCTTCCCGGCGCGCCGATCGCCCTCGAGGTCGAGGTCTAGGCTGATAGACTCCCGGCCGTGTCCTCGATCTGGCGGCCGGTCCGGGAGCGGAACCCTGCCCGCAGCCTGATGGTCGTGGTCGCCCACCCGGGCGACGAGGCGTTCGGATTCGGCGGTGCGATCGCCCACGCGGCGGAATCAGGTGCGTACACCGTGGTGGTCTGCGCGACCCGCGGCGCCTTCGACCGGCGGCTCCTCGACCGGGCCCCCGCTCCCGGAGGCCGCAACCGCTCCTATCAGAAGCCCGTCGTCTGGCGGAACCTGGACACCGTCCGCGAGGACGAGCTGCGCCGCTCCGTCGGTCTGCTCGGGGTGCGGGTCCTGCGCATGCTCGATTACGCCGAGGAGGGGCTCGCCAAGGTGGACTTCGACGAGCTGGTTGGTCGCATCGTGCAGCCGATCCGCATGCATCGGCCAGAGGTGATCCTGACCTTCGGCCCTGACGGCGTCACCGGTGACCCCGATCACGTCGTCGTCGGACGCGCCACGCAGCGGGCCTTCGAGCGCGCCGCGGAGCCGCTGGCGTACGAGGACGACCTCGAGGAGGACCAGGTTGCCTGGCGCGCCGCGAAGCTCTACCAGCTGGTGGTTCCGGCATCGGGCCTTCAGGCGCTCGGCGACCGGGCGCCGGACAGCTACGGGTCGCCGGACGGGACCGACACGCTGACCCTCGAGCTCGGCGAGCTGGCGCAGGTCAAGCTCGGCGCGATTCGCCGCCACGTTTCACAGACGGGGTCCGCCGGTCCGTTCCACGATTGGCGGCCGCAGGTGCGGGACGCCTTCCTGGGGACGGAGCACTACCGCCTCGCCGCCTCCAACCTCGCTGTCCCCGCGGGCGGCAGCGTGCCGTCGGAGGAGTCGGGCCTGTGGGACGGCCTCGCCTAGGCGCGCCAGCCCCTGCCTCAACATAGGTAGCATCGGCCGGAACCCTCCTCTGCTACCCTCCCGATGCCGATTGCCCCACCGATCACCGGAAAGGAACGTCCCCTGACCACGCTGGATCAGCTCACCGACGAGAACATCATGGCCGCCCTCTCGCTCGTGAAGGACCCGGAGATCGGGAAGGACCTGGTCAGCCTGGGGATGGTCAAGTCGATCGAGATCACCGGCTCGGTGGTGGACCTCACCGTCGAGCTCACCACGCCCGCATGCCCGCTGAAGGCGAAGATCGAGTCGGATATCGTCGATGGCCTGTCGGCGCTCGGCGCGACCACGGTCAAGGTCGATTGGGCAAGCAACGTCAAGCGCTCGTTCGGCGGGCCTGCCGCGGACCTGATCCCCGGCGTCAAGAACACGATCGCCGTTGCCTCCGGCAAGGGCGGCGTCGGCAAGACGACGGTCGCGGTGAACCTGGCCGTCAGCCTGGCGCGCGACGGTGCACGGGTCGGCCTCCTCGATGCCGACATCACAGGCCCCAACGTACCGCTCATGATGGGCACCAGCGGCTCCCACGTCACCGGCGTCGGGTCGCGGGTCAACCCGGTCACCGCCCATGGCGTGCAGATGATGAGCATCGAGTACTTCCTGACCGGCGGGGCGCCGGTGATCTGGCGCGGACCGCTGATCCACTCCGCCATCCAGCAGTTCCTGCGCGATGTCGAGTGGGGCGAGCTCGACTACCTGATCGTCGACCTCCCGCCCGGGACCGGCGACGCAGCCCTCAGCCTGAGCCAGCTCATCCCGCTCTCCGGGGCGGTGGTCGTCACGACCCCGCAGGAGGTCAGCCTCCTCGACGCGCGGAAGGCGATCGCCATGTTCAACAAGGTGAACGTGCGGACCCTGGGCGTGGTCGAGAACATGAGCGGCTTCATCTGCCCCGACTGCGGCAGCGAGCACGACATCTTCGGGACCGGCGGCGCCGCCAGCCTCGGCCGCGAGCTGGGGCTCGAAGTGCTCGCGCGGATCCCGCTCGAACCGGCCGTGCGGACCGGTGGCGACGCCGGGGCACCGATCACCTCCACGCAGCATCCGTCGAGCGACACCTCCGTTGCCGCCGCCGCGCTGCGCGAGCTGGCCCGGACGGTCGCCGGCCGCATCAGCGTGATTGCCGAGCCGTTCGCCGGGGCGCGCGCGAGCTAGTACCCCCCGGAAGTCCCCCTGTCGGGGGATTGTCTGGTCCTCCCGGCTCGCCAGAATGCCGTCCATGCGGATCGCGGTGCTCGCCGACCTGCACGCCAACCTGCCCGCTTTGCGCGCGGTGCTGGACGACGTGCTCGCACTTGGGTGCGACACGATGTGGTGCGTCGGCGACGTCGTGGGACGCGGCCCCCATCCCTCCGAGGTCGTCGACGAGCTGCGGGGCCTCGCGGTCCCGACGATCCAGGGCAACTGGGACGACGCGGTCGCGCTGCGCCGGGAGCACCCCGGCGTCGCGTGGCCCGACACCGAGGCGGAGATCGCCGGCCTCGCCTCGCTGGAGTGGACGGTCAACCATCTCTCCGACGACCAGCGCTCGTGGCTCCGGCAGCTGCCGGTCAGCTTGCGATTTCCGCTGGACGACCGATCGGTGCTCCTCTTCCACGGCTCGCCAACTCGTCAGAACGACTACCTGTGGAGCGACCGGCCAAGCCGCGTCTTCGCCCGCGTGGTCAGCGACCAGGGCGATGACCTGCTGTGCTTTGGAAACACCCACGAGGCCTTCCATCGGCTGGTGGGCAAGAGCCACTTCGTGGCCGCCGGCTCGGTCGGGTGCGGGACGATCGACGACATGAGCGCCAAGTACGCGGTCATCGACGTGGAGGGCCCTGACCTGATGGTCAACTTCCGATCGGTCCCGTACGACCACTTCAGCGTTGAGGCCGATATGCAGGCGGCCGGGCTGTCGCCGCTGCTCCTGCGCGTACCGCCGGCCTCCCACGTGGCGCTCGACTCGGAGTCGGAGCACCTGGTCGAGGCCTAGGGGGCGTCCGGTTCCCGGTACGAGGCGATTGCCCCGATCATCAGCGCCCAGAAGCGGTCCACCTCCAGGCCCTGCCCAACCTCGGCATTCGCGTCGCGCCCCGTGACGCCATACACGTCGCACACGGTGCGGCCGTAGCTGAACTCCGCATCGGTCTCGATATCGACCCGCATCCGCTGCGTCGGCACGATGGTCGGGTCGATCACCCAGGACACGGCGCAGGGGTCGTGCACGGCCGGTGCCGCGAACCCGAAGACCCGGAGGTAGGTCTCGGCAAAGAACCCGAGCAGCTCGACGCAGACGTGCGCCAGCGGGAATGCGAGCGCGGCGATCCGCTCGATCACCTCGGGCGTGGCGAGGGCCTGGTGCGTGGTCTCGAGCGGAACCATCGTGATCGGCACGCCCGATTCGAAGACGGCGCGCGCCGCCTCCGGATCCGCCGCGATGTTGAACTCAGCGGCCGGCGTGACATTCCCGAGCCCCATCGCCCCGCCCATCAGCACGATGCGTCGCAGCCGCTGCGCCAGGCTCGGGTCGCGGGCAAGGGCGCTGGCCACGTTGGTCAGGGGCCCGGTGGGGACGAGGACCAGGCCTTCGTGCCGGTGCGACTCCTCGAGGATCAGGTCGATGGCGTGGCGGGGATCGAGTGGCACGGTCGGAGGCCCGAAGGCCGGGCCATCGAGCCCGGACTCGCCATGGATCTCGGGCGCCGCGATGCGGCTCCTCACGAGCGGACGGTCGCAGCCGGCCGCGATCGGGATGTCGCGGATCCCGGCAACGCTGCACATGCGCCGCGCGTTGAGGGTGGTCTTGTCCAGGCTCTGGTTGCCGGCCACGGTGGTGATCGCCACCAGCTCCAGCGAGGGGTCGGCGGCCGCCAGCAGGATCGCGAGCGCGTCGTCGTGGCCAGGGTCGCAGTCAAGGACGATCGGCTGCCGCGGCGGGCCGCCGGAGGTCATTCCTTCTTGTAGGGACGGCCGTCAGCGGCCGGGGCACGCACCCGTCCCACCAGCCCGGCGACAACGATGATCGTCACGAGGTAGGGGACCATCTGGAGGATCTGCGAGGGGAGCCCGATGTTCAGAATCGCGAGCCGCGCCTGGACGGCCTCGGCAAACCCGAACACGATCCCAGCCAGGAATGCTCCAATCGGAGCCCAGGCGCCGAAGATCACGGCTGCCAGCCCGATGAAGCCGCGGCCCGCGGTCATCTCCTGCTGGAAGCTGCCTGTGGATCCAAGGGTGAAGTACGCCCCGCCCAGCCCGGCCAGCATGCCGCCCAGGATGACGTTGCGATAGCGGACGTAGAAGACGTTGATGCCGACCGTGTCCGCCGCCTTCGGGTGCTCGCCGACGGCTCGCACGCGCAGCCCCCATCGGGTGGAGAAGAGCATGAAGTGGAGCACCACGATGCAGATGACGCAGGCGTAGATGAATAGGTTCTGGCGGAAGAGGATCCCGCCGATCATGGGCAGGTCGCTCAGGAGGGGAATCGGGAACGGACCGAAGCGTTCGGGGTTGTTCAGCTCCGGCATCTCGGCGAGGACGCGATTCGCGAGAAACGATGTGATCCCGACCACCAGGATGTTGATCACCACGCCTGCGATGATCTGGTCGACCAGGTACCGAATGGCCAGGACTGCCAGCAGCGCGGCCAGGAGGCCGCCGGTCACGATGCCGGCCACGATCCCGACCCACGGATTTGCCGTGATGCTGGCCACCACCGCGGACGTGAAGGCAGCGGACAGGAGCATCCCCTCGATGGCGATGTTCACCACCCCGGCGCGCTCGCACAGGATGCCGGACATCGCTCCGAAGGTGATTGGCACGCTGCGCTGGAGGGTCGTCTGCAGGATGCCCGCCAGGCTCATGCTCCCGCCTGAGCCGGCCCACGTCAGGAACGCGAAGGCGAAGCCGCTGATCACCAGCGCCAGGACGATCGCCCAGCGCGCCCCGAAGCCTCGCGTCAGCTGGATCACGCCAGCCATGGCGGCCAGGGTTGCCAGCAGGTAGGCGGTCAGCCCGGAGGGGATGACGAGGTCAGGGATGGTCGGCTTGCCGATGTTGAGGCCAAAGGTCGTTTCCGACCCCGGCTCGACCTGGCCGAAGACAAGCAGGATGACGACTGCCAGCACGAGGTAGAAGATGCCGTAGCCGCGCTGGCGGGCCTTGGTGATGCCGCCCCGCCCGACGGCGGTGGCCACCGCCGCGGTCATGCTCCCCACCCCTTGCTGAAGACTTCCGTGCCGGTGGTCTTCTCAATCCTGATTCGATAGATCTCCCGCACCAGCGCCGGCGCCGCGATGAACAGGATCACGAGCCCCTGGATGACCACCACCAGGTCGATCGGGATCCCGGTCTGCGCCTGCATCGGAGCAGCACCGGCTCGCAGGGCGCCGAAGAGGATCGCCGAGAAGACGACCCCGACCGGCCTCGACGCGCCGAGGAGCGCGATGGCGATGGCATCAAAGCCCCAATTGGGCGAGAAGTTCGGCGTGAGCCGGAGGTTGGTGCCGATGATCTCGGACGTACCGGCCAGCCCGGCCAGCCCGCCGGAGATCATCATCGACAGGACGATCGTGCGGCTGATGCTCATGCCTGCGTAGCGGGCCGCGGACGGGTTCAGGCCAACGGCGCGGAACTCGAATCCCTTCGTCGAGCGGAAGAGGAGCCACCAGACCGCGACGGCGGCGACGAGGGCGAGAATCAGGCCCCAGTGGAGCCGCTCGTCGGCCAGCAACCGCGGCAGCGTGGCGCTTGGCAGGATGTTCTTGCTGATCGGGTCGTCGCGACCGGGCAGCTGGAAGAAGACCTGCCGCAGGGCGAGGTCGATGATCGAGTACGAGACGTAGTTGAGCATGATGGTGGTGATCACCTCATGCGCTCCGGTTCGAGCCTTGAGGATCCCGGGAATGAATCCCCAGAGTGCGCCCCCCACGAATCCAGCCAGGATGGCGAGTGGCAGGTGGATGAGCAGGGGCAGGTCGGGGAAGCTGATGCCCACGGCGGTCGCGAACAGGCCCCCGACGTAGATCTGCCCCTCGGCCCCGATGTTGAAGAGCCCGGCGCGGAAGCCGAGCGCCACAGCCAGGCCGGCAAGGATCAGCGGCGTGGCACGCAGCAGCGTCTCGGTGACGGGGCCGATGTCCCGGAACGGGTTGCCGACGGATCCGGCCAGCAGCCCACCGTAGGCGGCGCCCACCGAACCGAAGCCGGCTGCGAACGCGGCACCCGGATTTGACCCCACCTTCTCGAGGAACGTTGGATCCGAGAGGATGATGACGATGGCCCCGACCACGAGGGCGGTGACGAGGGACAGGATCGGCACCAGCAGCTGTCGGGCAACGCCGAGCACCATCGCCCCGATGCTGCGGCCCTGGGGTGGTGTGGCTGCCACCGGGGCGGGCGGTGGGTCGGGGGGCAGCGTCCCGATGCTCACGTCGTCGCCTCCACCGGCGTCAGCCCCTCCTCCGGGTGCGCTCCGCCCATCAGGAGCCCCAGCCGTTCCGGCGTTGCCTCGGACGGATCGAGGATGTCCACGATCCGGCCCTGGAACATGACCGCGATCCGATCCCCGAGGGAGAGCACCTCCTCCAGCTCGGTCGAGACGACCAGCACGGCCGTGCCCTCGTCGCGCTTGGCCACGATCCGCTTGTGGATGTATTCGATCGATCCGACGTCGAGGCCCCGGGTTGGCTGGGCAGCCACGAGCAGCTTGAGCGGGCGCGAGAACTCCCTGGCCACGATCACCTTCTGCTGGTTGCCACCGGAGAGGTTGCCGATGTCGTTCAGGACCGATGGCGTCCGCACGTCGTATTCCTTGGTCAGGTCGGCTGCCACCTTGCGCACAGGCTCCTGGTGGATGGCGAGCCCGCTGGCGAACGGTTCCAGGTAGTAGCTGTTGAGGATCATGTTCTCGGCCACCGTGAACCCAACGACCAGACCGTCCTCGAGGCGATCCTCGGGGACGTGCCCAACGCCTGCCGCGTAGACGTGGCGCGGGTCGCCGGGGGCGGGCGCCCCGGCGATCTCTATCTCGCCGGCCTCGATCTTGCGCAGGCCGGTGATCGCCTCCACCAGCTCCGTCTGGCCGTTCCCGTGGACGCCCGCCACGGCCACGATCTCGCCAGCTCGGACGCTCAGGTCGACGCCGTTGACAGCGACCTGCAGGCGGTCATCGAGGACCGTGACGCCGCGCATCGCGAGGACCTCCTCGCCCGGTTTCGCGGCCCCCTTGGTGACCTCCAGCTGTACAGGACGGCCGACCATCATCCGTGCCAGCTCGGACTCATCGCTTTCGGCCGCGGTCGTGGTGCCGACCACCTTCCCGCGGCGCAGAACGGTGATGCGGTCGGCGATCTCCAGAACCTCGTTCAGCTTGTGGGTGATGAAGATGATCGAGGTCCCGGTCTTGACGAGGGAGCGCATCACCTCGAAGAGGTCCTCGATCTCCTGGGGGGTGAGCACGGCCGTCGGCTCGTCGAGGACGAGCAGGTTGGAATGCCGATATAGCGTCTTCAGGATCTCGACCCGCTGCCTGACGCCGACCGGCAGGTCCTCGATGTACGCGTCAGGGTCGACGCGCAGTCCGTGCTCCTCAGAGAGCGCGACGATGCGACGCTTGGCAGCCTCGTGATCGAGCGTGAGCAGCGGTCCATTGGTGGACTCGACGCCGAGCATGATGTTCTCGGTGACGGTGAAGACCGGGATGAGCATGAAGTGCTGATGGACCATGCCGATGCCGGCGGCGATGGCGTCGCCAGGGCCGCTGAACTGCGTGCGGACGTCGTTCACCAGGATCTCGCCCTCGTCCGGCTGGTAGAGGCCGTAGAGGACGTTCATCAGGGTCGACTTGCCCGCGCCGTTCTCGCCGAGCAGGGCGTGGATCTCGCCGGGCATGACGGTGAGATCGATCCCCTCGTTGGCGACGACGCTGGGGAAGCGCTTGGTGATCCCCTTCAGTTCCAGCTTCATGGGCTGACTCCGGGAACCGGTACATAAGGACAGGCGGCCCCGCCGGGTGGCGAGGGCCGCCTGTCAAGTTGGTCGAACGACGGCTTCCTTACGAAGCCGCTGAAGCCGGTGGCTGTCCCGAGAAGGCGTCTGCGGTGACGCTCCCATCGATGAGAGCGGTCTTCAGAGCGTCAATCTCGCCCTTGAGCTCCTCGGAGACCGCCTCGGCGAGGTCGTGGAAGTCGGCCATGCCGACGCCCTCGTTCGCCAGCGTCCCGACGTACAGGGTCTCGGGCCATGCGTTGGCGCCATCGAGGTCAATGGCCGTCTTGATTGCGTCGAAGACGGCGTTGTCCATCCGCTTCAGGACGCTCGAGAGCATGATGTCCTCGTAGCCTGGAACGGAGATGTACTGGTCGACATCGACACCGATGAACATCGGCGCTGGGTCGAGCCCTGCACCGTTGTCCTTGACGGCAGCCATCGCTCCGATGCCGACCGGACCGGCGACCGCAAAGATGATGTCGGCGCCTTCCTGCATCAGGCCATCGGCCGTCTGGCGGCCCTTGTCCTGATCGTCGAAGTCACCGGTGAATGACCCGGTCTGGGTCGCGGGGTCCCAACCAAGCAGCTCGACGGACGCGCCCTTCTGCTCGTTGTAGTAGTTGATCCCGGCTGCGAAGCCGTTCATGAAGTCAACCACCGGACCGATCTGGATGCCTCCGAAGGTGCCGACCTTGCCGGTCGTCGACATCCCCGCGGCGAGGTAGCCCTGCAGCATCGACGCCGACTTGGTGTCGAAGACGAGCCCCAGGATGTTCGGCGGAGGCGGGTCGTAGGCGAAGTCCACGATCGAGTACAGCTGATCGGGGTTCGTCGCCGCGGAAGCCTGCGTGGCAGCTCCCAGGAGGAACCCGACGGTGATGATCAGGTCGCACTCGTCGTCGGTGAACGTCGCCAGGTTCGGCGCGTAGTCGGTGTCCGCGGTGGACTCGAGCAGTGCGCTCGTGACTCCGAGCTCCGACTCCGCGCGCAGCACTCCATCGTGCGCGTTCTGGTTGAATCCCTTGTCGTCAACGCCACCGGTGTCGGTGACCTGGCAGACCTTGAAGCCAGCCGGGGCAACCGATGCACCCGCCGACTCCGCGGTGGATCCCGCGGGCGATTCCGACCCAGCGGGCTGACAGGCAGCCATCACCAGCATCAACGAGACGAGGGCGGCGCTCGCGCCGAGCCATCGCTGCTTCCGCATTGATTCTCCTTCTCCCCTCACTCACTGGATTGCCGGCGCCGCATCCGTTCGCGACGTGTCGGTCGCGTTCTGGCCCGAGGGCGAGGCCGGCGCGAATCCGCGCGATCATACTGCGCCGTCAAGCGGGCGCTCAAGTGCTTTGTGCGGTTGGCATCCCTATCATCCGTCGGCATGGACCGATCCGGCGTGCCGACCCTGCGCCTCGTGATCTTCGACCTCGACGGGGTCATCTATCGCGGCAGGCAGCCGGTCCCCGGCGCCGCCGAGCTCGTGGCAGGGCTCCGCAAGGCGGGCCTGCTCGTCCGCTTTGCCACGAACAACTCGATGGCCACCCGCGCCATGTACGTGCCCCGCCTGGTCGAGATGGGGATTCCCGTCGAGGTGGACGAGATCGTCACCTCGACCTCCGCCACCATCGATCACCTGCGCGCCCACCTGCCCGAGGTCCGTCGGGTGATGGCCGTCGGCGCGGAGGGCATGCTCCACGAGCTGCTGGCGGCTGGCTTCGATGCGATCGCGGCCGGGGATGCGGTCGACGCTTCGTATGACGGCGGACCGCTGGAGGCGGAATACGACGCCGTCATCGCCGGGCTGGACCCGGCCTTCGACTTTCGGCGGCTGGCCGCGGCGACCACCGCCATACGAGCGGGCGCCCGCTTCATCGCCACGAACGCGGATCTGCGCTACCCGACGCCCACCGGATTCCTGCCGGGGGCGGGATCGATCATCGCCGCCCTCCGCGCCGCCAGCGGAAGCGAGCCGCTGGTCATCGGCAAGCCTCAGCCGGGGATCTTCACCGCGATCCTGGAGCGTGCGGACGTCAGGGAGGAGGAGGCGGTGGCAATCGGCGACAACCCCGATGCCGACATGGTTGCCGCGAGTCGCGCCGGGATGCGGTCGATCCTCGTCCTGACCGGCGTCGCCGACGCGGCGATGGCTGCCGCGCTCGATGGCGAGATGCGTCCCGACCACGTGGCCGACGACCCCGACGCGGTCGCGGCGATCCTGCTCAAGGGCCTCGGCTGATGTCGGCAGCGTCGGCCGCCCAGGCCGACCATGCCTCCTCCGCGGCACGCATCATCGGGTCGAGGACCAGGCGCGGCCCGAACGCACGACCGAACGCATTGAGGGCGATGGCGGCCAGCTCGGCGGCGGTGAGACGCATGGCGACCGCGGCCCGTGCCATCTCGTCGGTGAGCGTGGTGTTCGAGACGGTGCGATCGTCGGTCGACAGGGTCACGCTCACCCCCGCCCGGTGCAGTGTCCCCAGTGGATGCAACGCCAGGTCCGCCACGATCCCGGCCTGGACATTGCTCGTTGGGCACAGGTCCAGCGTCACGTCGCGGTCGCGCAGCAGGGCCATGACCTCGGCATCGTCCGCCGCGGTCACGCCGTGCGCGATGCGCCGGACATCGAAGCCGAGCGCCTCGCGGATCCGCTCCGGTCCGGGCACCTCTCCGGCATGTGCCGTGAGCGCCAGGCCACCTTCGGCCGCAGCCACGAATGCCGCCGCGTGGGGCGGTGCCGGATACGCGGCCTCGGGCCCGGCCAGGTCGAACCCGATCACCGGCGGCCCGAACGCAGCCGCAGACCGTGCCAGCTCGACGTTGGCGGCGGGCGGATGCGAACGCATCGCCGTCGCGATGAGGCCGATGAAGGGGGTGCGCGGACCCAGGCGCGAGGCCGCCTCGGCGACACCGTCGGCGACCGCCCCGATCACCTCGTGGACCGACATCCCACGCTCCAGGTGGAGGCGCGGCGCCCAGCGGATCTCGGCATACGTCAGCCCATCGTCAGCCAGCGTCTCGACCAGCTCGGCGGTGACGCGCCGCAGCGAGGCCGCCGTCTGCAGCAGCGAGATGGGCAGGTCGAAGAAGCTGAGGAGCTCCGACTGGTCGGCGCAGCGGGCCGGACCCACCAATCGCGCGGCGGCGTCCTCGATCGTGAGCGCCTGGCCTCCCTCCGCAGCCAGCTCCACCGCGGTTCGAGGGCGCAGCGAGCCATCCAGGTGCAGATGCAGCTCTGCCTTCGGCAAGGTCCGCAGCCGATCGAGGTCCACCATCAAATGATAGGTCTCGCCGGTGGACGCCGAGCGGCGATCGCCATCGCTGCGGGGTTGGCGGTCGGGATCGGCTTCGGCCTCCGCGCCGCCGATCCGGCGGCCGCAGACCCTCCGGCCGCGGAGGCTCGCACGGCCGGTCTGCTCGTAGCAGCGCACGCTGCTGACGCAGCCCTGGCACGCCTTGCCGAGGGGCTCGAACCGGCGCGGGACCACGCCCGACGCGGGACAGCGTTGACGGTCTCCGGAGAGGAGCCGGCCCCCGAGCTCATCTCGGCCGCGGACCTGCTGGCCGGGGCCGGCGAGAAGGCCACCGCTGCTCGACGCGCGCTCGTCGCGCTGGCCGGCATGGCCGCGGCCATCCGACCAGGGCTGGCCGTCCCGTCGCTCTCATTCGCCGGGCCTGACCTCGAGCAGATAGCCGCACAGCTGCGAGCGGGAGCCGATGCGGCGACCAGCTTCGTTGCGCGACGTCACGCCACCGAGGCGGTGGTCGACGCGCTGGGCGCGGCCCTGGCGGCGCTCGACCGGAATGACCCGACCGCGGCGCTCGCCGCCCTCGACGAGGCCGACGTTCCGCTTGGGCTGCTCGAGGACTGGGAGGACCGGCCGCCGCTGCTCAGGTACTGGATGATGACCAGCCGAGACCTGATCGCGGCCGCCGGCGACATCGCGCGGGCGACGCTTGCCAACGACCCGGCCGCCGTGGCGGCCGCAGGCAAGCGCTACGCCGCAGCGGCCGAGCGGGCGCGCGGCGCGGACAACGCCCTGGCCTTCACCCTGAGCGAGGAGGGAGCGGCGATCAGCGCCACGCCGCTCCGTCGCCTCGCGGCGGCCGCGGACGAGGCGATCGATGCTCGGTCGGCACTGCAGCCGTTACTGCAGGCAGCGTCCTGAACGGCCTGGTTCCGGTCCTATACTGGCCGGGCCGATCCGCGCGGACGCGCTGCGATCGGCCCCTTCTGAACCGAGCCTGAGGAGCATCGATGCGCGTTCGTGCCGATTCCAGCAAGCCGGCGTCGGTGCAGGCTGACGTCCTGGCGGTCCCGATCTACCGAGAGGACCGCGAGATGCCGGCCGACCTTATGGAGCTCGATGCCGCCACCGGTGGCGCCATCACCCGCACGCTGGCGTGGGGCGAGTTCAATCCGCTGGAGGACGAGACCGCGCTGATCGAGGTCCAGGGTATCGGCGCCGCGCGGATTCTCTTCGTCGCCTCGGCCCGTCGAGGCCGCGGTGCGTGGCGCGCGCGGCGAAACGCCTCAAAGGCCGCCCGCCGGCTCCAGGGTCGTGGCGCGACGACCCTCGCCGTCTGGCTGCGGGATGGCGAGGGCGCGGACGCGTACGCCGCTGCCGCCATCGGTGCCAGCCAGGGCACGTTCCGACCCTATGCCTACTACGGCAGGGTGCGCGACACCCCCGACATGCTTCGGAGCATCAAGGAGCTGGTATTGGTCGGCGAGGGAGCTCCGGACGAGAGCGTGCTCTCCGACGCGATGGCCATCGCCGACGGAGTGGAGTGGGCACGCGAGCTCTCCAACCGATCCGCGAACGATCTCTACCCCGAGAAGATGGCCGAGCTGGCCCGTGGCCTGGCCGAGGACGGGTGCAGCGTCGAGATCCTGGGTCCGGCGGAGATGCAGGCCCTGGGCATGGGCGCGCTCCTCGGCGTCGGGATGGGCGCCGCCCATGAACCACGCCTGATCGCCGTGAAGCTGCCGGGCTGGGAGGCCGGCGGAGATCGACGGCTGGCGATCGTCGGCAAGGGGGTCTGCTTCGACTCCGGCGGGATCAGCCTCAAGCCACCCGAGCGGATGGAGGAGATGAAGCACGACAAGGCCGGCGCCGCGGCGGTCCTCGCCGCCGCCCGGACCGTCGCCCGGCTGGCGCCGCAGACGCCGCTGATGGCGGTGGCCCCGATGGTCGAGAACATGCCGGGTGGCGCCGCCCAGCGTCCCGGCGACATCGTGAAGGCGATGAACGGCAAGACGATCGAAGTGATCAACACCGACGCCGAGGGACGCCTGATCCTGGCCGATGCCCTCCACTGGGCGGAGAAGCAGGGCGCGACGCACATCGTGGACGTGGCAACCCTGACCGGTTCGGCCTCGGTTGCGTTCGGCGACCTGATCAGCGCCTACTTCGCGCGGCCGCGGGAGTGGGGGAGCCAGGTTGCCGCCGCCGCCGATGCCACGGGGGAATGGTTCTGGGAGATGCCACTTGCGACCGAATACCGTGACGCGCTGGACTCGGCCCACGCCGACATCGTGAACTCCGCATCGCGCGAGGGATCGCTGATCAAGAGCGCCGTCTTCCTCTCCGAATTCGTCACCGTGCCGTGGGTCCATGTCGACATCGGCGGGTCCGCCTACCTCATCAAGGACAAGGCGCACAACCCCAAGGGGTCGCTGGGAACCACTGTCTCGACGCTCGTTCGCCTGGCGCGCGACTTTGCGGCGGCCTAGCGGACGTTGACGATCACGGCGCTGGTCGCGGGCATCGTCTTCGTCGCGATCGGCGCCGGCGCCGAGCGGCTGGCCAGCGTCTGGCCGCCCGACGAGGCTTCCGGGCGGTCGCCCGGCGTGCGAACGATCCTCATGGCGCTCGCCGCCGGGGTGGTCGCTGCGGCGATCGCGTGGCGATCGACGCTTCCAACGTGGGCGCTCGCAGTGCACCTGCTGATCCTTGCCATCCTGGTCGTGCTGACCGCGACCGACCTGGAGCAGCGCCGCCTGCCGCATCTCCTGCTTGACCCGCTCATCGTCGTGGCGGTCGTCTTCGTCCCGTTCAACCCCGGCGTCCCGTGGACGGATGCACTGATTGGAGCCGCCGTGGCGGTCGCGTTCATGGGCCTGCTGGGCCTCCTCGTCCGCGGTGGAGTCGCGCTCGGCGACCTGTACCTGGTCGGCCCCATCGGCCTGGTCGTCGGATGGCCGGCGATCTTTGTCGCCATCTTCGTGGCAGGCCTCCTCTCCGCGGTCTTCAGCGCACTCCTGCTCGTGACGCGGCGCGCCGGCCTGAAGACCTATATCCCGTTTGGACCGTTCCTGGTCGCGGGCATGGTGGTGACCTTGCTGCGGGATGCTGCCCTGCTCGGCCCGGTTGCTGCCGCTCTCACCTCGGCGGCGCTGCCCCTCAACTAGGGGGCAGAAGGCGACCCAGGGGGGACGAAAGGGTTGACCGCAATCGGGTTCGGTCGGGTATCCTTTGGCCCCCCGGCTGAGCGCCGGGGACGCTCCGGGCCCCGCACGCACGCCCTCGCGCCGCGGCTCGAAGCATTCAGGACCAGCGACATCAGGGAGTCATGTCGATCGCCATTCGCCCAGCCGCGCCGTGGGTCGCCGCCTTCCTGCTGCTGACGGTCGCCGTTGCGCCGTTCCAGTGGCAGGCCGAGGTGCGGGCCACCGACCCGACCGTTGACGGCGCCGTGAGCGAGCAGCGCCAGATGGAGGCCGAGCTGGCGCGCCAGCGCACCCAGCTTGCCGAGCTGCAGCGCGAGGAAGCCGAGCTTGCCGCGAGCCTGCGCAGCATCAGCGGCGACCTTACGAGCGTCGGCCTCGAAATCGAGCAGGCGGCGCGCGACATCGAGCGGGCGTCGCGGAGCCTCGAGCAGGCGCGCGGCGAGCTGCGCAAGTACGAGGTCGACATCGCGAACCTCGAGGAGACGCTGGTCGACCTCGCCAGCGGGATCGAGGTCTCGAAGGTCGAGCTCGTCGAGCGCGAGGCGCTGCTGCAGGACCACATGCGGACCGCCTACGAGCAGAGCCAGACCTCCGTGCTGGAGGTCCTCCTCTCCACCGACTCGTTCACCAAGGCGTCGAGCGAACTCTCGTACATGCTCACCCTCTCGGACGAGGATCGCAAGCTCGCCAACGAGATCCGCGACAGGCGGGAGCGGCTCGAGATCCGAAGCGACACGCTCGGCGTCGGCCGCGACACGCTCACCAGGCTCCGCGATGCCGCCGCCGCCCGGGCCGATGCGCTCGCCGAGCAGCAGAAGCAGCTGGACGCGGCCCGCGCCGCGCTCGAGGAGAAGCGCGCCCAGCTGGAGGAGATGCAGGACGCCCAGGAGCAGCGCTTCGCCACCCTCAACCAGAGCGCGATCGGCCAGCAGGAGCTGATCGCTGCGCAGGAGCAGCAGCTCGCCGCCCAGCAGGCGCTCGTCGACAAGCTCAAGGCAGCGGCTGACCGGCTCGACATCGCGTACCGCGGCCGGTTCGACTGGCCGGAGCGCGGACCCTTCCTGATCACCCAGGAGTTCGGCCCCACCCGGTTCAACGCGTTCCACACCGGACTCGACATGTCCTACATCAACCGCTGCGAGGGGCCGATCTACGCCGCCGGCGACGGGATCGTCCTCGCCGATGGACGCCCGAACCAGAAGTACGGAGACTGGGCGATCGGCGTGGTGATCGGCCACTCGCAGCACCTGGCAACGCTCTACTGGCACCTGTCGCGCGAGATCGTGACGGTGGGCCAGGAGGTCCACGTCGGTGACGTGATCGGCTACGAGGGCGCCACCGGGTTCGCGACCGGCTGCCACCTCCACTTCGAGGTCCAGTTCGACGGCTCCCCGCAGAACCCGAGGAAGTACCTGCCCTAGCCGGTGAGGCCGTCACCCGACATCCGATTCGACCGAATCACCGGCATGGGGTACCGTTCGCTCGATGCACCCGGCCATGCAGCGGCGCCGTCATCGGCTGATGATTCGCCGCACCACCCAGCGTCGGAGTCCACGACGCGGGATGGCAACGTTCCTGATCGTCGCCGTCGGCGTCTTCGTGCTGTTCGTGGGCGGGACCGTCGCCGGGACCGGAGCGGGCCTCGTCGCCGCCTATAACTACTTCGCAACCGGCCTCCCCGATCCGCACATCATCGACGGCATCGACATGCCGGCCAGCACCTACGTCTACGACCGGACCGGCACCGTCCTCCTCGCCAGGTTCGAGTGCGAGAACCGCGAGGAGGTCCGCTTCGCCGAACTGCCCGACTCGATCGTGAACGCGACGGTCGCCGCCGAGGACCGCACCTTCTGGACCAATGACGGGATCGACTACACGGCCGTCGCGCGCGCCGCGCTCGCCAACCTCCAGGCCGGGTCGATCGTGCAGGGAGCCAGCACGATCACCCAGCAGGTCATCAAGTACGCAGGGTCCATCAAGCTGTCTCAGGACGAGAACGAGCCACCGTCGACGGCCGCGCCATCGGTCGTGCTCGATCCAGGGGCTGGCTTGCCGGCTACCGACCCCTGCGAGCAGCCTGACCTGACCTTCCTGGAGGGGCGTGGCTTCGGCGACAAGATCAGGGAGCAGATCCTTGCCCGCCAGGTGACCGCGGCCTATCCCGGCCGCGCCGGGAAGGAACGGATCATCGAGACGTACCTCAACCTCATCTACTACGGGAACCGCTCCTACGGCATCAAGGCCGCATCGGCCAACTTCTTCGGGACGTCGGACCTGGGTCAGCTCTCCCTGGCACAGGGGGCCTTCCTGGCGGGGCTGCCGCAGCTGCCGAGCTACTACGATCCGTACCAGCCGGTCGAGGCTCCGCGTGGCCCCTCGCGTGCGATCGCGCGGCGCAACGACGTGCTCGACGCGATGCTGCACGAGGGGTACATCACCCAGCGCCAGCACGACGAGGCGGTCGCGGTCACCTGGGAGGAGATGAACCCGAGCAAGGTGACATCGATCCTGCGCGAGCCTCACTTCGCGTTCCGGGTGCAGCGCGAGGTGGTGCGCATCCTGGACTCGATGGGGGTCGCCAACCCCGAGCAGGCGGTGCGCACCGGTGGTTATCGGATCACCACCTCCCTTGACTATGCGCTGCAGCAGGAGGCCAAGGAACAGGTCGCGCTCTGGGTCGCGAAGCTGGTGAACAAGAACGTGCATAACGGGGCGCTGGTCGCGATCGACTCGGCAACGGGCCAGATCGTCGCCTACGTTGGCAGCGTCGACTACTACAACCGCGAGGATGAGCGCGTCAAGGGCCAGTTCGACGTTGCCGGCCTCGCCAAGCGCCAGCCGGGGTCTGCCTTCAAGCCGATCACCTACAGCGCGGCGTTCCGTGCTCGCCAGGCGACGCCGGCGACCTTCTTCCTCGACGCCGTGGTCCAGTACGGCTCTTCGAATCCGAAGAACGCCTACATCCCGACGAATGCGAACATCAAGGAGCACGGGCCGGTCCTGGCAATGGACGCCCTGCGCTACTCGCTCAACGTCCCCTCGGTGATGATGCAGTACCTCGTCGGCGTGGACGTCACGGCCCAGTTCGCGCAGACGATGGGGATCGCCAGCTCCGAGTACATCATGGGCGAGGACCCCGGGCTGACGCTGACCCTCGGCTCGGTACCAGTCAACCTGACGAACATGACCCAGGCGTACAGCGTCTTCGCCCAGCAGGGCACCCTGCGCCCCGCCACCACCGTGATCGAGATCCGCGACCGCAACGGCAAGGTCATCTACGACGAGACCGACAACGGCCCGAAGCCGACCGAGCCGATGACGCCCGCCGAAGCCTACCTGACCCACTGGATCCTGGAGGGGAACACCAACCCGAGGACCAATGTGGTGTGGGGACCGCCGTCGCAGCTGTTCGACGCCAATGGACAGCGTCGTCACGCAGGCCTGAAGACGGGGACGACCAACGACTTCAAGGACGTCTCCGCCTTTGGCTACGTCCCGGGCAGCCTCGTCACCGGCGTGTGGATGGGAAACAGCAACCAGGAGCCGCTCTCAAACAAGCTCGGCCAGGGCCTGTACAGCGCCGACGGTCCGCTGTACCTGTGGCACGAGTTCATGAAGATCGCCCTCAACGGGTCGTGGGACTGGAACGGCCACGCGCCCGTCCCCAACGGCGATTTCCCGCAGCCGCCAGGGGTCGTCACCGCCTCGGTCTGCCGCTTCAGCGGCATGGCCGCGACCGGCGCCTGCGGGCAGACGATCACGGTGCCGTTCCTCGACGGGACGGTCCCGCCGCCCGACAACGTGCACGTCAACAAGCAGGGCGGCGGCGGCGCTCTGTCGACGCCAGACGCATCGGGCAATGGAGGCGGTCAGATCCAGGTCAGCGGGTCGTGCTTCGACGTGGTCAAGGAGGTTGCCCAGGACAGCCGTCGGCCACCGGAGATGGTGGCTGCCGCGAAACGCTGGGCTGACCGCTTCGTGAACGGCCTCCTCGCCCCGAAGGGCAGCTCGAGCCAGATGAGCGACCTCGGACCCGACAAGGTCTGGCTGCTCATTGCGCCGTTGCGTGGCAACAATGGCTACGGCGCCCCGATCTGCGGGGAGATCCGCGCCACGCCGACACCGGTGCCCACGCCCCCCGGGGGCGGCGGTGGCTGCCCGCCAGGGAAGCCGGGTGGCTGCACCCCTGAGCCGACGCCCGCGCCCGGTGGCGGCCTGCCGGTCGACCCACCGGCATTGGTGACCTTCTTTGCCGTGCCCGCCATCCTCGGCGGCGTGCCCCTGGCCGCCCGGGTCGGTCGCTGGGGCAGGCTGCGCAGACGACGCAGCCGGCGCCGCTGAGCGGAGTGCGTCAGCCGGCCGAGTGCCGGCCTCCGCGCCCCGCCGTGCGAGAATCAGCCCGTGGCGAAGTCGATCCTGACCCTGGTGCTGGCCGGCGGCGAGGGTGAGCGGCTCTCGATCCTCTCGCAGGTGCGCGCCAAGCCCGGCGTCCCGTTCGGCGGGAAGTACCGGATCATCGACTTCGCGCTGTCCAATGCGGTCAACTCCGGACTGACCGACGTGGCGGTCCTGACCCAGTACGCGCCGCGCTCGCTGATCGACCACATCGGCGTCGGGCGTCCCTGGGACCTCGACCGCAGCCGCGGCGGCGTGACCCTGCTGCAGCCATACCTGGGACGAGGCAGATCACGCGACTGGTACCGCGGCACGGCGGACGCGGTCCTGCAGAACGTCGAGTTCATCGCCGACCGCGACCCCGAGCTGGTGGTGATCCTCGCCGGCGACCACGTCTACAAGATGGACTACCGGCCGTTCATCGAGCGGCATCGGGCCACGATGGCGGATATCACGTGCGCCGTGCGCACCGTCCCGATCGAGGAGGCACACCGGTTTGGGATCCTGGAGGCCGATGCCGACGGCTGGATCACCGCCTTCACCGAGAAGCCGGCGAAGCCGACCAGCAACCTGGTGAGCATGGGCGTCTACGTGTTCGCGTGGCCGTACCTGCGCTCGATCCTCTCGTCGGAGCGCGTCGACTTCGGCCGCGACGTGATCCCCGCCATGGTCGCCGCCGGCCGACGCGTCGGGTCATATCACTACGGGGGCTACTGGCAGGATGTCGGGACCGTCGAGAGCTACTGGCAGACGAGCCTCGACCTGCTGTCGGACAAGCCGGGGATCGACCTCTACGACCGCGGCTGGTTGATCTACACGAAGAGCGAAGAGCGTGCCCCCGCACTGATCGGGCCGCATGGGAAGGTCTCGCGCAGCATGGTGAGCCACGGCTGCGTGATCCACGGCACCGTCGAGCACAGCATCCTGTCGCCGGGGGTGCGTGTCGAGGCGGGCGCGACCGTTCGCGACTCGATCGTCATGTTCGACACGGTGATCGGCGCCGGCGCGAGCGTCGATCGCGCCATCCTCGACAAGGATTGCGTGGTGGGTGATCACGCCCGGGTTGGGGATGGGGACGACCTGCGCCCGAACCGCCAGGAGCCTGAGCGTCTCTTCGCGGGAATCACGCTGGTTGGCAAGCGGGCACGGATACCGGCCGGGATGGTCATCGGGCGCAACTGCCGGGTCGACCCCGGGGTGGACGAGGCCGACTTCGGGCGACGGCGCAACATCCGGTCCGGCGAGACGGTGGCCCACCCTGCCTGACGAGGCTCCGCCGCTCGACGCGTGGCTGGCAGAGCTGGGGGTCGATGTCGTCGGTGGGGGCGGCGCACCCGGCGACGCCGCCTTTAGCCGCGACCTGCTGCTGGATGGAGCTCGCCGCTTCGACCTGCGCACCACCGTCGCCTGGGTCGATGGCGTGGGGCTCTCCGCATGGTCCTACTACGGCGACGAGGAGATGGAGGTGCCGAAGCGGGTCTACGCCCGGATGCTGCGCGCCAACTACGAGTACGCCTTCGTGAAGTTCGCATTGACCGATGACGACCGTCCGATGCTGATGACCGAGCTGCCGGCCGCCGGCCTCGATCGCGACGCCCTGGCGCGCACCCTCGTTCGCCTGACGATCGTCGCCGACCGGCTCCTGGACGAGACGGCACCGGCGGTTGCCGACCGCGGCCAGCTGCCCGATTGGAGTGGTCGCACGCCGCGCAACGAGGCGCTCCTGGCTGCGCACCGGGACGAGGTGGAGGCTGCCATGCCCGCCTGGGAGCCGATGCCGGTCCGTCCGCGGCGGCGCGGCCTGCTGGAGCGCCTGCTGGGCAGCAACCGTTGAGGCGCCGCCTGGTCGAGGCGATCGTCATCGCCCTGCTCCTCGTTCCTGCGACGCCACCGCCCGTTGCCGGCGCGGCCGAGTACGAGATGGTGACGTCCGCCGCCTACACGGTCGATCCGGTCGCCGGCGTCATCGGGGTGAGCGTGGCCGTCACGTTCACCAACACGCTGCCCGACCCTCCCGGGCAGATCAGCGGCTTCACCCACGTCGACCTGGCCCTGCAGGACGGTGCGTCGGACGTGACGGCGTCGGATGCTGCCGGAGGACTGCACGTCGACTTCGAGGCGCGGGACGACGTGCAGGTGGCATCGGTCCGGACGCGATCGCGCGTTCGCTACAACAAGTCGGTTTCATTCACGCTCAACTACAGCCTGACCGATGGAGCGGCTCCGGACCTGTACGTTGGTCGTCGGGTGGTGAAGTTCCCGGCCTGGGGCTTCGGGACAAGCTCGGAGGTCACCGTGCGGCTGCCTGCCGGCTACGAGCCCCGCGCCGATGGCGATCCGATGGTCACCGACCAGCAGGCCGATGGTGCCGCACTGCTGAGCAGCGGGCCCATCGCCGATCCGGCGGCCTGGCTGGCGATCGTCACCGCGGTCCTTCCCGGCGACTACGCCACGACATCGGCGAGCGTGGCGCTGGCGAGCGGGACGGTGGACCTGCAGGTGAGAGCCTGGAGCGAGGATCCGGCCTGGGGCGCCGAGACGCTCGCGCTGCTGATCGACGCGCTTCCGAAGCTGGAGGAGGCGATCGGGCTGCCCTATCCGAGGCTCGGGCCGCTCGTGGTGAGCGAGGCGGCAGTCGGCGAGCCGAGCGGCGCGGCGTTGCCGTCCGCCACGGCTGAGATCCAGGCTGCCTTCGACGGCTCGGCCTTCAGCCTCCTCCACCAGGCGGCGCACATCTGGATCGGCGACCAGCTCGCCTCCGACCGCTGGATCCGAGAGGGACTCGCCTCGCACTACGCGGCACTGGTCGGCGAAGGGCTCGACGTCGCGCCCCCGTTCGATCCCGCCGAGCGCACGGATGCCCTGGCGGCCAATGCGGGTCCGCTCATCGACTGGCGCGTGGCTGGCGCAAGCGGAGCGGCCGACGCGTTCGGGTACGCCGCATCGTGGGCGCTGGTCAATCGCATCGCAGCCGCCCTCGGTGAGAGCCGCCTGCGGATGGCGCTCCAGCGGGTGGTCGGCGGGCTCTCGGCCTACGACCCGGGCGAACCCGACGCATTCAGTGGCGACGGGCGGCAGCAGCCGCCGGTCGACTCGCGCCGGCTCCTCGACCAGCTCGCCGCCGTGGGCGGTGGCGACGTCTCCGAGCTGTTCCGCGACGCGGTGTTCGGTCCGGACGCCGCCATCGAGCTGGGGCAGCGCGACCTTGCCCGCCTGTTGTACGCCCGACTCGTGGCCGATGCCGGGGACTGGGGCGCGCCCGATCCGCTGCGGGCCGCCATGAGCGAGTGGCGCTTCGCCGACGCGGAGGCGGAGATGGCGGCGACAACGGCCTGGCTGGAGGAGCGGGACGCGCTGCTGGCGACCTGCGCCGCCGCCGGCGTCGTGCCGCCCGATCGGCTCCGTGAACGGTACCTCGCGGTCGGAGGCGGCGCGGAGGCCATCGCGGAGCTCGACGCCGAGCGGGCGCTGGTCGACGCGTACGTCGCGGTCGAGCGGCGAGCCGCGGCCCAGGGCGGCGTCCTCGACGCGGTGGGACTCTTCCTGGCCGACGATCCGAAGCAGCTCCTCGCCGACGCCGCGGACAGCTTTGCCGCCGGCGACCTGCGCGCCGCGGCTGGTTCGCTCGATCGGCTGGAGCTCCAGCTGAACCGGGCGCCGACGGATGGAGCCGTTCGGCTCGCCGGTGCCTTCGTCGTGGTGGCCTTGCTCGGCCTGGCCGTGGGGGTCACGCTTCGGCGTCGATCGGGCAGCCACTACACTGCTGCCCGATGACGACCGAGGAGACGATCGCCAAGCGAGCCGTGGTGCCGCCACGCTTCCTGCCCGCCGCCGATGTCCTCGCCGGTGATACCGCCGACGTGTATTTCGAGCGGGCGCGCCGCATCCTGGCCGCCGAGGGGCTCGACCCGGTCGTCACGATGGAGATCTTCGCCCGCGAAGAGGCGGTGCTGTGCGGAGCGGAGGAGGCGCTCGCCTACCTGCGCGCCATCCTCGGTGGCGCGGATGGCACGAACGACGCACCCCGGATCGTCGACTCGCTGCACGACGGCGACCTGATCCGCCCGAAGGAAGTCGTGATGCGGATCACCGCCCGGTACTCGGCGTTCGGCCTGTACGAGACCGCCATCCTCGGGATTCTCTCCCAGAGCACCGGCTGGTCAACCGCCGCACGGCGGATCGTGGAAGCGGCCGCCCCCATCCCGGTGATCGGCTTCGGGGCGCGGCACGTGCACCCCAGCGTCGCCGACCAGATGGACTACGCCTCGGTGGTCGGGGGCTGCGTCGGCGCCTCGACTCCCGCCGGGGCACGCCTGGCCGGTCTCGCCCCGACCGGCACCATGCCCCACGCCCTCATCATCATCTTCGGCGACACCGTCCGCGCGGCGCAGGCCTTCGACCGCCACATCGACCCGGACGTGCCGCGCATCGTGCTCGTCGACACGTTCAAGGACGAGGCGGAGGAGTCGCTGCGGGTCGCGGACGCGCTCGGCGACCACCTGTGGGGGGTGCGGCTCGACACGCCGTCCGAGCGTGGCCGGGTCACGGCCGACCTCGTCAAGGAGGTTCGGGCGCGCCTGGACCTCGCCGGCCACGAGCGCGTGAAGATCGTCGTTTCCGGCGGGATGGACATCGACCGGATCGCCTACTTCAAGGCAGCTGATGCACCGATCGACTCTTTCGCGGTCGGCTCGGCCATCTCAGATGCCTCGCCGATCGACTTCACCGGGGACATCAAGGAGATTGACGGCAAGCCCGTCGCCAAGCGCGGCCGGATCCCTGGCCGCACCGAGAACCCTCGCCTCGAGCGGATCAACCTCGACGGGTAGCGGCCTGCCTGCTGCGTCGGCGGAGGAGGGATAGGACCGCGGCCTCGCTCGGGCGGGCGCCGAGCGAGGCGCCCTCCAGGTAGGCATCGATCACGCTCGGGTCCACGTACGACTTGCGAGCCACCGCCGGCGTGTTCCCCAGCCAGGCGGCGACCTCCTCGATGGCCCGACTGACGTTGCGACGTGCCAGCGCATCCGACCTCGCCGGCTCCTGGCCGGCCAGCGCGCGGGCGGCGCGCACCGTGGCGGCCCACGTCCGGAAGTCCTTGGCCGTGAAATCGTGCCCGGAGATCTCGCGAACGTAGTCGTTGACGTCGCCGGATCCGACCGATCGCACGTCGCCGGCCTCGTCCACGTAGGCGAACAGCTCCTGCCCGGGAAGGTCCTGGCACCGACCCACGACCCGAGCCAGCCGTGCGTCCGAGACCTCGACCTCTCCGGCCTTGCCGCCCTTTCCGCGAAAGCGGAAGCGGATCCGCTTGCTGCCTACCCGTGCGTGACGGTCGCGGAGCGTGGTCAGCCCGTACGACTGGTTGTCACGCGCGTACTCCTCGTTGCCCACGCGGACCCCCGTCCGCTCGAGCAGTCGCACCACGGCGGCCAGGACCCGCTCCCGCGGCAGCCCGGGTCGGTGCAGGTCCCTCGCAACCCGCTGGCGGATCCGCGGCAGGGCCTTGCCGAAGGCGAGCATCCGGTCGTACTTCGATGCATCCCGCTGCGCACGCCAGCGCGGGTGGTAGCGGTACTGCTTACGGCCCCGAGCGTCGCGCCCGGTGGCCTGCAGGTGCCCGTTCTTCGTCGTGCAGATCCAGACGTCGGTCCACGCCGGCGGGATCGCGAGGCGGCGGATCCAGTCCAGCGTGGCCCGATCCGTCAGCCGCTTGCCACCAGGAACGGTATAGGTGAAGCCACGGCCCGCGCGCCTGCGGCGGATGCCCGGCTCGGCGCCCGAGGCGTAGCGCAGGCCGGCGTCCTCCGCCGAGTCGGCTGGGTCCAGCATCTAGCCGTTCGACGGCAGGTGGCGCGCCAGCCAGAGGATGCCGACCAGCGACTTTGCGTCCCGGATCCGCCCGTCGTCGACCGCCGCCAGCGCATCGTCGAGGGTGAGCCACGAGCGTTCGAGCGCCTCATCCTCGGGTGGGGGAGTGTCGACGCCGTGGAGATCCGTCGCCAGGAAGAGGGTCAGCAGCTCGGTCGAGAAGCCCGGCGCGGTGTAGAAGGCGGGCCCCTCCTCCCAATGCGCCGCGCTGAGACCGCACTCCTCGGCGAGCTCGCGCTGCGCCGTGATCAGCGGCTCCTCGCCAGGCTCGCGCGTGCCGGCGGGAATCTCGAGCAGCTCCGCACCCGCCGCCTGGCGCCACTGGCGCACCGCGGCCAGCCGCTCGCCGTCCCAGGCCAGGATCGCGACCGCCCCGGGGTGCTCCACGACTTCGCGGGTGGCGCGCCGGCCCGACTCGAGCTCCACCTCGTCCACGCGCAGGCCGAGGAGGCGCCCGCTGAATGCGCGGCGGCTGCTCACGGTCCGTTCGGGCATGTCCGCCATGCTAAGCCGTTGGTCAGGCCGACGGCCCCATCATTGGTCCGGCGGTGAGGGTGCGCTCCAGCCGCTAGCATCAGTGCCGATGATCGTGGTCGAGGGGCTTCGCAAGGACTTCCGTGCGCTCACCGCAGTGCACGACATGTCCTTCACCGTGGGCGACGGCGAGATCTTCGGCCTCCTCGGCCCGAACGGGGCCGGCAAGACGACCACGGTCCGGATGCTGGCTGGGCTCATCTCACCCACGGCCGGCACCGCGATCGTGAATGGCCACCCGCTGGGGGAGTCGACGCAGCAGATCCGGGCGTTCACCGGCATCCTGACGGAGAGCCCTGGCCTCCACGACAAGCTCACCGCCCGCCAGAACCTCGCCTACTACGGCCGTCTCTACGGCCTCCACGGGGCAAAGCTCAGGGATGCGGTGGCGCGCTATCTCGGTGTGGTGGAGATGGGCGAGCACGCGGATCGCCGGGTTGGCGGCTTCAGCAAGGGGATGCGCCAGAAGATCGCCATCGCCCGCGCCCTCCTGCACGAGCCCGAGGTGATCTACCTCGACGAGCCGACGAGCGGGCTCGACCCATCCGCCGCGAAGCACATTCGGGACTTCATCGCGACGCTGCGCGGCCTCGGCCGCTCAATCGTCGTCTGCACCCACAACCTGGACGAGGCCGAGCGGCTGTGCGACCGGATCGGGATCATGCGCGGCACGCTGCTGCGGGTTGACACCCCGGCCGGGCTGCGGCGCCACGGCCGCACGGCAACGGTCCGGGTCGAGCTGAACGGCGCGCGGGGTCCGGAGTCGTTCATCAGCCGGCTGGCCGATCTGTCATACGTGAGCGGCGTCCAGGCGCACGACAACGCCCTGGTGGTCGAGATGGCCGATCCGCCCCACGAGACCCCGGACCTCGTCGCCGAGCTGGTGGCCGCGGGGGCGCGGATCACCTCGGTGGTCGAGGAGGCGCAGACGCTGGAGGAGGCGTATCTCGCACTGGTTGGCGAAATCGGCGAGCGGGATACGGACCGATGAGGATCGGCTACGTCTGGGCCGTCTTCACGAAGGAGTGGCGCGACCTGCTCAGCAACCGGCTCCTGCTCGGCGCGGTGGCGTTCCCGGCGCTCGTCTTCGCCGCGATCCCGACCGGGCTGGTGGCATTCATCGAGGCCCGCAACCTCGACCCTCAGCAGATGGGCCAGATCCAGCAGTACATCGCGAACTTCCCGAACATCCCGGCCAAGCTGGCGGCGCAGGCCTTCATCGTCACCAACTTCATGGCCTACTTCCTGCTCATCCCGGCCATGGTGCCGATGGCGATCGCGACCCAGTCGGTGATCGGCGAGAAGGTGGCACGCTCGCTCGAGCCGCAGCTGGCGACGCCGCTCGAGGTGTCCGAGCTGCTGACCGGCAAGACGATCGCGGCCGCGTTGCCGGCGGTGACTGCCACCTGGCTTGTCTTCATCGGCTACGGCTACGTGAACGGCCTGATTGCCGACCCGCGGCTGACCCGCTTCGTCTTCAGCGACGTCTGGATCGTCGCCATGCTCACGCTGGTGCCGCTGATCTGCCTGCTCAGCGTGCTGCTGGGGATCGTGATCAGCAGCCGCGTCAACGACCCGCGCACCGCGCAGCAGATCGGCGGCTTCGTGGTGATCCCGATCATCGCGATCGCCGTCGCCCAGTTCTTCGGCGGCCACGCCACGTTCACGATGCAGCAGGTGCTGATCGGCGACCTGCTGGTGGCGGGGCTCGTGGGAATCGCGCTGCTGATCGGGTCGTGGGCGTTCGAGCGCGAGTCGATCCTGACTCGCCTGACCTGAGCGATGGATCGCCGAGATCCGCCGCCCGTTCGCCGCGCCGTGGTGGGTGGACTCATCGCGGCTGCGATGGTGGGCGGCCTCCTGCTGCTCGTGCGCCCCTTCATCTTCAGCTTCGCGCCGCCGCTCAATGACGCGAACTACACGGTTGCCGCGGCGGCCGCGGTCCGGAATGCGCCGGCGCTGGTCGAGATCGTGCTCAACGAGTCGCATGGCATCCCCGGTGAGGTGCACCGCGACAACCGCGTCGGCCTGACAGTGGTCGTCTCGGCGGTGGGGCCGGACGCGTATGCCGTGGTGAACGCCTGGAGCGAGGCCAGCGACTGCGCGGTGACGCTCGCGGCGGACCGCCTGCGCGACTGCGCCGGCAAGGCGTGGACCTTCGACGGCGTCCCGCTCGACCCCGCCGACCTCCCCCTGCACGCCTTCCCGACCACGGTGAGCAATGGCGCGGTGGTCGTCGATTTCACCGATTCGATGCTCTACTCGGAGTCGTAGGATTCGCGACATGCCACAGACCGTTGACCTCATCGGCTGGATCGTCATCGGCTTCCTCGCGGGCGTCGTGGCCGGCTGGTTCGTCCCGGATCGGGGCCGCATGGGATGCCTGGGGACGACCGTGCTCGGCGTCGTGGGAGCCCTGGTGGGCGGCTGGTTCTGGACCGAGGTCCTGAACCAGAATCGCGCCGGCGGCTTCCTGGGTGCCCTCATGATCGCCATCCTGGGCGCTGCCTTCGTGCTCGTCCTGATCCGGGGGATGAGCCGCCGCTAGGTTTGACGCTCGTCTTGAGGGCGTGGGAGAATCCGGCCCGCCCTCGGCGCCCTCGCCCGCATCCCGTGGTGGCCTTAGCTCAACCGGCAGAGCATCGGATTGTGGATCCGAAGGTTATGGGTTCGACCCCCATAGGCCACCCCACACCAACGAGGAGGCCCCCCGGCCATCCGGCGCGGGGGGCCTCCGAAGTCCGCTCAGATCGGGCGCGGATGGGCTACGTATGAGCCACCCGTCATGGTGCGGACGACGGCGTCAACGACGCCGCCGACGACCACGCCGCCGATGAGGGCGGGAAGCAGGTAGAAGCTCTCCACCTGCGGGCCCCAGGTGCTGAGGGTGCCGAACGCCTCGCTGCCGAGCCACCCTCCGACCACCACCGCGACAGCGGCGACCAGCCACTCGTAGCCGGTCCGGGTCTCGCCGATGAACTGGGCGATCACGCCCAGGACGAGTGCCCCACCGAGCAGGAGCAGCAGCCCCGTCCAGTCCATCCCAATCTGCCAACCGAAGAAGTCGACCATCTCGATTCTCCTTTCAGGACGAATCCGGTTTCCATGGTGAGAATGCCCTCGCCAGGTGTGCGCCACGAGAGCCGTTATTCCCGACTTTCACAGGAACTCTGGCCATTGCCCTACGGCCCCCGGGTGGTGCCCCGCTGCACCACCCCTTGGTCCTACGCGATCGCGCACCAGCCGGCCCATAGGTCATGTCCTGCCGCCGGGACGTGTGCACTACAGACCATTCGCCGCCCGGTCCCTACGCTCCTTGCATGCCCACCGAGATGCCCCGACGACAGCCACGCCGAGTCATGGCCCGCGCCATCGCCCTTTCCGGAACCGCCCTCATGGCGGCCGCGCTGCTCGTCTGGGCGCCCCAGCCGGCGACCGGTTGGGACCAGTCGGCGGCCGAGGCGACGCTCTGGCAGCTGCTCAACGGCGACCGCACCAACAACGGCCTGCCGCCGCTCGTCAAGCACAGCACGCTGGTCAGCCTGGCGCGATGGCGCAGCAAGGACATGGTCGACCGCGACTACTTCAACCACGTCATCCTCGGCACCAACTATCAGGTCTACCACTGGTACGACACGAATGGCTTGAGCTGGTCGTCCGGCGGCGAGAACATCGGCTACAACAACGGATTCTCCGATGCCGACTCCCCGGTGAAGATCAATGAAGGCTTCATGGCCTCTGCGGGCCACCGCGCCAACATCCTCAACACGGCCTGGTCCCACGGCGGCGTGGGGGCCTACGGAGCCGATGGCGTGTTCTGGGGCACCAAGGTCCGGAACATCCGGATGTACACCGAGCTCTTCATCAAGCTGAAGTCGGCACCCGCGCCGACCCCAGTCCCGACCCCGGTCCCGACGGCGCCTCCGCCCCCGCCGGCGACACCGAAGCCGCCGGCTCCCACGCCAGCGCCGACACCGAAGCCGGCACCGGTCAGCACGCCGCGCCAGATCCCGCTTGAGACCGCGAGCGCCACGCCGGTGCCGACCCCCAGCGAGACCCCGCAGCCGACGGCGACACCAGCAGCTGCCGTTGCAGCGTGGGACGGCAGGGTGCACGCGGCACTCGGGGACGACGCGCCGTCCGCTCATGGGGTGGTCGCGCGCAGCATGCGCGTCCAGACGGCGACCGCTCCGGACCGTGGCATCTTCGAGACGGTCATCGGCTCGCTGCTCAGCTTCTTCCTGGGCTGATCACGGTCAGGCGCCCGGGGCGCCTGCATCGGTCCCGCTTGGCGGGCTAGACTTTCGCCGATGTCGGTCATCCTCGAAGCGCACGACCTCGTCAAGCGCTATCCCCTTGGCGAAGGCTCGGTTGACGCACTGCGAGGCGTCTCCCTCTCGGTCGCCAAGGGCGAGTTCGTGGCGATCATGGGATCGTCCGGCTCGGGCAAGTCCACGATGCTGCACCTCCTAGGCGGCCTGGATCGGCCATCCGAGGGAAGCGTCCTGATCGACGGCATCAACATCAGCCAGCTCAACGACGAGGACGCGACGCTCACCCGCCGCGAGAAGACCGGGTTCGTCTTCCAGTTCTTCAACCTCATCTCGCTGCTGAACGTGGCCGAGAACGTCGCGCTGCCGTTCCTGATCGCCGGCGACTCGCTTGCCGCCCACAAGGAGCGCGTCGATGCGCTGCTCGAGCTGGTGGGGCTCTCGGACAAGGCGAAGCACCGCCCCGACCAGCTATCCGCCGGTGAGCAGCAGCGCGTGGCGCTTGCGCGTGCGCTGGCCAACGAGCCGGCGATCCTCCTCGCCGACGAGCCTACTGGCAACCTCGACTTTGTTACCGGCACCGAGATCCTCGACCTGATCTGGGACTCGTGCGACCGCCTGGGCCAGACGATCGTGCTGGTCACCCACGATGCCCGCGCGGCCGCCTATGCGGATCGGGTGCTCGTCGTCCGCGATGGAATCATCCGCGACGAGATCGAGCTGGGCCGCCGTCGCGACCATGAAGCACGGCCGCTGATCACCCGCCTGGCCGCACTGGGGCTCTAGGCCGATGCGCCTGGCGACCCTCGCCTGGCGGGGCCTCAGCGCGCGGCGCCTGCGGTCGTCGCTGACCATCATCGGCGTGGCCCTTGGCGTGGCCCTCGTGTCCGGCACGCTGCTGGCCAACCAGGCCGCCAGTGAGGCGGTCGCCCGATCCGCGCAGGAGATCTTCGGCAAGGCCGAGCTGCG
>Ga0209998_10000039_pt1 | contig 52864 bp, 49 predicted proteins | sample EndophyteCoNSPM_FD_187576 | JGI IMG/M metagenome (GOLD analysis project Ga0209998, IMG submission 187576) | Arabidopsis thaliana rhizosphere microbial communities from the Joint Genome Institute, USA, that affect carbon cycling - Endophyte Co-N... | ecosystem: Host-associated > Plants > Roots >... | reverse complement strand
CCGCGCGCTCACCGAGGCGGAGCTCGGGAAGATCGTGGAGATCCAGCTCGAGGGGCTGCGTCGCCGGCTCGCGGAGCGCCGGATCTCGATCGAGGTCACCGACGGGGCCCGGGCCCATCTGGCCCACGTGGGCTACGACCCGGTCTTCGGGGCGCGGCCGCTCAAGCGGGTGATCCAGCGGGAGGTCGAGACGCCGGTCGCGCGATTGATCGTGGCCGGCAAGCTGCGCGACGGCTCGGCGGTGCGGGTGGACGCGGCCGGGGACGCGCTGCGGGTGGAGCCGGTGGCGTGACCACCCTCGAGGACGTCATCGCCGCCGAGCTGGAGGCGCTCCTGCGCGCGGGGGTCCCGATCCGCGGGGTGCGCCTCACGGTGCGTGAGCTGGTCGTCTCGCGCATCGAGCGGGGGCCGCTGGGCCCGCGCGAGGTGAGCGACGCGGTCGAGGCGATGGTGCGCGCGGCCTGCCGGCTCGCCCGGGACGCGGGCGCGCCGGACGAGATGGTCGAGACGGTCTGTCGCGCGGCGCTGGAGGCGGTGCGCGGTCACGGCGGCGAGAGCGCCCGGTGGGTTCCCGAGGCGACCCGCGCGGCCTCCGCCGCGCTCGAGGAGCTGGCGCGGGAGGGCGGCGGGCACCCGACGTGGTGGTGGGTAGCCGGTCGGCTCTCGCGATGGTAGATGCGAGCGACTCAGCCCGTCCGCGCGCCGGCGTTGCTGCCTTCCGTGGCGGGAAGGGGCAGCATCTTGTCGCTCAGGGGCGGGGCGGGCGGAAGTCCCGTGACCTCGAGGATCTCCTTCTCGTTGAGGGTCTCTCGCGAAACCAGCGCTTCGGCGAGCGCGTCGAGCTGCTTGCGATGTCGGCTCAGGAGGCGCCTGGCCTCGTCGTGGCCCTCATTGATGATCCGGAGCACCTCGGCGTCGATGGCTTCGGCGGTCGCCTCGCTGAACGGCTTCTCGCCGGTGTATCCGCTTGAGCCGCCCAGATAGGGATTCTCCCGCGGCGCGAGCTGCACCAGCCCGACCCGGTCGCTCATGCCCCAGCGCGTGACCATCCGGCGGGCCAGGTTGGTGGCTTGCTCGATGTCGCTCTCGGCCCCGGTGGTCCTGGTGCCGTAGACGATCTCCTCGGCCGCGCGACCTCCCAGCGCTCCGACGATCCGTCCCCGGAGATAGGCCTCCGGGTAGTTGTAACGATCGCTGTCGGGGCGCTGATAGGTGACGCCGAGGGCCTGGCCGCGCGGCACGATCGTCACGCGGTTCACCGGATCCGCGCCCGGCACCACCAGGCCCAGGATGGTGTGCCCGCCTTCGTGGTAGGCGATGCGCTCCTTGTCGGCGCGAGTCAGCAAGAGGGGGCGCTCCGCACCGAGCACGATCTTTTCCAGCGCGTCGAGGAAGTCCTTGTGATGGACCTCGTTCTGGCCGCGCCGGGCGGCCAGCAGCGCCGCCTCGTTGACCAGGTTCCGCAGATCGGCTCCCGAGAATCCCGGCGTCGTGGCGGCGAGGTCGGCCAGGCTCACGTCGGCCGCGAGCGGCACCTTGCGGATGTGGACCTTGAGGATCGCCTCGCGCCCGGTCTTGTCGGGGAGGTTGACCACCACGCGCCGGTCGAAGCGTCCGGGTCGCAGGAGGGCCTTGTCGAGCACGTCCGGCTGGTTGGTCGCGGCCAGGACGATGATGCCCTCGCGGCTGGAGAAGCCGTCCATCTCGGTCAGGATCTGGTTGAGGGTCTGCTCCTGCTCGCTCGAGCCCCCGATCACCACCTGCCCCCGCGCGCGCCCGATGGCGTCCAGCTCGTCGATGAAGACGATCGCCGGCGCGTGCTCACGGGCTTGCTTGAAGAGGTCGCGCACCCGCGCCGCGCCCACCCCCACGATCATCTCCACGAACTCCGAGCCGCTCATGGAGAAGAACGGCACCCCGGCCTCTCCGGCGACCGCCCTCGCGAGCAGGGTCTTGCCGGTACCCGGCGCGCCCACCAGCAGGACGCCCTTCGGCGCCGTTCCGCCCAGGCGCGTGTACTTCGGGGGATCCTTGAGGAAATCCACGATCTCGACCAGCTCGTTCTCGGCTTCGTCGATACCGGCGACGTCGTCGAAGGTGACCTTCGTATCCTGCTCCTGGTCGTACCGACGCGCCTTGCTCTTGCCGATGCCCATGAGCCCTCCGCCCATCCCCATCCCTGCGCCCTGCCGCGCCCGGCGGAACATCCAGACGTAGAAGCCGATGAAGAGCAGGGCCGGACCGAACCCGAACAGCAGCGTCGCCCAGGGGTTGCCACCTTCCTGGATCGGCTGGGCGAGGATCTCGACGCCGTGGGAGATCAGGAAGCCTTCGAGCCCGGGGTCCGAGAAGGAGGGAATCGTGGTGGTGAATGCGGTCACCGGCTTCGGGGATGGGGGCTCGCTCTTGGGCGCGGCCGCCTTGTTGGCCGGGGGCGAGGGCTCGCTCTTGGGCGCGGCGGCCTTGTTGGCCGGGGGCGAGTAGGTGACCGGGGCCTTGAATCGGCCGGTGATGGCGTCGCCCTGGGCGTGGATCGCCTCGACGTTGCCCTTCCCGACCTCCTCCTTGAACAGGGTATAGGGAACGGTGACCGGCCCCTCCGGGCCCGGGACCAGGAAGCGCGAGAGCGCGAAGTTCGCGACCAAGATCAGCAGGAACCAGAGCCAGGCCTTGCGCGGCACGTTTCCCGGTGCGCCCTTCCCGGGATCGGGCTTCCGTCCTGTCGGCGGGGTGGTCGGGCTCATGGCTGTCTCCTGTTCACGACCGTGTGAGGAACCGCGCGGCGCCTCCGCGAGACCCTCGGCAGCATGCGCCCCTGCCGGAGCCGTGTCAACGATGCGACCCTGCCCTGAAGCCGACACCGCAACGGCCATGCGGCCACGGGCACGTCTCGTGGCGGCCCGCCGCGCGCAGAGGTAACCTATCCCGCCGTGGGCGCTCCATCCCTCACGCTCGATCCGACCGCCGCGTACCGGCGTCCGGTCGACGAGGTGCTGGCCGCGCTCGACACGGACGGCGAGCTCGGCCTGAGCGAGGGCGAGGTGCGGGCCCGGCTCGAGCGCCACGGCCGGAACGAGCTGATGAGCGAGAGGCCCGTGCCGGCGTGGAGGAAGTTCCTCGCCCAGTTCCGTGACGTGCTCGTCGTCCTGCTGCTCGTCGCGACCGCGATCTCGGCCGGGCTCTGGGTCTACGAACGCGACTCCGCGCTGCCCTACGAGGCGATGGCGATCTTCGCGGTCGTGCTCCTGAACGCGATCCTCGGCCACGTGCAGCAGTCACGCGCCGAGCACGCGGTGGCGGCCTTGCGGCAGATGTCCGCCGCGGATGCCCACGTGGTCCGGGACGGGACGCGGCAGACCGTGCCGGCGTCCGAGCTCGTGCCGGGCGATATCCTCCTCGCGGAGGAAGGCGACACCATCCCGGCGGACGCGCGCTTGATCGAGGTCGCCGCGCTGCAGACCGCCGAGGCCGCGCTCACCGGGGAGAGCGTGCCGGTCGCGAAGGACACGCGTCCCGTCCGCGACGAGGGGCGCCTCGGCGACCGCCACAACATGATCTTCAGCGGCACCGCGGCCACGTATGGGCACGGACGGGCGGTCGTGGTGGCGACGGGCATGGACACCGAGATGGGCCGGATCGCCGGGATGCTGAAGGAAGCCCCGGTCGAGACGACGCCGCTCCAGAAGGAGCTCGCGCGAGTGGGGCGAGTGCTCGCGATCGTCGTCGTCGCCATCGCGGTCGTGATGATCGCCACCATCGTCCTCGTCGAGGACGTCCGCGGCTTCTCGGCGCTGTTCGACGTGCTCCTCCTGGGGGTCGCGCTCGCGGTGGCCGCGGTGCCGGAGGGCTTGCCCGCCGTCGTCACCGCCGTCCTCTCCGTCGGCGTGCAGCGGATGGCGAAGCGCAACGCCATCGTGCGCCATCTGTCGGCGGTCGAAACGCTCGGCTCCGCGACCGTGATCGCCTCCGACAAGACGGGCACGCTCACGAAGAACGAGATGACGGTGCGCGCGGTGGTGACCGCGAGCGGGCGCGTCGATTTCGAGGGCACGGGATACGAGCCCCGGGGCGCGGTGCGTCGACACGGCGGTGGCGCGATCGAGGGCGCCGGGCGGCTCGAGATCGCCCGCACGCTCTCCGCCGCCGACCGCGCCAACAACGCGGTGCTGCAGGAGGACGGCGGGCGCTGGACCGTGCAGGGCGACCCGACGGAGGGCGCGCTCATCGTGGCCGCGCGCAAGGCCGGCCTGGAGGACGAGGCGCTGGATGCGCGCTACGAGCGCGTGGGCGAAGTGCCGTTCTCGTCCGAGCGCAAGCTGATGAGCACGATCCACACCGACGCGGAGGGGCAGGAGCGACTCCTGGCTTTCACCAAGGGCGCGCCGGACGTCCTGCTCGCGCGCTGCTCGGCGGAGCTGGTCGGGGAGGCGACCCGGCCGCTCACCGCCGAGCGTCGCGCGGAGATCGCGGGAACCAACGAGGAGCTGGCCGGCCAGGCGCTGCGCACGCTCGCGGTCGCCTTCCGGTCTCTGCCCAGGGAGGGAGCCGCGCGCGACCGGCTCGATGAGCGGGTCGAGCACGACCTCGTGTTCCTGGGGCTGATCGGCATGATCGACCCCCCGCGCGAGGAGGCCAAGGCGGCGGTGGCCCGGGCCAAGGGCGCCGGCATCCGTCCGATCATGATCACCGGCGATCATCCGAAGACCGCGGCGGTCATCGCGGCCGAGCTCGGTATCGCGACCGACGGCCGAACCGTCGTGGGCCCGGTGCTCGAGCGAATGTCCGACGAGGCGCTGGACCGCACGGTCCGGGAGGTGTCCGTGTACGCGCGGGTCAACCCCGAGCACAAGCTCCGGATCGTCCGGGCGCTGCAGCGTCAAGGCGCCACCGTGGCGATGACGGGCGACGGGGTCAACGATGCGCCCGCCTTGAAGACCGCCGACATCGGGGTGGCCATGGGCATCTCCGGCACCGACGTGGCCAAGGAAGCCGCCGACATGGTGCTCGCGGACGACAACTTCTCGTCCATCGTCGCCGCGGTCGAGGTCGGTCGGGCGATCTTCGCGAACATCCGCAAGTTCCTGCGGTACCTCCTGTCGTCGAATCTCGGAGAGGTCATGACGATGTTCTTCGGGGTGCTGCTCGCCGACCGGATCGGGCTGAAGGCGGTGCAGGAGGGCGGCATCGTGCTGCCGCTGCTGGCGACGCACATCCTCTGGATCAACCTGGTGTCCGACGGCGCCCCCGCGCTCGCGCTCGGCGTCGATCCGGTGGACGAGAGCGTGATGCGCGATCCGCCGCGCGGGCGGGGCGAGGGCGCCATCACCGGCCGCATGTGGAGGGGCATCGTCTTCGGCGGCGTCGTCATGGCGGCGGGGACGCTGCTCGTCCTGGACTGGAGCCTGCCCGGTGGGCTGATCGAGGGTGCGGGCGATATGCGCTACGCGCAAACCATGGCGTTCACCACCCTGCTGTTCTTTTCCCTCTTCAGCGTCTTCAACGCTCGGTCCGACGAACAGAGCGCGTTCGTCGGGATGTTCTCCAACACATGGCTGTGGGGCGCGATCGTCTTGTCTCTGGCGCTGCAGCTCGCGGTGGTGTACGTGCCATTGCTGCAGCAGGCGTTCTCGACCGTGAGTCTGAGCGCGGGTGATTGGCTCCGCTGCGCGGCGGTGGGCAGCTCGGTGCTGTGGCTGCGCGAATTGAGCAAGGCGGTCGCGCGGTGGGGAGCCGCGACTACTCCACGATAGGGCCGGGCTCCCGCGACGCGTCGGGGCGCGTGGGGTGGCGGCGGTAGGCCGCCCACGCGATCGCGTGCCCGGAGATCGGAGCGGTCAGCAGGAGGAAGGCGATCACGAGGGCGGCGTCGGTGATCGTCGCGGCGTCGCGGGTGGCGATCGACGCGAGCAGGATCGCGATGGCGCCCAGTCCCGATGCCATGCCCGCGGCGTGCAGCTGGGTGTAGACGTCGGGCATGCGAAGGACCCCGTAGACGCTGATGGTCATGGTGATCGACCCGAGCGCCAGCAAGACGACGGCAAGGACGTCGAGGACGGCGGTCAGCATCCGAATGGGCCTCCTTCCGCATGGTGCCGGGCCGCGGCCAGCGTCGAGACGAAGGAGAGGAGCGCCAAGGCCAGGGCCGCGTCGAGGTAGTACGACGTCTCGCGCCAGTACGAAAGGAGCGCCAGCAGCGCGATGACGATCGAAGCCAGGAGATCCGATACGATGATGCGCTTGAGCATGTCGCGCGACCAGAGCAGCATCAAGCCGCCGCCCACGAGCAGCAGGGTCATCCAGACCAGCACGACGCCGACGAAGATCGTGCGCATGGCCGGCTAGGGGAAGACGCGGCGCTGGCGCCGCTGGTACGTCCGCTCGTGGCGGGCGCGGATCGCCGGCACGTCGCGGGCGTCCAGGAGATGGACGAGCAACACGCCGCGCTCGTCGTCGGCCTCGAGGACGATCTCGTCCGGAGAGATGGCGGTGGTGTATCCCCAGGCCGCGACGCCGGATGGGCTTCGCTCTCCCATCGGGATCGCCACGATGCCGGGAGACTCGAGGCGCCGGCCGCCGAGCACGTAGCGCGCGACGTGCCAGTTGCCGCGCACCATGTCGGCGAGCGTACCGAGGACAAACGCGGGGGCCGCGGCCAGGCGCCGTATCGGCGGGGGGCCGCGACGCGCGGTGGGCCGCGCGACGGTCGACGCCGCGGCGACCGCGGCGGAGAGGATGGCGCCGACCAGCACGTCTCCGGGGTCCACGCTCGTCAGGACGAGCAGATAGGCGATCGTGAGCGCGGCGGTGGAGAGCAGGAAGCGAGTCATCGGGTGCCTCCTCTGGACAGGACGCCGGCGGCGCCCCGGCTGAGGGCGAGCAGCGGTTCGGGCCACAGGCCGCCCGCCAGCACGAGCAGGGCCAGGATGGCGGGGAGGAGCTGAAGCGGCCAGGGGCTCGCGTGACCGGCGCGGGGGCGGCTCCAGAACTCGTGCTGGTACATCTGGAACATGTAGACGAACGACAGGGCGCTGCCCGCGACGAGCAGACCCACCAGGGCCGGGCTCCGGGCCGCGATTCCGGTGTGGACGAGGGCCAGCTTGCCGAGAAAGCCGACGGCAGGCGGCATGCCGGCCACGCTCAAGGCGCCGAGCAGGAAGACCCCGCTGATGAGGGCCCCCCGCATCCGCACCGCGAGGAACAGCATGGTCTTGTTGAGCGAGTTGACCAGCGCATAGAGCACGGCGGCGGCCAGGCCGACCGGTCCGCCGACGCCCAGGGCGACGAGCACGTAGCCGACCTGGCCGATCGACGAATAGGCGAGCGTCTCCGCGGGATCACGCCGGGAGATCGCGAGCACGCCCCCGTACAGGATGGAGGCGCCGCCGATCAGGACGAGGGCGGTGGCCCCGAGCTGGAGCTCGTTCGGCAGGAGGCCCGCGCCGAATCGGATCAGGCCGTAGGCGCCGATGTTCGCGAGGGCGCCGCTCAGGATCGCGGCCACCGCGGGGCGCGCGCCGGTGTAGACGGTGGGCAGCCAGAAGTGGAAGGGGAACAGGCCGAGCTTGACGCCGAACGCGATGAAGAATCCGACCGCGATGAGAATGGCCGCGTTGGGCTCCACGTCGGCCATCCGGAGCGCGATGCTCTCCATGGCGAGGGTCGCGGTCACCCGATAGACTCCTGCGATCGCGAGCAGGAACACGGACGACCCCAGCAGGTTCACGGCGGCGAAGACGAGCGCGGCGCCCAGCTCGCGCCGGCCGCCACCGTAGGTCGTCAGCACGTAGGCCACGGTCATGGCGATCTCGAAGAAGACGTAGAAATTGAAGATGTCGCCGGTGAGAAAGAGCCCGTTCAGCCCGGTGGCGAGCAGAACGACGAGCCCGGGGAAGGTGCGCTCCTGGATGCCCTCGAGAGCCGACTGGGCGACCGCGGCCAGCAGCATGACCGCGGAGACGAGCGCGAACGCCACGCCGAGGCTGTCGGCTCGGAGCACGATGCCGACGTCTGCGGGCCACCCGCCGGTCACGAAATGCACCCCGCGTCCGGGGAACACGCGCACCGCGAGGGCGGCGAGCGCGCCGATCTGAGCGGTCAGCGCGCCGACGGCCAGCCACCCGACGAGGGGTCGCCGTCCATCGACCGCCACGAGAACGACGCCGGACGCCCAGGGGATCAAGAGGGCGAGCGCGAGCGTCGTCACTCGGTCAAGGCCTCGGCGTCGGCGCCGGCGCGCTCGAGCTCGGCGTCTCGCGCGGCTTCGGTCGCCGCGACGTCGTCCTGGGTGATCGTGTAGTAGGCGTGGGACACGCGGTCGACGACGACGAGGAGCAGCGCGGTCACGGCCAGGCCGATGACGAGCGCGGTGAGGGCCAGGGACTGCACGACCGGATCACTGACCGGCGCGTCGGCCAACGGGTAGATCGGTGCCTGCCCACGAGTGAGCGCGGAGGCGAGCAGGGTGAGGATGGCCGACTGGGAGATGAGGGAGACCCCGACGACGACACGGACGAGGTCTCGCTTCAGCAGCAGGTACGCGCCGGCGCCGAACAGCACGGCCGCCGCGAGCGACACGACGAGGTTCATGGCGGCGCGGGCCCGTCGTCGGCCAGCTGATGCACGAGAACGACGAGGGCGCCCACGACGAGCAGGAAGACCCCGATGTCGAAGACGAAGGCGGTCAGCACCTCCAGGGTCCCGATCCTCATCGGGTGGACACCGGGCGGCGGCCAGTGCGTGAAGATGGGCCGGCCGCCCAGAATCGGGAAGAATCCGACGGCGATCGCGAGAAGCAGGCCCGTGCCGGCCACGAGCGGGGCGAAACGGAGACACGGCAACGCGGCCTCGGCGCGGGGCCGGCCGAATGCGACGTATTGCAGCGAGACGGCCAGCGCGACGATCACCCCGGCGCTGAAGCCGTCGCCGACGTGCGCGTAGCCCTTGACCATGGTCGCCACCGCCACCACGAGACTCGGGGCGAGCAACAGTCGGGCGACCGCTCGCACCGCGATCGTCACCACAGCCTCCCGCGTCGCAACAGGGTAGCCACCCCGACCACCGCGACGGCCAGCACCGTGATCTCGGCGAGGGTGTCGAGGCCACGGAAGTCGGCGAGGATCACGGTGACCACGTCCTGGCCATGCGCCTCCGGGGCCAGGCGGATGTGCTCGGCGGCGATGCCCTGGTGAACCGACGGCCGCGAGAGGGATCCCCAGATCACCGCGAAGAGCGCGAGGCCGCCGATCGCGCCCACGACCGGGTCGCGCCACCGCCGACGGGAGCGCGGCGCCGGCGGCACCCCGCCGGGGCGGGCGAGGTCGCGCGGAAGTCTGGCCACCGCCGCCACGAACACGAGCGAGGTGACGGTGTCGACGACGACGGCGACGAGGGCGACGTCGGGCGCCCCGACGAACGCGTAGACCGCGGCCAGGGCGAAGCCGACCACCGAGAGGGCGAGCACCAGGTGCAGGTGTGCGCGCGCCCCGGCGACCGCGAGGGCGGCGAGCATGACGAGCACGAGCAGGGCGACGATCATGAGGTCACCACCGGGGGCGATCCGGCCGATCACGTAGGCTCCGGCGGTCGGGGTCGCCGCGAATCCGAGCGCGGCCAGCATGCCGCCGGGGACGAGAACCGCCGCGATGCTGTTCCGCAGATCGCGCACTTCCATACGGTGGAGCGCGCCCGAGAGGTGATCGAGGGCCGTGAGCAGCACGCCGTAGGCGCGGCGTGGGCCCAGGCGATCGCCGGCCGTCGCGAGCGCGCGCACGGTGGACCGCCACCCGCGAGGGAAGGCCAGGCCGAGGCCGCCGAGGGCCCAGGCCACCAGCGCCATGACGTTCTCCGGACGCGCATCGAGGTGGTAGGCCGGCCGCAGCGCGACGGCGGCGCCGTGGGTCGTGCTCGCGGCGTCGGCGGCCAGACGGGCGAAGGGCTCCACGAGGACGCCGCCGAACAGCGCGACGGCGGCGAGGACGACGATCGGCGCCACGAGCAGTCGGGGAACGGGATGGGTCGTCCCGCGCGGTGGGCCGAGGAACAGGCCCGTCCAGAAGCGGCCGATGTACGCGAAGGTCAGAGCCGCCGCCCCCACCGCCGCGACCTTCACCGGCCACGCCGCGCCCAGGGCGGCCGTGAAGAACAACTCGTCCTTGAAGAATCCGAGCGTGAGCGGCAGCGCGGCGAGCGTGGCCGCGGCCACCCCGCTGGCCGTCGCCAGGAGGGGCATCTGTTTACGAAGGCCGCCGATCCGCGAGAGCCGATCCTCGCCGGTGGCCATGGTCACCGCGCCGGCGGTCATGAAGAGCGCGCTCTTGGCGATGCCGTGGGTGATCACGTACAGCGCGGCGGCGCTGGCGCCGGCCGGACCGCCGATCCCGTACAGCGTCAGGACATAGCCGTACTGGGAGATGGTCGAGTGGGCCAGGACCTGCTTGAGCTCGTCCTTGGCCAGCGCGAGCGCGCCGCCGACCAGGATCGAGGCGAGCCCCACCCCGAGCAGCGCGTCGAGCACCGCCTCGCTGCGCGCGAGGAGGGGATGCACGCGGCCGATGACGAGGACGCCGGCCGCGACCATCGCCGCCGAGTGCAGGTAGGCGGAGACCGGGGTCGGCGCCGCCATGGCCCGCGGCAACCAGAAGTGCAGTGGCACCTGGGCGCTCTTGGCCAGCGCCCCGACGGCCAGGAGTGCGGCGGCGACGGTCGTGGTCGTCCCGCCGCCGGGCTGTGCGAGCAGCGCCGGAATGGACACGGTGCCGTGCTCGGTGTAGAGGAGGACGGCGGCGATCAGGACCGCGACGGCGGTGACCCCGGTGACGACCAGGGCCATGAGCGCGGCCACGCGCGCTTCCGGCCGGTCACGGTCGAAGCCGATCAGAAAGTACGAACAGATCGCGGTCACGTCGAACAGCACGAAGAGCAGCACGAGATCCTGCGCGACGGCCAGCCCCAGCATCGCGATCATGAACAACACCATCCAGGGCCAGAAGCGCCATTGCTCTCTCCAGGACTGGCCCTCGTGTTCGAGGTGCCACGGCATGTAGGACGCCGCGTAGGCGAAGACGAGGAGACCGACGCCGCTGGCCAGCAGGCAATACAGCGCGCCGAGGCCGTCCAGCGTGAAGTGCAACCGCAGGCCGAGGGTCGGTGCCCACGGGACGTCGATGGCCGCGCCGCCGGTCAACCAGCTCGCCAGGGATGTCACGAAGGCGGTGAGGGCGACGACCACCGCGGTCCACGCCGGGGCGTGACGCCACGAGGCGGACACGTCAGTCGGCCTTCTCGTTCTCGAAGCGGAGCGATTTGAGCACGTCTCCGCGGCTGACGATCCCGACCAGCAAGTTCTTTCCCGCGTGCCGCTCGACCACCGGGAGACTGCGAAGTCGGGATGCGAGCATTTGATCGATCGCCTTCGTGACCGGATCGCGCGGTCCGAGCGTCACCACCGAGCGCCTCATGATGTCCTCGACGTGCTTGGCCCACAGCTCGGCCAGACTGGGTCGCAGACGCGCGCGGTCGTGGCGAAAGATTCGCAAGAGGTCGAGCTTGGTGACGATGCCGAGGAGGGCTCCCGCGTCGTCGACGACCGGAAACGCGTTGAAGTTGTGCGAGACGAAGAGATGCTGGAGCTCGCGCACCGGCATCTTCGGTCCGACGGTCCGGGGCCGGGACGACATGACGTCCCGAACCAGTCGCGGCGCGATTCGTCTAGCCATCGGCTCCTTTGGATACCGGCGGCTGCGTCGGACGAACGCGGGCCGGATCGCCCGAGTATACCTCGCCGGTCCCGTGGGCCGGCCAAGCCGCCGCGCACCAGCGGGTCCGGGGGGCGATGTCCGGCGCGCCCTCCTCGCGCCGGACGCGGCCCCGAGCGCCCTATCCGGCGGGTCGAGCCCCGGACGCGGGCGCTCGACGGGCCGGTGCCGGTCAGACTCGGGGTGGGTCCGTCGGGCGATCCCAGTTGCGGTGCTTACCGATGGCGTCCACGAAGGCGTCCAGGTCGCGGACCAGCGCCCAGTCGGAGCCGTCATTGGTCGGCACGCCGGCTTCCGCCACCACTCGTTCCCCGGCGCCCAGGATCAGGATCGGCTTGCCGTGGCGGAACTGGTCCCTCAGGAACTCGCGAGCGTGCCCCAGCGAGATCAGCTCGTCGGCGGCCGGGTCGCCGTCGGGAACCACCACCGCGTCGAACAGCACCGACGGCATCGTCTCGAACGTCGCGTCCGGCTCCACCGTCTCGCCGTCGGCGGTCTCGAGACCGTTGAGGCGCGCGGCCAACCGCCGCACCACCGCGCCCGCCTTGGACAAGATGGCCTGGGCCCGGGCGAGGGAGGGGCCGTGGACGCCCCGCGCGACCAGGATCGCCACCTTGCGGCCGCGAATGCGGCCGTCGCCCGGTCGATAGGTGAGCGACAGCGCCGGCGAGGCGGTGACTTCCGGGCGTACCCCTTCCACCACGCGCGGCATCGGCCGGGGCAGGGGCATCCCCAGCCCATCGGCCACCGCCTTCGCGAGCTCGTCCGAGACATTGCGGAGCATCGAGACGGTACGCTCGCGAATGGCGGGCACCTGCACCTTGGTGAGCTCGAACCGGAAGCCGCGGACGATGTGCGCCTTCTCGTAGGGCACCTGGCTGTTCCAGAACAGGGTGGCCTGCGAGTAGTGATCCCCGAACTTCTCCGGCTTGCCCCGAACCTTGTGGTCCGACACCGGCTCGGGGAAGCTCGTGAAGCCGCGCATGCCCGCCTGGAACGGGCAACCCCCGCCGAGAGAGTTGGGCTCGTACGAGACGCGGCCTCGATGAATGCTCTGCCGATGGAACCCGTCGCGCTGGTTGTTGTGCGCCTGCGCGATGGGCGCGTTGATCGGTATCTCGTGGAAGTTCGGCCCGCCGAGCCGCAACAGCTGGGTGTCGAAGTAGGAATGGATGCGTCCGGCGAGGAGCGGGTCGTCCGAGAAGTCGATGCCCGGCACCAGGTTCTGGACGCCGAACGCGACCTGCTCGGTCTCGGCGAAGAAGTTGTCGGGGTTGCGGTCGAGGACCATGCGCCCCACCGGCGTCACCGGGACCAGCTCTTCCGGCACGATCTTGGTGGCGTCGAGGACGTCGAAGCTGAAGCCGTCGGCCTGCTCCTCCGTGAAGATCTGGACGCCCAGCTCGTACTCGGGAAAGACCCCGGCCTCGATGGATTCCCAGAGATCGCGGCGCGTGTAGTCGGGATCGGCGCCGGCGATCTTGACGCACTCGTCCCAGTCCAGCGAATGCGTCCCCGCCGTCGGCGTCCAGTGGAACTTCACGAAGCGCGACTCCCCCTTGGCATTGACCAGGCGGAACGTGTGCACGCCGAAACCCTGCATGGTGCGGAAGCTCCGGGGCAGCGCGCGATCCGACATCACCCACAGCAGCATGTGGGTCGATTCGGGCATGAGCGAGACGAAGTCCCAGAAGGTGTCGTGGGCGCTGGCCGCCTGCGGCATCGCGTGGTGGGGCTCCGGCTTCAGGGCGTGGACCAGGTCCGGGAACTTCATGGCGTCCTGAATGAAGAAGATCGGGATATTGTTGCCGACGAGATCGAAGTTGCCTTCCTCGGTATAGAACTTCGTGGCGAACCCGCGAACGTCGCGCGGGGTGTCGGTGGAGCCGCGCTCGCCCGCGACGGTGGAGAACCGCACGAAGACGGGCGTGCGCTTGCCCTTCGCGGACAGGAAGGCCGCGCGCGTGTACTTCGCGAGGGAGTCGTAGCATTCGAAGAAGCCGTGGGCGCCCGACCCGCGCGCGTGGACGATTCGCTCGGGGATGCGCTCGTGATCGAAGTGGGTGATCTTCTCGCGGAGGATGAAGTCCTCGAGGAGGGCGGGCCCACGCAGCCCGCCCTTGAGCGAGTTCTGGTTGTCCGCGACGGGCTGGGCGAAGTTGGTCGTCAGGACCCGTCCGCCGGAATCGACACGGACGCGGTCGAGGGGCCGGTTGCCGGGATTCACCCCGGGACTCGCCGGCGCGCCGGTCTTGTCCGACGCATTCGCCTCGGTGAGCGTGCTGGCGACGACCGTCGGGTCCGGCTCGGCGGTGGCTCCGGGCTTGGGCGTCCGCGACGCGTCGCCGTGCTCGCCCGCTTTCGATCGGTTGAACGGAAACGCGGCGGCCAGGGCCTCGGTGCCCCGCATCTTGCGCTCCGCGGGGCTGTTGCCCGGCTCCGGCGGAGACTTCCTGGCGCCACTCACGGTCGACTTGGCGGCCCCCTTGCTCTGGACGCGCGGCTTTCGATTCTTGGGCATGCAGTTGTCCTCCACGAGATCGGTGCGCCCACGGCAAGCCGGCAGGACGCAGTCACTCCTTCAATCGGGTTCGGCTCGTAGAGCAAGTGGTATGCCGCTGCGTCGGGCATCACATTCCCAGGGAATCGGTCGAGGGGCAGCCCTCCGCCGACGCCGCTCCGCACCGTTCGACTCGGTAAGGATGGGTGGACGCGAACCGCGGGCGCGCCTACGCGGGACGCGCGCGCGGAGCGACCCGGCGGATCCCCGCGGGCCTCTCCGCTCAGGCCGCGACCTTCACGCGGCAGAAGCAGGAGGCCTTCACCGGGACCTCGGACCGGGCCAGCGCGAGATCGAGACGCTGCTTGATCAGCCCCGCTTCCACCGTCTCGCCGCGGCGGGTGAGGCATTCGTGCAGCCCGTGAAGGCTCCACAGATTGTCGGGATGCTGACAGGCGCGGCTGAGCTTGCCATCCAGGCCGAGATCCGAGCGGTACACCGCCTCGGCCTCGGCGACCCGGCCCTGCTCCAGCAGCAGGGCGCCCAGCGCGTGTCGGGTCGGTTGCATCCAGCCCCAGGGCTCGTCGTAGGGCAGGGCGTCGTCCAGCTCGACCGAGCGACGCAAGTGCGCGAAGGCGAGCTCGTGGTGGCCGCGGCGGTACTCCAGCTCGCCGTCGAGCATCGCGTGGGCGATCTCGAGCAGGTCGCGGACGGTGTTGTTGTGCACCCGTCGGCTCTCCGGCACCCGCGCCTTCGCCTCGATGAAGGCGGTCCGCGTGGCCTCGGCTAGGGCGATGTGGCCCAGCGCGGAGTGCGCGACGGTCTGGGCGTAGAGCATCATCGCGGTGGTCGAGCAGTAGAGGTCGCGGTCGCGCGGCAGCTCCTGGGCGATGGTCTCCTGCCACTTGCCGAAGCGGATCAGCACGTGCTGCTTCATCGGCAGGTAGCCCTCGACGAAATCGGCCATCGGTGGGGACGGGATGCGCAGGAGCGGCTCGGGCGTGGTGTCGATCAGCTCCTGCGCGGCGGCCAGGGCGGGCCCGTACTGGCCGAGGAACATCGCGCCGTAGATGGCGAAGTGGTAGTCGTGGGTGCGGTAGAGCGCGTAGACGTTGAGCGCTCCCTCGCGGGCCAGGAACTTCCGGTCGGCCCCGATGGCCTTCTGGTTGTAGACCAGCACGTCGCGGTAGTGGCCGCAGAGCACGTCGATGTGCGTCGGCATGTGAATGAGGTGACCGGCGTCGGGCACCAGGTCGCGCAGCCGGTCTCCGACCCGCAGGGCCCGCTGCGGAAACGGCGACATCTCCATCAGGTGGACGTAGAGATGGAGCAGTCCCGGGTGGTCCCAGGCGGCGGGGAAGTCGCGGAAGGCGCTCTCGAGCACGTCCATCGCCTCCCGCGTGCCCGCACCCTCGGCGACGCCGCCGGTCTTGAGGTCCCACATCTTCCAGGGCGTCACGTTCAGGATCGCCTCGACGAAGACCTCGCGCACCTCGAGGTCGTCGCGGTGTGCATGGAAGACGCGGCGCATGGCGTCCGCATAGGCGGCGTCCCAGGGCGCCTGGTCCTCGATGGGCTCTCGCTGGGGATAGCGCGCGGGCAGGGCGCGGATCAGGGCCTGCTCGACCGGGCTCGCGCGCTCCACGCGGGCCAGCGCGCCCTGCATCGCGTCGTAGGCGGCCGCGAGGGCGGCAGCCTTGCCGGCCGGGTCGTAGAGGTGCCAGGGCAAGTTGTAGTTCGGCCCGGCCGCGTAGGAAATGCCCCAGTAGGCCATGGCGCAGCCGGGATCGTGCTCCAGCGCCTTCTGGAAGCAGGCGATGGCCTCGGCGTGGTTGAAGCCGTAGAGCCAGTTGAGGCCGCGGTCGAACCAGAGCTGAGCCTCGGGCGCGGTGGTGGTGATCTGGCGAGCATAGGAGCCGAGGTCGTAGTACTCCATGAGCACCTCCGTGGCGCCAGAGTATGCCACAGGATCGCGTCTCGCGACGCCGCCGACCGATCGGGCGACTTGACATGCTTCGGTTGAAGGCCGTATCACCGGCGTACCTGCCGTCACCTCGAAGGGCCGGAGGGCGAGCGCGGCGATGACGAGAATGCACCTGATGTGGTTCTGCGCGTTCAACCCCCATGCGGGCTTCGGCCTCGACGGCTGGTCGGGACCCCGGACCAACGGCTACGAGTGGACCCGGCCGGAGCTGTGGCAGGAGATGGCCGTCGCGCTCGAGCGGGCCAAGTTCGATCTGATCATGCTGGGGGACAGCCTCGCGGTGCCCGGGACCTACCAGGGACGGATGGACGCCTACCTGCGCTACGCCGAGCACGCGCCCTTCCACGATCCGGGCCCCCTCGTGGCCATCATGGCCGCGGCCACGCGCCGCATCGGCCTCGCGGCCACGCTGTCGACGACGTTCTACCCGCCGTTCCTGCTGGCCCGCCTGATGACGACCCTCGACCACCTGAGCCGCGGCCGCGCCGCCTGGAACGTGGTGACGTCCTACAAGGTCGAGGAGGCGCTGAACTTCGGGTACAAGGAGCTGCTCGACCACGACCAGCGCTACGATCGGGCCGACGAGTACATGGAGCTGTGCTACCGGCTCTGGTCGAGCTGGGACCCCGACGCGGTGGTCATGGACCAGCGCACCGATACCTTCGCCGATCCCGCGAAGGTGCATCCCATCGCGTTCGAGGGGACGTACTACCGCTCTCGGGGCCCGCTGAACGCCACCCCGTCGCCGCAGGGGCGTCCCGTCATCATCCAGGCCGGCGCCTCGGACCGCGGCCAGGACTTCGCGGCGCGCCACGCCGAGGCCATCATCGTCTCCCGCGAGACGGTGGACGAGATGAAGCAGTACTACGACGCGTTCAAGGCCCGGGTGAAGAAGCAAGGACGCGATCCGGACGACTGCAAGGTCTTCTTCCTGACCAAGCCGATCATCGGCGAGACCGACGAGGCGGCCCAGCGGCACGCCGACGAGCTGTACGCCAGGGCGCCGGTGGAGGCCGGGCTGGCGTCGCTGTCGACCATGCTCCAGATGGACCTGTCGACCTACGACCTCGACCAGCCGCTGCCCGGCGCGATCCAGACACGGGCCATCCAGGGCATTCGCAGCCAGCTCGACCGCTTCTACATGTCCGGGCGGACGCCGACGCTGCGGGACATCGCCACCCGCAAGGTCAGCATCGACTCCAAGCCCTACATCGGCGGGCCGGAGCGCGTCGCCGACGAGCTGGCGCGGACCATCGACGCGGTGGGCGGCGACGGCTTCGCCATCCGGCAGGGCATCTGGCCGGGCTACGTCGGGCCGTTCGTGGAGCAGGTCATCCCGCTGCTCCAGCAGCGGGGCGCGGTGCGCACCGAGTACACCGGCGCGACGCTGCGGGAGCACCTGCGGGAGTTCTAGGCGGGTACCGCGCCTACCGTCGCGTCTGCGACGCCGCGATCGCCGCGATCGCGTTGCACACGAGGCGCGCCCCGGTCAGCGCCGCCATGCCGGTGGGGTCCCGCGCCGGCATGTACTCCACGAGATCGAATCCCGCGATGCGACACTTCGCGGCGAGGCCGGTGAGCAGCTCGAGCACCTGCCAGTAGAGCAGCCCGCCCGGCACCGGCGCGGCCACCGCCGGGAAGACCGACGGGTCCATGCCGTCACAGTCGAGCGTCACCAGGCAGTTGGCGTCTGCCTCCACCAGATCGAGGGCGCGCGCGATGCCGTGTCGGTGCACGTCCGCCGCCGGAACGAGACGCGATCCCCACGCGCGAGCGTCCGCGACCTCCGCCGCGCGGGCACTGCCGACCCCGCGCAGGCCGACCTGGACCATGCCGCGGATCCACGGCATCTCGGAGGCGCGGCGCATCGGGCTGCTCCAGCCGTATCGCTCGCCGCGGACCTCGTCGCGCCAGTCGAGATGGGCGTCGATCTGCACGACGGTCAACGGTCCGCGATGCTCGAAGGCGCGGAACATCGGGATCGGCACCGAGTCGTCGCCGCCGAGCACGACCGGGATGGCGCCCGCGTCGAGCAGCGCGCGAACCGCTCGCGTGATCGCGTCGCGGTTGCCCGGCGGATCCGCGGGATCGCCGGGCACGTCGCCACAATCGACGGCGGTGTCGGGCCGCAGGCCGCCGATGTCGAAGTCGTAGTGGTCGGGGAGGCGGTTGTATCCGGAGAGGGCGGCGCGGAGGGCCGCGGGCGCGCCGGCGGAGTGACTCGGCTTGCCCGCGTCGTACGGCGTGGCGTGGTCGACGCCGAGCACGGCGATCTGGCCGGGCCGCGCGACTGCCGCGCCCGGCAGACCGGCGAACGTGACGGATGGGCTATGCATGGAGCCTCGGGCGGGCCGGCCGCGTCATCGGGCCACGATCTCCTCGCGCGGCCGGGTGCACGTGTCGAGGATGGCGTGCACGTAGGCGCGGGTGAGGCGCTGCATCGACTCCACGCGACAGGCGTCGAAGCTCGGCGGCCAGCCCGCTTCCGGGTTCATGAGCCCGGGCAGGCCGAAGCGCGCGGTGGGAATGCCCGCGTTGCGCAGCACGTTGCCGTCGGTGGTGCCGCTCTGGTCGCGCACGAAGGCGTGCGGACGGCCCTCCACTGCCTCCCACGCCCGCAGGCAGCTCTGGATGACCCAGCTGCGCGGGTCGGTGCGCGAGCCGGGGACGGAGAGCGTCATCTCCCAGTCGAGATCCATCTCCGGGTGCGCGCGGAGGAAGCCGGCCATGAACTCGTCGAGCTCGCGCTTGACCGAGAGCATGGTCTGGTGGGGATTCGTGCGGAGGTCGAGATAGATGTGGCAGATCCCCGGAATGAACTCGGGCTTGAAGGGCCAGCCTCCCTCGATGGCGCCGACCGCGCCCTGGGGGGCGAGCTGGCCGCGGGTGTGCCGCTTCGTGTACTCGGGGAACCATGCCTCGAGCGCCTCGACCAGGCGCGCCGCGTCCACGAGCGGGTTGCGCGTGCCCTGGAACTGGCGCATGCCCGAGTAGCAGAGCGATCCCTTCACGCGGATCGTGAACCAGCACTGGCCCGGCTCCTCCCAGACCACCGCGTAGCCGGGCTTGGTGCTGATCGCCAGGTCGGCGCGGATCCCGTGCTTCAGCATGTGCTCGCAGCCGACGCCGAAGCCCTGATAGGCCGGGCCGCGGAAGTCGCGGTGGAGCCCGGCGGTCGGCCGCTTGTGGATGCCGCCCACCACGAGCGCGATGATCAGGTCGCCCCGGAGCGGCACGCCGGCGCGGCGCACCGCATCGGCGGCCGCGATGGCGCAGGCCGCGCCGCCCTTGGGGTTGGAGATGCCGAGGCCGGTGAGGAGCCCGTCGCGCAGGGTGGCCCGCGGCTTCAGATCGGGCCGGTCGACCGGGCCCACGCACGGGTAGTCCTCGCGCTCGTCGCCGGTGAAGGTGGTGTCGAGGTGGCCGTACAGCATGAGGTCGGCCCCGGTGCCGTCGCCCGTCAACCGCGCGATGGTGTTGCCCCGCTGCTCGGTGATCTCGTGGTAGGCGGTGGCGAAGCCGCGGGCGCGCAGCTCCTCTTCCAGGTAGCGAGCCAGCGGTCCCTCCCCGCCGGTCGGGCTCGGGATCTCGATCATCCGCATGGCGAGCTGGAGCAACGCGCGTTCGTCCACCTGGGCCAGCGCGCGATCGAGCGCTTCCTTCTGAGCCGGTCCAGGCGGAGCCTTGGCGACCGGAACGGTCGTCTCGTCCATGTCCACTGCCGCGCTCATCGCGAGGTCGCGTTCGGCCCGAGGCCGGCGACGCTCTCGTCGCGGATGTCGTCGATGGCGCCCAGGTCTCCGCGCGCCGGCATGCCCCGCGCGCTCAGCAGCAGGCGCCGCCACGCGATCACCTCGGCGTCGGTGCCGGAGAGCTTCTCGGCGGTGTCGTAGCGCTGGGGGGCCATCACCCGGTAGTCCTGATCGGAGAAGTTGGCGTTCATCGCCCAGTTCTGGAAGGTGACGAAGAACAGCCGGGCGAGGGCGCGGCCGATGGCGGTCCGGCGGCGCACCGCGTGGTAGTAGATGACCCGCGTGAGCTGCTCGTCGACCGGCACGCAGGCCCGCGTGTACATGTGGGTGCCGAAGTCGAAGCGGAACATGCTGGGCAGGTGATGTCCGCCCGACCGGACGCGCTTGCCGTCGATGAACGTGTGCATGCCCCATTCCTCGTCGGGGTTGAACGGCCGGCGCGTGACCCGGCGTCGCAGGCGCCAGGCGAAGGCCCACAGCCAGAGCCGTCGCCACTGCGTCTTCGGCCAGTGACCGTCGACGCCGGGGTAGTACTCGCGGGCCGGCCGCGGCGCCTCGTCGTCGGGGATGTAGCCCAGCGCGGACCGGCCGTTGACGATGCGCGGCCGATAGCCGGCCGGCCCGAACTGCAAGATGGGCTCCATCAGCTGCAGCAGCGCGTTGCGGTGCACGTACATGACATGGGAGTCGAGCGCATTCTCGAGTGCGACCCGCCAGTTCACCGGCCAGTAGCGGGTGGCGGACATCACCAGCGTGTCCTCGCCCTCGAAGAACTCGGGCGGCACGTCCTCCTCGATCGGCGCGGGCGCGCCCTTGCCCATCCAGACGAAGACCATGCCCTTCACCGTCCGGGTGGGGAAGATGCGGCTCCGGACCTTGCCCGGGATCCGGCTGTCCGGGCCCTCGGAGAGGACCGCCACGCACTCGCCCCGCGCGTCGAACACCCAGCCGTGGTACGGGCAGGCGATGGTGCCGGGGTAGTGGCAGTCGCCGCGCCTCAACGATCCGCCGCGGTGCGGGCAGACGTCGGCGATCGCGATGACCGTCCCGTCCTTGTCGCGGAAGAAGGCGATCTCCTCGCCCATGATCCTGAGGCCGGCGGGCCGGGTGCGGGGAACGGACGATTCGGGCAGGGCCGGGTACCAGTACTCGGGCAGCCCCAGCGCGGGAATGAGCGATCGCATCTCGGTCGGGTTCATGGGGATTCCTCCGTGGGCCGCGTCACGCGCCCAGATAGGCCTCGCGCACGCGCTCGTGCTGGAGCAGGTCGGAGGCCTTGCCCTCCAGCACCACGCGTCCGGTCTCGAGGACGTAGGCGCGGTGGGCGAGGCGCAGCGCCTCGGCCGCGTTCTGCTCGACCAGCAGGACGGTGACGCCGTCCCGGGCGAGCGACGCGATCATGTCGAAGATGCTCGCGATGACCACCGGCGCGAGCCCGAGCGACGGCTCGTCGAGCAGGAGCAGGCGCGGCCGGGCCATCAGCGCGCGCGCGATGGCCAGCATCTGCTGCTCGCCGCCCGAGAGCGAGCCCGCCTTCTGCCCGAGCCGCTCCCGCAGCACCGGGAAGCGCGCCGCGACCTGATCGAGGTCGGCGGCGATCCGGGCGTCGCGCCGCTGGTACGCGCCGAGCCGCAGGTTCTCCCGCACCGTGAGCGTGCCGAGGATGCCGCGCCCCTCGGGCACCAGGACCACGCCCCGGCGCACCACCGCCTCCACCGCGAGGCCGCCGAGCGGGCTGCCCGCAAACGTGATCGCCCCGCGGCTCGGCCGCACCACGCCCATGATCGCTTTCATGAGCGTGCTCTTGCCCGCGCAGTTCGAGCCCACGAGAGCCACGATCTCGCCTTCCGCGACGGAGAGGCTCACGCCGTCGAGCGCGCGGACGACCCCGTAGGCCACCGACACGTCGCGAATCTCGAGCCAGCTCATGCCGCGTGCCCCCGGCTCATGCCTCGCGTCCCAGGTAGGCCGCGATCACCCGCGGGTCCTGGCGGACCCGGTCGGGCGGCCCGGTGGCGATGACGCGGCCCGCGTCCAGCACCGTCACCACGTCCGAGACACGCATGACCAGGCGCACGTGGTGCTCGACCAGGACCACGGTCACGCCGGACTCGCGGATCTTCCGGATGAGCTGGTTCAGGTCCTCCACCTCGACCGGGGTCATGCCACCGGCCGGCTCGTCGAGGAGCAGCAGGCGCGGATCGCTGGCCAGGGCCCGCGCCACCTCGAGGCGCCGCTGCTCGACCAGGGTGAGATCGCCGGCCCAGGTGTCGGCGCGGGCGGCCAGGCCCACCACCTCCAGCAGCTCCCGCGCCCGACGGCGCGTCTCGGCCTCCTCACCGCGCTCGCGGAAGGGCGGGCGGACGAGGGCCGCGCCGAACCCGCCGTGGGTGCGGGCGTGCCGGCCGACCATGACGTTCTCGACCGCGTTCATGCCCCGGAAGAGACGCACCTGCTGGAAGGTGCGGGCGATGCCGGCGTGGGTGACACGATCGGCGCGCCAGCCGGTGATGTCGCGTCCCTCCAGCGCGACCGATCCCGCCGTCGGGGGCAGGATGCCGGTGATCACGTTGAACAGGGTGGTCTTGCCCGCGCCGTTGGGCCCGATCACCGCGTGCACGCTCCCCGGCTCGACGACCAGGCCCACGTCGGCCAGGGCCTGGTAGCCTCCGAAGCGCTTGGCGAGCCGATCCACTCGAAGCATGGCGACGCCTCACGCGGCCGGGCGGCGGCGGGGCGCGAGGAGGCCGGCGGGCCGCAGCACCGCGCAGAGGACCAGCAGCGTGCCGAACACGGTCATCCGCCACTCCTGCACGAAGCGCAGCATCTCGGGCAGCAGCGTCACCACCGCGGCGCCGACCACCGGGCCCCAGTAGGTGCCGACGCCGCCCAGCACCACGATGAGGAAGATCTCGGCGGAACGGAAGAAGCCGAACTGGGCGGGGTCGATGAACAGGGCCTGGTGCGCGTAGAGGCCGCCGCCGATGCCGGCGCCGAGGGCGCCGAGCGCGAAGGCGGTGACCTTCACGCGGGTCAGGTTCACGCCCATCGCCTCGGCCGCCACCTCGTCTTCCTGCACCGCGCGCAGCGCGCGGCCGATGCGCGAGCCGCGGAAGCGCATCAGGCAGGCGACCATGAGCGCGGCCACGACGGTCACCAGGGGCAGGGTGGTCAGGGGCTTGATGCCGCCGATCCCGGAGGCCTGTCCGGTGGGCTCGAAGTTGAGGAAGAAGATGCGGACGATCTCGCCGAAGCCCATCGTGAGGATGATCAGGTAGATGCCGCGGATGCGCAGTGCCGGAAAGCCGACGAGCGCGCCCGCGATCGCGGCGGCCAGTCCGCCGGCGGCGAGCCCGGGCGCGAGCGGCCAGCCGAGCCACGTGGTGCAGATCACGGTCACGTAGGCGCCGATGGCCATGAAGCCGCCGTGGCCGAGGGAGAGCTGGCCGGCCGAGATGGGCAGGTAGAGCGACAGGGCCAGCACCGTGTTGATGCCGAGGAAGATCAGCACCGACTCCCAGTACGAGCCCATCGGATCGCCCTAGCGCACCTGGCCCACGCCGAAGAGCCCCTGCGGCCGGGACAACAAAATTAGGATCATCACCGCGAAGACGAAGGCGTCACGATAGGAGGAGGCGAGATAGGCGACGCTCAGCACCTCGATCGCGCCCAGCAGCAGGCCGCCGACCATGGCGCCGTAGATGTTGCCGAGCCCGCCCAGCAGCATGATCGCGAGGCCCTTCACTCCCATGTCGATGCCCATGAACGGGGAGATCGCGTTGAACGAGAGGCCGACCAGCACCCCGGCCGCGCCGGCCAGCGCCGAGGCCACCGCGAAGGTCACCAGGATCACGCGGTCGGTGGAGATGCCGAGCAGCCGCGCGGTCAGGGTGCTCTCCGCGCTCGCGCGCATGGCCATGCCCATGCGGGTGCGGGTCACCCAGAGGTGCAGCGCGACCATCAGGGCCAGCGAGACGCCCAGGATCAGGAGCTGCACCGAGCTGATCGTGATCGGGCCCACGTGCCAGGTGACCGGCTCGAGCCGGTGCGGAAACCCGACCTGCTCGCCCCCGAACGCCTTGGTGGCGACCTCCTGCAGGACGAGCCCGACCCCGATGGTGCTGACCATCGGAGCGAACACGGGCCCGTGACGCGCCCGGATGGGACGGAACGCGGTCAGCTCGATGATGATGCCCAGCAGCGCGGTGCCGAGCAGCGCGCCGACCAGGGCCACCGCCGGCCCCGCGTGCAGCCACAGCACGAGCTGCAGCCCGATCAGCGCGCCCATCATGAACACCTCGCCGTGGGCCAGGTGCACGAGCCCGAGCACGCCGAAGATCAGGGCGTAGCCGATGGCGATGAGCGAGTAGGTGCTGCCGAGCATCAGCCCGTTGACGAGCTGCTGGAGCAGCACCGGGCGCTACCGGACCGACTCGAACCTGCCCTGGCGCACGACCAGCACCACCGGCTGACGGACCGCGTCGCCGTGCTCGTCGAAGGTGGTGGCGCCGGTCACCGGGGCCTTGTAGTCCTTCACCTTGGCCAGGCAGTCGCGCATCCGCTCGCGGTCCTTCTCGAGGTCGTCGGGCTTGCCGCTGAGCCCGCTCTTCTCGGCGCAGCTCCGCACGATGTCGAGGGTGTCGTACATGAGGGCGGCCGCGTTGCTGGGCGGGGTGGGGGAGCGCTTCTTGTAATCGGCCACCCAGCGGGCCACCGCCGGATCCGGGTTGTCGGTCCAGAAGTCGTTGACGGTCATGACTCCCTCGGCGGCGGGGCCGGCCAGCTCGATGAAGCGCGGGTCCATCACCCCGAGCCCGGCCACGATGGGCTGGGTCATACCCTGCTTGCGCACCTCGCGCACCACGTTGGCGCCCTCGTTGTAGAGCGCGGCCACGACCACCCCGTCCGGATTGAGGCTCTTGGCCTTGGTGACCTGAGCCGAGTAGTCGATGTCGCCAGTCTGAAACGAAATGGAGTCGAGCACGGTGATGCCGCGGCTCTTCAGCGCGGCGGGCAGCACCACGCTGCCGTCCGACTTCGAGACCGCGTCCTTGGTGTCGAGCAGGATCACGACCTTCTTCACCCCCGGGTTGGCGGCGAGCCAGCGATCGATCAGGGCGCCGTCGAGCTTGTCGGAGGTCAGCGCGTTGCGGAAGGCCCAGGGCCGGTTGGCCGCCGCGATGCCGGGCTTGGCCGAGGTCGGGGTGATGATCGGCGTCTTGCCCTGGACCGCGACCGGGAAGGTCACCTCGGACTCGCCGCTGAAGAGCGGCCCCACGATCGCCACCACCTGGTCGCTGCCGATCAGCTTGCGGGTGAGGTTGATCGCGTCCGTGTTCTCGCCGCGGGTGTCATAGATGACGAGCTTCAGCGCCTCGCCCTTGTCCTGGAACATCCTGATCGCCACCTGCTGGTGGGCCCCGTAGGAGGCCCCCTTGCCCGACAGCGGCATCAGCACCCCGATCTTGGGCTGGGCGACGGCCGCCACCGCCGAGCCCAGGAGGGCGACGGCGGTGCCGAACGTCAGTACGACGAGTGCGATCGTCTTGCGATGCGACGCCATGCGTTCGTCCTCCTGGTGAGTGAGGTGCTCGATCATCGACCGCGCGCTCGATGCGGCCGCGTCCGGCCCGGGCGGCGCCGCGGCCGCGCGGGCGGCGAGGGGGCCGCACCGTCGACCCGCTCGACCTCGGCGGAGCGGAGGAAGTCGCTCTCGAGCTGCGAGAGATGCGCCTCCATCCAGACCGCGGCCTCCTTGCCGTCGTGCCGCGCCACCGCGTCGGCGATCTTGCCGTGGAAGAACCGGGCGAACGACCGCTGGACCGGGCCCGCGGTGCCGGCGGCGTGGCTCATGACCTCGGTGGCGAAGAAGTCGGGCAGGAATCCCTGGACGTAGGGGTTGCCGCTGGCCTGGGCCAGGGTCTGGTGGAAGAGCCGGTTGCTCTCCACGAAGGCTTCGGTCGAGTCGGGGTGCTCCTCCAGCATGCGGATGGTCTTGTGCAGCGTGTTCAGGTGGTCGTCGGTCGCCCGCTGCGCGGCCAGCTCGGCCACCTTCGGCTCGATGATGCGGCGGAATTCGAGGGAATGCTGGAAGCCGTGCCGCCCGAGGGGCTGGAGCGACGCGAACGAGTCGCGGGCGATCTCGGTGCAGTGGGGCGTGGTCACCACGCCGCCGGCGCGTCCGCGCCGCACCGTCACGAGCCCGAACAGCTCGAGGATCCGGACGGCCTCGCGCACCGAGGCCCGGCTCACCCGGAACTGCTGGGCGAGCGCGCGCTCGGTGGGCAGGCGCTCACCGGGAGCGATGCGCCCCTGCGCGATCGCGACGCGGAGGTCCTGGACGACGCCTTCGAAGATGCGGTGAGAGGTCATTGGTCAGACCGATTACTCTACTGGCCCGACCATTGTCAAGGCAGCGGCAGTCGCTCCATCAGCCGCGATGGAACCGCGGCGGTGGGCCCGAGATATGCGGGTCGTTCAATGCCGTTGCCGCCCTTCGTTCAGCAGCCAATCGATGACGGCGCCCGGGTCTTCGCTGCTCCGGGGGGCGGTGCGGACGGGCTCCGGCGGGTTCGGTGCGCTCGGGCGCTCCGCCGGCGCGGCGTCTCCGGGACGCGCGGTTGCCGGCTCGCGGCGCGCATCGACTCGCGGCGCGAGCGGCCTGGGCCGCGTCGTGGCCGGAGATGGCGCGGGCGGGGGAGTTTTCTCCTCGCCACGCGGGGCCGAGGACGGAGGAGCGCTGGTGACCGCGTCGGCGTGCGGCGGAGACGGCGTCTCGACGAGAGGACTCGCGACGGCCGGCGGGGCCGCGGGCGCCGATGGATTGGGGCGAGCCGGTGGACTTGCGGCCGGCGGCGGAGTGGCGATGGGCACCGTCGGGACCGGGGCGGCAGGCGTGCCGGAGTCGGCGGGCGCGAACGGGAACCACGGCAACGCCCAACGCGGATCGCGCGGCGCCAGGTAGGCCTGGGTCGCCCAGATCGCCAGCCCGAGCGCGACGATGAGTCCCCCGGCCACGAGGCTTGCCTTCCGCGCCGGTGCCCACCGGCCCACGACCGGACGGCGGTGCCGCCGCTTCGGCGGCCCTCCGGCGATCTCGGCTCGCAGGTCCTCGCACAGCGCCGCGAGATCCGGCCGCCGTTCGGGCTTGAGCTGAAGCGTCCGGGTGACGATGCGCTCGAGACCCGGCGTGATGCCGGGCCGGCGCTTGGCGAGCCGCTCCAGATGGCCGCGACGAATGGGGGCGATGCCGGTTCGCGGGAACGAGCCGGCGAGCATCTCGTAGAGGATGGCGCCGAACGCGTAGACGTCGCCTCGCTCCGTCATCTCACCGTGGACCTGCTCGGGGGCGTCGTAGACCGTGTGAGTCGTGACGGCGCTGCCCTTGCGCTGTCGCAAGGCGGTCCATCGGGCGAGGATGCGGTCGATGCCGTACTGGGTCAGCAACACCGTCGGCCCGGGGCCCGTGAGCAGCACGTTGTCCGGCCGTAGTCCTCCGTGGACCAGGCCGCAGGCGTGGGCCCGCTGGAGGATCTCGGCGATCTTGACCGCGAGGGGGAGCGCGCGCTCGGGATGCAGTCCCCCGCTCCCGCGGATCGCCTCTCGCAGCGTGGTTCCCTCGTGGTGGGCCATGGCCAGGGCGACCCCGACGCCGCCCGCGCGCTCGCATTCCGAGAGCGTGGCGATGCCCGGGCACTGCTCGGAGACCCTCGCGGCGCGGGCCGCGAGGTGCCGGAGCGCGCCGACGAGATCACCGTCGGCTCCGCGGTCGCCGGTGAACACCCTGACCTCGACGAGGGCACCGGTCTGCCGGTCCCGGGCGAGGTAGAGGACGTCTCCGGGAGTGCCGCCGAGGGACTTGATCGGCTGGTAGCGGTGGCCGACGTCGGTGACGGATGGATAGGGCTTCGCGGGATCGGCCGCGGGGCCGCCGGCGCCGCCGGCGGTCACGTCAGTGTCGTTCGGTTCGTTGCGATCGTTGCCGTGCAGAACTGCCATCGTCGATGACCAGCGTCCTTGGATCATACCGCCACCCGCGGGCGAACGACACGATTGCGTCGAGCGGTACGGAGGAGGCGGTGTGTCTGCTCAGCGGCGGCGCCGGGAGTTGTCTGGTCGCGTCAAAGGGGAAGACGGCTCGAGCGTCACGCCTGTGCGACCGCGCTCGCGAGCGACCGTAGGACGTGCGCGTGAGCGATTGGCGGGAAGTGTCATGACCGCGCAACCGGCGAGGAGCTGGCCAGCCGGCTGATCGTCGACGAGGTGGGCGACGGACCGCGCCGAGGTGGCGCCTCGCGTAAGCGCCGGCGCGATCGCCCGCGAGCCTAGGCGAGGGGGCGGGCCAGGCGGCTCTGCAGCACGCGGATCTCGCCGTCGCGCTCGTCGAAATCGAGGCCACGGAAGAGGCTCTCGTCGAAGTCCGGGTGCAGGAGCCGCTGGCACGTCGTGTACGCCTCGTCGCAGACGCGGTACTCGTATTCGATCTCGAGCCCCGACTCGAGATCGGCGGGGATCACGGTCTCGTCGGTGAAGAGGGGCAGCACGTCCGTGACGACGAGATCGAGGAGCCCCGGCCACTCCCGGGGCTCGTGGGTCGTGATCAGAGCCCACAGCAGGTTCAAGAGAGACCGGCGCCACACGGCTCCCTGGAGCGCCAGCGCCTCGCCGATGGGCCGGAGGGCGGGCTCGTCGAACAGCGCGAGCATCGCGCGGGCGCGGGCGCCCGTGGCGGGTGAATCGTTGCGCATGATGTCGAGCAGGATGGCGGCCGCCTCGGGCCGGTCCTGGATCTGCGAGGTGAAGACGGGGCTCTGCTCGAAGTCCTCGATGCGGGAGTCCGCCAGGAGACCGCCGATCAGGGCCCGGTCGATCGGCACCGGCCGCTCCTACAGGAGGAACTCGACATTGCCTGCGCCCGGATCGCCGTTCATCTCCTTCACGAACTTGCGCTTGCCTTTCCTGGTGAGCGGGTCGTGGCCGTCCATGAGGAGACGGAGGAAGATCGTGGTGGTGTCCCCCGGGCACACCTCGTGGGTCATGTAGAACGCGCACCGGGACTTCGCCTCGCGCTTCCGCCGCTTCAGGGCGCGGTAGAAGTGGACCTTGCTCGAGCACGAGTTCATGAACAGGAGCTTGCATTTGAGAGTGGCCGTCGCGAGATCTTTCGAGCCCACGTTGACGATCGTATGGAACTCGGTGTCCTTGTCGGTCGTGAACCAGAAGTCTCGCGTCTTCAGGGATTGCACGCCGCGGCCGTTGGTCTGGGACGCGACCTTGGGGAAGCACTTGAGCAGTGACCGGCGGGCCCCCGCCGTCTGGCATCCGGCGCCCTTCCGCAACGCCCGGTCGAGGAGCCGCCGAACGTGGGCGGCGACGAAGAGATCGGCCTTGGGCTTGCCCTTGGCGATCTCCGCAGGATTGGTGCAGTGCTCGAAGATGTCCTCGATGCACGGGATCTCGATGGCGTCGTAACCCATCCGGTAGTGGTCTTCCCAGGGATTGACCGGGAAGGCCTGCACGTCCGGACAATGGGACAGGCGGGCGGGGCCGAAGGCCGGCCCCTGGCCGAATCGCGAGTGACCATTGTAGACCACGATGGCCTCGTCGAGATCGAGGGCCGCCGCGAACTCGGCTTTGGTGTACACGACGCGGATCTCGAAATCGAGACCCTTGGCCTTGTCCTGGAAGAGCCACACGTCCGGCTTCTTGACCTTGGCGCGGTCGTTCAGCAGCTTCACCGCCTTGGTGTTGTAGTGAAAGTCACGGATCTCGCAGCCGAAGGCGACGATGACGACCTGGCTCATCGGCCACGGGCTAGCTGGTCACGACGGTCAGCTCGTCGTAGACGAAGCCGTCCGTGGGCATCGTCACGTCGAATTCCTCGATCACGGGATAGACGCCTTCCGGCGTGGCCGGGTCGGCCGGGGCGCCCGGAGTGGAGTCGACCTTCACGTAGTCGGCTCCGTTGAGGCCGAGCTTGCCCTCCCGCGCGCGGTAGGCCTCGATCTGGTCGAGCAGCTCCTTGAGCGGCCCCGCGCCGGTGTTGAAGCCAACGTCTCCCTCGACGTGGCGGGCCAGCCACTGGATGGCTTCTCGCTCGCGCCCGGGTCGCATGGGCGTACAGATTCGGACCCAGGGACTGTTCAGGAACTCGTTGCGCCGTCGATCGCCGTCGAGCTGGATGATCCACCCGAGGGAGCTGCCGAGCGGGGCGGGCTCGGATTCGGCGGTGATCTCGTAGGCGGGCCGGTCGAAGCCGACCTTGGACGCGTAGCGCGGCCGCCACCAGGAGGGGTGGTTGTAGACGAAGATGCCGTCGATGTCGAAGAACCGGTGGAACGATTCGATCTCGAGCGGGGTGGGCTCGGAGGGGCTGTCGCCGCGGCCGAACAGGTGGGAGACCATCCGGTTCATCACCTCGTACCGTTCTTCCTTGCGAAGGTCGTTGGCGGGCCGGGACTTGATCTTGCTGCGCTCGGTGATGAGAGTCTTCTGCTGCTCGAACTGCTTGTTCAGCTCCTCTTCCTGGAGCTTGTTGACCGCGTCCTGGCGGAGCTTCTCCCAGTCGTCCAGCACCGCCTGCGAGGGATCCCACGAATAGCTGTAGTTCACCTGCACGCTGGCCGCGTCGCCTTCCAGCACCGCGATGTAGGCCGTGAAGGTATTGGTGCCCGCGTCGTAGGTGGGCGGGCCGAGATCGACATCGTTGCGGGCCGAGGGGGCCGGATCGTCCTTCCCGCCGCCTTCGAGGTCGGAGATGGTGTCGATGCGCACCGCGGTCACGACGCGGTCGGGCCCGGGGTTCACGGGGATCGCGACGAAGTAGGTCTGCTTCTCGGCGTTCCAGCGCAGATCGGTCTGCACGGACCCGGTATCGGTGCCGCCCTTGGGCCGCGGGGGAACCCCGGGCGGAATCTCCGGCACCGCGATCGGCTCGGCCTCGCGAAAGTGCACGAATCGGCTGCGCGCGAGTCCCTCTCCGGGGTTCCTCAGGTAGAGCTGCCAGACCAGGCGCGGGCCCAGGTCCTGGACCTTCACCTTCACGCGCCGCAAGACGCGCCGGAGCCCGTAGCTGACCGGGTGCTCCGAGTCGTTCTTGATCACCCGCCGCGTGAGGTTGGTGGTGGTGACGTCCTCGATGTCGCGGGTCTTGATCGAGAACGTCTTGGTGATCCGCTCCGACGCACGCTTGGTGACTTCCTTCAGGCGGCGCGTGGAGAGCTCCTGGCCACGCTGCGACGACACCGCGAAGCTCGCGCTCGCGGACGCGCCGAATTGAAAGACGGGCGTGCCGCCCGAGGCGGTCGCCGACATGGCCGCCGAGGTATCCTGCTGGATCATCGAGGAGACCTTGTCGGAGACCTCGTCGAGGTTCTTCTCCTCCGTCGCCGCCTCGCTCACGATCTCGAGGCCTTGCTCGAGCACCTCCTCGTGGATTTGCCGGCGCACGGTCTGGTACACGACCTCCAGGGTCTCGAGGGGCGCGATGGTGAACGCCTCCTCGAGGGGGCCCACACCTTCCTCGCCGTTGAAGTAGAGCTGACGGTAGTAGTGGGCGATGCCGATGGGTGAAAGCGCCTGCTCCAGGAAGGCGCCCGGCCAGAAGTGGGGGAAGACGACGTTGTCGATCGCGGTGACCTTGCCCATGACGTCCGCGAGAGACCCGCCCGGGTGGGCGACCCATTCCCGGGCGGCCGCCACCAGGTTGTTCTGAAGGCGATCGCGAACGTCGGCGAACTTGAAGCTCTTGTCGACCGAGCCGAGCCTCGCCCCCACGAGGGTGGGAATCGACTTGAGGACCTGTCCGACGGCCCCGGCGCGCGCCAGCGCCGATGACCATGCCCGGGCCGAAAACCTGACCTTGCCGCCGGCCTCCAGGCCGGCGCCGGCCGGGGATCTTTCGAACCCCGCCGGGTCGGACGCCGTCAGCCCGCGAAGGATCACCTGGTTGCCCGCGAGCACCGCGTCGGGATAGCCGGGGACGTGAACCGGCGTGACGCCTTCCGAGCTGACCGGGTTCCCGGCCTGGTCCACGTAGGCGGTCGGCCGATCGACCCGCTTGAAATCGACGTCGATGTTCCGCGGTAGGCCCCGCCGAATGCTGGTAGAGAGCGAGATGGCGGTCGGGTGCGCCGGATCGAAATGAATCGCCTTGGCCTTGGAGTAGCGCCAGGCCAGGGTATTGGCAAGCACCCGCACATGATAGAGGGAGACCCACCGGAGAAAGATCAGCGGCTCATAGGCGGCCACGGTCATGGTGGCGTATGCTTCCGAGAACTTCTTGAGCTCAGTTGCCATGGAAGACCTCCGATCCGTGAGGGGATCCTCTCCGTTTGCTGTCCGCGCCGGGGAACCCGAATGGAGGAGAATCGGTCGGGACGCGAGCTCCTGTCAAGGAGGACATGCCCTTACTCGGTCTCGTCGCTAGGGGGAGGCGTCCCGAACGAGCACCGGTAGCAGGCTCGCGGCCGTGATCCCGAGCGGCACCACGTAGCGCAGCAGGATCACCAGCGCGCGACCGGCGGGTTGGCTCAGCCCGAGCTGCTCCGTCACGTCGAGAAGAACCCGAGCCCGACCGCCGCGAGCGCGGAGCGTGTGTGGCTGCCGGTTCTATGACGCGAGCGTAGGGCACGAGCCCCGGTGGTCCGCATGACCCAGGTCATGGGGCGCAGAATTTCCGGCCATCCGTGGGCCGGCTGATAGGCGCAGCCCGGATCCTCGGCGAGCGGATCGCCGCTCGCGGCGCAGGCACGCGGCCGGCTGCCGCCGCATCGATCACGCCACTCGCAGCGTCCGCAGCGCCCGCCGAGCCGGGCCGGATCCCGCAGGGCGAGGAAGAGTGGATGCTCGTCCTGGCGCACGTTGCCGGCCGGGCAGATGTTGCCGACATGGTCCACGAAGACGAACCCATTTCCGTCCGTCACCGCCCGCGGCGCCCGCAGGGAAGCGCGCGGTGACCATACGTGTGAGCGCGCCGTGAGCACGCGGTGATACTGAGGACTCCCGTCGTCTTGATCCCGAACGGCACGCGCGGCTGCCGGTCCGCCGCCCAGCGCAGCACCGTCTCGATCTCCTCGGCGCCGCGCCCGTGATCGGCTCGAGCGCGCCCAACCGGGATGAGGAAGAACAGGGCCCAGAGGACGGCGCCGAACCGCTCCACCGAAGTGCGCCGAGCTTCTCGGCGGTGGCGGCCGCGGTGCCGCTCGGGGTCAGCGAGACGACGAGCCCGATCCGTGTGCCGTAGGCGACCGGCTCGGCGATGTCGGGACACCGCAGCGGATCGCCCCCGGTGAAGACCACGAGCGGCGGCGGATCGCCGAACGCGGCGACACGCTGCAGGAGCGCCTTGCCCTCGCCGTCGTCGGCTCCTCCGGATCGCGCCGGGGGATTGCCTCGGCCCGGCAGTGCACACAGGCCAGCGCGCAGGCCCGCGTCGTTTCCCAGACGGCGATGAACGGGCTCCGCGCATACGGCGTCATCGGGCGCGCTCCGCCGGCATGTGTGGCGCGCGGGAGTCCGGAGGCGCTCCCCGGCTCTCCGGCCCGGCGGAGTGCGGAGCGGAGACTTGGTGTGCCGAGCGCATGGTGAGCCCAGGACCGGAACTGGGGGAGGAGTGCGGGGCGGATGCTTGGTGTGCCGAGCGCGTGGTGGGCCCGGGACCGGAACTGGGGGAGTGCGGGGGCCATTTCGAGGCCCCCGCATTGAACAGATGTCCCAGGATCCGTCCGAGCGCGGCGGCGAACGCAGCGGCGCCCAGCGCCAGTGCGAGGCCCGCGGCGCGAATCCATGCCGCCTCACCGAAGGAGACGGCGACGGCCAGGAGCCCGACACCCCCGGTGAGCAGCGCGTACGCGAGGGCCTCGAGGCGCGGGGAGGAGATCTGGACCAGGGAGGGCACTCGCTCGCGTCCGGCCCGTGGACTGTAGGCGCGATACCAGACGAGGAAGGGCACGATCTTCAGCATCATGCCGACGATGGTGAGCGAGGCCCAGCCGCCGAGGACGACGACCGCGTAGGCCAGCGCCGCGCGCGGTCCCGAGAGCGCGCCGGTCGCCAGGGCCAGCCCCAGCCCGATCGCCGGCACGACGAAGGCGGTGGCGGTCAGCACGAAGCGAAGCCCCCAGTCGAGTCCCGGCCGCTTCCGCGACCTGGCCGTGTCGAGCACCCACGAGGCGTGGGCGAGCGCCGCCGCCGCCACCGCGAGGGCGCCGGCGACGAGGAGGACGGACAGTCCGATCAGCAGCCCCGCCACGACCGACGGCACGCCGAGCGCGAGACCCCAGATCTGCCAGCGCGACGCCCAGCGCCGGGGCGTCGGCGCGAGGAGGAACATCGGGTACACGCGCGCGGCCACCCCCAGGATCATCGGCGTGACCCACCCGAGCAGCGCCAGCTGCACGTGAGCGTGCAGGGTGGGGAAGAATTCGCTCGGCAGGAACGGCCAGATGCGGTTGACCGCGAGCGTGAGACCGAAGAGGGTGGTCGCGGCCAGCCCGGCATAGCCCACCGTCACCAGGCGCGCGGTCAACGTCCATTGCGAGAAGCCGCGCAGGCTCAGGCCGACATTGAGCAGGTACAGGACGACGCCGACCGCCAGCAGCGCCGCCGCCCCCGCGAGCCCGGGCCAGGTGCCGAGATAGAAGTGCGGGACCATGCCGAGCACGGCGAGGACGAGGATGACGAGCTGCCAGCGGCCGAGCCGCTCGCTCCAGATCGGGCGCTCCAGCACGACCGGGATGAGCTGGTAGCTGGCGCCCATGATCGCGAGCGTGATCCAGCCGAGCGTCACCGTGTGGGTGAGGGCGAGGAGGTGCGGATGATAGTAGTGCCCCGCCAGCTCGGGCGCGAGCCACGCGACGCCGATCGAAGCCAGCAGGAACGCCGCCGCCGCGCAGACCAGGTAGGCCAGCGGAAGCAGCGGGGAGGGGCCGCGGCTGGACGGCGGCGCGTGCACGCTCAGTCTGCCTTCCAGATGAGAATGCGCACGAGCCCCGGCTCGGGCTCGTCGGTCTCGTGGCGGAAGCCACGGTCGTCGAGCTGCGGATAGAGGAACATCGGGCGGCGATCGTGGTGCACCTCGAGCATGGCCCCCGGCCCGAGCCGCTCGATCGCCTCGAGGACTCGCAGCATGGGCTGTGGCGGCTCGAGGCCGCGGACGTCCAGCACGCCGCGATCGTCCGCCGCCGGCGCCTCGGACGATGCCTCCGGGATCGGCTCGCTCGAGCGATAGCACCACACCCACCAGTCATCGGCGGCCCGCTGCTCCGTCCAGTGAGCGAGTCCGCGCTTGCCGAGCACGTCGTAGAGCGGGATGGGCTCGAAGGGCACGCGCAACACCAGCACCCGATCGGCGCCGAGCGCCTTCACCGCCGCCATGATCCGCGCGAAGGGCTCCTGCCCTCGGCGGATGTCCTCGCGCACGTCGAGGTGCACCTGGCGCGCGTCCGGGACATCGGCCAGCGCCCGAGGTGGCCGGTCCTCGCCCCGACGGGCCTCGACGGTCGCCTCCGGTGCCGGGGATGGATCGGGGTCGAGCGCCTCCTCACCCGCCGCGCGCCGCAGGACCCGCAGCAGCTCGTCGGCCGGGACACCCGCCATCCGCGCGGCCTGGGCCACCGTCACGCGCGGCGCCATCACCCGGCGCAGCAGCCGGTTCCGCAGCTGCTTGAAGTGCGCATGGTAGCTCGCCAGCACCTCGACCATCTCGGGGTGCTCCTCGAGGAGCCGAGCGACCGTCATGTCGGCCGAGATCATGCCGCCGTCGTTGTCGCCTCGTTCAGCGCAACGAGCAGCGCCTCGAGCGGCACGCCGGCGGAGGCCGCCGCCTCGCGCAGGGTGAGCTGAGCGCCGCAGCAGTGATCGAGAACCGTCGGCGCTCCGTGATCGCAGCCGCATTCGTGAGCCATGGCCTTCCTCCTTGGCTTCCCACCCTACCGCCGCCCGCCGCGGTGTTCTATGACGTCGGTCATAGGCAGTGAAAGGTGGAACAAGGGCGGCTCGGCGTGGTTCCCGGCGGCCGCGGGGGCGGCGAAGGCCGAAGGGCTACCAGGGCAGCTTGGCCGGCTCGTAGTCCTCGATGCGCTCGGTGACCGCTAGCACCGGCTCGATACCGTAGAGGCGCCTGGCGTTGTCCCCGAGGAGCTTGTGCTGCACGGCGGCCGGGACCTTGTGCTTGGCCATCAGCTCGAGCGCTTCCCACGCATCCTCCGCATCGTGGTGGGGGTAGTCCGAGGACCAGAGGCCGACGTTCTCGTACTGATCCCACAGGCGGTAGACCGACTCTTCATCGCCTTCGAAGGCGATGAAGCAGCGCTCGTAGAAGACCTCGACGGGATCGCGCACGACCGGCCCGCGCTGAAAGGCGTAGAGGTCGAGGAAGTTGCGGCTGCGGGATAGAACCAAGGGCAGCCACGTCGCGTTGGACTCGAGCACCGCGGCCCGCAGCTTCGGGAACTTGTCGAGCCATCCCGTCATGAGCACGGTGGTGAGCCAGGTCATCGCCTCGAAGATGAAGCCGAGGGCCTCGGAGGCGTCGATGCTCGGCTCCATGCTGAAGACGATGTTGCTGAGGAACTGTCCGGGTGAGTACACGACCGCCTCGTCGGTGAAGAGGAGCCCGTCGCCGCTGCCGCGGGTGCGCGCGATCCGCTCGGCCCATTCCGGGGTCAGGGCTTCGCGCGATGGGAACGTGTGCATGGCGAGCACCATGCCCAGGTCCTCGAACTCGCGCCAGAGGGGATCGAACTCCGGCATGGTCGGGTAGCGTCCGCCCCAGAAGCAGGGCCGCACCGCCGCCGCCTTGAACCCGCGCTTGGCCGCGCGCCGCAGCTCGTCGATCGATCGCTCGACGCTCTGGATGGGCAGGACCGCGCACGGGAACAGGCGCCGCCGATCTGCCGCGCAGTAGTCGTAGACCCAGTCGTTGTAGGCGCTGGCGAGGATGCCGGCCGCCTCGGGATCGCGGACGAGGGCGAGGCGGACGAACCAGGTCGGGAACAGCATCACCTGATCCGTGCCGATGGCGTCCATATCGCGGAGCCGGGCCTGGGGGTCGCGGCAACCGGCGAGGCGCCCGAACTGCTGTTGCCACGGCTCGGTGCCGGGCACCAGCGCCCCCACCGCCTTCTTGTTCCAGCGCGGCCATCCGACTTCCGCCGCATTCGACCGCTCGCGAGTGGCCGGCACCACCCGCCCGTTGATGCGGAGCTGGTCGGTGTCGGTATGGAAGTGGAACTGGGTCTTGACCCACGCGCGGCGATCGCTCGGGACGTACTCGTCCCAGATCTCGGGCGGCTCCACCACGTGGCTGTCACAGTCGAAGATCGGGAAGTCTTTCTTCATCCCGGTTCTCCTCTACACTGGCTCGGTGTGCCCCCAGACCACGGCGAGCACCGTCGCGCCGTGCTGGGTGGTGACGGCGTGCACACATCCGTTCGGGCGGTAGTTCATGTTGCCGGTCGCGACGATTCCCGATTCGTCCGCGTTGGCGCCCTCGACGAGGAAGATCAGCTCGTCGCCCACGTGCCGGTGCAGCGGCAGCGCCGCCCCCGGCTCGAAGCGCGCCAGCAGCGCGCGACGCTCGGTCGCCTTGTCCTCCCAGATGCGCTTCTGGCGGACACCCGGGCGCGCGTCGATCCAGGGCAGGTCGCTCAGGGTGACGATCGCCGAGGCGGGCGCGCGCTCTCGGGCCGCGGCCGGCTCGATATCGCCGGTGAGCACCGCCAGGACCGTCGCGCCGTTCGTGCTGGTGACGGTGTGCACGCACCCGTTCGGTCGGTAGCCCACGTTGCCCGCGGTGACCGTGCCGGACTCGTCGGATACCGCGCCTTCGATGACGAAGATCAGCTCGTCCCCCACGTGCCGGTGCAGGGGAAGCTGTGCCCCCGGCGCGAAGCGCGTCATCTGGGCTCGCCGCTTCGTGGGCGGGTCCTGCCAGACGACCTTGAACGAGATGCCGGGCTGAAACTCCTGCCACGCGACGTCGTCGACCGCGATGATCTGGGACCATGGACCGGTCATGAGTGTCCTCCTGGTCTACTTGCCGGCCGGCCGGGTGATGGCGGCGTAGATCATGTCCTTCAACAGCCCGCGGTACGGCGCGCGCTGCTTGGGTGATTGCATCATGAACACGACGAAGAGATCCTCCTTCGGATCCACCCAGAAGTAGGTCCCGCCGGCGCCGCCCCAGTTGTATTCGCCGACCGAGCCGGCGACGGGCGACACCCCCGCCGCGGTCCGCACCGCGAAGCCGAGGCCGAAGCCGAAGCCGGCGCCCGGCAGGTAGAGCGGCGTGGTCGCGATGGCGCTGCCGAGGTGATCGGTGGTCATGTAGGCGGCGGTCTTCGGCCCGAGGATGCGCTTGCCGTCCAGGGTGCCGCCGTTGAGCAGCATCTGGCAGAACCGCGCGTAGTCGATGGCGGTGCTCACCATGCCGCCGCCGCCCGACTCCCACTTCTGGGCGACGCGCGGATCGTTGAAGTCGGCGTTCACGCCGAAGTTCCGGTCATCGGGAAAGGGCGGTGATTCGCGCCAGGCCCTCGGCGGACAAGCCGAGCCGCTCCGGGTTGACCGGGGCCAGGGTCTGCCCGTGGGCGACGACGACGCTCGACAGGCTCAGGGCGACGAGCAGGATGGCGATCCGAGTTCGCATCGGCAGCCTCCGAGGTGGAAGTGGAACTGGCAGGACTCTAGTGCACCGGCCGAGCGTCGTCAAAGGCATCTGCTCCGGGCGATGCTATTGCGGCTCTTCGGCGACGTCACCAGATGGCCTGTCCATCCTGCGACGCGCGTACGCGATCGAGACACCTGAGTGTCACTGTCTCGAATGGAGCAAGCCGCGCAGGTCACAACGTAGGAACCGTGGTGCGAGTTCTCTGCAATCAGCTTCAACGTCGCCGCGCCTCCGGCACCCGGAACGGCTTCAATCTGCTCGGACCACTCTCGTGGGGTCGCCGGTACAGAACGTGCAGCGAGGGAACCGCTTGGCGTATTCGAGTATCCAATTCGTCAAGGGGGTCCAACATGGTCGCACGAGGCATTGTACTGATCCTGACAGTTGCACTGTTCGCTCTGGCGAGTCCCGCGCACGCGAATCTCATCACCAATCCGGGATTCGAGACGGGGAACTTCAACGGCTGGATTCAGTTCGGCAACACCGGGTTCACTTTCGTCGATGGTGCGCCCCACAGCGGCGCTTCCGCCGCCTGGCTGGGCCCGGTCGGCAGCCTCGGCTTCCTGCTGCAGATCGTACCGACGACGCCCGGCACGCTTTATAGCCTGAGCTACTTCCTTCAGAGCGACGGTTTCACGCCGAACGAATTTCAGGTGTCCTGGAATGGAAGCCTGCTCTCCGACCAGCTGAACCTTCCCGCGTTCAGCTATACCGAGCAGACCTTCTCGAATCTGTTGGCTACGAGCACGACCACTCCGCTGGTCTTCGGCTTCCGTAACGATCCGGGATTCTTTCAACTGGACGACGTCGCAGTCAGTCCAGTCCCCGAGCCGGCCACGTTGTTGCTACTTGGCACCACGATGGCAGGCTTGGGGCTAGCGACTCGCCGGAAACGCGGTCAACGCAGCTAGCGCGCGCGGCCGCGGGCATCCTCTCCCACGAGCGCCGAGTCCTCTCGGCGCTCGTGGTGAGAAGAGCGGCGTCGACAAGGCGCCGGAGTGCGCGGTCCCGTCCATCAAGGCAGCGTGGCCGGCTCGTAGTCCTCGATCACGCCTTTCTCGGAGACCAGCCGTACGCCTTGGCGCACGCGCCGCCCATGAGCATGGCCCGCTCGCTCTCGCTGAGGCGGTCGGTTCGGCGGAATGGCTCGACGGCCTGCTCGTAGTTGACGACCGCGAAGGCGCGAGTCCAGTCGGTGCCCCACAGGCAGCGCTCGAAGCCCCAGGCGTCGAATACGCGGGCGAGGGGATCCCAGATGTCCGGGAACGGATAGGGCTCGCGGGACAGCGTGCAGGCCCCGCTGACCTTGATCACCGCGTTCGGGCGTCGGGCGAGGTCCAGCACCTTCGGCAGATCGGCCCAGGGCTCCGGCGGGGCGGGGGGCGTCCGGGGCTGCGCGATGGCCAGATGGTCGATGATGAAGCGCGTGTCGGGGTGACGGTCAATGAGTGCCGCGCCCGCGTCCACGTTGCCCCAGCACAGCATGTTGACCGGGAAGTCGTACCGGACCGCGGCGCGCAGGATCCGGTCGAGGCCGGGGTCGCTCGGATCGCGCCCCGCCTCTTTGGTCATCATGATCCGGATGCCGACCGTGCCCGGCGTCTTCTTCCAGTCCGCGATGACGTCCACCACCGCCTCATCGTCCGGATCGACCGGCTTGACGATGGCGAGGCGGCCCGGATGCGCTCGCTGCACCTCCACCGCATAGCTCGCGTCGTAGCGGTACATGGAAAACGCGGAGATGAAGATCGCCCCGTCGACGCCGACCGCGTCCATGGCCGCCACCATCTCGTCACCGGTGACGTGCTCGGGCCAGTTCGGCACGCTGTGCCAGGGCCGCTTCGGGGTGTTCGCCTCGTAGGCGTGGACTTGGGAATCGATGATCGTCATCGGGACACTCCTCCGTGCCCGGCGAGCGCGGCGCGGCCGGTCACTTCGTGGCGCGCGCCTGGTGCCCTGCTCGGTCGTCGACGAGCAGGCGACGAGCGCGATCGCCAAGACCATCGAGACCGGACCGACGATCGGCCGTCTCCGCACGGCCGGGCGCTCGGATCAGTCGATCTTCTGCTGCCGCGCGTCCTGACGGGCGCCTTGCTTCGTGTTCCGTTTTCCCTGCCGGCACTCTGCCCGGCTCTTCTCGCCGCTCTTCTTGCAATCGATCTTGGCGTCCCGCGCTTCCTCACGGCCGGTCTGGCGCGTGTCCCGCGCCCCGCCACGATCGTCGCGACGATCCTCGCGTCGATCCATGCCCGGGGTTTGCGATTGCGCCGTCGTCGGCACGGCCAGCCCGGCGGCGGTGGCCAGGAAGGTGGCCGAGATGAGCATAGACAGACCACGACTCCAGTTCATAGGGGTCTCCTCTTGCGGCCGAGTCTGATCGGCTTTGGGCTCGAGACCAATAGGACCTTGGTCCCATGGCCGATCTGCCGAGCGCGCGCCGCGGTTCGTGACATGCGGGTATACTCTGGCCGCCGTCGACATCTCGACCACGCTCGGCCGGAGGAGCTCGCCATGCTGGATCTGCTGATCAAGAGGGGTACGGTCATCGACGGCTCGGGCGCCACGCGCTTCGCGGCCGACGTGGGCATCTCCGACGGGCGGATCGTGTCGATCGGCCGCCTCGATGATCCGGCTCGGCGGGTCATCGATGCCGACGGACTGATCGTCGCGCCGGGGTTCATCGACGGCCATACCCACCTCGACGCGCAGGTCATGTGGGACCCGCTCGGCACCTGCTCCTGCTACCACGGCGTCACCTCGGTGGTCATGAGCAACTGCGGCTTCACCCTCGCGCCGTGCAAGCCCGCGGACCGCCAGTGGTACGCGAGCTGCCTGTCCTATGTCGAGGACATCCCGGCCGCGGCCATGGCCGCCGGCATGGACTGGACCTGGGAGACGTTCCCGGAGTACATGGCGGCGGTGGAGCGGCGGCCGAAGGGGATCAACTATGCGATGTACGTCGGGCACTCGGCGCTGCGCATGTACGTCATGGGCCGCCGCGCGCTGACCGACGCGGCGAGCGATGAAGAGATCCGCGCCATGACGCAGCTGATCCAGCAGGCGCTCCGCGCGGGCGCGGTCGGGGTCTCGACCTCGCTCACCCACACGCACCTCACCCCGGACGGCACGCCGGTCGCGAGTCGTCAGGCGGACTGGAAGGAGATCGAGGCGATCTTCGCCGCCATGGCCGAGCTGGACACCGGCATCTTCCAGTTCGGGCAGGTGCTCCTCTCGCACACCGCGAACGTCGCGTTCCTCGAGCGGCTCAAGCAGCTCGCGCTGGCCTATCGGCGCACCGTCATGTTCGGGCTGGTCGGCACGCGGCAGGGCGACGACCCGGTGTCCTGGCAGACGCAGGCCAAGGTGATCAAGGACGTGAACGAGGCCGGCGGCCGCATGTTCGGCCAGGGGACCACCCGCTCGATCAACGCCATCTTCTCCCTGAAGTCCTATCTCCCCTTCGACGTGCTGCCCGAGTGGCGGGCCGTCCGCTCCCTTCCGCTGGACGAGCAGCAGCGACTCCTGCGCGACCCGGCGCGGCGCCGCGAGCTCATCGCCGCGGAGCAGCGGATGAAGCCGAAGGACAACAAGCTCCAGGGCGGCGGCGCGGCGACGACCGATCCGCGCAAGCCCGACTACGGCAACCTCTTCGTGCTCAAGGGTGTCGACTGGAACGACCCGACCGTCGAGGAGCTCTCCCGCGAGCGGGGCACCCACCCGGTCGAGACCATCATCGACCTCTCGCTGGAGAATCCCGACCAGGTCTACGTCTGGCCCGTGGTGAACGAGCGGCCCGAAGACGTGCTCGGCATGCTCACGCACGATTTCACGCTGGCGACCTTCTCGGATTCCGGCGCGCACTCCGCGCAGGAAATGGGCTCGTCCCTCCAGACCCACTTCATCCACTACTGGGTGAACCGCCGGGGCGCGTTCACGCTGGAGCAGGCGATCCGCAAGATGACCCACGACAATGCGCGGGCCTTCGAGCTGCGGGGGCGCGGGCTGGTCAAGGAGGGCTACCAGGCCGACCTCGTGCTGCTCGAGGCGGATCGGGTACGGCCGCATCTGCCGAGGATCGAGAACGATCTGCCCGGCGGGGCCCGCCGCCTCGTCCAGAAAGCGGACGGCATTCGGGCCACGATCGTCAACGGCGTGGTCACGCTGGAAAACGGCGAGTCGACCGGGAACTTCAGCGGTCAGGTCCTGAAGGGCGCGCTGGCCGGGTAGCCCCCGGCAGTCTCCCGTCGCACGGGGCGGGCCGGAGTGCGGTAGGATCGGCCCGTCGCCGCCCCGCGGCGGAACTCGTCCATCGACCGGAGGATCACATGACCGACCGGCTCATCTCCTGCGACGATCACATGGATCTCAGCCAGCTCCCCGCCGATCTGTGGACCACGCGGCTGCCCGCGTCGCTGCTCGATCGGGCGCCGCATGTCGAGGAGCGAGACGGCCAGGCGGTGTGGGTGTGCGACGGCAAGGTCTGGGGTCGCTGGGACGGCAAGCCGCCCGCGACGGGCTCCGCGCGTGCGATCAAGGCGCTCTACAGCGCCTTCGACCGCGCGGGCATCCACGATCCGAGCGCGCGGCGCCCGGCCGTCGCCGAGCTGCGTCTGGCCGACATGGACCGTGACGGCGTCGCGACGCAGGTGATCTTCGGGCCGATCTTCCAGATCTCGACCGACGACCCGATGCTGCGCACCGCCTGTTATCGCGTCTACAACGACTGGCTGCTCGACTTCTGCAAGGCGGCGCCCGACCGGCTGATCGGCCTGCCGATGCTGCCGGAGACTCCCGGGGGCGCGCTCGCCGAGCTCGAGCGGCTACGGGCCAAGGGCGGCGTGCGCCAGGTGAATCTCATGATCGCCAACATCCAGCCCAAGCTGGACGACCCGGCCTGGGAGCCGCTCTGGCGGGCGCTCGAGGAGAGCGGCATCATCCTCTCCTGGCACATCACGGTGTTCGTGGGCAAGCCGGGCGATCGCGTCGCCAACAAGGCGGCGAGCGTCTTCGAGAACACCAAGTTCTTCCTCGGAAACTTCCTGGAGCCCTTCGTCGACCTGTTCGCCTGGGGGATTCTCGAGCGTCACCCGAAGCTGCGCATGGTGATGGCGGAGGCCGGCACCGGGTGGCTGCCGTGGCTGGTCGAGGAGCTCGACTACCGCCACTGGCGGCTGTGGGAGGCGAAGGAATTCTGGGCCGACAAGGGCGGCGCCGCGCTCGTCACGAAGCCGAGCGAGCTCTTCAAGCGGCAGATCTACGCGACCTTCCAGGAAGACCACGTGGCGATGTCGCTCATTCCGTTCTTCGGCGACGGCCACCTGCTGTGGGCGTCGGACTATCCCCACCCCGACAGCGTCTGGCCTCACTCGCGTGAAGCGATCGAGCGGCAGATGCGGCATCTCTCCCCGGAGATGCGCCGCAGGTTGACGCACGACAATGCGGCCGCGCTGTATGGGCTGGCCGGCGCCTGAGGGGCCACCGGGGCGTCGCGCCTAGTCGTAGTTGCCGGCGTTCGGGCCGTGCCACTTGCCGCGGTTCAGGTCCACCCGCATCCCGACCGCGGTGAAGGGGAACCGGATGTTGTCGGCGACGACGTGGAGCGGGTAGCCCCACCAGGTGCCGCGGCTGACCTTGAGGTCGAACAGGATCTGCTGGAGGTTGAGCCCGATCTCGAATCCGAGCTGGCGCTGGTGCTCCTCCGGTGGGTTGACCCGGTAGCCCTTGGCGTTGTAGGTCACCGAGAAGAGCAGCCAGCGGAGCGGCCCCAGGTTGACGCCCAGCCGCTCGCCGAGCCCGGAGAACTTGAAATCGGCGGAGTAGACGTCGTGCGTGTACGTGGAGCTGGGCAGATGGGACGTCCGCAGTCCCAGGAGGTCTCGGGTGTGGGTCAACGACAGCACGCCCGCCGCGGTGGCCCCCGCCGCGTCCATCGCGAGGTCTTCCCATGAGAAGCCGTGCCGCGTGAACCCGTCGCTCACCTCGTTCGCGAGCCCGGTGGTGAACGCGAGGCCGGCGCCCCAGAAGATCGCCTCCTTCTCCGAGTAGCCGATCATCTTGTAGGCGTCCTCGAACAGGCTGGCGATCACGTAGTAGTCGGTGAGGTGGGAGGCCTTGTCCGCACCGCCGTTGACCGTGTCTTTCCCGAAGAAGCCCTCGTGGTGGATCCGGAAGGAATGATTGGTGTTGTACGCGACCAGTGAGTTGGCGGTGACCGCCGCGATCGCGGTGACCGGGATGAGGACCGAGAAGAGGACCTGGTGGCGGTCCAGGAAGCTCCACCGCGGAACTTCGGTCTCGGCCCGGTCGAACCCCGTCGGAAACACTCGGGCCGTGAGCTCGGCCAGGGTCAGGCGCTGCGGCGCCTCGGTGGTATCGGCGGCGGCCAGCAGCCGATGCGGCGGGCAGGGCGGTGTCCCGGAAGCCGGTTCGTCGGACGGCCGCGGCGCTTCGGTCGGTCGGGGGCGACCCAGCCCGAGCCTCAGCGGGACGTCCGTCTCGAGGCCCGCCACGGCCAGCCACCGCTCGTGGTCGCCGAACTTCTCCGGCAGGAGGCGATACGCGGTCTCGCTCGACGCCGAGCAATCGGCGTCCACGGAGGCGGGGACGAAGGGCAGGCCGCCGTCCTGCGCGGCCAGCGGCCCGTGGCCCGCCAGCAGCAAGACGAAGCAAAGCCCGAGCGAGCCCATCGCTCGAGCTCCCGCCGATACACGTAGTCGCGCTATCACTGGTCGGTGAAGAGCCGAACCCGAGGGCTCGGTCGTTGGAGCGGACTCAGAGTACACCACAAGGCCGCGGAACCTCAAAAAAGGCCGGGGTCGACACGAGATGTCGATTTCCGGGGGTGGCCGACGTCGTACTGGTAAAGGAGGATGCACATGCGCTACCTGCTGCTGATCGGAAGCGACGACAAGAACCAGACCGCGCCGCCGAAGGCGGAGATGGAGGCCATCGTCCAGGGGCACGCCCGCTTCGCCCAGGAATTGCGGGCGACCGGCAAGATGGTGCACGCCGAGCGCCTCCGGCCGGACAGCGACGGCAGCCGTATTCGGGTCAAGGCCGGCCAGCGTCAGGTCATGGACGGGCCGTTCACCGAGACCAAGGAGGCGCTGGGCGGCTTCTACCTGATCGAGTGCGAGACCAGGGAGGAGGCGGTCGAGTGGTCCAAGAAGATCCCACTCGGTGAGGGCGGGTACGTCGAGGTGCGGCCGATCTGGCCGATGTAGCGATGGCCTGAGGCCGCGGTGCGGCCCGGGTCGGGACGGGCGTACCATGCGGACCCGTGGGAGCCACCGACCACGTAGAGAGGCCGGGAGAAGGAAGCCGCCCCGACGACGTGCGGGGGCGCGTGGCGGAGGTCTTCCGTCAGGAGCATGCGCGGGTGGTCGCGTCCATCCTCCGCACGATCCGCGACATCGACACCGCCCAGGAGGTGGTTCAGGAGGCCTTCGAGCAGGCGCTCTCGCACTGGCCCGCCAGCGGAATCCCCGATCGCCCGGGCGCCTGGCTGGTCACGACCGCGCGGCGGCGGGCGCTCGATCACCTGCGCCGCCGCCGCCGCGCGGGAGCGCGCGCGACCGAGCTCGCCCATCTCGCGCAGGACGCGACGCACGAGCCGCCTGACGTGGCCGAGCCCGACGACATCCCGGACGACCGGCTGCGGCTGATCTTCACCTGCTGTCATCCCGCGCTGCCGGCCGAGAGCCGGGTGGCGCTGACCTTGAGGCTCGTGGGCGGCCTCTCCACCGTGGAGATCGCGCGCGCCTTCCTGGTGCCGGAGCCCACGATCGCCCAGCGTCTGGTGCGCGCGAAGCGGGCGATTCGCGACGGCGGCGTCCCGTACGAGGTGCCCGAGGGCCTCGAGCTGGCGTTGCGACTCTCCCCGGTGCTGGCCGTGCTGTACCTGATCTTCAACGAGGGCTATGCGGCCCACAGCGGCCGGGACCTGCTGCGCGACGACCTGTGCGAGGAGGCCATTCGCCTCGGTCGCGTGCTCGCCGAGCTGATGCCGGACGAGCCCGAGGTCCTGGGACTGCTGGCCCTGATGGAGCTGCAGGCCTCGCGCGCCGCGGCGCGCACCGACGCCGACGGCAACCTGGTCCTGCTCGAGGATCAGGACCGGCGCCGCTGGGATCGGGCGCGCATCGGCCGCGGGCTCGCGCTGCTCGAGCGGGCGGGCGCGCGCGGGAACGCCGGCGCGGGGCCCTATCGGCTGCAGGCCGCGATCGCGGCCTGCCACGCGCGCGCGGCCTCGTGGGAGGCGACGGAGTGGGAGCGGATCGTGGATCACTACCGGGCTCTGGCCGCGCTGGCGCCGTCGCCGGTGATCGAGCTGAACCTGGCGGTGGCGGTGGGCCTGGCCGACGGCCCCGCGGCGGGACTCGCCGCGCTGGACGCGCTCGATGCGGCGGCGCTACGCGACTACCACCTGCTGCCCGCGGCCCGCGCCGATTTCCTGCGCCGGCTGGGCCGCTTCACGGAGGCCGCCGTCGAGTATCGGCGCGCCCTGCGCCTCGCGGACAACGCCCGGGAACAGGCGTTCCTCGCCGGTCGCCTGACCGCGTGCGAGGCGGCCGGCGGGTAGCGGTCCGTCCACGCCGCCGCCGACCGCGCTACAATGCGCGGGTGTGACGGCCGCCGCGCCAGAACGGTGCGAGAAGGCCGCGACCTCCAGGGAGGGAGACCCGCATGCGGATCGTGGACCTGAGCATGACCGTCGAGGAGTGTGACTCGGCGCCGTTCGCCAAGGATGAGTACTACTTCAAGCTGAAGCCGATCGTGACGTGGGAGGAGAAGGGCTTCGTCTCCAACGTGGTGGAGATGACGGTGCACGCCGGCACCCACATCGACACCCCGCACCACTTCTTCCGCGACATGCCGGGTATCGAGCAGCTGCCGCTGGAGGCGATGATCGGCGAGGCCATCGTCATGGACCTCACGTTCAAGGGCCGGGCGAACGAGCGCATCACGCCCGCGGACCTGGAGCGCGCCGAGCGCGCCCTGGAGGCGCAGGGCATCCACATCACCCCCGGAGCCACCATCTTCCTGCGCACCGACTGGCCGAAGGGCCACGTCACCACGGACCCGAAGTGGTGGGACGAGTCGCCCTGCCTCACCCGGGAATCGGCCGAGTGGCTGGTCGCCAAGCAGCCCAAGGTGCTCGGCTACGACTTCGCGCAGGAGGAGAAGGGCGCGGGCATCGGCTACGAGAAGGCGGGCGAGATCCTCCAGAGCAGCATGCCGGTGCACCGCACGATCCTGCCCAAGATCGTCTACCAGATCGAGAACCTCACCAACCTGGACCAGATCCCGTCGAAGGCCAAGGTGGTGGCCTTGCCCGCGAAGTGGAAGACCGAGTCGGCGCCGGCGCGGGTCATCGCGCTGCTGGACGACTGAGCGCGCCGCGATGGAGATCCGGGCCGCGGTCTGTCGCGCCACGCACGCGCCGGTGCCCATCGAGTCCATCGACGTCGACCGGCCCATGGCCCGCGAGGTCCTCGTCCGCACGGTGGCCACCGGGGTCTGCCACAGCGACCTGCACGTGGTGGACGGTGACGGCCGGTTCCCGCTGGATCGCGGGCTCGTGCTCGGCCACGAGGGCGCCGGCGTCGTCGAGGCGGTCGGCGAGCAGGTGACCACGCTGCGGCCGGGCGACCACGTGGTGGCCTGTCTCTCCGGCTTCTGCGGCAGCTGCGCGCAGTGCCTCAGCGGTCACCCGAACGTGTGCGTCGGCGGCGCGGTGGCCCGGAGCGCCGCGGCGCCGCCGCGCCTGTCGAAAAAGGGGCAGGGCATTCCCTCCTTCGCCGGCATCGGCAGCTATGCCGAGCGCATGCTGCTGCACGAGAACTCGGTGGTGAAGATCGACGACGACCTGCCGCTCGATCGCGCGGCCCTGGTCGGCTGCGGGGTGCTGACCGGCGTGGGCGCCGCGCTCCGCAGCGCGGGGCTCGAGGCCGGGCAGACCGTGGCCGTCTTCGGGTGTGGCGGAGTCGGGCTCTCGATCGTGCAGGGCGCCCGCATCGGCGGGGCGCGGCAGATCATCGCGGTCGACCGCTTCGAGAGCAAGCTCGAGATGGCCCGGCGGGTCGGGGCGACTCACACCGTCGACACCGCGAAGGACGACCCGGTCGCGGCGGTGCGCGCGCTCACCGGCGGCGCCGGGGTGGATCATGCGTTCGAGGCGGTCGGCCACGCGACGCTCGTGCGCCAGTGCATCGAGAGCCTGGCCGTCCGCGGCACCGCCACGATCGTCGGCGTGCTGCCGCCCGACGCGACGATCGAGTTCCCATGGATGGCCATCCGGCCCGAGTGCCGCGTGCAGACCTCCCGCATGGGCGGCAACCGGTTCCGCATCGACATCCCGCGGTATCTGGACTTCTATCGGCAGGGCCGGCTCTTGCTGGACGAGATGGTCACGCGGCGCGGCCGCCTCGACGACCTGAACGAAGCGTTCCGCGCCATGAAGGCGGGCGAGGTCGCGCGCACCGTCCTGATGTTCGACTAGCCCGCCCTCACCCCGAGGCAGCCGCTCCCTCGAACACCTAGCGCCCGGCCAGCGCGCGGTTCTCCAGACGGCTCAGCAGCCGCACCACCGGCCACAGCAGCACGAAGTAGATCAGCGCGGCCACCACGATGGGGGTGGGGCTGTAGGTGATGCTCTGCGCCTGTCGCGCCTGATAGAGCAATTCGGGCACCGCGACCACGCTGCCCAGCGCGGTCAGCTTCACCACCTCGAGCGTGTTGGAGAGCAGGTCCGGCAGCACGTTCCGCACCGCCTGCGGCAGCACCACGTAGGCCATGGCCTGCAGGCGCGAGAGCCCGGTGGAGCGCGCGGCCTCGAGCTGCCCGCCCGGGACCGAATCGATGCCCGCGCGGAGGATCTCGCCGTAGTAGGCGCCGGTGTTGAGGAAGAAGGCGATGGCCACGCAGACGAAGCCGCCCAGCTCGAGCCCGGCGAAGGGCAGGCCCGCGAAGAGCAGGATCAGCAGCACCAGGGGCGGGAAGGCGCGGAAGAAGTCGACCCACGCCATCAGCGGCCAGCGCACGAGGGGATTCTTCACGCTCGCCAGCAGCGCCAGCATCAGCCCGCCGAGGAGGCCGAGCGGCACCACCAGGAGCGACAGCAGCACGGTGTTCCGCAGCCCGGCCAGGACGATCGGCCAGGAGGCGGCGATGATCTCCGGGTTCAGGAAGGTCTGGATCAGCGCTTCCATGCGAACCGGGTCTCGATGAAGCGCCCCGCCACCACCACCGGGAAGAACAGCACCACGTAGGCCGCCGCGCCCATCATGAGGGGCGAGGGATTGTAGGAGTTGGACATCGCGGAGCTGGCCTGCCCCAGGATCTCGGTGACCGCGACCACGGTGCCGAGCGCGGTGCCCTTGGTGATGGCGATGGTGCGGTTGGTGAGCGGCGGGATGGTCAGCCGCACCGCCTGCGGCAGCACCACGTGCAGCAGGGTCTGGCCGAACGAGAGCCCGGTGGAGCGCGCCGCTTCCCATTGCCCTCGGGCCACCGAGGTGATGCCGGCCCAGAAGATCTCCTCGGAGAAGGCCATCAGCACCAGCGCGAGGGACAGCCAGGTGGAGACGAAGCCCGACGGCGAGACGTTGATGGCGGGGAGGCCGAAGTAGATCAGCACGATCACGACGAGCGGGGGCAGCGAGCGGAACAGGTCGACGATCCCGATGATGAGCCAGTTGAGCGGCCGGATGCCGAGGCTGCGCAGCAGGGCCAGGGTCAGGCCCGCCGCGATGCCGGTGACCACCACGAGGGCGGCCAGCTCGATCGTGACCACCACGCCGGACAGGATGTCCGGCAGGTAGCGCGCCATGACGCGGGTGTTGAAGAACGTCTCGACGAAGCGATCCCAGCGCGACACGGTCGGCTCAGTGCCGCTGGATCTGGCCGATGAACGTGCGGGTCCGCTCGTGGGTCGGGCGCTCGAAGATCACCGCGGGCGGGCCCTCCTCCACGATCGCACCCTGGTCCATGAAGAGCACCCGATCCGCCGCGTTGCGGGCGAAGCCCATCTCGTGGCTGACCACGATCATGGTCATGCCGCTCTCGCGCAAGGAGCGCATCACCTCGAGCACCGAGCCCACCAGCTCGGGGTCGAGCGCGCTGGTCGGCTCGTCGAACAGCATCACCCGCGGCTCCAGCGCGATCGCGCGGGCGATCGCGACGCGCTGCTGCTGGCCGCCGGAGAGCTGCCCCGGGGTGTGCGCGGCGCGGTCCGCCAGGCCGACCCGCGTGAGCGCAGCCCGCCCGAGGGTGTCGGCGTCGGCCCGCGACTTGCCCGCGACCTTGCGGAGCGCGAGGGTCACGTTGCCGAGGGCGGTCATGTGCGGGTAGAGGTTGAACGACTGGAAGACCATGCCGATGCGCTGACGGGCGTGGTTGATGTCCGTCCGCGGGTCGAGCATGTCGATGCCGTCCACCACGACGCGCCCGGCCGACGGCTCCTCCAGCCGGTTCAGGCAGCGCAGCAGGGTGGACTTGCCCGAGCCCGACGGGCCGATCACGAAGACCAGCTCCCGCTCGGCCACCGCGAGGTCGACGCCGCGCAGCACGTGGAGCGCCCCGAAGTGCTTGTGGAGCCCGCGGGCGTCGACGATCGGCCCGCTCATCTCCTCACGGGCTCAGTTGCACTTGAGCTCGTGCGGCGTCGGGTCGTAGCCCGGCATGCCCGGCACGCCGTAGCCGGGGGTGATCACCACCTCGAGGCCGTCGGGGGCCGGCTTGCGGCCGAACCACTTCTCGGACATCCGCGCGATGGTGCCGTCCTTCTTCATGCAGTCGAGCGCGTCCTGCAGCTCGGCGCGGAGCTTGGGGTTGCTCTTGGGGACCGGTGCGGCCCAGTGCGCGCGCGTGTCCTTCAGCTCGAGGTCGGCCACGAACTGGGGATTCTTGGACGCGGCGTAGACGATGGTGGTGTTGCCGCCGAGCGTGGCGTAGGCGCGGCCCGAGAGCACGGCCTGCGTCGCGTCGGGCTGCGTGTCGTAGACCTGGACGGTGAAGCCGTTTTCGGCCGCCTTGGCCTTGGACATCGTCTCGTAGGGCGTGCCCTTGTTCACCGCCACCGACTTGCCCTTGAGATCCGCCCAGCCCTTGATCGGCTCCGAGCCCTTCTTGATGCCGAACTGGTAGGCGGTCCAGAGATAGCCCGCGGTGAACAGCATGTTCTCGGCCCGTTCCTTCGTCACCGTCGTCGGTGCCGCGATGAAGTCGTAGCGGCCGGCCTGCATGCCCGGGATCAGGGTCGAGAAGCTGACCGCGTCGATGGTGATCTCCCGCTTCATCCGGCGCGCGACCTCGGTGAAGAGATCGATCTGGAACCCTTCCACCCCGCCGCCCAGCTTGGGCATGGCGTGGGGGGCGAAGGTGCCGTCGACCCCGGTGCGGAGCGGCGGGAGCTTGTCCTGGGCGAGCGCGGGCCCCGTGCAGAGCAGCACGGCGGCGGCGATCGCGGCGATAGGACGTGACGTCATGTCGAGCCTCCTGGCGAGCGTGAAAGGCGGGCGTATGGTAGGAAGCTCACGCGCCCGCTGTCAACGCCTTCGATGACCCGAGGCCGATCCCGCCGGGCGCGCGACCACCGGGCGCGCGACCAGGAACACGCCCGACGAGGCGATCACGAAGCCCAGCACGGCCAGCCGCGTCAGGGGCTCGTCGAGGAACGCCCACCCGACGATCGCGACGGTGACGGGCACCAGGTAGAAGTTCGCGGCCACCCGGCCGGCGGTCCCGTGGGCCAGCAGGTAGTAGTAGAGCGCCATCGCGCCGATCGAGACCGCGACCACGTTCCAGAGGACCGAGGTCACCGCGGGAGCGGTCCACACCGCGTGGGGACGCTCGAACGCGGCCATCGCGGCCAGGGTCAGGGCCGCGCCGGCCGCCACCTGCACCGCGGTGGCCGGCAGCAGCGGCACGTCGGCGCAGAAGCGGCGGAAATAGACGGTGCCTCCCGCCAGGCCGGCCACGCCGAGGAAGCCGAGGATGATCGCCCGCCACCCGGCCGGATCTCCCGCGGCGTGGGGCGCGATCACCATGGCCACGCCGATGGTGCCCAGCACCAGGCCGAGCCACTGGCCGGGACGGAGGCGCTCGCCGAGCAGCGGCACCGCGGAGAGCGCGATCAGCATCGGGCTGAGCGACTGGATCAGCGCCATCACCGCGATGTTCTCGGTCACCATCCCCACGTGGAAT
>Ga0209998_10000038_pt1 | contig 53559 bp, 53 predicted proteins | sample EndophyteCoNSPM_FD_187576 | JGI IMG/M metagenome (GOLD analysis project Ga0209998, IMG submission 187576) | Arabidopsis thaliana rhizosphere microbial communities from the Joint Genome Institute, USA, that affect carbon cycling - Endophyte Co-N... | ecosystem: Host-associated > Plants > Roots >... | reverse complement strand
TATTTCCAGGTCGGGCTGGTGACGCTGGTGGGTCTGGCAGCGAAGAACGCGATCCTGATCTGCGAGTTCGCGATCGAGCGCGTGCACCATGGGATGTCGCCGCGCGAGGCTGCGATCGAGGCGGCCGGCCTGCGGCTGCGCGCGATCGTGATGACGTCCTTCGCGTTCATCCTCGGCTGCGTGCCGCTTGCGATCGCCACCGGTCCGGGCGCCAACAGGTCCTCTGCGGCGCAAGCCCTCGCCAAGTCGACCAGATATGTAAGAAAAGTCGCGATCTTGGGCTCGGCCTCGGCGATGCCGCCGCCGACCACGTCCTCGAAGCCCTCGATCTCGTAGAGCCCGCTTCCGCCGATGATGCCGAGCGCGGGCTCGGACGGCCGCGACGCCGGCGCCATCCTCACGCCTCCGCCTCGCCGATCAGGCGCCCCTGGGTGCGGTCACCGCGCGTCTCGCCGATCTCGAGCGTGACCATGCGCCGGCCGAGTCCGTCCGGCCCGTCGAAGAGCACCTCGACGTAGTTGGCGGTGAGTCCGACCAGCCGCCCACTGGCCGGGTCGCGTGCGTCGAGCACCAGGGCCGGGCGCCGCGATCCGGCGAGCGCGCCCCGGAACGCGAGGCCTTTCTCGCGCCCGAGCCGGCGCAGGCGGCGGGCCCGCTCCCGAATGGACGCGGCCGGCACGTGATCGGGCCGGCGCACCGCCTCGGTGCCGCGGCGGTCCGAATACGGGAAGACGTGCAGGTAGGAGAAGGGCAGCGACGCGACGAAGGCGAGCGTGGCCTCGAAGTCCCCCTCGGTCTCGCCGGGATGACCCACGATGACGTCGGCGCCGAGCCCCAGCGCCGGGATGGCGGCGGCGAGGCGCGACACCAGGTCGCGGTACATTCCGGTGTGATACGGTCGCCGCATCAGCCGGAGCACGCGATCGCTGCCGCTCTGCAGCGGCAGGTGCAGGTGCGGCGCGACCGCCGGCAGCGTGGTCACCGCGTCGATCAAGTCCGGCGTGAAGTAGGCCGGCAGCACCGAGGACAGCCGCAGCCAGCCGAGCCCGTCGATCTCGGCCAGGCTCCGCACGAGCCCGGCCAGCGACGTGCGCGGAGAGAGATCCCAGCCGTAGTGGCCGATGTCCACGCCGGTCAGGGTGATGTCGAGGTAGCCCGACTCCACGAGGCCGCGCACCTGGTCGATCACCACCTTCGGCTCCTGGCTCCGGCTGCCCCCGCGGGCCGTCGGCACGATGCAGAAGGCGCAGCGGTGCTGACAGCCGTCCTGGATCTTCACGAAGGCGCGCGAGCGTCCGGCCATGCGGGCGAAGGGGGCGACGGGCACCGTCCGGACGGCCGCGATGTCGCCGACCTCGATGGCCGGCCGCGGCGGCTTGATCAGCGAGCCCAGCAGGTCGGGCAGGCGGTACTTCTCGTGGTTGCCCACCACCAGATCCACGCCCGGAATGGCGGCCACCGCGGTCGGGTCCGTCTGCGCATAGCAGCCCGTCACCACCAGGAACGCGCCCGGGTGCTCGCGGGCGACGCGGCGGATCAGCTGCCGGTCCGAGAAGTCGGCGCGCCCGGTGACCGTACAGGTGTTGACCACGTACACCTGCGCGGCCTCGCCGGACGGGACCACGCGAAAGCCGCCGCGCTCCAGGAGCGCGCCCATCTCCTGCGACTCGACCTGGTTGAGCCGGCAGCCGAGGGTGCCGAGGGCCACCGTGACCGGAGCGGTCACGCGGTGACCTCCTCGCGGAGCTGGCCGCAGGCCGCGCCGATATCTTCTCCCTTGCTCCAACGAATGGTCGCGGTGATGCCGTGCTCGAGCAGGATGGCCTGGAAGGCGAGGATGCGCGGCAGGGACGGCCGGCCGAAGCCCGAGCCCTCCCAGTCGTTGAACGGAATCAGGTTGATCTTGCCTCGGATCCCCTTGAGGAGCCGCACCAGTCGCCGCGCGTCCTCCGCCGCGTCGTTCACGCCGTCGAGCAGCACGTACTCGAAGGTCATCCGCTGGCGGAACGGCAGCGGGAAGCGCCGGCACGCGGCCAGCAGCTCCTCGATCGCGAAGCCGCGGTTGATCGGCATGATGCGGTCGCGGATCTCGTTGCTGGTGGCGTGGAGCGAGATCGCGAGATTGACCTTCAGGCTCTCCTTGGCCAGCCGCTCGATTCCGCTCACCAGCCCCACCGTCGAGACGGTGATGCGACGGGGCGAGAAGCCGAAGGCCCGCGGGTCGGTGAGTAGCCGCAGCGACTTCACGGTCGCCCCGTAGTTGGCGAGCGGCTCGCCCATGCCCATGTACACGATGTGAGTGATGCGCTCGCCCGGGCCGAGCCCGCGTCGCGCCACCATCACCTGCCCGACGATCTCGCCCGCGCTCAGGTTGCGCTCGAGGCCCATGGTGCCGGTGAAGCAGAACGCGCAGCCGAATCCGCAACCCACCTGGGTGGAGACGCACAGGGTGAGGCGGTCGCCATCGGGCATGAGCACCGACTGCACGCGCGCGCCGCCGGCGTAGCGGAGCACCAGCTTCTGGCTGCCGTCCTGCGAGGGCGTGCGCCGCTCGACCTCCGGTAATTCGACCCGCATCGAGGCGGCGAGCGCGGCGCGGAAGTCGCGAGGGAGATCGGACATGGCCTCGATCTCGGCCACGCCCCGGGTGAAGATCCAGCCCGCGAGCTGGCGGCCCCGGTACCGTGGGACGCCTAGCGATTCGGCCAGCTCCTCCATCTCGGCGGGGAACAGATCGAGCAGATTCGTCGATGACATACGCACCGACGAATAGTAGCACAGCGGTCCGGGGCCGGCGGCCGGCCCGGGCGTCCTCGGCTGCTTCTACGCGGCGCGGATCAGGCGCGGCCGCCGCGTCCTACCGTCGCCAGCTCCAGAGCAACCTCCACACCAGTCGTACCGCCTTGTCACCCGTGTTCATCCACCAGTGTTCGCGCATGCCTCAGTCTCTCACGAGTTGGTTTTGTCGGCCCCGCCGACCCGCCCTTGCCTGGCTTCGCGGCCATCGCCTATACTCGCGGCGTCGAAACGGAGGATGAGATGCGCGAGATGGCGATCCTCGAGCCGGGCTGGCGGTCGGCGATCTTCGGCTACCTTGTCTTCGTCGTTGCGCTCTTGCTCACCGTGATCGTGTCGTCGGGCGCCGTCGCGCGCTCCGGAGCCATCGTCGGGCTGCTGGCGGTGTCCCTGCCCGCTCTCGTCGCCTGGCTCTACATCGAATCCAGCGGCTGGATGGGGCCCGAGCCGGCGTGCCGGATCGTGCGCGGCGCCGTCATCACGATCGCGCTGTCGTGCAGCCTGGTCGGACTGTTCCTCACCGTCTGGTCGTTCTCACGCCTCGGCGCCTTCCTGGTCCTCATCGAGGGGCCGCTCTGGTACCTCGCCATCAGCGCGGTCGCCTATATGCGCGACGAGGCGGACCCCGGCACGTGATCTCGTCACCGCGGCGCACCGGCCAGGAGATCCCGCGGCGGTGAGCCGGGCCAGAGGCCGGTCGAGCAGAAAGCCGCCGATGAAAGCGGTATCGCGCCGCATCATGGCCCAGGTGCGCGCCATGAGGCGAGGCAGCCGACCGCTCAGCCTCTCGGACGCCGAGTGGCGTGCCCTGACCGCGGCGCCCCGCCGCCGCGCGCGCCGTGAAGCCTAGATCGTCGCCGCTCCGCGACGTTGCGAGCCCGGACTCGTCGCCGTCGCCGGGAGGACAACCCACAAACCGTGTGGGTCGGCCGTGGATAACCCGGTGGGTCGCTGACCGCTCGTCGATAAATTTCAGCTACTAGGAGCGTATCGCCGCTCCGGTGAGCACCGCGACTTCCTACTTCAGGCTCGCCTCGTGCAGCAGCAGCCACTGGTCCGCTCGTGGTGTCCACGTCACCCGGTCGCGCGTCGCGTAGATGTCGACCTGCTGCATCAGGAAGACCCACGTGGCGTCCTCGACCATCGCGCGCGCCAGATCGGCGTAGATCTTCTTCCGCCGGGCCGGGTCCATGGTCGAGCGGCCCGCGTCGAACAGCGCGTCGATCTTCTCGTTCTTGTAGTAGAGGCCGCGGCCTTTCGACGAGACCAGGTTGTACAGCTCGTCGCCGTCCTGCATCGGACCGCCGAGCCCGAGCAGGTAGGCGTCGGAGAACTGCTTGCCGAGGTAGCGCTTGAAGTAGGCGCCCCACTCCGCCACCTGCACGCGCGGCTTGACGCCGGCCTTCTGCCACTGCCCGCCCAGCGCCTCCGCGATCTCCTTGTCGCCTTGATAGCGTCCGGCCGGCGCGTCCAGCGAGATCTCGAGCCCGTCGGGATAGCCCGCCTCGGCGAGCAGCCGCCGCGCCCGCGCCGGATCCGGCTGGTATCCCTTCACCGACGGATCGAAGCCGAACATCTGCGGAGTGAACGGCCCGTCCATTCGACGTCCGTTGCCGTCGAGCACGCTCTTCACCAGCGCCTCCACGTCGGTGGCGTAGTTCAGGGCCTGGCGCACCCGCACGTCGGAGAGCGGCTTCTTGAAGGCGTTCAGTCCCAGATAGATGATCCACGTGCTGGGCACCCGCTGGACCCGGATGCCGCCGACGCGCTCCAGCTCGCTGGCCAGGTTGGGCGGCAGCGTGTCGATGAGGTCGACCTCGTTGTTCCGGAGCGCGGCGGCGCGGGTGAACGGCTCCGGGATCGGCTTGAACACGATGCGGCGGATGCGGGGCGCGCCGCGCCAGTGGCGATCGAACGCCTCGACCACCAGGCGATCGTCCTTCACCAGCTCGACGAACCGGAACGGACCGGTGCCGACCGGCCGCAGGGCGAGCCCCGGGTTGCCCTTCTCGGCGGTGTACTTCGGCGGCACCATCGGGAAATCGACCAGCCGGTTCAGCAGCGGCGCGTAGGGCTGGCGCAGCACGAGGTTGACGGTGTGGTCGTCCACGACGTCCACGCGCGCGACCTCGCCGATGTTCGCCCGGTTGGGAGACTTCTGGTTGGGATCGAGCACACGGTCGAAGGTGAAGCGGACCGCCTCCGCGTTGAACGGCTCGCCGTCGTGGAAGATCACCCCGCGCCGGAGCCTCAGCTGCAGCGTCAGGTCGTCGAGCGCCTTCCACGACTCCGCGAGCTGGGGCACGATCCGGTTCTCGGCGTCGCGGCCCACCAGCGAGTCGAACATGCTCACGCCCACCTTCGCCCGGATGGACGAGAGGTTCATGGTCGGATCGAGGTTCTCGGGCGTCCACGGCAGGCCCACGCGCAGCTCCCCCGCGGACTGCCCCGGCGCCGGGACCGGGGCCCCGAGCAGGAGCAGGAGGACGAGCGCGCTCCGGCGGAGCGCCACGGAGACGCTCATCGCGCCGCCTTCACCGCGGCGAGGACCGCGGACAGGTGGGCGTCCGGAGTGGCCAGGGGCAGGACGCAGCCCGGGCCGACCAGGATGCCGCGCCCGCCGGTCTGGGCGATCGCCTCGCCGGCTTCCGCGGCGGCGGCGTCGGCCGGCCCGCGCAGCAGGGTCCGGCCTTCCCCGAGCCCGCCCACCAGCCCGCCGGTGAAGCGCGCACGGGCGTCGCCGAGGCTCGGCGCGGCGAGCCGATCGTGCCAGTTGATCGCGTGCACGGGCAGCCGGGCGGCCTGGTCGAAGTACACGTCGCGCCCGTGCAGGTGCAGCAGCGTGAAGGCCGAGGTCGCGGCCACCGCGTCGAGCATGCGTCGGATCCGGGGCTGCTCGAAGCGCGACCATTCCTCGGCGGTGACCACCTCGGGCGTGGCGGCCTGGGTCGCGAAGAAGAGGCCGTCGGCCCCGGCGGACAGCGCCGCCTGCGCGTGCCGGGCCATGGTCTCGGCGATGGCGTCCAGCGCGGGCTCGACGGCGGCCGGCTCTTCGCGAAGATCGGCCACCGCGCGATCGCCGGCCAGCTTGCGCGCCACCGTGAGCGGCGAGAAGAGCGTGTGCAGGATCGGCGCGTCGTCGGAGCGGCCGCGCGCGATCAGCCGCACCGCTTCGAGCTCGCGGCCGAGCGCGCCCGCCCCCGGGTCGAGCGCGCGGATGCGGCTCCAGTCGGCGCGGTCCTGCACCGCGTGGCTCGTGCACTGCTTGGCCCCGTTGGGGGAGCCCTGGTAGGCCACCTGGCAGCCCCAGTCCTCCACGCAGTAGACGCCGCTCGACATCACCTTCACGAAGTCGAGATCCCAGCGGCGCTGGAACGCGAGCATCGCCTCGGCGAGCCCCGCCGCGGTGTGGTCGACGTCGGGAACGTGTCGCCAGAACGAGACCGGAGGCCGATCGACGGCCTCCCGTCGGAGCGCGGCCATCACGCGAGAGCGCTTGTCCATGACGCCGCGAAGTCTACCACGCCGTCGCGCGGCCTCGCGCCGCGCGCGGGACGGCGGGTTTTGTGCGGAGGGAACTTCCGGGACGCGGTATGGTCTAACCGTGCGAGAGGCGGAGGCAGGCGATGCGCCGCGCTTCCTGGACCGGCTGCGGGCCGGCGAGGCGTCCGCCTTCGAGGAGCTCGTGACCACGTACCAGCATCGCGTCTTCGGGGTGGCGCTGCGGATGCTCGGCAACGCGGCGGAGGCCCAGGACGTGGCCCAGGAGGCGTTCCTCCGCGCTCACCGCGCGCTCGGCGAGTTCCGCGGCGACGCCAAGCTGTCGACGTGGCTGTACGCGATCACCTCGCGGCTCTGCCTCAATCGCCTCGCCTCCGGCGAGCGGCGGCTCGTGCGACAGGGCGAGGAGACGCTGCTCCGGCTCGCCGACGACCGCCGGCGGCCGGACGCCGCGCTCGAGCGCAGCGAGCTGGAATCGGCGCTGGCCCGGGCGATCGCCGAGCTGCCCGAGGAGCGACGCATCGTGGTGGTGCTGCGCGACATCGAGGGCCTGGCCTACGAGGAGATCGCCCAGGCGCTCGATCTCGAGCTGGGCACCGTCCGCTCGCGCCTGCATCGGGCGCGCGCGGACCTGAAGGACAAGCTGGAGCGCTTTCTGCCATGACCTGCGACGACGCGCGCGAATCCCTCTCGGCCTTGCTCGACGAGGCCCTGACGCCGGACGAGCGGCGCGCGGTCGAGTCGCACCTCGAGGGCTGCCCGGAGTGCCGGCGCGAGCTGGAGGGCCTGCGCGAGACGGTGGCGCTGCTCCACCGGGTGAGCCCGGCGCACGCGCCGGCGGGCTTCGTCGATCGCGTGGTGGCCGCCGCGCAGCCGACGCCCTGGTACCGCCGCGTGTTCTTCCCGCTCTGGGCCAAGCTGCCGGTCGAGGCGACCGCGGTGGTCATGGTGGCGCTGCTCGCGGTGTATACCTTCCAGCGCACGCCCGCGCTGCAGCAGGCGGCGCGTTACGAGGCGCCCGCTCCTTCCGGCCGGGCCGAGACGCCGGCCCCGCTCGGTGATGTGCGCAAGGAGCAGGAAGCGACGCCGGCGCTGCGCGGCGCGCCGCCCCTGGCCCTGGGCGCTCGGAGCGCGGAGCGCGGTCGAGACGCCACGGTCGCGCGCGAGAGCAAGCGGCCCACCGAAAGCGCACCCGCGGCCGCTCCACCGCCGGTCGCCTCGCCGAGCCCCGCCGTTCGCGCCCCGGCTCCGCCCTCGGTCCCCGCCCCGGCGACGCCCGCGCCGCCGCCCGCTCAGTCCGGCGAGGCCCCGGCCACCGCCCGCGGTGACGCGCCGCCGATGGCGAAGACGGAGGCGCCGGCCGCAAAGTCCGCCGCTCCCGCCGAGAACGTGGCCGGCCCTGCGCGGCCGGAGACCGACGCGCGTCGGCAGGCGCTCGATCGCGCGGGCGGCGCCAGTCGCGTGGCGCCGACGGTGCCGGGCGTCGCGGCCAAGCGCGCGCCGCCCTCCGCCGACGTCGTGGCGCGCGTCGCGGTGAAGGACCGCGACGCGGCCGAGCGCGAGCTGGCCTCACTCATCGCCCGGGTGGACGGGCGTCAGACGCAGCGCCGGCGCGAGGACGACGCGACCGTCGTCGAGGCCCTCATCCCGCAGTCGCGCTACGCCGAGTTCTCCCGGGCCCTCGCCGCCATCGGGCCCTGGCGCGTCGAGGCGGAGCGCCCGGACCTGCCCAGCCAGGTCCACGTCATCCTGCGACTGGAGTAGCCCCGGCGGGAACTTTCGTCCGGCGGTCCGGTCCAACCCTCCAGCGACACCGATTCCCGGTACTGGAGGACACGATGCGTACCCCGACGAAACCCCTGATCGCCTTCATCCTGACCCTGGCCCTCGCGCTTCCGCCCGGCGCGGGCGCCGCCCCGGTCGCCATCACCGGCGCCGACCAGCGCGAGGTCATGGTCACCGTCTACAACGGAAATCTCGGCCTCGTGAAGGACGTGCGCGAGATCCGCCTCGAGCCCGGCGTGGCCGAGGCCCACTTCGCCGACGTGGCGGCCCAGATCGATCCGACCTCGGTGCACCTGCGCTCGCTCACCGATCCGTCGGGGCTCCGCATCCTGGAGCAGAACTACGAGTACGACCTGCTGTCCAGCGAGAAGCTGATGGAGAAGTACGTCGGCCGGAAGGTGCGCCTCTACCAGTCCAACGGCACGTTCCAGGAGGCGACGCTGCTGTCCACGCGCGGGCCGGTCTATGACATCAACGGCCAGATCCACATGGGCCACTTTGGCAGCGTGGTGCTGCCCGCCCTGCCCGAGAACCTGGTCTCCAAGCCCACCCTGGCGTGGCTCCTGCGGAACACGCGCCCGACCCCGCAGCGGGTCGAGGCCTCGTACCTCACCGGCGGCATCAGCTGGAAGGCGGACTACGTCATGCTGATCAACGCCGCCGACACCCGGACCGATCTGACCGGCTGGGTGACCATCATCAACCAGAGCGGAGCGACCTACCGGGACGCCGCCCTCAAGCTGGTGGCCGGGGACGTCAATCGCGCGGGCAGCCGGGACGACGCGCGAAAGGCCCTGGAGTCGGTGGCCCGCGCGGCCTCGCCCGCGCCGGAGCGGGACTTCAGGTCGGAGGGCTTCTTCGAGTATCACCTCTACTCCCTCGACGGGCGCACCACCATCAAGGACAGCCAGACCAAGCAGCTCACGCTGCTGTCCGGCGCCGACATCCCGGTCGACAAGCGCTTCATCTACAACGGCGCCCTCGGTTACTTTCGGAGCCAGTACGGCACGCCGATCTCCAACCAGAAGGTCGGCGTCTACCTCGACCTCAAGAATGCGAAGGACAAGGGGCTCGGCATGCCGCTGCCGAAGGGCCGGGTGCGCGTGTACAAGGCCGACACCTCGGGCAGCCAGCAGCTGATCGGCGAGGACTGGATCGACCACACCCCCAAGGACGAGCGCGTTCGCATCAAGATGGGCGAGGCCTTCGACGTGGTGGGCGAGCGCGTGCAGAAGGAATGGAAGCGGGTCGGCAGCAATCTCTACGAGGTCGAGTGGGAGATCACCCTGCGCAACCACAAGACCGAGGCGGTGACCGTCGAGGTGAACGAGCCGCTGCCCGGCGACTGGGAGATGCTGAAGTCCTCGCATCCGCACGACAAGCCCCAGGCCCACACCGCGCGCTTCAGCCTCCCGGTGGCCAAGGACGGTGCCACCACCCTGGCCTACCGCGTGCGGGTGCGCTTCTAGATGTGCCCGCGGCTCCGGTTGACAGGCGGGCGGGCCGAGGCGACCCTGAGGCATGCGGCGGATGCTCCTGGCCTCGCTGGTCCTGCTCGCCTGGCTCCCGGCGGCCGGGGCCGACGAGACGCCGGTGTCCCGCGGGGTGCAGGCCATCCGCGGGATGACCGGCTGCTTCCTGGTCGACTACAGCTACGTCGAGGTCGAGGACCTGAAGCCGGGCTACGTGCGGGATCCGCGCGTCTACGACGTCAACCGGGACAAGTCGGCCAAGGAGTGGATCACCGCCGAGGTGCTGTCCCCGCAGAGGATCTGGCTCCGGCGCATCCTGTTCCTCGCCAACCTCGACGGCACGACCCGGTCGGGCACCGAGCTGCGGCATCAATCAGAGGACTGGCAGTACGACGCTCCGTTCCTCTACGATTTCGTCGCTCCGCTCACCTGGCACGTGCGGGACCTGAAGGCCACGCCCGGCCGGTGGACGCGCCGGGTCACCAACCTCGACGACGGCCCGCGCTACCAGTGCGCCGCGCCCTGGAGCGATGACCGGGCCTACCCCGAGTGGTCGTGCTCGAACTACGCGCCGATCCCCGGGCGCGAGACGCGCGACATGGGGCGCTCGGACTACCAGACGCTCCAGCGCGGCACGCGGATCGTGATCTACGGCCCGTCCGGCGGCGGCAGCTGGATCGAGCGGCAGAACAACGTCAAGACCATCGACCGCGAGGGCACGCGCACCCCGCTGGTGCGCGAGCTCGGCAAGAACTGGTACGTGAGGCTGCCGGACTCGGAGTGCGCGGGCGCGCAGGCCTTCGCGGCCCCGCGTCAGGCGTTCTGGACGCTGCTGCGCGAGACGTGGGACGGCGTGCTCGACGGCTCGGGGCCCTTCGTGGAGCGCCTGCCCGCGGGTCAGCCGCCGCGCTTCGTCAAGATGTTCGAGCTCGAGGAGGAGACGATGGGCAAGGACCTCTCGGACCCGGCGACGCGCGAGCTCACGCGCCGGCGCATCCTCGAGATCATCAAAGAGTACCGCGGGCAAGAGTACCGCGCGCCCTAGCGTCCGGCCGGCTCGACCAGGAGGAGGTACAGGTCGAGCAGATTGGTGTTGGTCGGGCCGGTGGTCACCAGATCGCCGAGGGCGTCCAGCATCGGGTTCGCGTCGTTGTTCTCGAGCCGCGCCCGCGGATCCTGGCCCAGGGCCCGCGCCCGCCGTGCGCTCTCCCCGTCGACGATGCCGCCGGCCGCGTCGGTGGGCCCGTCGGTCCCGTCGGTGCCCGCGGCGAGCGCCACGATGCCGCCGACGCCCTCCATGGCCAGCGCGGCGGCCAGCGCGAACTCCTGGCAGCGCCCGCCGCGTCCGCGGCCCCGCACCGTCACGGTGGTCTCGCCCGCTGCGATGACGCACGCGGGCGCGGCCACCGGGCCGCGGCCTTCGCGGATCTCGCGCGCCAGGGCGACCAGCCGGGCCGCCGCCTCGCGCGCCTCGCCGTCGAGCGACCGCGTGAGGACGTGGGGTCCGTAGCCGAGCCGCACCGCCTCGTCGGCCGCCGCGTCGACCACCAACCGGTTGTTGCCGATCACGGTGTTGGTGACGTGGCGGAAGACCGGATCGTCCGGCTTGGGCGTCTCCGGGATCTCGCCACGCTCCCCGCGCCGCAGGCGCTCCACGATCGACGGGGGCGTGCGCGAGCGGAGATCGAAGCGGTCGAGGATCGCGAGGGCCTCCGCGAACGTGGAGACGTCGGGGGCGGTCGGGCCGGAGGCGATCACGTCCAGCGGGTCGCCGATCACGTCCGAGAGCAGCAGCGCGTGCACCGGGGCCGGCGCGGCGGCGCGCGCGAGCTGACCGCCCTTGAGCAGCGAGCAATGCTTCCGCACCGCGTTGAGCTGGTTGATGTTGGCGCCGGCCGCGAGCATGAGCCGGGTCATCGTCTGCTTGTCGCCGAGCGTGATCGGCGGCACCGGCGCGGGGGTCAGCGCGGAGCCGCCGCCGGAGACCAGGACCAGCAGCACGTCGTCCGCGGTTGCGCGCTCCGCGATGGCGCGGATCTCGCGCGCCGCGGCCTCGCCGCGCGCGTCCGGCACCGGATGGCCGGCCTCCACGAGCCGCACGCGGCGGGTGTCGGCCCGGTAGCCGTCCTTGACCACCACGAGCCCATCGACGATGCGGTCGCCCAGCACCTGCTCGGCCGCGGCCGCCATGGCCCCCGAGGCCTTCCCCGCCCCCACCACGGAGACGCGCGCGGTCGCGGGTAGCGGGACGTCGCCGAGGGCGCGGCGGACCAGCGGGTGGACGTCGGCGGCCCGCAGCGCGGCGTCGAAGACGGCGCGCGCGGCGCCGCGGAGGCTCACCGCCGCAGCTTCTGCAGCCGGCGTCCCGCCTCGATCAGCATGTCGTCGGTCTTGGGGAAGCAGAAGCGGATCTTGGTGCGGCCCAGCTCGCGGTGGGCGTAGAAGGACGAGCCGGGCACGGTGGCCACGCCGACCTCGCGGATCAGGTGCAGCGCGAACTCGTGGTCGTCGCGGCAGCCGTGCTGCTTCATGAAGTGCTCGGCCTCGGTCAGGATGTAGTAGGCGCCGCGCGGCGTGTAGGCCACGAAGCCCGCCTCCTCCACCCGGCCGAGCAGCAGGTCACGCCGGGCCTGATAGCTCTCGCGCAGGGACACGTAGTAGGCGTCGGGCAGGCCGAGCGCGGTGACGGCGGCCTCCTGCAGCGGGTGCGGCGCGCCCACCGTGATGAAGTCGTGGGCGCGGCGTATTCCGAGGGACAGGTCCGGGCTCGCGATGGCGTAGCCCACGCGCCAGCCGGTCACCGAGTAGGACTTCGAGATCCCGGAGATCGTCACGGTGCGGTCGGCCATGCCGGGCAGCGTGGCGATCGGGGTGTGGCCGAGGCCGTCGTAGACGATGTGCTCGTAGATCTCATCGGTGATCGCGAGCAGGTCGTGCTTCAGGCAGAGATCGGCGATCACCTGCAGCTCGGCCCGCGAGAAGACCTTGCCGGACGGGTTGTTCGGGCTGTTGAACACGATCGCGCGCGTCCGCTCGGTGACCGCGCGGGCGAGCCGGTCGGGGTCGAACGAGAAGTCGGGCGGCTCGAGCGGCACGAAGATCGGCTCGGCGCCCGCGATGATGCAGCCCGGGCCGTAGTTCTCGTAGAACGGCTCGAAGATGATGACCTGGTCGCCCGGGTTCAGCACCGCCAGGAGCGTGGCCAGCATGGTCTCGGTCGAGCCGCAGCACACCGTGACGTGGCGGTCGGCCTCGACGGCCATCCCGTAGAAGCGGCGGTACTTCTCGCCGATCGCCTGCCGCAGCCGCGGCGTGCCCCACGTGATCGCGTACTGATGGAAGTCGCCGTCGATGGCCCGGTGGGCCGCGTCGATCAGCTCGCGGGGCGGCGGGAAGTTCGGCATGCCCTGGGCGAGGTTGATGCCGTCGTACTGGTTGTTGACCCGGGTCATCTCCCGGATGACCGACTCGGTGAAGCCCTGGACACGCCTGGAGATCATGACCGCCCGGTTCCACCCACCGGCCTACACACCTCCCGCGATCGCGGGCACGATCGACACCTCGTCACCCTGCTTGAGCGTGGTGCTGGCGCCCTGCAGGAAGCGGATGTCCTCCTGGTTGATGTAGATGTTGATGAAGCGGCGCAGCTCGCCGCCGTTCTCCACCAGCCGATCCCGGAGCCCGGGGTACTGGCTCTCCAGCACGTCGATCAGGTCCTGGACGTTGGAGGCGTCGGCCTGCACCTCGGCGGCGCCTCGGGTCAGCGAGCGAAGGGGGGTGGGAATGCGAACCAGAACGGCCATTCGTTTCTCCTCGGTTCGGCGGCCTACGCCACCGTCTTGGACTCGAGATCGGCCAGCGCCCGGTCGAACGCGGACAGCGACGGCCGGATGGTCACGTCGCGGCTCAGCCGGTCCTGCAGCACGTCCGGGGTCTTCAGCCCGTTGCCGGTGATGCAGATCACGACGGGCTCGTCGCGCGGAATGCGCCCGGACTCGATCAGCTTGCGGGTCGCGGCCACCGTCACGCCGCCGGCGGTCTCGGTGAAGATGCCCTCGGTGCGGGCCAGCAGCCGCATGCCCTCGATGATCTCCTCGTCGGTGGCGTGCTCGCCGTGGCCGCCCGACTCCTTGACCGCCCGGTAGGCGTAGTAGCCGTCGGCGGGATTGCCGATGGCCAGCGACTTGGCGATGGTCTGCGGGCGCACCGGGCGCAGCACGTCGGTGTCGTTCCGGATCATCGTGACGATGGGGCCGCAGCCGGCGGCCTGCGCGGCGTGCATGGCGGTCCGGCCCTCCGGGATCAGGCCCAGGTCCTGCAGCTCCCGGAAGGCCTTCGCGATCTTGGTCAGCAGCGAGCCGCCCGCGCACGGCACCACCACGTGGGCGGGCGCGCGCCAGCCGAGCTGCTCGGCGATCTCGTAGCCGTAGGTCTTCGATCCCTCCGCGTAGTACGGCCGCAGGTTGATGTTGACGAAGGCCCAGTGGTACTTGTCGCCGATCTCGGCGCAGAGGCGGTTGACCTCGTCGTAGGTGCCTTCGACCTCGACGACGGTGGGCTCGTAGACGAGGGTGCCGATGACCTTGCCCGACTCCAGATCGGCGGGGATGAAGACGTAGGACCGAAGCCGCGCCTCCGCCGCGTGCGCGGCCACCGAGTTGGCGAGATTGCCGGTCGACGCGCAGGCCACCGTGTCGAAGCCGAACTCGAGGGCCTTGGCCACCGCCATGGACACCACGCGGTCCTTGAACGACCACGTCGGGTGCGACACCGAATCGTTCTTGAGGTACAGCTCCTGCACGCCCCACGCGTCGGCCAGGTTGCGGGCCCGGACCAGCGGCGTGAATCCGACCGCGGCGCCCACCGGAGGGCCGCTCTCCGCGAGATCGAACGGCAGGAGATCGGCGTAGCGCCACATGGATGTGGGGCCGGCCTCGATGCGGGCGCGACTGATGCGGCGGCGGATCGCCTCGTAGTCGTAGTCGACCTCGAGGGGACCGAAGCAGAACTCGCAGACGTGAATCGGGGAGGAAGGGTAGCCGCGGCCACACTCCCGACACTTCAGACCCAGTGCTCTGTCCAATGGCCTCTCCATCGGTAGGGGATTTGAGCCCCGGAATGAGCTGCACGGCTCAGGTTGGCCTCACCTGCGCCACCGATTTGTCGACAACGATTCCGTTTACTTAACACTCGCCGCCGCGGATTGTCAACGCGATGCCGTATGATCGGCACCCGTGACCCGCCGCCGGCTGCTCTCCCGGGCCCCGCTGCCCGCTCTCCTGCTGGCCGCGTTCGCCGTCGCGTTCGGCTGGCGCGCTCTCGGCGGCGGGCTCCTCGTGTTCGACGATCACCCGGGGCAGCTCTATCGGTTGCATCACGCCATCACCGTCGGGCTCGCGCCGTGGCGCTTCGATCCCGGCTGGTGGGCCGGATACGCGGAGCTGCAGTACTACCCGCCGGGCTTCGCCTGGCTCGGTGCCGCGCTCCATCGCGCCGCCTTCGGCGCGCTGGGCTTGGACGCCACGTATCGGATCCTGCTCTGGCTCGCGTGGCTGCTGCCGGGCGCGGCGACGTACGCGCTGCTACGCCGGGCGCTCGGCGAGCCGTGGCTCGCGCTGCCCGGCGCGTTCGTCGCGCTCACCCTGTCGGCCGGCTGCCGGAGCGGCGTCGAGGAGGGGCTGCGGTGGGGCCTCGTGGCCGCGCGGCTCGGCTGGGGCTGCCTGCCCCTGCTGGCGTGGAGCCTCCTGCCCTGGGCCGGGGGCGCCACGCGCCCGCCGCTCGCCGCGCCGGGGCTGATCGCGGCGATCACGCTGCTGCATCCGGCGCACGCGCCGACCGCGGTGGCCATGGTGGCGCTGGCCGCTTCGCACGCGGAGCCACGAACGCGCCGCCTGCGCGACGCGGCGCTGCTGGTGGCCCTGGGGCTCGGCCTCGCCGCGGTGTGGCTGCTGCCGCTGCTCGCGCACCTGGACATGGCGCTGCCACTCGCGTGGCAGGACCTCTCGATCGGCGGGCTCGCCGGGCGCCTGGTCGCCCAGCCGATCGTGCTCGTGCTCGCGCTGCTGACCGTCGTCGCGTGGCGATGGCGCGCGCGGATTCCCGCGGACGCGCGCTGGCTGCTCACGCTCTCGCCCGTCGTGGCCGGCCTCGTGATCGTCGACGCGCTCGTGCTCCGGCCCCTGGGCATCGCGTGGCTGCCCGCCGATCGCGTGATGGACGGCCTCTACTGGGCGCTGGTGATCGGCGCGGCGCTCGGCTTCGGGGTCGCCGCTCGCGCCGGCGCGCGCCCGGCGGTCACCGCCCTCGTCGCCCTGGCCGCCTGCCTGCCCCTGTCGTGGGGCGCCTACGAGCCCGGGCTCTCGCTCTGGCCGCGCGCGCTCGAGTGGCCCAAGGAGACGGCGGTGGTTCGCGGACTGCGCATGGACACGGTGTGGGAGGCGCTCGCGAAGGCGCCGCCCGGCCGGGTCCTGTTCGTGCGCTCGGGCGTGCCGCTGGACTGGCGCCCCGAGTGGTGGCGCCCGCACACCCACATCACCGCGCTGACCCCGATCCGAACCGGCCGCGGCATCCTGGGCGGGACGTTCACGCATCCATCGCCGGTGGCCGGGCTGCTCTACACCGGCTCCGCCGCGAACCGTCCCCTCACGCGGCTGGCCGAGCAGCTGGACGGCGAGAGCCTCTTCGGCCGGCCGCTCGATGCGCTGGAGCCGGCGACCTTCAACCGGTTGATCGTCCGGCTCGGCGTCTCCTCCGTGATCGCGCTCGAGCAGGACGCGAGACGGGCCTCATTTCTCTTGGAGAATCCGTCGGTTGTGCATCGCTACCGCGTAGGGTCCTTCATCGTGTTCTTCCTGGCCGAGTCGCGCACCGGGCCCGAGCCGATCGGCTCGCAGCGCTGGCGTGTGCCGGTCGCCTCCGAGGCGATAGGGGGCTGGGCGCCACTGTCCATCGCCTACTCACCGCTCTGGATCGTCCGCGCCGGCGCGATGGCCGTGCCGGTCCGCCGGAGCGACCTGGGCCTCGTCGAGGTCGCGGTGCGGCCGGGCACCACCGAGGTGGAGATGGAGCATCGTCCCGGCGCGGCCGAGTGGGCCGGCGTCGGGCTCAGCGTGCTGAGCATGGCGCTGCTGGCATCGATCGGCGTTCGCCGCGCCCGCACGTGAGCGGGTCGGAGCGTCTCGGCGGCGTCGCCGCGACCATCCTGCTGGTGTGCTGCGTGGCCTGGGGGCTGAACCAGGTCGCCATCAAGATCAGCCTCGCCGGCATATCGCCGCTCCTGGGCGCGGGCCTGCGCTCCTTCATCGCGGCCGGCCTGGTCTGGGCCTGGTGCCGGCTCCGCGGCGAGCCGCTGCTCACCCGCGACGGCACGTGGGGCTACGGTCTCTTCGTCGGCCTGCTCTTCGCGGCCGAGTTCGTCTTCATCTACGGCGGGCTCGCGTTCACGACCGCGTCGCGCAGCGTGATCTTCCTCTACTCGGCGCCCTTCTTCGTGGCCCTGGGCGCCCACGTGCTCATCCCCGAGGAGCGGCTGACGCGCAGCCGCGTGACCGGGTTGATCGTGGCCTTCGTCGGGCTGTGCCTGGCGTTCGTGGACGGGCTCGCCCTGCCCTCCCGCCGCGAGCTGCTGGGTGACGGCCTCGAGCTGATCGGCGGCCTCCTCTGGGCCGCCACCACCGTCATCGTCAAGGCGCGGCGGGACCGGCGGCTCACTCCGCAGCGCACGCTCTTCTATCAGCTCTCGGTCTCGGCGGCCGCCCTGATCGGCCTGTCCGCGCTCATCGGCGAGCGCGGCGTCACCGCGGTGACCGGGCCGGTGGCCGCCGCGATCGCGTACCAGAGCGTGATCGTGGCCTTCGTGTCCTACCTCATCTGGTTCTGGCTGCTGCAGCGGTATCCGGCCTCGGGGCTCGCCGCCTTCTCGTTCTGGACCCCGCTCTTCGGGGTGCTGGCGGGCTGGCTCGTCCTCGGCGAGCGACTGACCGGCAACCTGGGCGCGGCCGCGGTCCTGGTGGCGGTCGGAATCTACCTGGTCAACCGGCGCGTCTGAGCCCGGCGCTACTCGCTGGCGATCGTCTCGGTGGCCCGCACCTGCCCCTCGGCGTCCACGATGCGCACGGTGAGCCCGCCCGACTCGATGGAGACGTCGCCGAAGTTGGCGACGCCGCCCACGCTGGCGAGCGAGCGCGGGTTCAAGCCCGCGTCGAGGGGTCGGGGCCGGCCCGGAGCCGCCGACAGCGGCCCCGCGATGAGCTCGTGGAAGGACCACTCGGGAGCCGGCTGGTGCCGGATCAGCTCGGCGTGCTGCGCGTCGCCGGTCAGGAACACGAGATTGCGCACGCCGCGCTGGCGGAGGGTGCGAAGGATGGCGTCGCGCTCGAGCGCGTAGCCGCCCCCGTGCTCCTCGGGCACGCCCTGCGCGTTGGCGTTGCTCCAGGAGTCGTGGACCCGTCCCCCCGTCGGCACCGAGAGCGGCACGCTCGACACCACCACCTTCCACACCGCGCTCGAGCCGGCCACCGCCTCGATCAGCCAGCGCCGCTGCGCGGCGCCGAGCATGGTCTTGCCGGGCCCGTCGTGCATGCTGGCGGGGCTGCGGTACTGCCGCGTGTCGAGGATGAACAGCTCGAGCAGGGCGCCCCAGCGGAACTTGCGGTAGAGCCGTCCCGGCTCGTCGCGCGGCGGCTGGATCGGGAAGTAGTCGATGAAGGCGCGGCGCCCCGGGTCCATCAGCGGCTCCGACGGCCCGGCGAAGCTGCCCTTCACCTCTCGGTCGTCCCAGATCGCGTACACCGAGGTGCGCCGGAAGAAGGCCTGCACCGTCGGATCCTCGCGGTTGTAGCGATGCTTGGACCAGAAGTCGGCGAGCCGGCGCGCCACGAAGTCGTAGCCGGCCTGCCGCGCGCCGCCGCCGCACATCTGGTCGGCGTAGATGGTGTCGCCCACGAACACGAAGAAATCGGCGGGGACCTGGGCGAGCGCGCCGAAGATCGGATAGCCCACGCCCGGCTTGCGGCAGTGGCCGTTGCTGCCGAGGCTTCCGCTCCACACGAAGCGCACCGGCAGGGCGATGGTGGGGCCCGGCGCGGTGACGAAGTCGCCCGAGATCTGCGCCGCGTTCTGGGAGACGGTGTAGCGATAGCGGGTGGACGGCTCGAGCGGCTGCAGGAGCAGCTTGCCGGTGAGGTTCTGACTGGGAGTCACCCGGATATCCCCGCGCGCGCCCGCCGGCCCGGTGGGCGGCGGGTCCGACGCGCGGGGCATCGGCTCGTAGCGGATGCCCACCTCGCCCCAGGCGATCCCGCGGACCCAGATGACCGCCGAGGTGTCGGTCACCTCGCCCACCGTCACCAGCAGTCCGGGCTCGACCGCCGCGGCCGGCGCGGCGAGCAGCGCGGCCAGGAGGATCCCGAGCCGGATCAGGTGCGACGGGCGGCGCATCCGCCGCGATCAGACCATCGGGTCGTAGTTGAAGTACTGGCCCGAGGTGTCGAGCGGGGCCAGGTGGTGCTTGAGCGTGCCCGGGAACATGGCGGCGAGGCGCTCCGGCGTCCAGCCGAGGTCGTGATGGATGCTGCGCAGCGGCCGCATGTGCCCGAAGAGCATGACCTCCTTGCCGCGCACCCCGAACACCTGACCGGAGATCTCCTTGGCCTCGTCGGTGGCGAGGAACACCGCCACCGGCGCGATGTGCTCGGGCCCCATCTTCTTGATCTTCTCGACGCGGGCCTTCTGGGCCTCGGTCTCGGTGGGAATGGTGCCGATCATGCGCGTCCACGCGAACGGCGAGATGCAGTTGGCGGTGACGTTGTAGCGCGCCATGTCGAGCGCCACCACCTTGGTGAAGCCCACGATGCCCAGCTTGGCCGCCGCGTAGTTGGCCTGCCCGACGTTGCCGACCAGGCCGGAGGTGGAGGTCATGTTGATGATGCGGCCCCACTTCCGCTCCCGCATGTGGGGCACCGCGGCGCGGGTCACCGCGAAGGTGCCCTTGAGATGCGTGTTGACGACGCCGTCCCACTCCTCCTCGGTCATGTTGAAGATCATGCGGTCGCGGAGGATGCCGGCGTTGTTCACCACGATGTCGATCTTGCCGAAGTGATCCAGAGCGGTCTGCACGATGTGCTGGCCGCCCGCCATGCTCGCCACCGAGTCGTAGTTGGCCGCGGCCTGCCCGCCCTGCCCCTTGATCTCGTTCACCACGTCGTCGGCGGGGCCGCGCGCGTCGCCCGCGCCGTCCGCTCCGCCGCCGTAGTCGTTGACCACGACCTTGGCGCCGTGCTTCGCCATCAGCAGCGCGATCTCGCGGCCGATCCCGCGCGCTGCGCCCGTGACCACCGCCACCTTGTCCTTGAGCATCATGGAAGAGGCCTCCGTCGTGAGTGACTCAGATGATGCGGCGAGCGGCCAGCTGCTCGATCTCCGCCTTCGTGAAGCCCGCCTCGGTCAGCACCGCCTCGCCGTGCTCTCCCAGCCGCGGGGCCGGGGTCCGGATCGTGCCCGGGGTCTTCTCGAGCTTCACGGGGGTGGCCACCGTCTTGAACCGGCCCGCGCGCGGATGGTCCTGCTCGGTGATGAAGCCGGTGGCCATCACCTGCGGATGGCGCACGAGCCCGGGATAGTCGTTGATGGGCGCGCACAGGACGTCGGCCTGCTCGAGCGCCTCCATCCAGTGGGCGACCGGACGCGCGCGGAAGACCGGGGCCAGGATCGCTTCCAGCTCGGCGCGGTGGTCGAGCCGGTCCCGGCGGGTCGCGAAGCGCGGATCGGCCCCGAGAGCGTCGAGCCCGACCGCCTTGCAGAAGGGCAGCCAGAGCCGATCCACCCACGCGGCCACGAACAGCCAGCCGTCGCGCGCCTCGAAGGCCTGGTAGGGCACGATCTCGGGATGCCCGCTGCCGTAGCGCGGCAGCGGCTCGCCGGTCTCGTGGAACACGGAGAGGCGCGCGGTGTGCGCGAACAGCATGCCGTTCAGGAGCGAGGCGTCGACCCGCTGGCCTTCCCCGCTCGCCGCGCGCGCGATCAGCGCGGTGAGAATGCCCTGGATGGCCAGCATCCCGCCCAGGGTGTCGGCCACCGGCGCCCCGCAGAGCACCGGGCCGCCGTCGGGCTCGCCGGTGATGGCCATGAGGCCGCCCAGGGCCTGCGCGAGCGAGTCCAGCCCCGGCTTCTCGCGCCACGGCCCGTCGGGTCCGAACGCGGAGATGGAGCAGTAGATCAGCCGCGGGTTCACCGACTTGATCGCGTCGTAGTCGATGCCGAGGCGCTCGGCCACCCCGCCGCGAAAGCCCTCGATGATCACGTCGGCCCACGCGGCCAGCCGGCGGAAGGCGGCGCGGCCCTCCGGCTGCTTGACGTCGAGGCAGATCGCGCGCTTGTTACGGTTGACGGTGAGGTGCAGCACACCCTCGCCGTTGCGCACCGCGCGCGGATACACCGAGCGGCCCGCGTCGGGCGCCTCGCGCGACTCCACCTTCACGACGTCGGCGCCCATGTCGGCGAGGTACATGCCGCAGATGGGACCGGCGATGAGATGGGCCAGCTCGAGGACCCGCACGCCGTGCAGTGGCGGGCGCAGGGCGTCGACCATGACCGCCACACCCTAGCACAGAGCCCTCCCCTGGGGAGAGGGAGAAGTCAGGCGCGACGGCCCTTCGTCATCAGCGCGGCCGCGAACTCGGCGCCCAGGATGAAGACCACGCCCGAGTAGTACGCGAACATGGCCAGGGCCACCAGCACGCCGAGCGGGCCGTACACCTGGTCGTAGACGCCGAACGAGAGGATGTACCAGCGGAAGAGCTGCTTGGCCGTCTCCCACAGGACGGCGGCGAGGAGGGCGCCGGCGAGCGCGGCTCCGACCGGCACCCGGCGGTGCGGGAAGTAGCGATACGGCACGAAGAAGAACGCGGTGCTGAAGGCCAGGGCCAGCGCGAGCGACCACGAGCGCACCCACTGCGTCGGGGCGCCCATGGTCTGGAAGACCAGGATCTTGAGCCAGCCGAAGATGTCGCTGATGACGAGGCTGCCCAGGAAGAGCACGCCCATCGCGACCACCATCACCACGTCGCGCAGCAGGCCGCGCAGGAAGCCGGGGCCGCCGCGGAACCCGAAGATGTCGCTGAGCACGAGCCGGATCGAGTTGAAGAGCTGGCTCGAGAACAGCAGGAGCACCGCGGTGCCGAGCAGGCTCGACAGCCGCCGACGTCGGATGATCTCGGCGAGGGTGTCGTGCAGCTCGTTCTTGTAGACCGGCACGATCGCGGAGATCTGGCCGAGGACGGCTTCCATCACCGCCCGCCGGCTCAGCACGAAGCCGGCCACCGACACCACGAAGAAGAGCAGCGGGATGAGGCCGACGATGAAGTTGAACGCCAGCCCGGAGGCCAGGAACATCCCGCGGCGGGCGCGGAACGACGCGATCGCCGTCCGAACCGCCGCGATCACCGGGCTCGCATCCGCCCCCGCCGCCGCGACGGCTAGACCACGCTCCGGATGAGGCCGCCGTCCACCTGCACCGCCACCCCGGTGATGTAGGAGGCGCGGGCGGAGGCGAGGAAGACCACCATCGCCGCGAACTCGTCCGGGGTGCCGATCCGGCCCATCGGGATGTCGGCCGACGAGATCTCCATCTGCTGCTCGAGGGGGACGCCGTTGCGCTTGGCCCGGTCGGTCTGATGCTCGAGGAAGCGATCGGTCAAGATGCGGCCGGGCAGCACCAGATTCACCGTGATGTTGTCCTTGGCCACGTCGCCCGCGAGGGTCTTGAACAGGCCGGCGATGCCGGGGCGAATCCCGTTCGAGAGCACGAGGCCGTCCACCGGCTGCTTCACCGAGCTGGACTGGATGGCGAGGATGCGTCCCCAGCGCGAGCGCTTCATGTGGGGCAGGACTTCTCGAATGAACCGAACGGTCGACAGGTGCACCTGCTCGAAGGCGGCCTTCCACTGCTCGTCGGTCATCGCCTCGAACGGCCCGGGCGGCGGGCCGCCCACGTTGGCAACCAGGATGTCCACACCCCCGAACGCGCGGTTGGCCTCGGCCACCACGCGGGAGATGTCGGCGGCCCGGCTCGCGTCGGCGGGCAGCGCGAGCACCTCCGCGCCGGTCTTCTGCTTCACCTCGGCGGCCGCATCCTTCAGCGCGGCCTCCCCGCGGGCGCACATGACCACCCGAGCGCCCTCGGCGCCCAGCCCGAGCGCGCTCGCCTTGCCCATGCCCTTGCTCGCCGCGACCACCAGCGCGGTCTTGCCCCTGATGCCGAGATCCATCCGCGACTCCTCCTTCGAGTGAGGCTAGGAGATCTGCTTGTAGAAGTCGGCCCGGTCGCCCGCGGTGACGGACAGGCGGCGGACCTCGTTGTCACGCATGACCTCGAGCGTCATCTTCTCGCCCGGGGTGTGGCGCCAGAGCGAGAGATACAGGTCCTTGCGCGTCGGCACCTCGTGGGCGTCCAGCGAGACGATCACGTCGCCTTCCTGGATGCCCGAGCGGGCGCCCGGCCCGTTGGGCACGACGTCCGCGACCACCACGCCCTCGTCGAGCACGTGGGCGAAGACCCCGAGCCACGCGCGCTGCGGCCGGCTCACCACCCGCCCGAAGCGCACGAACTCCTCCCGGTTCCGCCGATAGTACTCGCTCGGGATGGCCAGGGAGCAGCGGGCGATCTCGTTGAGGTTCAGCGAGACCACGCCCACCATCTTGCCCCCCAGCGTGAACAGCGGCCCGCCGCCGAAGCCCGGATTGGCTGCGCTCGACACGATGCCCCGCTCGAGCATGTACTCCCAGTGCGCCTCGAACTCGCCCAGGTAGGTGACGAGCCCGCCGCCCACCCGGCGCTCGCGGGACCCGGTGGAGCCGATCGCGAAGACCGGCGCGCCCCGCTCGAGCGATTCGGAGTCGGCGATCCGCACCGCGGCGAGGCCCTGCCGCTTCACCCGGAGCAGGGCGAGGCCGACCTCGAAGTCCTGGGCCACGATCTCGGCCCGGAGGCCGCGCCCGCGGCCGAGGGTGACCTGGATGGTCTCGGCGCCCATCACCACGTAGTTGACGGTGAGGATGAGCCCGGCCGCGTCCACCACCGCGCCGGTGCCCATCCGCTCGTCGCCCAGGTGTCGTGTGGAGGGATGGGCCGAGGGGATCTCGGCGTGGATGTGCACCACCGAGCCGAGCAGATGCTTGACGAGCTCGACCGACGCGTCCATTGGGAAAAACGTTCGGGCTCACGCTAGCACGCGCCGGGCGGCCCGTGCAATCCGCGGAGGCCGGCTACCGCAGATATCGCGCCAGGAACGCTTCGATCTGCCGGTGCGCGTCGGCCGCCGCCTCGGCCTGGTAGGAGACGGTGGCGCCGTGGCCGCCGGCCCGGTTGTCGTTCTCGACCTCGGCCAGCACCTCCTGGCGCTGTCCTTCCACGTCGAAGTAGTGGTAGGCGCCCGGATAGGTCACGATGCGGGCGTCCGAGCCGCGGGCGCGCATCGACTCGACCATCTCCCGGCACTTGGCGGCGGGGGTCCAGTCGTCGGCCTCGCCGATGAGGACGAGCAGCGGCCGGATCACCTGCTCGTTGACCAGAGAGAAGCAGCCGCCCGGATAGACTCCGATGCCCGCCGCGAAGCCGGTGGCGGGCAGCGCCACGCCGCGTCGCCGGGCCCGCTCGAGGCTCGGGCCGTTGATCACCGACATCGCGTAGACGCCGCCCTGCGACCACCCGATCGCCGCGATCCGGTCGCCCTTCACGTCGGGGAGCGACTGCAGATAGCGCAGGGCGCCGAACGCGTCGTCGAAGCGCGCGGTGACCGGCGGCTCGTCGGGCCCGGAGCGGCAATCGCCCTTCAGCTTCCGCGGGCCGAAGCTGTCCACCACCAGCGCCGCATAGCCGTGATCGGCGAACCAGCGGGCCCACCGATACGACTGTGCCTCGAGGCCGCCGCAGCCGTGCAGCTGCACGATTGCCGGGAACGGGCCGGGCCCGCTCGGGCGCACCAGGGTGGCGTCCAGGGTCATCGGCGCGCCCGGCGTGGCGTTGACGAAGCGGACGGCCTGCCGGCCGGTCGGCCCGGCGCAGGCGGCCAGCAGCACGATCAGCTGCGCGATCCCGGTCACGCGGCGCACGGGCGCGAGGATAGCGCAGTTCGCGCGCGCGTGTCGCGCGGGGGCGCGCCGCCTGCGGTAGAATTGCCCGGCATGGAGCCGGCGACGGAGCACGAGACCGGGGCGCCGGGGACGGTGCGCTAGATGGCGGACGACGAAGCGGCCGGGGCGACGCGCGCGGAGGCTCAGCGCCACTTCCAGCTGGGCTACGAGGCGCAGATGCAGGGGCGGCTGGAAGAGGCGGTCGCCCACTACCAGCGCTCGATCGGGCTCCATCCCACCGCGGAGGCCCACACCTTCCTCGGCTGGGCCTACAGCTTCCAGGGGCGGCCGGACGACGCGATCGCCCAGTGCAAGATCGCCATCTCGGTGGACCCGGACTTCGGCAACCCCTACAACGACATCGGCGCCTATCTCATCGAGCTGGGCCGGCACGACGAGGCGGTGCCGTGGCTCGAGCTCGCCAAGCAGGCGGCGCGCTACGAGCCCCGCCACTTCCCCTACTTCAATCGCGCGCGCATCCACGTCAAGCGTCACGAGATCCGCGAGGCCATCGGAGAGCTCGAGCGGGCGATCGAGATCGAGCCACGCTACGTGATGGCCCGCAAGGAGCTGCACCGTCTGCGGGGCCTGCTGAATTGACCATCGTCCCGCTCCGGTTCTATGACAATCCGCTGCTGTTCGGGCACGACCCGGCGCGCGGGCTGCTCGCCTTCCGCCCCGCCGACGCTCACGTCACGGTCTACGCGCGCGGGTCCGACGGCGCGGTGGTGAGCGCCGAGGAGCCCTTCCGCCCCTTCTTGCTCCTGGCCGATCCGGATCTGGTCGCCGACCTCGAGGACGGGATCACGATGGTCCCGCTCGACGGCGAGGGCACGTTCCGCTGGCTCGCCGAGCTGCCCTCGTGGTCGCAGGCCCTGCGGGCGCGGGATCACTGCCTGCGCGTCTCGGGCCAGAGCGCGGGCTCGCCCGACGCGCCCTATCGCTTCCTCGCCGATCCGATCCACCAGTTCCTGCTGCGCACCGGCAAGACGTCGTTCCTGGGCATGACCTTCGGAGATCTCCGTCGGATGGCCATCGACATCGAGGTCACCACCGGCGCCGGCTTCGAGTTCCCCAACGCAGCCCGCGAGTCCGACCGGATCATCGCGATCGCCATCGCCGACTCCACCGGCTTCACCACCGTGCTCTCGGGCACCGAGATGTCGGAGGCCGAGCTCCTGAGCGAGTGCTCGCGGCTGATCCGCGAGCGCGATCCCGACGTGATCGAGGGGCACAACATCTTCCGCTTCGATCTCGAGTACCTGGAGGCGCGGGCCCGGCGGCACCGTGTTGCCCTCGCGTGGGGGCGCGACGGCTCGACCCTGCGCGGCTTCCCCTCGCGCATGCAGGTGGCCGAGCGGACGATCGGCTATCGCCGCTACGGGGTGACCGGGCGCCACATCGTGGACACCTGGATCCTCGCCCAGCTCTACGACGTGGGCGCCCGCGACCTCGAGTCCTACGGGCTCAAGGACGTGGCCCGGCACTTCGGCATCGCGGCGCCCGAGCGCACCTACCTGCCGCCCGAGGACATCCCGCGCATCTTCCGGGAGGATCCGGAGCGCCTGATGGCCTACGCCCGCGACGACGTCATCGAGACGCTCGGGCTGTCCGCGATCCTGTCGCCCCCCTATTTCGTCCAGGCCCAGATCCTGCCCTTCGACTACCAGTCGACCGTGCTGCGCGGCAACGCGACCAAGATCGACGCGCTGCTGATGCGCGAGTACCTGCACCGCGGGCAGGCGGTGCCCGCGCCGGGCCGGGGCCGCGGGGTGGCCGGCGGGTACACCGCCGTCTTCCAGCGAGGCGTCGCGCGCGGCGTGCTCCACGTCGACGTGACCTCGCTCTATCCCTCGCTCATGCTCGGCCAGGGACTGTTCCCGGCCTCCGATCGGCTCGGCGTCTCGGCCTCCCTGCTGCACGACCTGCGGGAGTTCCGGGTGTCGGCCAAGCGCATGGCCCGCGACGCGGCCACCGACGAGGAGCGCGTGTTCCTCAACGCGCTCCAGCAGACCTTCAAGATCTTCATCAACTCGTTCTACGGCTACCTCGCCTTCTCGCAGGGACACTGGAACGATTTCGACGTGGCGAACCAGGTGACCGGGGAGGGCCGCCGGCTGGTGCAGCTGCTGCTGGACCGGCTGGGCGGGCTCGGGGCCACCGTGGTCGAGGTGGACACCGACGGCATCTACTTCGTGCCGCCGGTGGCGACCCCGGAGGTCCCGACCGACCCGACGGTGCTCGAGGAGATGCTGGTGACCGAGCTGTCGGCCGCCCTGCCCGAGGGCATCCAGCTCGAGCTCGACGGCCGCTACGTGGCGATGTTCAGCTACAAGATGAAGAACTACGTGGTGCTCGACGAGCGCGGCAAGCTCCTGATCAAGGGCTCGGGCCTGCGCTCGCGCGGCATCGAGCTCTTCCAGCGCCGGTGGATGGAGGAGATGTTCCGGCTGCTCCTCACCGGCCGGCGCGAGGAGATTCCCGGCCTGGTCGCGCGCTGGGAGGCGGACTTCCTCGCCCACCGGGTGCCGCTCAAGCAGTTCATGAAGACCGAGACCATCCAGGAGTCGCTCACCGCATATCGGGAGAAGCTGCAGTCCGGGGAGCGCAACGTGGGCGCGGCCTACGAGCTGGCCCTGTCCTCGGCGCGCTCGTACCAGCCGGGCGACCAGGTGTCCTACTACGTCACCGGCGACGACAAGCGGATCGCGGTCAACGAGGCGGCGCGGCTCGCCACCGACTGGAGCGAGAGCGCCCCGGACGAGAACACCGCCTACTACGTGGCCAAGCTGCAGGAGCTCTACGAGAAGTTCCGGCCCCTGATCGAGCAGGACGGCCTGGTCGCGGTGATCGAGGACGAGCCGGTTCCGGCTCCCAGCGCGCCCGAGCAGCTGTCGCTGTGGGACAGCTGAGCCGGAAGGCGTCTCACCAGGACAGCGCGAGCTGACGCGGGCGGGCCGGCGCCTCGGCCCGGACGCGCTCCGCGCGCGTGCGCGACGGGAAGCCGACCTCGACGCTCAGCCGGGAGACCCGCCGCGCGATCTCCTCGCGATAGGCCGCCGGCGCGTTGCCCGGGCGCGGATAGAGCGCGCGGTACCGTCGCTCGGCCCACGGGAATTCCTCGCGCACGAACTCCAGGAAGAAGCGCCAGGTCATCTCGGTTCGCAGGAAGAGCGCCTGGCTGATCGCCTCCCGCGCGCCCGCGGCGAGCGCGGCGGCCAGCAGCTCACGCAGGCCGGCCGCGCCGTCGGTCAGCAGCGGCAGCACCGGCATCAGGAAGAGGCGGGTGCGGATGCCGTCACTCGACAGCGCGCGCATGGCGTGAAGCCGCAGGTCGGGACGCGGAGCGCGGGGCTCGATCTGGCGGAGGAGATCGGCGTCGAGGGAGATCAGCGAGAGGTTCACCCAGAGGTCCGAGGCGCGGGCGATCCGGCCCAGGACGTCGCGATCGCGCAGGATCCCGGTCGACTTCGTGGTGATCCCGATGCGCAGGCCCGGAACCTGGGCCATCGCCTCCAGCACCCGGCGGGTCACCGCGAACCGTCCCTCGGCCGGCTGATAGGGATCGGTGGCGGTGCCGATCGCGATCTCCCGACCGCTCGCCCGGGCGCGCAGGAGACTGGCCCGCAGCTTGGCGTCGCCCGCTCGCTTCACGTAGATGCGCTCCTCGAACTCTTCGGGATCACCGTGGCCCAGGAATTCGTGCGTCGGCCGGGCGTAGCAGTACCGGCATCCCACCTCGCATCCGCGAAAGGGATTCACCGTCCAGCCGAACGGCATGGCGTCGCCGGTCAAGCGGTTCACCAGGTTGTCGGAGTCAAGCTGCTGGAACAGGACGCCGCGCCGACGGTCCACGACGTCGCCGAAGCGCTTCACGAAGCCCGGTGCGGGGGGGACGGCCCGACTCATGAGAGGCTCCCGATCATCTTCATATGACGAGTAGTCTACCATCAAAAAAACCCCGGGGAAGTCTCCCTCCCCGGGGCTCGATGTCGCCTGGCTAGCGGCGCCAACCTCCCCCGCCACCGCCGCCACTGCGCGGTCCGCCCCCGCCTCCGCGAGGCCCGCCACCTCCGCCGGCACCGCGCTGCGGCTGTGGGCGCGCCTCGTCGACCACCAGGTTACGATCCCTGAAGAGACGGCCGTTTAGCATCTCGATGGCCTTGCCCGACTCCTCCTTGGTGGTCATCTCGACGAAGCCAAACCCCCTGGGCCGCCCGGTGAACTGATCGGTGACGATGCGGACGGATTCGACCGTCCCCGCCTGCTGGAACAGCTCACGCAGGTCCTCCTCTGTTGCCTGGAACGAGAGATTGCCGACGAAGAGCTTTGCAGGCATCGCGAACCCCTCCTGCCGCGATCAGGACCGAGTAGCCCACTCCCCGGCTCACCAGCGGCGCATAGGAAACGATCGCTCGCGGCCCTCGCGAATCGAGGGGTCCGCAGCGTGTCCGGAACTCTACGTATGGTCCGACCACGTGTCAAGGGAATATTCAGGAAGAATGTTCCTTATTTCACGATGTTATGCCCTTACGGGGCACGCATGACCGCGCACGAAAACTTGCCTAGAGATAAACCCCGCGGGTGATGCCGCCGTCGATCGTGATGGTGATGCCGGTCAGAAATGATGCACGCTGCGACGCGAGGAAGCAGACGACGTCCGCGACTTCTTCCGGCCGCGCGATGCGTCCGAGGGGCAATTCTTGACTACGTTCCTTTACGTAGCTCTCCAGATCCTGTCCTGCCGCCTTCGCCTGCTGGGCCATCAAGCTGTCCCAGCGCTCGGTCTTGACCGGCCCCGGCGACACGCCGGTCACCAGCACGTTCGAGCGCGCGCCCAGATCGGAGAGCGCCTTGGTGAAATTGATGAGGGCGGCGTTGGCGGTGCCGCCCATCATGTACGTCGCCGCGGGATTCCGTGCCGCGGCGCCCACCACGTTGACGATGCGCCCGCCACCCTGCGTCTGCATGTGCGGCAGCACCTCGCGCGCCATCCGGATGTAGCCGAGCAGCTTCAGGCTCCAGCCGTTGAGCCACTCCTCGTCGGGCGTGGTCAGGAAGTCGCCGCCCTTGATCGCGCCCGCATTGTTCACGAGGATGTCGAGGCGGCCCAGGCGATCGAGGGACGCGACGGCCACCCGGCTCACCTCCTCACGCCGGCTCAAGTCGCCCGGCACCACCTCGACGCGCCGGCCGGTCGCGCGCTCGATCTCCGCGGCGGCGTCCTTCAGCGCCGCCTCGTCGCGCGAGCAGATGGCCACGCGCGCCCCCTCGGCGGCGAGGGTGCGCGCCACCGCGCGCCCGATGCCCTTGCTCCCTCCCGTGACCAGCGCGGTCTTGCCCTCGAGTCCCAGATCCATGACGTGGCTCCTTTCGCCTGGCTCACCTCGCCGGCCAGCGCGGCACCGCGCTCCAGTCGAAGCGACGCGTGGCGTCCGGCTCGAGTTGCGCCATCTCGCGCTCGCAGCGAGCCACCGCGCGCGCGAAGTCGTCCAGGTCGCGGCCGCCGAGGCGCTGACCGAGGAGCTTGGCCGCGCCCTCGTGCAGCAGAGCGCGCGCCCCATCTCCATTGCCGTTGGCCAGATGCTGGAAGCCCACCGCGACCTGGATGAGCCCCTGCAGGCTCTGGCGCGTGGCGCCGTCGGCGCGCATCCACGACGGCTCGAGCAGCTCGTGCACCTCGAAGTACAGGCCCGCGTCGAACAAGGTGGCCGCCTCGTCGAGGAGCGCCTCGAGCGGCGGATCCGCCGGCCCGAGCGGTGCGCCGGCGAGCGCGCCCGCGGCGCGAGACGCCCGCGCGCCCAGGGTCTGCGCGTGCTGGCGGTAGCCCGATCGGATCGTCCAGGCGTCGCCGCGCTTCTCGAAGAGGTCGTCCGGGAAGCGGGCCGGGGGCTCGGCCGAGCCGAGGGCGCACGGATCCGCGCACACCGCGGCGAGCGCCTGCAGACCGCGCCGGGCCGCGCCGTCGTGGAGCGCGTCGAGGATGAGATCGGCGAGCCGGTTGCGCAGAGGCAACGGCAGCGTCACGCGCTCCCGCCACGCCGGCCGGCGCCGGTCAGGCGGCGGCGCGCGGCCGTGATCTGGGCCAGATGGTTCAGGTCGTGATCGGCCCAGTGCGCCAGCATCTGGCCGATGGTGAGCCGGCCGTACTCGGGATGGCGCCCGTGCTGCTTCCGCTGGGCCGTGCTCAGCCGGGCCACGTAGGCGAGGTTCGAGCGGCGCAGCGCGGTGAACGTGGCGAGCGCCTCGCGGACCGGCGTGCGGCGGTATCGCCCGCCTTCGGCCCAGCGGTCCTGGTCCCAGGCCACCAGCGCCTGACGCGGCTCGGCCGCGACCTTGCGGATCCGGAAGGCCAGCGCGATCTCCGCGTCGGCGAGATGGCTCAGGACCTCACCGACGGCCCACTCACCGGGGGCGGGCCGTCGCGTCGCGAGTCGACGCGGCACGCGACGGAGCGCGCGGGTCAGCCGTCCGGGCGCGGCGCGCAGCGCGGCCAGCGGACGGACCGAGCCGAGGTGGGTGTGCGGGGCGCGGCACATCGGACAGGCGGCGGTCGCCATGGGGGACTCCTTGCCCGCTGCGATCCTCGATGATCGCGCGATTTCGGCGGGTATCGTAGCACGGCGCCCGAGAGCCGGGGGGCCGACCGCGCACGGTATAATGCGCGCATGATTTCGGTGCGCGACGCGCAGGCGCACATCCTGGCCCAGATCGAGCGCGCGGTGCCGCCCGAGGTCGTTCCGGTGAGCGCCGCCCTGGGCCGCGTGCTCGCTGAAGACCTGCGCGCCGTCTTCGACGTGCCGCCCACCGACAACTCCGCGGTCGACGGCTACGCGGTGCGCGCGGCCGATCTGCCGGTCTCCGGCACGCGCGAGCTGGCGGTGGTGGCCGGGGTGGCCGCGGGCGCGGTGTTCGAGGGGGCGATCGGCCCCGGCCAGGCGGTGCGCATCATGACCGGCGCGCCGATGCCCGCCGGCGCGGACACCGTCTATCCCCAGGAGATGGTCGAGCGCGAGGGAGGCCGCGTGCGCATTCCCCCCGGGGCCCGCGGCGTCAACGTGCGGCATCGCGGCGAGGACGTGCGCGCCGGCACGGTGGTGCTGCCGGCCGGCCGCGCGCTGCGGCCGCAGGAGCTGGGTGTCGCCGCGTCGCTCGGCCTGCCGCAGCTGCTGGTGCGGCAGAAGCCGCGGGTGGCGATCCTGTCCACCGGCGACGAGGTGGCCGAGCCGGGCGACGAGCGCAAGCCCGGCCAGATCTTCGACTCCAACCGCTTCTCGCTGCACGGCCTCGTGGAGGCCGCGGGCGGACAGGCGACCGATCACGGAATCGTCCCCGATCTCTACGACGTGCTCCACGCCAAGCTGCGGGCCGCCGCGGCCACCGCGGACATGGTGCTCACGTCGGGCGGGGTCTCGGTGGGTGACTACGACCTGGTCAAGGCGGTGCTGCAGGACGCCGGCGGCATCGACTTCTGGCAGGTGGCGATGCAGCCGGGCCGCCCGCTCGCGGTGGGCCGCATCGGCGCCGCGCACTTCTTCGGCCTGCCCGGCAACCCGGTGGCCTCGATGCTCACGTTCCATCTCTTCGTGCGGCCCGCCTTGTGGAAGCTGGCCGGTCGGACCGAGCTGTTTCCGCCGACGTTCCACGCGGTGGCCATGGAGCCGATGACCAAGAAGCCGGGGCGGCGCGAGCTCAAGCGCGGCGTCCTCTCGTACGCCTCGACCGCCGGGGGCGGCGGCCGCTGGGAAGTGCGCACCACCGGCCCGCAGGGCTCGGGTATTCTCACGTCCATGACGCTCGCCAACTGCTTCGTGATCCTCGAGGAGGAGCGCGGGGACGTGGCGGAGGGCGGCACCGTCTCCGTCGAGCTCTTCTCGTCGTCCTGAGGTCGCCGCGATGCCTCACGGGATCGAGACCGGGCTGATCGAGCGCATCACCCCCATGGTGCGGGACCTGTGCGTCGAGCGGGCCCGCGCGCTGCCGGACCTGCACTACGCCGACGTGCGCGTGGAGGTGGCCGAGGGCAAGTACGCGGGCTCCGAGAACGGCGAATCCAAATCCTCGGGTGACGACTACGGCTTCGCCTTCGGCGTCCGGGTGCTCGCCGGCTCGCGCATGCGCGCGCCCGGCTACTTCGGCCGCGGGCTCGGCGCCGCCGACCTGCCGCGGCTCGCCCGTATCCTCGAGGACGGCCTGCTCGCCGCGTATCGCCGGGCGATGGCCAACGCCGAGATGAAGGCCGAGATCCGGGGCAAGTTCGGCGCCCTCGGCGATGCCCTGGGCGACACGCGCCTGCATCCCGTCCAGGTGCGCCAGGAGATCGTCCCCGCCGTCTTCGAGGTGGACCCGCGCACGGTGGCGCTCGGCGAGATGCAGTCGTTCACCACCGACGTCTCGAGACGGGTGGCCGCCTCCCAGCGCGCCGTCGCCTACAACTACATCTCGACCCTCACCCAGCTCAGCCGCGAGCTGTTCGCCTCCTCCGAGGGGGCCCTGATCGACCAGTCCTTCGCCCTCACCCAGGGCATGTGCTACGTGGTGGCCACCGGAGCCGACAACAGCCAGGAGCTGTACGACGTCACCGGTCACCAGCGCGGCTGGGAGATCCTCACGGGTGGCGTCTCCGAGCCGATGATCGAGCTTCAGCCCTTCCCCGAGTTCTCGCTCGCGATGGCCGCCGACGCGGCCGAGCTGAGCGCGGCCCCCGCTCTGGCCGCGCCGCCGGGCGAGGTCACGGTGGTGACCGACCCGCACTACAACACGCTGCTCTCCCACGAGATCGTCGGCCACCCGGTGGAGCTGGATCGCGGGCTCAAGATGGAGACGGCCTATGCGGGCCGGTCGTGGCTGCTGCGCTCGCTCGACGACACCCAGCTCGGCAAGCGGATCGCCTCGCCCCTGGTCACCGCGTTCTCGGATCCCGCCCTGCCCGGCTACGGCCACTACGCCTACGACCACGAGGGCACGCCGGCGCGCCGGGTGGTGCACATCGACCGCGGCGTGTTCACCGGCTTCATGAACAGCCGGCAGACCGCGGCGGTGTTCGGGGGCGATCCCAACGGCCACTGGAAGGCCACCGACGCCTCGCTGGTGCCGCTGGTGCGCATGTCCACCACCGTGTTCGCGGGCGGCCAGCACGACGCGGGCGATCTGATCCGCGACGTCGACCGCGGCTACTACCTGGTCGGCCATCGCACCCCGTCCATCGCGGAGAGCCGCGAGAACTTCCGCATCTCGGCTCGCAAGGTCTACGAGATCCGCCACGGCCAGATCGGGCGGCTCTACCGCGACGGAGGCATCATGGCGGACAGCCGCGACTTCCTGATGCACGTCGACGGCGTGGGCCGCGACTTCCGCCTCTATCCGATTCCCAACTGCGGCAAGGGCCAGCCGATGCAGACCCGCAAGCTCGGCAACGGCGGCCCCACCCTGCGCAGCCGCGCCATCGTCACCGGCGGGGCCTGACCGCGGTGGATCTCTCGCGCGCGGTCCGGGAGGCGCTCGCCCGCCTCTCCGGGCAGCCCGGGGTTCGCGAGGTCGAGGTCTTCGCCGCCTTCAACCGCGCGCTGCTGGCCCGCCTCAACTACACCTCGCACATCGTGTGCAATGGAGTGGAGGAGCCCAAGTCCACCGAGATGTCGGGCCTCGGGGTCCAAGCGGTGTTCGACGGCCCGGACGGCCGGCCGCGGGTGGGCTTCGGGTCGGAGCCGAGCGACCTGACGCCCGCCGGCGCCCTGCGGGCCCTCGACAAGGCGCGGCAGGCCGCGGTCCACGATCCGGAGTTCCGCTCTCTGCCGCGGCCCGGTGCCGTGCGGCGTGCGCTGGTGGACTACCACGATCCGCAGCTGATGGAGATCGCGGACGCGGCGCTGGTGGAGGCCGGCTGGAAGGTGATCGGCGGCGGGCTGCGCGCCTTCATGGCGTCGTCGCGCCTCGCGGACCTGGCCCCGGGCGAGGCGGAGCTGAAGCGGCTGGGCCTCATCCTGGGCGGCGACGTCACCATCGTGCAGACGCGCATCGCGCTCGCCTCGACCGCGATGCCCGAGCCGCAGTCCGACGACTCCGCCTTCATGTCCGCATCGATCACCGCGATGGTCGAGGCGCGCGACGCCAAGGGCTCCGGCTGGTCGGTGGGCACGAAGCTCGAGGACTTCACCGACGAGGCGGGCGGCGAGGCCGCGGCCAACGCGGTGGCCGCCATCGACGGCACGCGGGTGCCGACCGGCGACTACACCGTGATCTTCGGGCCGCAGCCGGTGGCCGATCTCTGCAACAACCTCATCATCCCCTCGTGTCAGGCCGGCGCGTTCTATTCCTCCAGCACCCCGTTCCTCGGCAAGCTCGACCGGATGGTGGCCACCCCCGCGCTCAGCATCGTCGACCACGGGGCCATGCCCGGGCTGGCCGGCTCGCGTGGCATCACCTGCGAGGGGCTGCCCACCGGGCGGACCGATCTCATCCGCGAGGGACGGCTGGTCGGCCTGCTGAGCCACTGGTACGACACCCAGCGCCTGCTCCACGATGCGCACGCCCGCGAGAAGCTCGGGGTCGACCCCGCCGCCGCGGCGGCCGCGCTGGCTCCGCGCAACGGATTCCGCTACGACGGGTCCGGTCGCTCGTTCGAAGCCACGCCGGGCACGGCGGCGTCGAACGTGATCATCGAGGGCGCGGATGCGGTGTCGCTCGATGCGCTGGTCGCGCGCGTGCGCGACGGGCTCTACGTCGGGCGAATCTGGTACACGTACCCGATCAACGGGTTGCGGGCGGGAGACTTCACTTGTACGGTGGTGGGGGATTCTTTTGTCATTCGCGACGGTCGGATCGCGGAGCCGCTGCTGGCGAACGCGATCCGGATCAACGACAACGTGACGCGGCTCCTCGGCGCGATCGTCGGCACCACCAAGGACGCGCGCGGCACCATGGTGTGGGGAGCCGACGAGGTGGTGTACGCGCCGTCGCTCGCGGTGACCGGCGTGCACGCCGATGCGATCGCCGGCCTGGCGGAAGGAGTGGACTGATGGCGAACCCGGACGTGACGAAGCTCGAGTCCATCGCCCGCGAGGGGCGCGTGCAGATCATCCGGATGCTCACCCACGCGGGATCCGGGCATCCGGGCGGCTCGCTGTCGGTGATCGACATCCTCACCACGCTCTACTTCAATCGCATGCGCTACGATCCCGCGCGCCCGCGCTGGGAGGATCGCGACCGGTTCGTGCTCTCCAAGGGCCACTGCGTGCCCGCGCAGTACTACTGCATGGCGAAGGCCGGCTATTTCCCGATGGACCGGCTCATCACGCTGCGCAAGCTGGGCAGCCCGCTCCAGGGCCACCCGGATCGGGTCATGCTGCCCGGCATCGAGGCCGCCACCGGCTCGCTCGGCCAGGGCCTCTCGGTCGCGGCGGGCATGGCGCTGGGGCTCAAGCTGTCCGACAAGGCCGGGCGGGTGTACTGCGTGGTCGGCGACGGCGAGAGCCAGGAGGGACAGATCTGGGAGACCCTCATGTCCGCGCCCAAGCTGGGGGCGCCGGACCATCACCTGGACAACCTCTGCGTGATCCTGGACTACAACGGCATCCAGCTCGACGGCTTCGTCAAGAAGATCCTCGATCTGGAGCCGGTGACCGACAAGCTGAAGTCGTTCGGCTGGCCGGTGCTCGAGGTGACCGGGCACGACATCGCCCAGGTGGACAAGGCGCTCGATCAGGCCGAGGCCACCAAGGGCGCGCCGACCTTCATCGTGGCCCACACCGTCAAGGGCAAGGGCGTGTCGTTCATGGAGAACGAGCCGGAGTGGCACGGCAAGGCGCCGAAACCGGAGGAGGCGGTGCGCGCGATCCACGAGATCGCGGGCGATCCCCTGCCCGCGTGGGCCGCGCCGGTGGTGGCGGAGCTGTCCGCCCTGGGGAAGAAGTGATGGCGGCCAAGGCCTCGCGCGCCGCGTTCGGCGAAGCGCTGATCGAGCTGGGCGCCCGGGACGAGCGAATCGTCACCCTCGACGCCGATCTCGCCAAGTCCACCATGACCACCGGCTTCGCCAAGAAGTTCCCGTCGCGCGCCTTCGACGTGGGCATCGCCGAGTCGGGGATGATCGGGCTGGCCGCGGGGCTGGCCCTCACCGGGCACGTGCCCTTCGCGTGCTCCTTCGCCTGTTTCCTGGTCGGGCGCTTCGAGACGATCCGGGTGTCGGTCGCCTACAGCGACGCCCCGGTGAAGCTCGTGGGCACCCACGTCGGGGTGGCGATCGGCGAGGACGGCTACACCCAGATGGGGCTCGAGGACATCGCCTGCCTGCGGTCGCTGCCGAACATCCCGATCGTGCAGCCCGCCGACGAGATCGAGACGAAGCAGGCGGTCGCCTACGCGGTGGAGCACGCGGGGCCCATCTATCTGCGCCTCACCCGGCAGAACCTCGAGCCGGTGCACGAGGCGGGATACCGCTTCCGGTTCGGGCGAGCCGATGTGCTGCGCCCGGGCAACGACGTGTCGATCCTCACCACCGGCGGCCCGGTGTGGAACACGCTCGAGGCCGCGGGCAGGCTCGCGGCCGAGGGTGTTCACGCCGAGGTGATCAACGTGGCCACCATCAAGCCGCTCGACGACGAAGCCATCCTCCGGTCGGCGGGGCGCACCGGCCACGTGGTGACGGTGGAGGATCATTCGATCCACGGCGGCCTCGGCAGCGCGGTGGCCGAGCTGCTCGGCGAGGTGATGCCGACGCCGCTGAAGCGGATCGGCGTGACGACGTTCGGCGAGTCGGGCGACGCCAAGGGCCTGTACGCGCGTCACGGGCTCGATCCCGACGGCATCGCGGCGACCGTGCACAAGTTCCTCGCGCGCTAACAATCGAAGGGGGCCTGGAGGGCCCCCTCCGAGCCACCCCCAGAAGCAGGATTGCGCGGGCGAAGCCCGCGCGCGATCCGAGGTCACTCAACCGGGTTGCGGCCGTCGCGGATCGCGTCGGAGTCAGCGCCGCGGCGGCACCACCCAGAGGTAGACGGGCAGGGCGCGCCCGTTCGCGTCCACCCGGATCCAGGCGTGGGGTCGCCAGTCCCCCATGTCGAAGTTGAACGACACGATCCGCGTCCCCGGGCGCAGCTCGGCCAGGAGCTTCGGCCGGAGCCGGAGGTTGACGTCGCGGGTGAGATAGAGCGTCACCACGGTCGCGCGGGAGAAGTCGGCCTTGAAGAAGTCCTGCTCGACGAAGGTCACCCGATCGGCCACCCCCGCCTGCTGCGCGTAGTGGCGGCTCTTGGCCACCAGCGTCCCGTCGATCTCGATGCCCACGGCCTGGCGGGCGCCGAAGTCCTTGACCGCCGAGATGACGATGCGGCCGTCGCCGGACCCCAGATCGTAGACCACGTCGTCCGGCCCCACCTTGGCCAGCCCGAGCATCTGGTCGATGATCTCGAGCGGCGTGACCAGGAACGGCGCCTCACCGGCCGGGCGCGGCGCGGTGACCAGGAACGGAGAGTCCGGCATCGGCGACGTGCACCCGGCGGTCAGCAGGAGCAGCCCGAGCGCCCGCATCGGCGTGCTAGTCTTCACGCGTGATCTCCGCGATCGTGTCCTCGCTGCACGTGCTCGCGCTGGCCCTGGGCCTGCCCGCGGTGTTCCTGCGCGGCCGGGCGCTCAAGGGCGCGCTGGACGGAGACGGCGTGCGCCGGCTCCTCGCCGCGGACAGCGTGTGGGGACTGGCCGCGCTGCTGTGGATCGTCACCGGGCTGCTGCGCGCGTTCGGCGGGCTCGAGAAGGGCACCGGGTTCTACCTCCAGTCCCGCCTCTTCTGGGTGAAGATGGCTCTCTTCGCTTCGGTGCTGCTGCTCGAGATCCGCCCGATGGTCACCTTCATCCGCTGGCGCGCGCGGCTGGCCCGCGGACAGTCGGTGGACACGAGCTCGGCCCGATCCCTCTACACGATCAACCACGTCGAGCTGGCCATCGTGGTGCTCCTGGTCTTCGTGGCGAGCTTCATGGCGCGCGGGTTCGGCCACTAGCCCGCGCGCAGCGCGCGGACCAGCGCGCCCGCGCTCACCAGCGTCCACACCCCTTCCAGCAGCACGAACCCCCACTGCCCCAGCTGCCACGCGGCCAGCGTGAGCAGGCCCGCGCCCGCCAGGTTCAGCGCGCTGTAGAGCCAGCCGGCCGAATCGACCCGGCGCAGCTGCTGCCCGCCGTAGGCGCCCAGGACGAGAAAGGCGCCGACGAAGGAGACGAGCTGATCCATCTAGCGCGGAGTCGCGGCGACCCGGCCCAGCAGGCCGTTGGCGAAGCCGATCTGAAACGCCAGGTAGAGGCCGAAGGCGAGCGAGAGCGCTCCGGTGGCGAAGGCCAGGACCGGGCGGCTGCGCGCCATCCGCGGCCCGCCGATCGTGAACGGCAGCGAGAGGAGCCCGGTGATCGCGGTCATCCCCAGGATGGTCCCGCCGCCGAAGAGCAACAGGTAGCCGATCGCCCCGGCGGCGCTGCGCATGGTGGAGAGCACCAGGAGGGCGACCGCCGCACTCCCGGCGAGGCCGTGGACGAGCCCGACCAGGGCCGAGCGGAGCGCCTGGGCCGGTCCCACCGTCTGCAGGGCGCGCTGGAGCCGCATCGGCGGGTGGACGTGGGGGTGGCGGTGCGCCACCGCGCCGTGCCGGTGGGGATGGCTGTGCAGCGCGGGCCGCTCGGTCTCGTGCGCGTGCGGCTCACTCAGGTGCGCGACCGGCACCGGATCCGAGTCGCGGAAGGCCGAGACGATGCGCAGCGTGCCGATCCAGATCAGCATCGCCGCCGCCCCGAACTCGAGCCAGAGCGCCACCTGGGGTGAGAACCCGACGTGGAAGACGACGATCAGGATGCCGACCAGGGTGATCGTCACGGTGTGCCCGAGGCCCCAGAAGGCTCCGACCAGCGCCCCCGCGCTGAAGCGCCGGGTCCGCGCCACGATGGTGGCGACCGCGATGACGTGGTCGGCGTCGGTGGCGTGCTGGATGCCGAAGAGCAGGCCCAGCACGAGCGCGGGCACCGGAACTTCGCTCATGCCGGCGTCACTCGGAGACCTTGAGCAGCAGGCCGGTGCGGCGCGAGCGGGTGACTGCGGCGGCCAGCGCCCAGTGGGCCAGGACCACGTACAGCAGCGACAGGGCGAAGCCGATCGCGAAGGGATGCGCGTAGGCGGACGGGAAGCCGTAGCCGGCGCGGATGCCGTCGAGGAAATAGGTCAGCGGGATGCCGGCCGAGAGGGTCTGGGCCCACCCGGGCAGCACCGAGACCGGATAGTAGATGCCGGACAGCATCACGAAGAAGTTCACCGCCGCCCACGCCGAGGTCTCGGCCCGGGTGCCGAAGAGCAGCACGAGGGCGCAGACGAGCAGGCCGATCACCAGCGCGGTCATGAAGCAGCCCAGCAGGAACATCGCGACCCGCGGCGCGCCCGCGCCGACGAAGTCGAAGCCGAAGGCCCGGCTGCCGATCAGGGCCATGAGACCCCAGACGATCACTCCGCGTCCCACCCCGACCAGCCACGAGCCCAGGGCGAGATGGTGGATGCGTACCGGGGTCAGGAACTGGTGCTTCATGGACTTCGACCAGATGTCGAAGAGCACCGCGTAGGCCACGTCGAGCTGGCACACCTGCACCGCGGAGAGCGCGATGGTGCCGACGAGGATGAACGCGGTCATCGGCGGGGTGAGATCGAGGAACCGCGTGAGCAGCCCGTGCGAGATCATGGCCACGCCCGGCCAGAACGTGAGCTCGAAGAGGAAGAACACGTTGCGCCGGGCCATGATCAGGTTGCGGTAGGCGAACGCGGTGAGGCGCACCCACTCCTCGGCCCACCCCTCGCCGCGCGAGGGGACCGCGGGCAGCGGCTCAGCGCGCGAGCTCAACGAAGACCTCTTCCAGCTCGGGCTCGTGCACCTGGCAATCCCGGACGAGCACACCGTGATCGGCGAGCCAGCGCAGGAGCTCGGGGAGCCGCTTCTCCGACGAATCCACCGTACACTCCACGCGATCGCCGCGCGCCTGCACCTGCATCATCCCGGGCAGCGCGGCGAGGCCGAAGGGCGCGGCCGGCTCCAGGCGCAGCGCGATCACGTCGCCGATGCGGATCTGCCTCTTCAGGTCGTCCGCCGAGCCCTCGGCCAGGATGCGGCCGCCCTTGATGAACGCGATGCGGTCGCAGAGCTCCTCGGCCTCGCGCATGTAGTGGGTGGTGAGGATGATGGTGGTGCCGCGCTCGCGCCGCAGCTCGGCGATCTGGCCGCGAATGCGGATCGACACGTCGGGGTCGAGCCCCAGGGTGGGCTCGTCCAGGAAGAGCACCTCGGGCTCGTTGAGCAGGGCCTTGGCGAGGGCCAGCCGCTGCTTGAGCCCGGTGGACAGCTCGTTGTACTCGGTCTTCAGGTGCGGGAGCAGCTCGAAGCGCTCGACCAGCTCGCCGACTCGGCTCCGCAGCGCGCGCCCGTGCAGCCCGTAGAGTCGACCGTAGAAGGACAGCACCTCGGCCGGCCGCAGGCTCCACACGAACGAGGCGTTGCCGCTGGCCATGTTGAGCCGACGCCGGATCGCGAAGGCCTCGCGCACGACGTCGTGGCCCAGGATCGTCGCGGTGCCGCGATCGGGCAGCAGCAGGGTGGCCAGGATGGACAGCAGCGTGGTCTTGCCCGCCCCGTTGGGCCCGAGGAGGCCGAAGATCGCCCCGCGCTCCACGCGGAGATTGGCTCCGCGCAGCGCCTCCGTCTCGCGGCGGCGGAGCCACCCGGAGCGGAAGGTCTTCGCGAGGTCGCGCACTTCTACCGCGGGCGTTGAGGCGCCCATAACCGGCACATCGTACCACGGAGATTCGGGCGGCCCGCCGCTCGCGACCGCGCGCGCTCGGGCATTTGCCGACGCGGGATCGATCTGCTAGAACCTCTCCGTGGAGCCGACGGAATCCGAGGGGCTGGTGGAGGCCAACGCGCGCTTCTACCGCGTCTTCGAGAGCCAGGACCTCGAGCGGATGGACGCGATCTGGTCTCACGGCGATCACGTGCGCTGCGTGCATCCCGGGTGGTGCCTGCTCGCCGGGTGGGAGGCGATCCGCGGCTCGTGGGAGACGATCTTCAAGAACAGCGCCGAGATGCGCTTCAGCCTCGGCGACGTCCACGCGCACGTCGAGGGCGGGCTCGGCTGGGTCACCTGCACCGAGAACATCCTGTCGGAGGCGCGCGGCAACATCTCGGTCACCTCGGTGCTCGCCACCAACATCTTCGAGCGCCACGGCGCGGAGTGGCTGATGGTCCATCACCACGCGTCCCACATCCTGACCGGTGATCCCGCCGCCCAGAGCTGATCGCAGATCGCGAGAGGAGGAGATATGGAAGCGGTCAAGGACTCCAGTCATCTCTACGAAGTCGAGCGTCGCGCCCGCCACGCCGAGCGGCCGGGGTTCCGCATCTCGGAGCTGCAGATCTCTGCCACCCAGCAGGTGCCGTGGCACTACCACACGCGGGTCCAGGACACCTTCTACGTGCTGGAGGGCCGGCTGCGGATCTTCCTGCGGGACCCGAAGGAGGAGGTCCGGCTCGAGCCCGGCCAGACCTACGCGGTGAAGCCCGGCCGCCCCCACCTGGTGACCAACGGGGGGGACGTCTCCGCGGTCTTCCTGGTGCTGCAGGGCCTCGGCGAGTACGACTACGTTCCGCTGACCTGAGGCGAGGCGCCGGTCAGCGCGGGACAGGCGGCGGGCTCGAGCCGGGGCCGAGCCCGCTGTAGCGCTGGTAGCGGCCCACGATGGAGCCGAGCCGGCGCGAGCGCTTGATTCCCGAGCGGTGCAGCAGGTAGCGGGTCACCACCCAGAGGATCTTCACGCCGTAGACGCAGGATGCGGCGAAGCTGGCCGACGAGGCCTCCGGAAAGTAGCGGACCGGCACCGGGATCTCGGCGATCCGGAAGCCTCCCGCCGCCACCTGCGCCACGATCTCCTGGTCGAACACGAAGCCATCGGAGTTCATGCGGAAGTTCACGGCCTCCAGCACGGCCCGGCTGAACGCGCGGTAGCCGGTGTGGTACTCGGACAGGCGCAGGCCGAAGGCCACGTTCTCCACCCCGGTGAGAAAGCGGTTGGCCAGGTACTTCCACCACGGCATCCCCTGCTGGATGGCCGAGCCGGCCCCGGCCAGGCGCGAGCCCAGCACCACGTCGGCGTCGGCGGCCACGATCGGGGCGATGATCTGCGGGACCAGGGTGGGGTCGTACTGGTAGTCCGGATGGACCATCACCACGACGTCCGCGCCGGCGCGCAGGGCTTCCGTGTAGCACGTCTTCTGATTCGCCCCGTAGCCGTAGTTGCGGTCGTGCACGAAGATCTCGAGCCCGAGATCGCGCGCGACCTCGAGGGTTGCGTCGGTCGAGCCGTCGTCGACCAGGATGACCAGGCTCACCGCGTCCTTCGGCAGCTCTTCATACGTCATTCTCAGAGTCCGGCCCGCGTTGTAGGCGGGCATGACGACCACCACCTTGGGCGCCGGCTTCACCCCGCTGCGCGTCGAGAACGGAAGCTGGGTCATCTAGGCGGCCTCCGGAGCTTGGCGACAGATCGCGACGAACTGGTAGGCGAGCCCGCGGGGCCACGCGCGCGCGGCGAGGGCGCTCAGGCCGTGCAGCCCGTTCAGCCACGCCCCGTGCCAGCGCTCCGGCACCACGACCGGCAGCGGGACCGGGGTGACCCGCAACTCGACCACCGTGAGCCCGGCGTCGCGCAGGAAGGCCACGAATGTGCGATGCGTGAAGAAGCGCAGGTGCGTGCGGTCGAGGATGCCGCGGTCGGCGTAGTCGAAGCGGCCCAGCATGAGCGAGAGGCGCATCCAGAGATGCGCCACGTTCGGCACCGATACGATCACCGTGCCGCCCGGCGCGAGGGTGCGGTTCAGGGCGACGAGCGCCGTGCGCGGCTCGCTCAGGTGCTCGAGCACGTCGCCGTACACGATGGCCTCGAACGGCCCGTTCAGCCGCGGGGGTGCCGCCTCCAGGTCGGCCACCACGACCTCCTTGCAGCGGCCGCGGGCGCGCGCGGCCAGCGCCGGGTCGCGCTCGAGCGCGGTGACGCTCCACCCCTGCGCGGTGAGTCGCTCGGAGAGGAAGCCGTCGGCGGCCCCGACGTCGAGCGCCTTGCGTCCACGCCCGTCCCGCAGACGCGCGAGGATCACCGAGTGGCTGGAATGAGGATCGTCCTTGAGGCGATAGGGAGAGGCGCCCATGTCACTGCACCCGAGGACAGGATAGCACCCGTCGGCGGGAAAACCGCGGCTCAGCGCTCGACGCGGACCACCGCGTCCGTCGGCAGACGGTCCAGGAGATGGCCCACCGCGGAGTCCAGGTAGGCGCGGTCCTTGGACTCGAGCGTCACCTTCACCTTGTAGTCGGGGTTCGCGAACTCGGGGTACGAGCCCAGCATCAGATCGGGATGCGCGGCCAGCACCGCGTTCAGATGATCGGCGAGCGTGCCCTCCCCCATGCTGACGTAGACGCAGCAGAGGTGGAACGGGGTCTCGCGGAACCGCTCCTTCAGGGAATCGAACTTCTGGCGGAAGATCTCGGGCACGCCGGGCAGGATGTAGATGTTGCGGACGACCACCGCCGGGAATACCAGCGCACCGTCCGCGGTCAGCTCCGCCCCCTGCGGGATCTCGGCCATCTTCAGACGCGCCTCGTTGAGCTGGCCCTTGAAGTAGCGCTCGAGCACTTCGACCAGCCGCGGCTCCCGGATCACCGGCACGTCGAGCGCGCGGGCCACCCCCTCGATGGTGACGTCGTCGTGGGTGGGCCCGACTCCGCCCGAGGTGAAGACCACGTCGTACGCCGCGCTGAACGCGCGCACCTCGGCCGCGATGAGATCGACCTCGTCGGGGATGACGGTGATGCGGCGCACTTCCACGCCGAGGGCCCGCAGCTCGCGGCAGAGGTACGCGGCGTTGGCGTCCGTGATCTTGCCCGACAGAATCTCGTTGCCGATCAACAGGATGCCCGCCGTCTTCGCCATAGGCGCTCCACATCGTAGCACGGAGTTCTGATAGAATGGCCCGGCGCGAGCACGACATTCCCACACCGAGGATGCCATGACCACCGACGCCTCTCCGATCACGCTGAGCGGCTGGGCTCTGATCCTGGGCGCCTCCTCCGGTTTCGGCGCGGCCACGAGCCTGGCCCTGGCCCGCGCGGGTCTCGACATCTTCGGCGTGCATCTCGACCGCAAGGCGACGCTGCCCAACGTCGAGCGCCTCTCCGCCGAGATCGGCGCGCTGGGACGGCGCGCCCACTTCTGGAACGTCAACGCGGCCGACGAGGAGAAGCGCGCGGAGGTCGCGGCCGAGATGGAGCGCGTGCTGCGCGAGCGCGGCGAGATGGGCCAGGTCCGCGTCATGCTCCACTCGCTCGCCTTCGGCACCCTCAAGCTCTTCGTGGCCGATCCGATGAAGGAGGCGGTGACGAAGGCCCAGATGGACATGACGCTCGACGTGATGGCCCACAGCCTCATCTACTGGGCGCAGGAGCTCGTCTCACGTGGGCTCATGGGCCGCGGTGGCCGCATCTACGCCATGACCTCGTCGGGTGGCGCGCGGGTGCTCCCCTTCTACGGGCCGGTGTCCGCGGCCAAGGCCGCGCTGGAGTCGAACATCCGGCAGCTCGCGGCCGAGCTGGCGCCTCAGGGCATCACCGCCAACTCGATCCGGGCCGGGGTCACCGCCACGCCCGCCGCGCAGAAGATCCCCAACTACGAGGAGTTCTCGCAGCAGGCGGCGCGGCGCAATCCGCATCGACGGCTCACCACCACCGAGGACGTGGCCCGGGCGATCGTGGTGCTGAGTCATCCCGACACCTACTGGATGACCGGGAACGTGATCGGAGTGGACGGCGGCGAAGAGATCGTGGGCTGAGGCGATCGTGCCCGCCTGGCTGTCCGTGGTGATCCTGGGGGTGATCGAGGGGATCACCGAGTTCCTGCCCATCTCCTCGACCGGCCATCTGCTCCTGGTCGAGAACGCCAACCTGGTGAGCCGCCAGTCCGACTTGTTCAATATCACCATCCAGTCCGGGGCGGCGGTGGCGGTGCTGGCCGTCTTCGGCGGCCGCCTCCGCGACCTGCTCGCGCGGGTGACCGAGCCGGATGCGCGCGACTACCTGCTCAAGCTGCTGCTCGCCTTCGTGATCACCGCAGTGGGCGGCCTCGTGGTCAAGCGCCTGGGCTTCACGCTGCCGAAGGAGATCGCCCCCATCGCGTGGGCGACGCTGGTGGGCGGCGTGATCATCATCGCGATCGAATGGGGGCTGCGGGGCCGACGGGCGTTGCCCCGCGACGTGACCTGGGCGGTGGCGGTCGCGGTGGGGCTGGCCCAGCTGCTCGCCGCGGTGTTCCCGGGCACCTCTCGCTCCGCGGCCACCATCATGATGGCGATGCTGCTCGGCCTCACGCGACCCGCGGCCACCGAGTTCTCATTCCTGGTCGGCGTGCCCACCCTGCTCGCGGCCGGCGCGCTCGAGACGGTGCAGGCCCTGCGGCACCCGGCGGGGCCGCCCACCGAGTGGGGCCTGCTCGCGCTGGGCACCCTGGTCTCGGCGGTGACCGCGTTCGTGGTGGTGCGCTGGCTGCTGCGCTGGGTGCAGACTCACGACTTCGTCGTCTTCGGCTGGTATCGCATCGCTCTGGGCCTCGTGATGCTGACCCGGCTCGTCTGAGCGCGAGCCGGCGCTCCAGGAGATTCGACGCAATGACCCACGACGTGGTGGTGATCGGCGGCGGCAACGCGGCCCTCTGCGCGGCTCTGGCCGCCCGCGAGGGCGGCGCCTCGGTGCTGGTGCTGGAGAAGGCGCCCGAGCCCGAGCGGGGCGGCAACTCCTTCTTCACCGCGGGCGGCTTCCGCTTCGCGCATCAGGGCCTCGAGGACTTGCGGCGCGACGTGATCCCGGACCTGAGCGACGAGGAAGCGGCCACCATCACCATCCCGCCCTATACCGAGGACCAGTACTACGACGACATCATGCGGGTCACCGAGGGCCGCTCCGACCTCGACCTGGCCCAGCACCTCGTCCAGCGATCGAAGCCCACCATGATCTGGATGCGCTCGCAGGGCATCCGCTGGATCCTCATGTTCAGCCGCCAGTCCTACAAGGTGGGCGATCGCCACCATTTCTGGGGCGGGCTCAACGTGGAGGCGGTGGGCGGCGGGCCCGGCCTGGTCGAGTCCCTGTTCGAGCGCGCGGCCAAGGTGGGCGTGCAGGTGCGCTACGGCGTCGCGGGTCACCGGCTGATCCAGGATGGCTCCGGCCGCGTGACCGGCGTGGCCACCCGCAGCGCCGACGGGACGAGCGAGATCCCGTGCCGCGCGGTGGTCATCGCCTCCGGCGGCTTCGAGGCCAACCCGGAGTGGCGCACGCGCTACCTCGGTCCCAACTGGGACCTGGCCCGGGTGCGCGGCACCCGCCACAACGTGGGCGAGGGCATCGCGATGGCGCTCGAGATCGGGGCGCAGGCCTACGGCCACTGGTCGTCGTGTCACGCGGTGGCGTGGGATCTCAACGCGCCGATGTTCGGCGACCGGCGGGTGGGCGACATGTTCCAGAAGCACTCGTATCCCCTGGGCCTGATCGTCAACGTCCGGGGCGAGCGCTTCGTGGACGAGGGCGCCGACTTCCGCAACTACACCTACGCCAAGTACGGCCGGGAGATCCTGCGGCAGCCGCAGGAGGCCGCCTTCCAGATCTTCGATCAGAAGACGGTGGGGATCCTGCGCGAGGAGTACCGCATCCGCGAGATCACCAAGGCGGAGGCGCCGACCGTCGAGGAATTGGCCAAGAAGCTCGAGATCGATCCCGAGGGGCTGGCGAAGACGGTGCGCGAGTTCAACGCGGCGGTCATGGATCAGGTGCCGTTCAACCCGGCGGTGCTCGACGGCCGCGGCACCCGCGGCATCACCCCGCCCAAGTCCAACTGGGCGCAGCGCCTGGACGCACCGCCCTACGTCGGCTTCGGCGTGACCTGCGGCATCACCTTCACCTTCGGCGGCCTCCGCGTGGACACGCGCGGCCAGGTCCTCGACACCTGGGACCGTCCGATCCCGGGCCTCTACGCCGCCGGCGAGCTGGTAGGCGGCCTCTTCTACCACAACTACCCCGGCGGCACCGGCCTCATGTCGGGCGCCGTCTTCGGCAAGACCGCCGGCGACTCCGCCGCGGTCGGTCTGAAATAGCGGGGTCAGGTCTTGCATTCCGACATTTTCATGGCGCGCGAAGTTGTCGCCTCGTGTGGCGAAAATGTCGGAATGTAAGACCTGACCCCTTATTCGGTGTCGCGGAGGACGTCGAGGAAGGCGTCGACGATGCGCGGGTCCCAGTAGCCGGCGTCGGTCTCGCGGAGCAGCAGCGACACGGTGTCCGAGCGCGACATCGCGGCCTTGTAGGGCCGATCGGTGTGCAGCGCGTCGAAGACGTCCACCACCGAGATGATGCGCGCGCCGAGCGGGATGGCCTCGCCCTTCAGCCCGTCGGGATAGCCCGAGCCGTCCCACTTCTCGTGGTGGTGCCGCATGATCGGGCGCACCAGCTCCATGCTGCGCAGGCCCAGCACCAGGTCCGAGCCCGCGCCGGGATGCGCGCGAATGCGCTCCTGCTCGATGGCGTCGAGCGGCCCCGGCTTGAGCAGGATGCCGTCGGGCACCGCGATCTTCCCCAGGTCGTGCAGGTAGCCGCCCAGCCGCAGCGCCCGCTTCATCTCCGGGTCCAGGCCCAGCGCGTCGCCCACCGCGACCGCGTAGCGCGACAGGCGATCGCAGTGGCCCAGCGTGTACGGGTCGCGCGCCTCGATGGTCAGCGCCAGCGTGGTGATGACGGTCTCCGCCCGCTCGAGCTGATCGAGCAAGGTCTTGACCCGCAGCAGCGCGCCCAGGCGCGTGCGCAGCTCGACGAACTCCACCGGCTTGGTGAAGAAGGCGTCGGCGCCCGCGGCGAGGCCGGCCACCCGCGCCTCCAGATCGCCCACCGCGGTCAGGATCACCACCGGCGTCAGCTCGTAGCGCGCGTCGGCCTTCAGGCGCGCGCAGAGCTCGATGCCGCTCATGGCACCCAGGTGCACGTCGGTCAGCACCAGGTCGGGGCTCACCACCTCGAGCGTCTCCAGCGCCTGCTCGGCGGAGGCGGCCATGAGGAGGCGATAGCCGAGCGCGCCGAGGAGGCCCGCGAGGACCTCGCGGATGTGGGGATCGTCCTCGACCACGAGGATGGACGGGCGCTCCACCATGCCGGCGGCCGCCGAGAGATCGAGCGGCTCGGCGCTCATCCGATCACCCGCGCCATCCAGGCGAGCACGCCCGCGAAGGGCCGCTCCCAGCCGTCCTCCAGCATCAGCATGTGGGCGTGGCCGGGCGCTTCCTGGTACTCGGCGCGGTAGCGCCGCGCGATGCGGCGCTGCAGCGGAGCCGGCGTGATGCGATCGTCGCCGGCGCCCACGACCAGCGTGGGGCACCGGATCGCGGCCGGATCCACCGGGATCCCGCCCAGGGCCAGCTCGCGCGCGGCCCGTCCCGACTCGGGGCCGAAGGCGGAGAAGGCCCGCTCGCGCTGGTCCGGGCTCAGGCGGTTCAGCAGGAGATGGTCGGCGTGCTCGCGGCTCACCCGAAACGCCTGCGTCCCCAGCATGGCCGGCACGTAGCGCGTCATCCGGGAGAGCACGCCCCACTCGAGCCCGAAGATGCCCCGCGGCGCCGCGCTGGTGAGGAAGACCGCCGCGGCCACGCCGTCACCCTCGGCCGCCTTTTGCGCGACCAGGCCGCCCATCGAATGGCCGACCAGCACCGCGCGGCCGAGCTGGGCCAGGCAGCGGCGGACGTCGTCGACGTAGTCGCGGAGCGAGGCGCGTCCGAGCCCGCCGGGTGCCGGGCTCTCCCCGTGACCGCGGAGGTTGACCGCCCACGCGTCCCAGCCCGACTGGGCCGCCGCGTAGAGATAGTTCCGCAGGTACCAGCTGCCGCCCCACATGCCATGCACGAAGAGGACCGGCTGCGAATGGGCCCGGCCGGCGGGCGCGGCGTGCTCGAGGACGAGGTCGTCGATCCGCTCGGTCAACGCGGCGTCGGTCCGGGTGGCGGGCACGCCGGGCGCGGCGCGGCTCAGACCGCGGCGTTCAGGCGGACGGTCTCGAGGACCAGGCCCGCGGTGAGCACCAGGTCGCGCACGTCCACCCACTCGTTCACGGTGTGGATCTCGCGCATCCCGCATGCCAGGTTGGCGATCTCGATGCCGCGCTCCGCGAAGACGTTGGCGTCCGATCCGCCCCCGGTGCCGCGGGTCGCGCACGTGCGCCCGACCGCCTGCGCGGCCGACTGCACGAGGCGCACGATGCCCGCGTCGTCGCGCACGTCGAGCCGCGAGTACTGCCGGTCCACCTGGGTCTCGACGCGCGCCCGATGGTCCCGGTCGCCCACACGCACCGCGTGCCGGGCCGCCGCCTCGTCGAAGCACCGCCGCATGTGGACGGTCTGCGCCTCGAGCTTCTCCAGGCTGAGGCTCCGGGTCTCGCCGCGCACCGTGAGGCTCGCGGGCACGATGTTGCCGGCGAGCCCGCCCTGGATGACCCCGAGGTTCGCGGTGGTCTCGGCGTCGAGCCGGCCCAGTCGCATCGTCGCGATGGCCTCGGCGGCGATCTGGATCGCGCTCATCCCCTGCTCCGGGCAGATGCCGGCGTGCGCGGCGAGGCCCTGCACCGTGAAGGTCAGGCGATTGGCGGCCGGCGCGCGGGTGATCAGCTCGCAGACCCCGTCGACGTCGAGCACCAGCCCGCGCTTCGCGCGCAGCCGGCCGGTGTCGAAGTGCTTGGCCCCGAGCAGGCCGTACTCCTCGCAGATGGTCAGCACCACCTCGATGTCGCCGTGCGGGATGGAGCGCTCGCGCAGGGTGCGGATGGCCTCGAGGATCGCCACCACGCCCGCCTTGTCGTCGCCCCCCAGGACGCTGGTGCCGTCGGTGCGCACCACGTCGCCCTCGACCACCGGATGGATCGTCTCCGCCGGCCCCACCGTGTCCATGTGGCCGGAGAGCAGGAACGGGGGCGCCCCCGGCGCGTTGCCGGGAAACCGGGCGAGCAGGTTGCCGGTGTTGCCGCCGACCTGCTCGCCGGCGCCGTCCACCTCCACGCTGGCGCCCATGCTCTTCAAGATCGTCTCGAGCCGCCGCGCGATGGCGCCCTCGCGCTTGGAGGGGCTCGAGATGGAGGTCAGCTCGATGAACTCTTCCTTCAGCCGTGCCGCGTCGATCATGGAGAGGTCCTTGCCATGCCGGAGAGTTGGGTGACGAGCCAGCGCCGGCTCTCCGCGACGGCCTCGAGGCGATGGCCCATGTCGGTCAGCCGGTGGTCGGCGGCCGCGATGACGTGCAGCCGGCGAGGCTCTCGGGCGCGCTTGAAGAGAAGGCGGCCGTGCCCGGGGGGAACCACCTCGTCGCGGTCGGCCTGGATCACGAGCACGCCAGGAACCCCGGCGGGCGCCTCCCCCCACTGCCCGCGTCTCACTTCCGCGACCAGGGCGGGGCCCGCCTGCTCGGGGTCGGCGCTCGGCAGATCGCGCAGCGACGCGGGCGCGTTCCAGGTCACGACCGGGAGTGGCGCGCCCGCGGCGGCGCGGCTCGCGGCCGCCCACAGGGCCACGAAGCCGCCCAGGCTCGAGCCGAGCAATCCGAAGCGACCGTCCAGCTCCGGGCACTTGGCCAGGTGGTCGAGCACCGCCTCCAGGTCGGCCACGCGGCTCTCGATGGTGGCCTCCCGGTGGGAGCCGCCGGACTCCCCGCTGCCCCGGAAGTCGAACCGCGCGAGCGCGAGGCCGGCGGCGGGCAGCTCGCGGCCGAGCAGCAGGTACTTGTCGCTGTCCTTGGAGGCGCCCATGCCGTGACAGGCCACCACGCAGGGGCTCGGGCGGGATTCGGGCGCGTGCAGCACGCCCACGACGTCGGCGCCGCCGACCGTGACGGTGAAGCGCTGCTCGCTCACGCCCAGACGAGGTCGAAGAGCCGACAGGTGTTGACGGTGAGCTGGTAGGCCGCCTCGTCGGCGGGAATCCTCTTGATCTTGGCGACCTCCTCGGCCACGCGGGCGACGAGCCACGGCCCGGAGGTGACGTTCTCGAACTCGCCCTGGTACGGCCAGGGCGCGTCGCTCTCGACGAGCAGGGACTCGATCGGCACCCGCTCCACCATCTCGCGGTCGCGTGCCCGATACACCACGTCCGGGGTGACCGAGACGAGATACCCGGCGTCCACGATCTCGCGGGTGACCTCGGGCGAGGCCTTGTGCCAGTGGAAGACCGCGCGCTCCACGCCTCGGCGCCGCAGCGCGGCCAGGGCATCGGCCGCCGCCCCGTGGGGCGCGTGCAGGATCACCGCCAGATCGTAGCGGCACGCGAGATCCAGCAGCCGCTCGAGCCGCGCGCGGGCCTCGCGCCGGACCGCGTCGGGATCCGGCAGCGCGCCGAGCCCGTACCACGGCAGCCCGACCTCCCCGACCGCGACCAGCCGCGAGTGGTGCGCGTGAATCTGTGCTTCGACCGCTTCCAGGTCGGCCCCGGTGAGCTTCCACTCGGGATGGAAGCCGAGGGCGGGCCACACGCCCTTGGCGTTCTCCCTCACCGCCTGCAGGGTGCGCTCGTTGGTGGCCGCGTCGCATCCGACCGCGATCACGCCCCACACCTCGTGCTCGGTGGCCCGGATCACGGCGCCCCGGACATCCGCGAAGGCGGGATCGTGCAGGTGGCAGTGGCTGTCGATGATCATGGCGAGCGGCGTCTCCTCTCAGGCTCCGGCCACCGTCATGCGGCCGATCATCACGGTCGGCGCGGCGGTGCGGTCGCGGAACACGAGATCGTTGCCGACTGCTTCCACCGCGTGGAACATGTCGAGAAGGTTGCCGGCCACCGTGATCTCCTCCACCGGGTAGGCCAGCTCGCCGTTCTCGATCCAGAGCCCGACCGCGCCGCGCGAGTAGTCGCCGGTGACGCCGTTGACCCCGAAGCCGATCAGCTCGGTCACGTAGAGCCCGCTCTTCACGCTCCGGATCATCTCGGCCGGATCGGTGTCCCCGGCGGCGAGATAGAGATTGGTCGTGGAGACCGAGACCCCGCTGCCGTCGCGGGCCGCGTGATGGGTGGAGGGCAGGCCGAGCTTGCGGCCGCTGTAGGTGTCGAGGAGATACGAGCTGAGCACGCCGCGGTCCACCACCACGGTGCGGCGGACCGGGAGGCCCTCGCCGTCGAACGGCCGGGAGCCCAGGGCGCCCGGAATGGTGCCGTCGTCCACGACGGTGATCGACGGCGCGGCGATCCGCTCGCCGAGCTTGCCGACCAGGAACGAGGCGCGGCGGTAGAGCGCCGGCCCCGACGCCGCCCCCGTGATGTGGCGCACCAGCGAGGCGGCCATGTCGGGATCGAAGATGACCGGCACCTCGGTGGTCTTCACCCGGCGCGCGCCCAGCCGGCGCAGGGTGCGCCGGGCCGCCACCCGCCCGATGTCCTCGGGCCGCTCCAGCGCCGCCCGCTTGCGGGTGCCGTGGTACCAGGAGTCGCGCTGCATCTCGCCGTTCTCGGCGGCCACCGGAGAGACCGCGAGGCTGAACGACGAGGTCCGGTACTCGCCCGAGAAGCCGTGGCTGGTCGCGTAGGCGTAGCGCGCGCGCCGATCGCCGAAGTCTTCGTCCGCCGCCGCCTCGGTGCCGAGCAGGCGTGGAACTACCGCACCGACGACTGGGTGGCGCGGGTGAAAGAAGCGACGGACGGCCGTGGCGCCGACGTCATCCTCGACATGGTCGGCGGCGACTACACCGCGCGAAATCTCGACGCGCTCGCGACCGAGGGACGGCTTGTGCAGATCGCCTTTCTCAAGAGCC
>Ga0209998_10000035_pt1 | contig 56948 bp, 62 predicted proteins | sample EndophyteCoNSPM_FD_187576 | JGI IMG/M metagenome (GOLD analysis project Ga0209998, IMG submission 187576) | Arabidopsis thaliana rhizosphere microbial communities from the Joint Genome Institute, USA, that affect carbon cycling - Endophyte Co-N... | ecosystem: Host-associated > Plants > Roots >... | reverse complement strand
TGGGGATCGAACCGCCCGTAGGTGCGGATCCAGCGGCGCTCCGGCGGCCACCAGCCGCGGTCGCGGCCCGCCCGCTCGACGATGGATACCGGCAGCGCATCGGCGGCGAGTGCGGTCAGCTGCGACCGGTACCGCGCGTGCGCCGACCTTCTCACGGCGCGTTCCGCCGCGGAGCCGGACTCGTGCCGAGCTGCACGGGGGAGCCGCCTTCCCGGAGATCCGCACCCTCGTGGGTGTGGACGCGGACGACGGCGCCGGCCGCGTTCCTCCGCACCAGCACGTGGCGGCCGGTAAAGACGAAGGAATCGAATCGGTACTCCTGATCGGGCTTCCCGCCGAAGAACAGGACGTCGTGCTCGGCGCCCAGCGAGATCGTGAAGGCGCGGGCGAGGGGGGCGGCCCGCCCGTTCACGTGGCTTACTCGGATCTCCTCGATCACCGGCATCAGCAGCGGCACTTGGCGGCAAGGCAGGAGCAACGCGACCAGGGTGGCACGCGCGGCCCGGATGCCGAAGCAGGCCACCGGCGCCGGGAGCTTCTTGCCAGACCGATGCGAGACGTGACCGGGCTCCAGCTGGAGGGTCAGGCCCTCCTGACGCGGCGCCACGATGAGCAGATGCGGGGAGACGAGGGCCAGGAGGCTGGGCGATTCGTTCAGAGTGATCCGGTCCTGCGCCCACTCGCCCAGATGAAACCGCGCCTCGTAGAGGTGCTCGCGATGGCCCACCAGGCTGTCCGCGATCACCCAGTAGCGCCCGTCCACGAAGAAGATCCGCCGCTCGTGTACCGCGTCGTACTCGTGGCTGCGAGCGCTGCCGTGCAAGAGGTCGAAGCCGTCCTGGCAGATCCGCTCGATCAGGCGGTGCTCGGGGGCGGGACCGGTGACGTGGTATCGCGTGCGCCCGTTCGAGCCGTCGCCGCCCGGCCGGCCGGGCAGCGGCTCGTAGCGCGTCTGGCTCCGGTAGTCCACCGTGACCGTGTTGTGAGCCGCGGTCGACCGGAACCGCGCGCGCCAGTTGGTCTCCCCGGACTCGCGGTCGGTGTAGCGGCCCGGGTCGACCACGAGCGCCCGCCCGAGGCCGTACAGCTCGACGCTCAGGCAGTCGAAGTGGCCGTGGTCGCCGGCGCCGAGCGGGCCGCAGTCGAGCACGAGGTGCTGCTCGTCGCGGTAGTCGCGGCCGTCGGCGCCCCAGCCGCTGCGCACGACGTAGTAGCCGGCCTCGGGGAACGCGGCCGAGCGCGCGGCGGGCGGGGTGCCGGTGAGTCCGCGCGTCGCGACGAAGAGCATGTCGTCGCGGCCGAACAGCTCGTGGCCCTGTCGCAACAGATCCAGGTGCCCGCGCACGTCGCCGTCGGAGAAGCTGGGGACGATGCCGGCCGGGTTGTGCACGTGCATCGAGAACTCCAGCGCCCGAATCAGCGTCGCGTCCATCTCGGCAGGCACCGCGATGGAATTGGCGGCGGCGAGGCGTCGCACGCCCAGGTAGTGCTTCAGCACCCGATGGTGCCGGTCGGTGGACAGCGAGCCGTGCACGCCGTCCGGGAGCAGCTCGGCCTTCAGGTCGTGCACCAGCTCCGGCAGCGCGATCGCTCGCCAGGCCGCCGCGGCGGCCAGCTCCGGGAACACCACGCCCGCGAGGAACACGGCGCCGAGCTCGAGCGCGCGGCGGTGGCGATCGGGCGTCAGGTGCCCGCTCAGGAAGCTCACCTGCTCGTCCAGCGAGGCGAGGAAGCGGAGGTGGAAGTCGGGCGGAATCGCGCGCGCGTCGCCCTCGGCCACGAACAAGTGGTAGGCGGAAATCCAGTTCTGCACCCGCCGTGCGGTCACGTCGGCCGCGATGGATCCGGTCCGGGCGGCCCGGATCCAGGAGTCGGTCAGCGCGATCCAGCGGTCCAGATGGCGCCGGTCGCCGGTGTCGCGGTAGGCGATTCCGAGCCCGACTGCGTAGGAGAACGCGTGCAGGCGGTGTGTCTCTTCGTTGAGCTCGAACCGGTGGTCCAGCACCGTTTCGATCGTGTCGGGCCGGCTCTCGAGCTCGTCCGCGACCGCGAAGAAGTGCACGTCGGTGCGGGTCGCGAAGTGCTCGAGCAGGACCTCGGCCGACCAGGTGTCGAAGGGAGGACGCAGCCGTGGCCGGGCCGGCGCGGCGACCACGACCGGAGGCCCGGCCGGGCCCGCGGAGTGTGCGTCGTCGTCCATCAGGTTTCCGAGACCGGCCGTAGCGGCCGCGCCCGCTCCATGCGCTCCGGCAAGCGACACGCCGGCCTGGGTTCACATCTCGGTGGGGGATGCCCTTCTCCAGGTCCCGCACGGTCGTCTCGGATCGGCTCCGCGGCTCGGAGCCGTCACCACGGCTGAAACGGAGACCGCGAGCAAGGCGTATGCCGCGGGTACGCGGTCATTGGCGACATGGCTCGGAACCGGCGGTCAGTCGAGGAAGAACAGCCACTTGTCAGGGTCCGGCACGGCGGTTGACGCACGGCATCGGGACGCAATAGACGCCGGCGAGCCGGCCCGGGGTTTTTACCCTGGGGATTTCACCGAGATCGGGGCAAATGCCCGCTCGGGGACGGGCACCTCGTCACGCCTCGATCAGCTGGTCCGCCCGCAAAATCAGCGAGTGAGGCAGGGTCATCCCGAGTGTTTTCGCCGTCCCGGCGTTGATGGTGAGCACGAACAGCACCGGCCGCTGGATCGGCAGGTCCGCGGGGACCGCCCCCTTGAGGATCCGGTGCACGTAGCCGGCCGCGCGCCGGAACAGGTCGGCGAGGTTGGGCCCGTAGGCCATGAGCCCGCCCGCGGCGGCGAACTGGGGGAAGACGCTGATGGCGGGCAGCGCTGCTCGATCGCCAACGCGCCGAGTCGCCTCAGGTTCTGGAAGATCAGCGGAGACGACGGGATGACCACCGCCTGCGCCCGCTGCTGGCGGGCCTGCTCGAAGGCGCCGGCGAACTCGCCCGGGTGCCGGACGGGCAGCGACTGGAGCTGGAACTTGAGCGTCCGAGCCGCCGTCTCGGTCGCGTTGAGCTGGCGGCGGGCCAGGTCCGCATCCCACAGGACGGCCACTCGGTGCAGGCGCGGCATCGCCTCGGCCAGGAACTGGAGGAGCTTGCCGCTCAGCTCCGGGATGTCGAGGAAGAAGCCGGTGAGATTCCCTCCCGGTCGAGCGAGGCTCTTGATCCAGCCCGCCTCGATGGGATCGGTCTCGAGATCGGCCAGCGCCCCGATGCCCACCAGCAGCTCGCGCCGGGCGATCACTCGATCACCGTGTCGGCCCGGAGCAGCACGCTGCTCTGGACCGTGAGCCCGAGCGCCCGGGCGGTCCGGAGGTTCACGACCGTATCGAACTTGCCGGCCTGCTCCATCGGCAGGTCCGCGGGCCGGGCGCCCTTGAGGATCCGGTCCACGAAGCCGGCGGCGCGACGCCAGGCGTCCGGAAAGTTGACGCCGAATCCGAGCAGCCCGCCCGCGTCCGCGTACTCCCGGAAGCCGATGCTCGGCAGCTGCCGTCGCCGGGCCAGCTCGGCGAGGCGGCCGGCCTGCGCGATGAACAGCGCGTCCTCGTAGACGCACACCGCGTCCCCGCGCGCGCGGCCGATCGGCTCGAGCACCCCGTCGAACTCCTCCGGGCGCTGCGCCAGGAGCTGGACGATGTCGACGCCGACGGTTCGCGCGGAGCGGGCCATCGCGTCGAACGTCACCACGTTGCCCACGTTCGCGCCGTTCATGAGCACGGCCACGCGCTTGAGCCGCGGGACCGCCTCCGTGATCATCTCGACCCGCTTGGCGTTGAGATCGGGGAAGGAGAACGTCACGCCGGTGATGTTGCCGCCCGGGTGGGCCAGGCTCTGCACGAGGCCGGTCGCGTCGGCGTCGCCGCTGATCGCGCTGACGATGGGAATGGTCGCGGTGGCCCGCTGCGCCGCGCGCGCGCCCGGGGTGCCGTGGGTGAGGATGAGATCCACCTTCGCGCGTATCAGGTCCGCCGCGAGGGAGGCGAGACGGGTGTAGTCGCCCTGGGCCCACCGGTACTCGATGGCCACGTTCTTCCCCTCGACCCAGCCGCGCTCGCGAAGCCCGGCGCGGAAGGCGTCCACGAAGGCGCCGTGGACCGTCGGCGACGTGGAGCCGAGCACCCCGATGCGGTGGATCTTCCCCGCGGCCGGCTGGCCGCGCGCGCGCCCCGGAGCGGCCAGCGCCGCGGCGGCACCGAGGAGGAGCCGGCGTCGGCCGATCATCATGCGGAGAGGCGATACACGCGCGCGGCCGTGTCGTGGAAGAGCGCGGCCTTCTCGACCGCCGAGTAGGCTGCGGTCAGGCGCTTGAACGAGTTCCACAGCACGACGTAGCTGCAGCTGACCACGTCCACCGGGAAGTTCGACTCGAACATGCAGCGGTCGACGCCGAACCGCTCGATGGTGAACTCGTAGTACGGGCGGGTGGCGTCGGCCAGCTCCCGGCTGGACGGCGGCCGCGGTCGCTCGTGCCAGCCGAAGCCGTTGACCTCCATGTTGATCCCGCCCAGCTTGGCCACCACGTTCGGACAGGTGGCGAGCTCGGCGATCGAGGAGCGCCACTCCGCGTACACCTCGCGCCCCCGGCCCGCGTAGGAGCCCACGCCCACCGGGCCGCCGAAGTGGTCGAGCACGATGGTCGTGTCGGGGAAGGCGCGGGCCAGCGCGGTCACGTCGGGGATCTGGCGGTGGTAGCACCACGCCTCGAAGCTCAGTCCGCGCGGGGCCAGCTGGGCGAAGCCGGCGCGGAAGTCGTTGCGCAGGAAGAGGCCCTGGGGCGGACGGGTGCGGTGATTCGGCACCTCGGGATCCGGATCCCACGCCCCACCGAGGCGGATGCCGCGAAAGCGCCCGCCCCCGGCGGCGATCTGGGCGTCGAGCACGGCGCCCACGGCTCCGCCCAGGCGCAGCGGCGCGGTGCCCACGATGCCGGCGGCGACGCGGATGGGGCCGTAGAGGCCGGAGGCGCTCATGGCCGCGATGCCGTTCACGAACTCGGTCTCGCCGACCGCGCGGAAGGCCTCCGGCCCGTCCGGCCTGAGCATGGCCCCGCACTCGATGAACACGGTGGAGACCACGTGGTGGCCGCCGCGCGCGTCGGCCACGATCTCGTCGAGCAGGTAGCGGGGGGCCACCCGGGCGGTCTCGCCGTCCCACAGGTGATGGTGCGGGTCGCAGATGGGCCGCTCGGGCTCGAGCGGCTCCTCGACGGTCAGCGCGAGCCACTCGCGGTTCTTCGGATACGAGACCACCGGGCGGCCCGGTCAGGACTTCTCGTACTCGAACCAGAAGCCGTTGCCCTCGCGCACCACGCGGCCGAACGAGGGCGAGGGGAAGTGCGAGGCGCAGACGAGCACGTCCCGCTCGCAGTAGCGCTCGAGGAAGGCGCGGCGGGTGGCCGCGGCCTGCTTGGGGTCGAAGTCGGGACGCGGCACCCAGTCGGTCTCCTGCAGCTGCACCGGGGAGTGGATCAGGTCCCCGGTGATCACCGCGTGCTGCCCCCGGGAGGCGATGTGCACGCTCATGTGGTCGGGGGTGTGGCCCCACGTCGACTCGAAGCGCACCTCGTCGTCGATCGCGAAGTCGTTCTTGACCATCTGGGCGAGCCCGGATTCCACGATGGGGATCACGCTGTCGGCGATCTGGTTCTGCGGCGTCTCCTTGTGCAGTCCCGACCAGTACGCCCACTCCTTCTCGGACATCACGTAGCGCGCGTTCGGAAACGTCGGCACCCAGCGGCCGTTCTCCCAGCGGGTGTTCCAGCCCACGTGGTCGGTGTGGAAGTGGGTGGTCAGCACGAAGTCGACCTGCTCGGGGCGCACGCCGGTCTCGGCGAAGCGCTGCAGGAACTCGCCGCTCGTGGTCATGTTCCAGTTCGGGCGGGCGCGCTCCTTGTGGTCGCCCACGCAGGTATCGACCACGATGGTGTGGTGCCGCGTGCGGACCAGGAACGACTGCATGGGGAAGACGAGGCCGTTGACCTTCCGGTCCAGCGCCCAGCCGGCGAGGCGCTCGCGATACGGCGCCCACTGCTCGGGGGTGACCTGGGGGAAGAAGCCGGCGGCGTCGAAGTCGGGACGCTCGGACTCGATGATCCGGTGAATGACGATGTCGCCGACCTGTCGCTGCAACATGGGCGTGGTCTCCTTTGAGCCCGCACCATAAGGCGAGCGGCCCGGCGTGTCAACGCGGCGGCCCTCACCGAGCCTTGAGCCGGAGGTCTTCGTACGGCGACGAGTAGGGATGGTGCTCGATGAGCCCGAGCCCCGACTCCTCCACCCGCGGCCCGACCCCGTTCAGGAACGCCAGCTCCCAGATCGGCGCGAACATCACCCGCTCCGCCGCGACGCGCTGGATCTGGTGGAGCAGGGCCTCGCGCTTCTTGCGATCGAGCTCGCGCGCCTGCTGGCCGAACAGGTCGTCGATCTCGGGATAGGTGCCGTAGACGTAGGTGCCGGCGGAGGTCATGTAGTTGTCGATCCGGGTGGCCGCGTTGCCGAAGGCGCCCGCGCCGGCCTGCATGAGCCCGCCGCGGATCTTCTTGTCCTTCCACTGGCCGAGGAACGCGGCCCGCTCCATCGGCCGCACCCGGGTCTGGATCCCCACCGCCTTGAGATAGTTGGCCACCGCTTCGGCGACGTTGGTGTAGGAGGCGTCGCACGCGAGGTCGCCCGCGTCGAAGCCGTTGGGCAGGCCGGCCTCGGCGAGGAGGCGGCGCGCCTGCGCGGGATCGTAGGGGATCGGCGGCGGCCCCCAGTAGTACTCGTAGGACGACGGGATGATGCTCGACGCCACCTTCGAGAAGCCGAGGGTCTCGGCCAGGTTGATGCCCTGGCGATCGATCGCCACGCTCGCGGCCAGCCGCACGCGCCGATCGTGCCACGGCGACTTCGGATTCCACTGCTCGGTGGTGAAGTCGATCCAGAAGGTCGCGGGCAGCAGGGTAGGGGCCAGGCGGAGCCCCGCGGTGCGCTTGACCTCCTCGGCGAGCGCGCCGCGGATGGAGTAGGCCACGTCGGCCTCGCCGCGCTTGAGCATGGCGAGGCGCGTCGCCTCGTCCGGCACCACGCGGAAGACGAGGCGCTTGACCGCGGGCGGCTTGCGCCAGTAGCGATCGTGGGCCTCCAGCACCATCTCTACCCCCGGATTGAAGGACACCAGCTTGTAGGGGCCGGCGCCGACCGGGGCCTTCTTGAACCCGTCGTCGCCGACCTTCTGCACGTACGCCTTCGGCACGATCCAGCCGGCTCCGGTGGCCGGCGTGCCGAAGAAGGCCATGAAGTCCGGCCACGGCTCTTTCAACCGGAAGCGAACCCGCTGGGCGTCCACCACCTCGACCGCGGCGACCTTGTCCCGGAACAGCTTGGCCGCGGCGCCGCGGTAGCGCTCGAAGGAGAACTTCACGTCCTCCGCGGTCATGGCGTCGCCGTTGTGGAAGACCACCCCGCGGCGCAGGACGAACTCGTAGACGAGGCCGTCGGGCGACGTCGTCCACGACTCGGCCAGCGAGGGCGCCGCCGGCTTGCCCGGCATCGGTTTCACCAGCGCGTCGTGCAGGGCGTAGAAGATCATCATGGTGGTGACGATGCCGGGGTGCTCGCCGGGATCGAACCACGCGGGCGCGATCGACACGTGGACGGCCCACGTCATCTGTCCGTCGGCGGCGAACGCGCGGGGCGGAACGGACGGAGCCAGCAGGAGTGCCAGGACCAGGACGGCACCGAGCGGACGGACCCAGGACAGAGATCGCATGGGATCCTCCTCGAGCAAGCCGGTCAGGTGCGCGATTTATAGCCGCGTCGGTCGACGCTGTCAACCGGTGCCGTGACATACTCCGCGCGGAGGAGATCGCATGACGACTCGACCCGCCCTCTTCGTGGTCAAGGCCACCATCGGCCCCGAGCTGGAGTCCGCGTTCAACGACTGGTACGACACGGTGCGCTCGCGGGAGGCCGCTCAGGTGCCCGGCTGTCTCGGGATGCGCCGATACCAGGCGATGGCCCTCGACACCCCGCACGCCGGATCCGAGCCGTGGCAGTACATGGTCTGCTACGAGTTCGATTCCGAGGCCTCGCTGCGGGCGTTCGTTCAATCGGACACGCTGCGGGCCATGACCCGCGACTACAACGCGCGCTTCGGCGGGAGCGGGGACCGCGCGCGCCTCGCCTACCGGCAGATCTACCCCTGAGCGCGCGCCCGCATCACCGGCCGCGCCGCGGCGACGAGGCGGAGCTCAGGCGGCTCCTCGGAGCGCGGGCATCACCTCCCGGGCCAGGAGCCGCAGGCTGCGCGTCTCCAGCTCGGGGGCGATGCGCCCGCCCGGATTGAGCTCGACCACGACGCCGTCGAGGCCGAGCCGCTCGCGGAGGGCGCGCAGCCGCTCGACCACCGCGGCCGGCGTGCCGAAGACCACCTTCCGCTCGAGCATGTCGTCGTAGGTGAGGCTCGCCATGCGCTGGGCCTGCTGCTGCCGCCGGTCGGCCGGGCCCGCGCCCGCGCGCCCGACCGCCGACCGGGCCAGCTCGGTCTGGCGCGCGAAGAACGCGGTGAGGCTCGCGCGCGGCTCCTCGACCGCGCCCGCCGCGGTGGGCGACACGTAGACCGGGATGCGCAGGAAGACACTCGGACTCCCCGCGTGTCCGGCCTCGCGCCAGGCGTCGCGATAAGGCCCGAGCTGGGTCACGAGGTCCGCGATCTCGGTGGCCCGCAGGCCGATGAAGATCGGCAACCCCAGCCGGCCCGCCGCGGGAAACGTCTCGTCGCTCGTGGCCGCCATGCGGATGGGCGGATGCGGCACCTGGTAGGGGCGCGGGGCGACGGTCGCGTGGTCGACGCGATAGAACTCGCCCGCGTAGCTGAACGGCTCGCCGGTCCAGGCCCGGCGCACGATGTCGAGCGCCTCGCGGAAGCGCGCCTGGCTCTCCGCGTAGGCGATGCCGTAGGTGTCGTAGGTGCGGACCACCCCGCTGCGGCCGATGCCGAACTCGAAGCGGCCCTCGCTGATGTGGTCGACGGTGGCGACCTCCTCGGCGATGCGGAGCGGATGGTTCAAGGGCAGCACCTGGACCGCGGTGCCCACCCGCACGCGACGGGTCCGGGCCGCGATCGCGCTGGCGACCTGGAGCGACGCCGAGATGATCGAGCGGCTCGGGGTGAAGTGGATCTCGCCGAGCCAGACGCAGTCGATGCCCCACGCCTCGGCGCGGTCGGCGGTCTCGAAGATGTCGCGAAACGCCGAGCTCTGGGTGGCGCCCTGGCGCAGCTCCTCGACGAAGAGTCCGACGTGCACGGCGTCGATACTGCGGCGGGGGCGGGAGGGAGTCAAGCGGACCCGAACGCGTCAGACTTACCGGGTAGAGTCGGCGGCGATCGGCCACGACACCGCGATTTCGTTCGCGCCGTGCGACATTGAGTGCGCGGCATGCGCCTTGCTCGGCACGACCGGGCAGGAGGGCTCCCACATGGGCATCATCGGCTGGATCATCTTCGGTCTGATCGTCGGCGTGGTCGCCAAGGTCCTCACCCCCGGCCGGGATCCGGGTGGCTTCATCGTCACGATCATTCTCGGCATTCTGGGCGCGGTCCTGGGCGGCTACCTCGGGCGCGCGCTGGGGTGGTACCAGGCCGGCGATCCGGTCGGCTTCGTGGTGGCGGTCCTGGGCTCGATCCTCCTCCTCGTCCTGTATCGGCTCGTCACCCGCCGCACCGCCTAGCCGTCGGGCCATGACCATGCGGTCGCTCACGGTGCCGCCGGCCGAGGCGGCCAGCGCGGCCCGTCTGCGGTACGTGAGCGATCGCGATCCCGGCATCGCGCGGGTTCGCGCCGGGCGCGGGTTCGCCGACCGCACCGCTCGGGGCCGAGCGAGCGCCGACGAGCGCGCGCGGCTCCGCTTCCTCGACCACACGCTGCTCCGCCAGCGCTCGGCCTGATTCCGCGGTTGCGGTCGGCCGGCGCTTCCTGCTAGGCTGCGCCGCCATGCCCGGCCATCTCGTCCCGCCATGCGCTCGCCGCGCGCTCGCGCTGACCAGCCTCGGTATGCTGCTCGCCGCGCTCGCCGGCTGCACCGGCGCCGAGGTCCACTCGCGGGCCGGCATCCCGACCATCGTGGTGGTGACCCGCCACGCCGACACCGATCCGGGCTCCGGCGTGCTGAACGCGACCGGACGGGAGCGCGCCCAGGCCCTGGCCAGTCTGGTGGCGCCGATGGGCGTCACCGCCATCTACAGCCCCGACCTCGAGCGCAACCTCGCGACGGTCGAGCCGCTGGCCCGTCTCGCGGGTGTCGAGGTCACGCGCAAATCGGCGGTGAGCGTGTTCTCGGCCGGGGCCATCGCCGAGGAGATCCTCGAGCGGCATGCCGGCGGCGTCGTGGTGTGGGTAGGCAATGTGTCGGGAAACCTGCAGGCGGTCTACGGGCGGCTGGGCGGGGACGGCATGGGGCCGGTCGACTACGGGGATCTACATATACTGACCATCCCGCCCTCGGGCCCGGTCCGCGTCGAGAAGCTGCGCTACGGCCCGTGATCGGTGTCCCGCCCCGTCTGCGGGGTGATAGCATACCCGCGGGATGAGACGAGGGCGTTTGATCGGCCTGGCCGTGGCGGTCGTCCTGGCCGGCCTGGTGTACGGCGGGTACCTCTGGTGGCAGAGCTTCCGGTACATCTCCACGGATGACGCGTACGTAGAAGGCAGCATCGTCGTCATCAGCGCCAAGGTCGCGGGCCACGTCGCCGAGCTGCGCATGGACGATAACCGCGCGGTCAAGGCCGGCGACGTCCTCCTCCGCATCGACCCGCGCGACTACGAGGCCCGGCGCGATCAGGCCAAGGCCGCGGTGGCGGTGGCGCTGGCCAGCCACCAGGCCACCCGCTCCGAGACGCAGCTGACCCGCGAGACCACCGCCGCGCAGGTCGACGAGTCGCGCGCCGCGCTCGAGTCGGCGCGGGTGGCCGAGCAGGCCGCGGAGTCGGCGGTGGCGGAGGCGCGCGCCACCCTGGAGGCCAAGCGCGCGGCGACCGCCGCGATGATCGCCGACGTCGCCGGCGCGCAGAGCACGCAGCGCCAGAACGCGCGCGAGATGGATCGGATGAAGCGGCTGCTGCAGGGCGGCTTCGTCTCGCAGCGCGACTTCGATCAGGCCGAGATGGTGATGCTCACCTCGACCGCCACCGTCGAGGCCACCCAGAAGCGGCTCAACCAGGCCGAGAAGGAAGCCCAGCAGGCCGAGGCCGCGCTGGCCAGCCGCACGCTCGCGGTGAGCCTGGCCCGGCAGCGGGTGAACGAGGCGCGGGCCGCGCTCGGGCGGGTGGAGAGCCAGCGGCGGCAGGTCACGGTCAAGGAGGCGGAGGTCGAGCGGGCCGAGGCCGCCCTCAGCCAGGCCCGCGCCGACCTGTCGTTCGCCGAGCTGCAGCTGCAGCACACCGAGGTGCGCGCGCCCAGCGACGGGGTGGTGTCGAAGAAGAGCGTGGAGGTCGGGCAGGTGGTGCAGATGGGCCAGCCGCTGCTGGCCCTGGTCCCGCTGCACGACGTGTGGGTGCTCGCCAACTTCAAGGAGACGCAGCTCGGCCGCGTGCGGCCGGGCATGGCCGCCGACGTGGAGATCGACACCTTCCCGGGCCAGGTCTTCCACGGCACCGTGGACTCGCTGAGCGCGGGCACCGGCTCTCGCTTCTCGCTGCTGCCGCCGGAGAACGCCACCGGCAACTGGGTCAAGGTCGTGCAGCGCGTGCCGGTGAAGATCCGGCTCGATCCCCGCGAGCTGGGCAACCCGCACACCCTCCGGGCCGGGATGTCCGCCTACGTGGTCATCCGGGTGAAGTAGCCGTGTCGTCGCCGGTCGAGGCCGCGCCGATCTCGGCGGCCCGCAAGTGGGCCATCACGCTGTCGGTGATGGTGGTGGCCTTCATGCAGGTGCTCGACACCAGCGTGACCAACGTGGTGCTGCCGCATCTGCAGGGCTCGCTCTCCGCCGGCCTCGAGGAAGTCTCGTGGGTGATCACGTCCTATCTGGCCGCCAACGCGATCATCATTCCCGCCACCGGCTGGCTCGCCGGCCTGCTCGGGCGCAAGCGCTTCTTCCTCGTATGCTGCGTGCTGTTCACGGTGAGCTCGGTGCTGTCGGGCATGGCCCCGAACCTCACCTTCCTGATCCTCGCCCGCATCGCGCAGGGCATCGGGGGCGGCCCGATCATCCCGCTCTCGCAGGCCATCCTCTGGGAGATCTTCCCGCTCGGCCAGCGCGGCCTCGCGATGGCGGTGTGGGGCGTGGGCTTCATGATGGGCCCGATCATCGGCCCGACGCTCGGCGGCTACATCGCGGACAACTGGTCGTGGCGCTGGATCTTCTACATCAATCTGCCGGTGGGCCTCCTCGGGTTCTTCATGGCGAGCGCCTGCCTGTTCGATCCGCCGTATCTCAAGAAGCCCGCGCGGGTGGACTGGCCCGGCCTCGCCCTCATGATCGTGGGCTTCGGCAGCCTGCAGCTGATGCTCGACCGCGGCGAGCGCGAGGACTGGTTCGACTCCCGGCTCATCGTGACGCTGGCGTTGCTGGCCGGCGTGGCCCTGGTCGGCTTCCTGATCCGCGAGCTGATGGCCGACCATCCGATCATGGATCTGCGGGTCTTCACCGATCGCAACTTCGCCTTCGGGGCCAGCTTCATCGCCCTGATCGGCCTCGGCATGTTCTCGAGCATGGTGCTGCTGGCCCTCTACTCGCAGAAGCTCCTCGGCTACGACGCGTATACCTCCGGCCTCGTCCTGGCCCCCGGCGGCCTCGGCAACATGTTCTCGCTGATCCTGTGCGGGCGCCTGGTCACTCGGGTGGACCAGCGCCTGCTGCTCACCTTCGGCTGCCTGGTGAACGCGATCAGCCTCTACATGATGTCGAACCTCACACTGGGCATGGACTACTGGACGCTGACGCTGCCCCGGATCATCCAGGGCTTCGCGCTCGGCTTCATCTTCGTGCCCCTGTCCACCCTGACCCTGGCCACCATCCGCAAGGACAAGCTGGTCAACGCCACCTCCGCCTACAACGTGCTGCGCAATCTCGGCGGCAGCGTGGGCATCGCGCTGGCCACCACGTTCCTCGCCCAGCGCAGCCAGTTCCACCAGCACAACCTGGTGGCGCACGTCACGGTGTGGGATCCGGAGACGCAGCGGCGCCTCGGGGAATGGACGCGACACTTCCTGGCCCAGGGCGCCGACGCCTTCACCGCGCAGCGGCAGGCCACCGCGATGCTCTACCACGACGTGGTAGGACAGGCGCAGGTGCTGGCCTACGCCGACGACTTCTGGATCCTCGCGATTCTCTTCTCGCTGGTACCGCTGTTCCTGCCGCTGATGCGGCGGGTGCACGCCGATCCGGCCGCCCCGAAGGCGGACGACGACCGCGACGGCGAGCGCGTGTCCCCGCTGCCCGCGCCGGTGGAGTGAGCGCGCGCGCCGAGCCCGGACAACCGCCGGGAGGCGCCGCGCCCCCGGGCCGCCGGCTGGACAAGGTCCGCGGCGCGGGCCCCGAACGCGGTACAGTGAGGGCATGAAACCCGAGCCCGAGCACCCGCTGTCCGCGCCCGCTCCCGGCCTCGCGCATCCCTGGCCCGAGCCGCCCGCGGGCGGCACCAGCATCGAGGTGGCGCCGGGCGTGCGCTGGATCCGCATGCCGCTGCCGTTCCAGCTGAACCACATCAACCTGTGGCTGCTCGACGACGGCGACGGCATCACGGTGGTGGACACCGGGATCGGACTGCCGCCGACGCGCGAGCTGTGGGACGGGCTGTTCGCGGGCGAGCTGGCGAACCGTCCGATCGTGCGCGTGGTCGTCACCCACTTCCATCCGGATCACATCGGCAACGCCGACTGGCTGGCCCAGCGCTTCGGGGTCGAGCTGTGGTGCCCGCAGGCCGAGTGGCTGATGTCGCACCTCGCGTGGCAGGGCATGGGCGGCAACGACTCGGAGAAGCGGCTCGACTACTATCGCCGGCACGGAGTGCCGGAGGCGCAGGTCGACGCCTTCCGCGGACGCGGCAACCACTACCGGCAGCTCGTGCCGTCGGTGGCCCAGGATTTCCGGGCGGTGCGCGAGGGCGACGTGCTCACCATCGGCGGCCTGCGCTGGCACGCGTTCACGGTGATGGGGCACGCGCCGGAGCACGCCTGTCTCTTCAGCCCGGAGCTCAACGTGCTGATCTCGGGCGATCAGGTGCTGCCCAAGATCACCACCAATGTGAGCGTCTGGCCCGATCAGCCCAACGGCAACCCGCTGAAGCTCTACCTCGACTCACTCGGGCGGTTCCGTCCGCTGCCCGAGGACACGCTGGTGCTGCCGTCACACGGACTGCCGTTCCGCGGGCTGCACACCCGGCTCGACTACCTGCAGCATCACCACGACGAGCGCCTCAGCGAGACCATCGACGCGCTCGCCGAGCCCCGGACCGCCCACGACCTGGTGCCGGTGCTGTTCCGCCGCCAGCTGGACGCTCATCAGCTGGGCTTCGCCATCGGCGAGACGGTGGCGCACCTGCACTTCCTGGAGGCGCGCGGTCAGGCCGAGCGGCTGGCCGGACGAGACGGCGTCCACCGCTTCCGCAAGGCCTGACCGATCACGCCCGCGCCCGCGGCGGGCTAGAGGCCGAGGATGCGGATCGCCGCCGGGGTCAGGGTGACGCCGGCGATCTCGTGCACGGTGTCGCTGACCAGCGCCGACCACGCCCGCTCGATCTCCCCGATGGGCACGCGGGCGGCCCGCAGCAGATCGGTGAGCGTGTCGAGCCCACGCACGCTGCCCAGGTTCAGGTTGACCTCCGAAGTAATCGGCGAGCCGAAGGTGAGCAGGTACTCGGCCCTCACGGGATCCACGGCCGGGCGAAGCCTGGTGATGTACAGTCGGCCCATCGCGGAGCGTCGGGCCATCGACGTAGCATAGCCATGAGGCCCGCCCGGGTACAAGCCCGGAGCGTTCGACTCTGCTAGACTGGCGGCCGCATGGCCAACGAGCACGGCCGCCTGCCCAAGGCCGACCCGGCGCAACTCGATCCCGCGCTGCGGCGCCGCCTCGAGGTCTGGCTGGCCAAGGCGTACCAGGACGACAATCTCTTTCTCACCCTCGCGCGCCGGCCCGCGGTCCTCGATCTCTTCCTGGCCTGGGTGGGGTTCATCTATGCCGGGGGCTCGAGCCTCGACCCCGCGCTGGTCGAGCTGTGCCGCGTCCGTCTCGCCCACCGGAATCAGTGCGTGCACTGAAGCCTCGCGCGCAGCGCATCGTTGGTGCGCAAGGGCCTGACCGAGCGGGAGGTGCAGCAGGCGCTGGGCGATCTCGACCACGCCGAGCTGCCCGCGCGCACGGTGGCCGCCCTGCGGCTTGCCGATTGCCTCGGCGGCGAGCGGCCCCACGTCGACGACCCGCTCTACGCCCGCCTGCGGCAGCACTTCGACGAGGGGCAGATCCTCGAGCTGGGTGCCGCGCTGACCGTGGCCTCGGGCTGGCAGCGGCTGATCGAGGCCTTCGGCATCCGCCCCGACGGATGGAGCGAGGCGACGCCGCTGCCCTGGCGGCGCTGACCCAAACTTACTCGGTAACCGCGTTGCTCGTTTCCCTCCTGCCGGCGCCCCTTCCGCGTCCTTCCGCCCGTCCGCCGTATTCATTCCCGTCCGGATCGCGGGCATACCTCTTGCTCTCCTTGCCGAGCAGCGAATTCCAGGGAAGGGAGAGCCTGCGATGAGAGCGATGTGGCGGAGAGGCGGAGCGGTCGCGGCAGCGCTGGCGGTGGCGGTGCTACTGGCGGCCTGCCAGTCGATGACCGGCGAGACCCTCGGCGAGAACATCGACGATGCGGGGATCACCGCGGCGGTGAAGTCGAAGCTGGCCGGCGAGAAGATCTCGACGGTGACCCGGATCGACGTGGACACGAATCGGGGCGTGGTGGCCTTGAACGGGACGGTGAAGACGGTCACGGATCGCACGCGCGCCGAGGAGCTGGCGCGGCAGGTCAAGGGCGTGCGCGACGTCGTCAACAACCTGCGAATCCAACCCGCATAGCGGAGCCGCGGCCGGTTGAGGCGAGCGGGGCCCGCCCGCCTCAGTCGGCCAGCGGAATCGCACCCGGATAACCGACCGCGTCCTCGCCGAGGCATTCGCGCGACGGCGCGGGCGTCCGGTCTCGCCCGTAGCGCAAGTCGATCGGGATCGCCGGCTCGGAGACCTCGATCTCGCCGTAGGCTTCGGGATGCTGGTGCCGGAAGCATCGATCGATCATGGCCGCACTGTTCATGGACATCCCTCCGCCCTCACGAGGGGCAAGAGGCATGCCACGTTCCGCGGATCAGCCCTTGACCGCTCCCATCGTGAGGCCGCGGACGATGTGGCGCTGAAGGACGAACACCGCCGCGAGGATGGGGATCAGCGCCGCGATGCCGACCACCGAGAGCTCGCCCCACTTGACCCCCTGCGACGTGATCAGCTTGGGCACCGCGACCGGTAAGGTTTCGACCGCCTTCCCCCCGAGCATGAAGGCGTACAGGAACTCGTTCCACGCGAAGATGAAGCACAGTACCGAGGTGGCGATGATGCCGGGACGCAGCAGCGGCAGCACCACGTGGAGCAGCACGCGCGCGCGGGAGTAGCCGTCGGCCCGCGCCGCCTCCTCCAGCTCGGGGGGCAGGTCGCGGCAGAAGCTCCACAGCACCCACACGTAGAACGACAGGTTGAAGGTGAGGTACGCGAGGATCAGCCCCGCGTAGGTGTCGAGCAGGCCGATCCGCGCGTAGATCAGATAGAACGGGATCACCAGGGCCACCGGCGGGGCGAGGCGCGTGGCCAGCACGAACAGGAGCAGATCGTCGCGGCGCCGGATCGGGAACCGCGCGAACGCGTAGGCGGCCGGGGTGCCGATCACCACGATGAGCAGCGTGCTCAGCGCGGCCACCGTCAGCGAGCGCACCAGGCTCCACGCGAAGCCCTCGGCCACGACGTAGCGCAGATGCGCGAGGGTGGGAGTGAACGACCACGCGGGCGGTCGCGCGAACATGAGCGCCTCCGGCTTCACGGTCATCGCGGCCATCCAGAGCACCGGGAAGATCGCGAGCGCGGCCCACGCCATCGCGAGCGCGGTGAACAGGACGGGGCGGCTAGAACGCACCGAGCTTCCGCCGCGCGATCTGGTAGAACCCGTTGGCGAACACGAAGAACATGATCCAGATCACCACCGCGGTCGCGGAGGCGGGGCCCAGGTCCCAGAAGTCGAAGACGGTCTTGTAGACGAAGAGGCTCGTGGATTCGGTGGCGGTGCCGGGCCCGCCCCCCGTGAGCAGGAAGATCGTGTCGAAGACCTTGAACGCGTCGATGAGCCGCAGCAGCCCGATGACCGCCATGAGGGGCGCCATGAGCGGCAGGGTCAGCCGCCGGAAGGCCTGCAGGTCGCTGGCCCCGTCCACCGCGGCGGCGCGGTAGGGCGTCAGCGGCAGCGACTGCAGCCCGGCGAAGAAGGCCAGCATCATGAACGGAGTCCACTGCCACACGTCGACCAGCACGAGAGCGTAGAGGGCCAGGCTCGGCGAGGCGAGCACCGAGGTGCCGGTGAGGATGCCGAATCGCTCGATCAGGTTGTAGGAGAGCAGGCCCCACGAGCCCGCGAGCATGATCTTCCACAAGATCGCCACCACCACCGGTGCCATCATGGTCGGCACGAACAGCACCGGGATGATGAGCGAGCGCAGGCGCACGCCCTGGTTCAAGACGAGCGCGCCGGCCAGCCCCAGGCCGAACTCGAGCGGCACCGCGATGGCGATGAACAGCAGCGAGATGCCCGCGCTGTGCCAGAACCGCGGGTTGGCGAGCAGGGTGCGGTAGTTGGCGAGGCCGGCCCAGTCGCCCACCTGCGCGTGCCGGATCTCGTGCAGCGACAGGTACACCGTATAGAGGAACGGCACGAGGGCCACGACCACCAGGGTCAGCATGGCCGGCGCGATCAGCGCATAGGGGAACCACCCGCCGCCACCCTCTCTCCCGTGGGGAGAGGGCAGGGTGAGGGGCGCCCGCTCTCCGGGCGTCAGAGGGTGCACTTGGCGCAGAGGGCCTGCACCTTCTCCTGTCCTTCCTTCATGGCCTGCTCGGCGGTCTTCTTGCCGAGACCGACCTCCTGCACGAGGCCCACCAGCACGTCCATGATCTCGAACAGCTTGGGGGCCTTCGGCTTGGCACTGCCGTACCGGAGGCTGTCCTGCATCGCCGCGTAGAGCGGGGCGAACTTCGACTGCTTCACGCTCGGCAGCGCCCACGTGCTGGTGCGGATGGGCACGCCGGCCCCGCCCGACCGGTCGAACAGCATCTGCTGGGTGGACTTGTCGACCATCCACTGCAGGAAGAGGTAGGTCGCCTCCGGCTGCTTGCTGTGCTTGCTGATCACGATGCCCGAGGGCTCGGTCTCGGCGGACCGCTTCTTGCCCTGCGCGTTGGCCGGCGAGCCCGCGTAGACGAACTTGCCGGCCAGCTTGGACTTGCCCGGCTGGTCGATGCCGAGCACGAAATCGCTCCAGGCCAGCGTCTGCGCCGCGATGCCGTTGCCCATGACGGTCGGCACGTCGATCAGCGAGTACTCGGCCTGACCGGGCGGAGAGAACTTCCAGAGATCGGCCCAGAATTTCACCGCGGCGACGTTCTCGGGACGGTTCACGGTCGGCTTGCCCTCGGCGTCGAAGATGTCGCCGCCGAAGTTCTTGACGAAGGCGTTCAGCACCGTCCAGAGAGTGGTGCCGCCCTTGATGCCTTCCATCACGATGCCGTAGAAGTCGCTGTCGAGGGTCTGGCCCGCGAGCTTCTCGCCCTTCTTGCGGGTGAAGAACTCGGCGATGTCGCGCATCTGCTGCAGCGTCCTGGCCGGGGCCAGATCGTAGCCGTACTTCTTCTTGAAGGCGGCCTTCTCCTCGGGATGGCCGAACAGATCGCCGCGGGCCCAGTACACCACGTTGTAGTTCCAGTTGAGGAAGCCGTAGGTCTTGCCCCGGAACCTGGTCAGCGAGTCCGCGGCCGGCTCGATGAAGTCGGCGCGGTCCAGGCCCGGGTTGGTCAGCGCCTTGTTGCCGAGCAGATCGTCGATGGCACGGATCACCCCCGCGTCCAGCAACAGCCCCATCTGGGGCGAGTGGAGCATCACCGCGTCGTAGGCGCCGCGGCCCGAGAGCATGTCGGCCTGGCCTTTGCTGATCACCTCGAAATGGTTCAGCAGCTGGTAGTCGACCTTGATCCCGGTGGCCTTCTCGAACTCGGGCACGAGGGTGCGCATGTGCTCCTGCAGCGGGGTGACCTCGTCCAGGATCGTGATGGACCGGCCCGCGTAGGGCTTGGCCGCGTCCTTGTAGGACCAGGCCTGGGCGGCTGCGAATCCGGGCGCGACGGCCATCATCGCGACCGCCACCAGGGGCATCCATATCCGTCGCCTCGCGCTCATGGGTCTCTCCTGTCCCGTGAAAGGTTCACTCGTGCTCGACGAGCGGCCGCATCACGCTCGCGCCCGATTGGCTACAGCGCTCCTCCGTGCGTCGCGTCGAACAGCCGCGGCTCCGCGGACCCGAGATGAAGCGTCACCGCCTCGGCCGGCTGGAACGAGCGCCCGCGCTCCACCCGCAGACGCACCACATCGTCGCCGAGCCGCACCGTGAGGATGCCATACCGCCCGAGCGGCTCCCACACCCAGACGCGCGCCGGCGCTCCGCCGGTCGCCGGGCCGATCCGGAGCTCGCCGGGTCTCAGTCCCAGCACGACGCGGCGGCCGGCCGGCCCCGCCTCGAGGCGCCGCCGGAGATCGTCCGGCAGCGGCAGGGTCAGGGCGCGGTGGTGGAACGCGAGCCCGCGGGCGCCCGGGACGAGCTCGCCCTCGAGGAGGTTCCAGGGCGGATCGCCCACGAGGCGCGCCACGTCCAGGTGGGCCGGCGATCGGTAGATCTCGCCGGGCGCGCCGACCTGGCGGATCCGGCCGGCCACGAGGACCGCGACGCGGTCGGCGACCGCCAGCACCTCGGCGGCGTCGGGCGAGGTCCAGATCGCGGGCGCGGCGCCACGGGCGAGGTGTCGGCGGATGGCCCCGCGCAGCGTATGCCGCAGCTTGGCGTCGAGATGGGAGATCGGCTCGTCGAGGACGACGGCCCGCGCGTCCTGCACGAGCGCCCGGCTGAGGGCCACCCGCTGGCGCTGACCGCCCGACAGCTCTGCGGGCCGTCGGCGCTCCAGATGCTCCAGCTCGACGAACCGCAGAACCTCGCGGACGCGCCCGGCCAGCCCTTCGCGGGACAGGGTCGACGCCCCCGGCGCCCGGAGCGGGAAGGCGACGTTGTCGAAGACCGACAGGTGCGGGTAGAGGGCGTACGACTCGAACATGATGGCGACGCGTCGCCGCTCGGGGGGCACGCGAGTCACCCGCTGTCCGTCGAGGCAGACCTCACCGCGCGACGGGGCCTGCACGCCCGCCACGATCCGGCACAGGGTGGACTTGCCCGCGCCGGAGGGGCCGGTCACGCCGAGGATCTCGCCGGGCGCGACCGACAGGCTGACGCCGTCGAGCGCCTGGGTGTCGCCCCAGCGCTGACCGATCGCCTCCAGCTCGAGCGTCACCGGCGCGTGCCGTGGAGCGAGTCGAAGACGTGGAGGCGCGCGTCGGCCATGCCGACCCGCACCCGATCGCCCGCGCGCCACCCGGCCGCCGGCTCCACCTCGACCGCGAGCGGCGCCGCGTCCGATCCGTCGACCTGGACGAGCACCACGTCGCTGTCACCGCGGGGCTCGCGGAAGAACACCGCGCCGGCCAGCCCGGTGCCGGCGGCCGGGTCGGACAGCCGCAGGTGCTCGGCGCGCACGCCGACCACCACGTCGGGGTGCGCGCCGTCCGCCACGTCGAACCCGGGCAGCGCGAGCTCGCCGCTCGCGCCGTGGAGCACGAGGCGGTCGCCGCGGCGCTCGAGCCGGCCGGGCAGGAGATTCATGGGCGGCTCGCCGATGAATTGGGCGACGAACAGGTTCGCGGGCCGCTCGTAGAGATCGTCGGGCGTTCCCACCTGCTGGAGCACGCCCTGATCCAGCACCGCGACCTGATCGGCCATCGCCATCGCCTCGGTCTGGTCGTGGGTCACGAGCACGCTGGTCACCCCGGCTTCCTTCTGCAGCCGCTTGATCTCCGCGCGCAGCCCGCTCTTCTGCGCCCCGTCCAGGTGACTGAGCGGCTCGTCGAACAAGAGCACGTCGGGCTGTCGCACCAGCGCGCGACCGATGCCGACCCGCTGCTGAGCGCCGCCGCTCAGGGTACGCACGCCGGTGTCCCGCAGGGCCTCGAGGCCGAGCAGGGCGATCACCGCGTCGGTCGCGCGGCGAATCGCCTGAGCCGGCTGCTTCCGGATCTCGAGCGGGAAGGCGATGTTCTGGGCGACGGTGAGGTGCGGATAGAGCGCGTAGTCCTCGAACACCATCGCGACGTTGCGGGCGCCCGCGGCGAGGCCGGTGACCGGCCGCTCGTCGAAATAGATCGCGCCCGCGCTCACGTCCTCGATGCCCGCGAGCATCTTGAGCGTGGAGGTCTTGCCGCATCCCGACGGGCCGAGGAGCGCCAGCAGCAGGCCGTCGGGGCATACCAGGCTGAGATCGCGGACGGCCTCCACCGGCCCATACCGCTTCCAGAGATGCTCGATCCGGATGCGCGCCATGCGAGGACGCGCGGTATCTTACTGCGAACCGCGCGCGCTCGCGAGCGCCCGGCGTCACCGCCCGGGGGCTAGGCGACCTCCGCGCCGCACTTCGGGCATTTCTGGGTCATCTCGGTGGTGTGCTCCGGGGGCGGCGTATCCGCGGCCGGGGTCGGGGGCCGCTCCGGCTTGCCCGGCTCGAACGACCCGTGCTCGATCGCCTTCATCTCGGTTCCGCACCTGGGGCATTTCATGGCCTCTCGAGGAAGGCAAGGCGTGTGCCGGATCGAAACCCGCGAGGAGGAAGCAGAATCCGCGGCGGGACGCCACGACCGCGACGAAAGTTCCGGTCGAGTCTACCGGACGGGGCCGCGAATCAGTGGCGTCGCTCCAGATCGAGGTCGGTGCGGCGGAGCCGCTCGATCTGCGTCCGGAGCCGCGCCGCCTCGTCCTCGCGCGCGATCAGATCGGCGAGCACCGCGCGCCAGGCTCGCGCCTCCGGCTCCCAGCGGCTGCCCGGATGGCCCGCGATCAGGCGAGAGAACGTGGCGTGCGCGGCGCGGTAGTTGCGGAGCCGGCCGGCGGGATCGGCCTGCAGGCGACCCAGGCCGTAGAGCGCCGCGGCCGCCTCGGGGTCCTGGGCATGCTCGCGCACCACGCGCTCGTAGATTGCCATCGCGGCCTGCGGCTGACCACGCTCGACCAGCTCGTCGGCGCGGGCCACGAGGCGGGCGGCGTCCCGCGAGCCGCCGGTGGTCTCGCGCGCGTCCGCGATCCACGGCGAGGGGCGCGCGGCGGCGCAGCCGGCCGCGAGGAGCATCGCGGGCACGAGGAGCCAGCGGCTCGCCCTCACGCCGCCGCCTCCGCCTTCGGGATCGTCACCGTGAAGCAGCTGCCCTGGCCCGGCTCGGACTCGACGCGCACCGTGCCGCCGTGCGCGCCCACGAGACCTTTCACCACCGCCAGGCCGAGCCCGGTGCCCCTGGCCGGGCCGTGGGCCTGACGGTAGGGCTCGAAGATCCACGGCAAGGCGTCGGCCGGAATGCCCACGCCGGTGTCGCGCACCTGCAGCTCGAGGCGATGGCCGTCCTCGGTCAGGCGCAGCGCCACCGCGCCGCTCGCGGGCGTGAACGCGATGGCGTTGCCCAGCAGGTTGACGACCACGCGCACCAGGCTGCCCTCCTCGGCCAGGGCGGTGAAGTCGCCGCCGTCGGCGGCCAGATCCACCCGCACCCGCTTCTCCTCGGCGAGGGGCCGCATCTCGTCCATGGCGCGGACCACCGTCTTCAGCACGTCCACCGGGCGGCGGTCGAGCGGCACCGCGTTCGCGCGCAGCCGCGTGAAGTCGAGGATCTGGTTGACCAGGCTCAGCATGCGCGCCGCGCTCGCATCGATGAGGTAGGCGAAGCGGGCCTGACGCGAGTCGCCGGCGGCGCGGGCACGCTCGAGCGAGGTCTCGGCGGCGAGCCGGATGGCGGCGAGCGGATTGCGCAGGTCGTGCGAGATGTGCGAGAAGAACTCCTCCTTGAGCCGGTCGACTTCCTGCAGCCGCGCCGCCATGCGGTTGAACGATCGCCCGAGGTCTCCGATCTCGTCGCGGCCCTCGGTGGCCATCGGCCCGTTCCACGTCCCCGCCGCGAGCGATGCGGTGGCCACCGTGAGCCGTCCCAGCGACCGCGTCATCCGGTAGGCGAGCAGCGCGCTGGCCCCGAGGGCGACTGCCACGCTGGTCAGCAGCGCCATCGCGACGGCGCGCCACGTCGACACCTCCAGCGCGCGGGCCCGCGCCTGCGACCGCTCCAGCGCGGCCTCGGTGGCCGCGGCCATCTCGTCGAGCGCGGTCTCGGCGCGCTGGATGGCCGCGCGGGCCGGTCCCTCCGCGATCCGCAGCGCCGCCGCGGCCCGGCCGCTCGCCGCGAGGTGCCGCTCGGCCTCGACGTGCCGGAGGTACTCGTCGATCGCGGACTGGAGGGGGCGGTACGCGGCGCGCTCGCGGTCGGTCTCCAGGCGCGCGCCGAGCGCGGTGAGGTCCTCGGCCAGGCGGGCCGCGCGCCGGCTCCAGGCCGCCGCGTAGTCAGCGTCCCGCAGCACCAGCGCGCGGGTCTCGAGCCGCACCAGGCTGCCGGCCGACTCGCGCAGCGCGGCCTGCAAGCGCATGGCGGGCACCGAGCGGGCGGCGATGTCCTGGTTCGCGGTGACCAGCCGCTCGACGGTGAGCGCGCTCCAGCCGACCGCGACGGACAGCACCGCGATGACGAGGGCGGCGACGAGGAAGATCTTGGGGGCGAGGCGCATGACGGGACGCGCGTTCGCGCGACGGCCGCTACGACGAGGCGGCCAGCAGGACGGTCACCATCTGTCGTATCACCCGCAGGGGGAACGGCTTCTCGAGGATCGGATCGGTCGTGCCGCGGAGGAACTCGGTGTGCTCCGCGGCGTTGCCGGTCATGAAGATCACCCGCGGCAGCTTCGTGGCGAAGCGCACCGGGAAGTGGTGGCGGGTCCGGAGGGTCTCGTAGAGCGTGGGGCCGTCGACGCAGGGCATCCGCAGATCGCTCAGCACCAGGTCGTAGGGCTGCTGCTCGAGCAGGGCCAGCGCCACGGTGCCGTCGCTGGCCCCGTCGATCTCACGGCCCTCGCCCGACAGCGCGGTCGCGAGGACTTCGCGGAGGGCCTCGTCGTCGTCGACGATGAGGATGCGGCGGGCCGGACGCTCTTCGGGCATGAGCGATCGTCACTGCACGGTGAGTGCCAGCCGGTTCCGCTCGTATCAACGCGTAGTTAGACCTGGAATGAACGTCCCGGGTTACGAGCGCGCTCAATCCCTCTGACAAGCGCCGTCAGTCAGGCGTGGAGCGGGTCGAGGCGACAGCGCGCGAACAGCAGATCGCGGTCTCGCTGCGGGACCGGATACGGCTCAAAGCCGGTGGCCGCGCGTACCCGGGCCAGGGCGCCGGCCTCCTCCTCGAAGAAGCGCTTGACGGCCGAGAGCGACTCCTGGATCTCGCGCTTCCGGGCCCGCGCGCCCGCGTGGTCCACCAGGCGCAGCGCGAGCGCCTCCAGCGCGGCGCGGGACTCGCCGCGGAGGAGGCCGCTCCAGGCGGCCAGGCTGCCCGCGGGCAGGCGGCGGAACCCGCGCACGTGGGAGTGCCGCGCGCGGCCCAGGCGGTGGCAGCGGTGACGCGGCACCGGATGGCCGACGTAGCGGAGCAGGAGCGACAGCGCGAAGAACGCCTCGCGGGTGATCTCGCGGGAGCGGAAGGCGCCGTGGAACTCGACGGCCGGGAAGGCCTCGGGCGAGGTCGTCAGACAGAAGTACAGCTCGTCGCCGTCGGCGGCCAGGCCGATGTAGGGATAGAGGAACGGGTAGGCGCTGGCCACGTTCCGCGGCGGCCGCAGCGACTGGATGAGCCGGATCTCCTCGAGCGCGGCGGCCAGCGGCGACTCGCAGACCTCCCAGGTGATGCGCGCGGCCGCTTTCACGAGCGCCCGGCGCTTGCGCTCCTGCTTGCGCCGTCCGGCCAGGCGGTACTGCGCGAGCCGCCGCCGCAGGTTGACCGCCTTGCCGACGTAGAGGAGGCCGCCGTGCTCGTCGTGGAAGCGGTAGATTCCGGGCGCGGCGGGCACCGCGGCCAGGAAGCCGGCGCCGAACTTCCGGTCGAAGGGCCGCACGCGGTCATGGTCGCCCAGGTGCGCCGCGGCACGCGAGCATTTTCGCGTAAGATGGCCCGGCGAGGGAGACCGCCATGCCCATCACGGTTCGCTTCGTCGGCTCGGGAGACTCCTTCGGCAGCGGCGGGCGCTTCCAGACCTGCATCGTGGTCGACGGGCCGGCCTGCCGCTTCGCGATCGACTTCGGGACCTCGTCGCTGATCGCGCTGGCCCAGCAGGGCATCGAGCCCAATTCGCTCGACGCGATCCTGCTCAGCCACCTCCACGGTGATCACTGCGGCGGAGTGCCGTTCCTCCTGATCGACGCGATGCTGGCGGCCCGCCGCACGCGGCCCCTCACCGTGGCGGGCCCCCGCGCGCTGCGCGCGCGCATGGACGCGATCCGCGAGGCGCTCTTCCCGGGCTCGGGCCTCATGACGCCGAAGTTCCCGCTCGAGTGGATCGAGATGGAGCCGGGCCGGCCCCATCGAGTGCTCGATCTGACCGTCACGCCCGAGCGGGCGCGCCACACCGAGGAGACCAACCCGACCGCGCTACGCGTGACGGTGGGGGACCGGGTGATCGCCTACACCGGCGACACCGAGTGGACCGACGAGGTCGCCCGCGCCGCGCGCAACGCCGACCTGCTCATCGCGGAGTCCTACTTCTACGACAAGCCGGTGAAGTGGCACCTGAACTACCCCGATATCCGCGCCCACGCCTCGCGGGTCGGTGCCCGCCACCTCATCCTGACGCACATGAGTCGGGAGATGCTGGCCCACGCGGCCACCGTGCCGGAGGAGTGCGCCCACGACGGCCTCGTGGTCACCGTCTAGACGCCGGCGTCGCGGGCAAAGCGGCCGCCCGGCCCGTGACGGCGCCGGCGAAGCAGACGCACCAGCACGATGACGAGGGGCGCCAGGGCGAGCGCGATCAGGATGGCCAGGATCGGGCCGCTGCCGAAGCGGGCCATGAGCGCGCGTCCCGGCGTGCCGAGGGCGTAGCCCAGGGCGATCAGCAGCCCGGACCAGACGAGCGCGCCCAGGAGCTCGTAGAGGAGATAGCGCGGATACGACATGGCGCCGCTGCCGGCGAGCGGCGCGGCGACGAAGCGAACGCCGGCCACGAAGCGCCCGATCACGATGGCGAGGGGACCGAAGCGCTCGAAGCGCGAGCGCGCGCGCTGCTCGCAGCGACCGGAGGCGAGCGAGAGCCGGCAGTAGAGCGCGGTGATCCGGTCCCCGGCGCCCAGTCGTCCCGCCGCGTACCAGACGTGATCGCCGCTGGTGGCGCCCAGCGCGGCGGCCAGGGTCATGGTGAGGACGTCGCTCCAGCCGGTGGCCATGGTCGCGCCGGCGGCCACCAGGAGGGCGCGGCCCGGGAAGGGGAGGCCGGTGGCGTCGATGAGCGCGGTGAGGAAGAGCCCGATGTGAACCAGGCTCCGATCGCGGATCAGAACCTCGAGGCCGGCCGACCAGGTGGCCATGCCTCAGTATTGACTAGGAGGCTAGATCTCGACGACGCCGGCAGTGGCCGGCTTCAGTTTCTCGCCCATGCCCCCGGGATCCATCTCGCCCTCGTCGAGGCTCGGCCACGGCCCGGCCGACTCCAGGGCGGGACTCGTGAGCCAGAGCCCGGCCCGCTGTCCCGTGAGGTAGGCGATGGGGCTCAGGAACACGACGCCCAGGACGATCATGCCCGTCAGGATCATCCGCTTCGGCGACATCCGCTCCGGCATCGCTTTCGCGCTCATGCGCATTCGATGGCAGCAAAGGGCATTCCAGGACAATCGTCCAGGAAGATCGAGCGGTTACGTGGGTGCATGCGATGAGAGAGGCAGTGATTTACCAGTTGTTGGCATGGATTCACCCAGGCCGGATTGAACACTACCCGACGCTCACCGAGGCAGATCCCTCGCGGATTCGTCGCGCGCGGCGTGGAGCAGCGGGGGATACGTGTAGGTCGGCACCGAGCAGCCCGGTGCGAGGATGAAGCGCGTGGCCCCGCCGGCCGCGAGGGCGCGCCGGACGCCGTCGCGCACGAGCGCCGCCGAGCTCTCGGCCAACTTCACGTGATCGAGCCCGGTCATCAGGGTGAGCGAGGTGCGCCGGCGCGCCTCGGCGACCGTGGGGCCGCCGTTGAGGTCGGCCCAGGACAGGGCGTGCACCGGGTAGTCGAGGAGCCGGTCGAGATAGAGCCGCTCGCCGTGGGCGTGCAGCACGTGGCACTCGCCGCGTCCGCGGATCGCCTCGAGGAAGGCCAGGTCGAAGGGCCGCATGAAGCGCTCGTACTGCTCGGGCGTCAGGCTCTCCGCGGTCGCGGGCACCGAGAGGAAGATGCCGGCCGCGCCGCGCGACAGGCTGGCCTGGGCGTAGCGGATCAGGTTGTCGTTGACGACGGCCAGCGCCTCCTCGACCGCCTTGGGCTGCTCGGCCATCAGGGTCGGCATGGCCTCGCGCACGAGGTTGCGCTTGAGCGTGTTCCAAGCGTTGAACACGGTGTCCACGAACAGCGCCCGGTCACGGAGGGCCCGGGCCACCAGCTCGACGGTCCGCAGCTGGGTGCCGAGCGGCGTCTGCGCCGGATCGAACGGGCGCAGCCGACCGAGGTCGGCCGCGGTGGCGATCACCTCCATGCCGTCCGGCATGGGGTAGTCGTAGTCGTTCATCAGCTTGAGCAGATCGAGGTCGTAGTGCTCGAAGAACTCGAGGTGCACCTGCGCGGCCCGCTCGGCCGGCGCGTGCTGCGTGCCGAAGTGATACCAGACCGAGAAGGGAGCCCGGTCCACCGGCCGGCCGGCGAGGGCCGCGCGCACCCGCTCGATCTTGTTCACGCCGGCTACCGCGACTTCTCGCGATCGATCAGCACGCGGCGGAGGATCTTGCCGGAGGCCGACTTGGGGATCTGCTCGATGAACTCGAGGTGACGGATGCGCTTGTGGGGCGCCACCCGCTGGGCCACCCATCCCATGATCGCCTCACCGGTGGTCGTCTTCGAGGCGTCGTCGGGCTTGAGGACCACGTAGGCCTTGGGCACCTCGCCCGCTTCCTCGTCGGCCCGGCGCACCACCGCCGCGTCGAGGATGGCCGGGTGGGTGAGCAGCAGCGCCTCCAGCTCGGCGGGCGCGACCTGCAGCCCCTTGTACTTGATCAGCTCCTTGGTGCGGTCGACGATGAAGAAGTAGCCTTCCTCGTCGACGTAACCGACGTCGCCGGTGTGATACCAGCCGTCACGGTCGATGCTCTCCGCGGTCTCCTCGGGCCGGTTGAGATAGCCCTTCATGATCTGCGGCCCGCGGATCCACAGCTCGCCCTCCTTGCCCACCGGCAGCTCCGCGTCGCGGTCCGATCCGACCTCGACGATCTTCACCTCGGTGCTCGGCACGATCTTCCCGGCCGAGCCTGGCTTGAACGGCGAGTTGAGCGTGGGGCTCAGGTGTGTGACCGGGCTCGCCTCGGTCATGCCGTAACCCTGCACCACCGGGCAGCCGAGCTTCGCGCTGAGCGCGCGGGCCATCTCCTCGCCGAGCGGGGCGGCACCCGAGAACACGAGCCGCACGCTCGAGAGATCGAACTGCGCGACCGCGGGGTGCTTCACGAGGCCCAGCACGATGGGCGGCACCAGCGGGAGGACGGTCACCCGGTACTTCTGCACGAAGCTGAGGAACTCCATCATGTCGAACCGCGGCATCACCAGGATCGTGCCGCCCCCCGAGAGGCCCAGCATCATGATCACGACCATGCCGTAGATGTGGAAGAACGGCAGCACCGCAATCGTGACGTCCCGCTCGCCGAAGGTCTCGAAGTTCTGCATGCCCTCGCACTGGCGGAGATTGGCCACCAGGTTGCGGTGGGTCAGCATCACGCCCTTGGGCAGCCCGGTGGTGCCGCTGGAGTACGGCAGGGCGACCAGGTCCTCGGCCGGATTCATGGTGATCGCGGGCGGCGCGTCGCCCGACTGCAGGAGATCGGTGAAGGGCCGAGCCCCTTCGGCGGCCCCGAAGACGAAGATCTCCTCGACGCGGCTCCGCGCCGCCGCCGCCTTCGCCTTGTCGAGGAACGGCGGCACCGTGACGAGCAACCGCGCGCCCGAGTCGTTGAGCTGGTTGGCCAGCTCGTCGGCGGTGTAGAGCGGGTTGACCGTGGTGTTGACGCCGCCGGCCAGGGCCACGCCCAGGAACACCACCGCGTACTCGGGCAGGTTCGGGCAGTAGATCGCGAAGACGTCGCCCTTGCCGAAGCCCCGCCGGGCGAGGCCGGCCGCGGTCCGGCGGGCTCCGTCGAGGAGCTGGCGATAGGTCAGCGTCCGTCCGGTCGGCCCGTCCACCAGCGCGGGCTTGTCGCCGAGCCGCGCGGCGTGGCGCAGCACATAGTCGGTGATGGTCACGTCGGGAATGGTCACGGGAGGGCTGGTCGAGATCATGGCGGGGAGAGCCTATCGGCCCGTTCGCTCCCGGTCAAGCGGCTGGTTGCCGAGCAGCACGTCGAGCGCGCGCGGGTCGATCGGCTTGGTCAGGTGCGCGTCGAAGCCGGCCTCGGTCGAGCGCTGGCGATCGCCGTCCTGGCCGTAGCCGGTGACCGCAATCAGGAGCGTGCCGGGGCGGCCGGCGTTCCGCAGCTGGCGCGCGACCGCGTAGCCGTCGAGTCCGGGCAGCCCGATGTCCACCACCACCGCGTCGGGAGCCAGGGTGAGCGCGCGGTCGAGCCCGGAGATGCCGTCGGCGGCCTCGTGCACCTCGTGGCCCAGGCTCTCGAGCAGGTGGCGCAGCATCTGGCGCGCGTCGTCGTGATCCTCGACGATCAGCACGCGCCGGCGCGCGCCCCGGTGGCCCACGGGAGACGGCGGCTCCCGCGGCTCGACCGGGCGCTCGATGGCGGGGAAGGTCACGGTGAAGACGCTGCCGCGCCCCGGCCCGTCGCTGGCCGCCTCGATGCGGCCGGCGTGCAGGTCCACCAGGCGCCGGGTGAGGGTGAGGCCGATGCCGAGCCCGGCTTCCCGCCGGTGGAGGCCGGTGTGGCCCTGCACGAAGAGATCGAAGATGCGCGGCAGCAGGTCGGGGTGGATGCCCGCGCCGGTGTCGGCCACGCGGAGCACCGCGTGCCCGTGCTCGTCGCTCACCGTGACCGAGACCACCCCGCTCGCCGGGGTGAACTTCATGGCATTGCCGAGCAGGTTGGTCAGGATCTGCTCGAGCCGCGTCTCGTCGGCCGCGATCCACGCTGGCCTCGCGGCACGGCATTCCACGCTCCGGCCCGGAGCGGTCGCGGAGACGCCTCCCACCGCCCGCCGCGTGACCGCGGCCAGGTCCACCGGGCGCAGGCTCAGCGTGATCTTGCCGGTGGTGAGCCGGGTCACGTCGAGCAGGTCGTCGACCAGGCGCACCAGGTGGCGCACCTGTCGGGTGATGATGGCCCGGGCCTGGACGCTCCGCTCGTCGCCCGGGCCGCACAGATCGATCACGTGCAGCGCCCCGGTGATGGCCCCGAGCGGATTGCGCAATTCGTGGCCGAGCATCGCGAAGAACTCGTCCTTCGCCCGGTTCGCGGCCGCGGTCTCCGCGTGGGCCCGCGCCCGCTCCGCCTCGGCGTCCTTGCGCTCGCGCACGTCGAGGCCGATGCCGATGCGGGTGTCGTCGCCCAGGCGCACGGTGGACCACGACGTCTCGATCGCCGCGCCTGCCTTGGTGACCATCGTGAGGTCGCGCCAGCCGCCGCCGTCGCCGTTCATGAACGCGGCCACCTTCTCGCGATACGCCGGGTCCGGGTAGCAGCGGGCCATCAGGTCGACGTGGCGGGCCTCGTCGGTCGACCAGCCGGTCAGCCGCTCGAACTCGTGGTTCAGGCGCAGGAGCCGCGTGCTGGGGTGCGACATCGTGATCATGATCGGGATGCGATCGATGATGGTCTGCAGCAGCGCGCTCTCGCGCTCGCGGCTCCAGGCCAGCGCCGCGACCACGAAGGTCATGAGCGCCATGGTGGCCGCGAAGGCCTGGGCGACCAGCAGCGAATGGGTCGGGGGCAGATCCGAGAACGGGCCGTGGCCGCCCACGGTGCCGTGCAGCGCGATGGTCGAGAGCAGCAGCACCGCCAGCGCGGCCGCGCGTCGCTCGAACCGCAGCGCGATCCACAGCAGCGGCGGGACCGACACGAAGGCCAGCGGGTAGTGGCGCAGCGTCGCCGGCGAGAAGCCGCCGAAGACGGCCTCGCCGAGCAGGATCAGGGCGAGCCCGGTCGCGCCCAGCTCGAGCGGCCGCTCCAGCAGCGGGCGGATCCGCCGGTCGTTGGCCCAGAGGAGCAGGGCCGGGGTGATGATCAGGGCTCCCGTCACGTTGCCGAACACCCACGTGGTCCACACGATCGCCAGGTCGCTCGTCGAGGCGTAGCCGGCGAGGGTGAGGCTGGCCACGCCCAGCGAGGCGCTCACCACCGCGCCGGGCAGGACCGCGGCGGAGAAGACGAAGGCGGTGCGCGGGCGGGCGAAGGCGTAGCGGCCCGCGGCGAACTCCTCCACGAACCGGGCGATCATCACCGCCTCGAGGGTGTTGCCGCCCGCGATGCCGAGCGACGTCGCCACCGAGCCCGCGGTGGTCAGGTTGACCACGAATGCCCCGATGGTGACCGCCGGCCAGACCCACGCGCCGAACAGCAGCAACGACGCGAGCGCGATGCCGGTGGGCGGCCACACCGGGCTCGCGCTGGCGTGGACCGCGGTGAAGGTCAGGCCGACCTTGCCGGCGAGGATATAGATCAGGGTCAGGGCGGCGAGCCACGCCCAACGCCTCGGTCCGGACTGCGGCATCCGCCGCTCCCTTCCGGCGCCTCCGATATCAATCGAGGCACTCGGTGGCACGGATTCTATGTCACCCGGGGTTGCGGATGCGAGGCCGTCTCGGCTAGCCTCGAGACCGATGCGTCGGCCCCTGCTCGACGAGCCGATCACCGGCCCCGCGGTCTGGCGCGGCGAGGACCTCGCCGGCTCGACCGACTGGATCCGGCCGTTCTCCGCCGCGGCCCTCGCGGAGATCGACGCCGCGCTGCGCGCGGTGCAGGCGCGCGGGCTGACCTGGCGCGACGTGCGCACCGCCGACTTCCCGCTGCCCGGGCTCTCCGCCGACCTGGCCCAGGTCAACCGGGATCTGGAGTGGGGACGCGGGCTCGTGCTCCTGCGCGGGCTGCCGGTGGAGCGCTACTCCGAGGAGGAGCTGCGGACCATCTGGTGGGGCCTGGGCTGCCACCTCGGCACCGCGGTGCACCAGAATGCCCACGGCGAGCTGATCGGCGAGGTGCGCGACGAGGTTCGCCTCTACGGCGAGGTCGTCGAGCCCGCGGTGCCGAAGAGAGAGGGCGTGACGTCGCGGGCCAAGGCGCGATCGAGCGGGCCGCTGCGGTGGCACACCGATCGCTGCGACGTGGTCGGACTGCTGTGCGTGCGCGCGGCCCGACGAGGCGGCACCAGCCGGGTCGTCAGCGTGCCCGCGGTGAGCAACGCGATCCGGGCGCGGCGACCCGACCTGCACGCGCTGCTCTGCGCCGACTATCACCGCAGCCGGCAGGGGGAGGAGGCCGGCGGCGAGGCCTCCTGCTACGCGCTGCCGATCTTCGCGATGCGCGACGGCAAGTTCACCACCCAGTACTCGCGCACCTTCGTGGAGGCCGCGCAGAAGATCGCGGGGATCCCGCGCCTGACCGCCGCACAGGACGAGGCGCTCGACCTGCTCGCCTCCGTCTGCGACGAGTACGGGTACGAGATGGCGCTCGAGCCGGGCGACATCCAGCTCCTGAACAATCACGTGATCTATCACGGCCGGGCCGCCTACGAGGACGCGCCCGAGGCCGGCCGCGATCGGCTGCTCATGCGGCTCTGGCTGGCGCCGCCCGACAGCCGGCCGCTCCCCGAAGGCTTCGAGGTGCTCTGGGGCACCACCCGGGGCGGCGCCGTCCGCGGCGGCATCGCCCAGCCCGCCTCCGCGCGCGCCTGAGCCGGGCGCGGCTTCCATGGCGTCGGCACTCGTCCGGGGCCGGTACGTCGTCACCGGCGTGGAGCGGGGGCGCGCCGTCGTCGTCGAGGACGGCGCGGTCTGGCAGCGTGACGGCGTCGTGGTCGAGGTGGGGCCGGCCACCGATCTCGCCCGCCGTCACCCGGGCGAGGAGACGCTGGGCTCGGCCGATCACGTCGTGCTGCCGGGCTTCGTCAACAGCCACCATCACGTCGGCCTGACCCCGTTTCAGCTGGGCTCGCCCGACCATCCGCTCGAGCTGTGGTTCGCCAGCCGCATGGCCGCGCGCGACGTCGATCCCTACCTCGACACCCTGTACGGAGACATGCTGCAGTCGGGGATCACCACCGTGCAGCACCTCCACGGCTGGCGGGGCGCTCCCGCCGCGCGCGTGCTCGGAGTGGCCGAGCGGATCCTGCGCGCCTACCACGACGTGGGTATGCGCGTCTCCTACTCGTACGCGCTGCGCGATCAGAACCGGCTGGTCTACGAGGCCGACGAGGCGTTCTGCCGACGGCTGCCGCCCGCGCCGGGGGCCGAGCTGGCCGAGTACCTGACCGCGCAGACCATCCCGCCGCCCGACCACCCGCGTGGACCGCGACGCGGCGCTGGCCGAGCTGTCCGCCGCGCTGCGGGCGTCGCTCCGTCCCGAGGAGGAGCGGCGGCGGCGCCTGTCCGCCGCGATCTTTCCTCACGTGCAGCGCTTCTACGAGGGCTGGCCCGACGCGGCCCCGCGCGATCCGTTCTACGCGCCGAGCGCCCGGCGCTAGCTCCGCCAGACCGTGCGCGCGACGGTCGCCACGCGCTGGAGCTTGGCCTCCTGCTGCGCGGCGGTCAGCGGGTTGCCGGCCTCGCCCGAGGCGAAGCCGCACTGCGGGCTCACCAGCCCGGATCGGCGGGCAGGAACTCGAAGCCGGCAAGCGGCGCGCGCGCGGCGCCCTCCTCGCGGAGCGGGATCGTGATCACCCAGGACGACCGGCGCAGCTCGCCGTCGGTGATGACGTCGAGGCCCGCGGCCTCCTGCAGCGCGATGGCCTCACGCACCGCGGTGTCCTCGGCCGCGCGCAGCGCCCCGGCGGTCACGCGGCCCTCGCGCGCGCCCTGCCGCGCCTCGCGAAGGTAGGCCGGGCGCAGCAGGCTGCCGACCACGTCCGCGCGCGGGATCGTCACGCGGCGGAGACGGCGGGGACCGACTCGGCCGCCGCGGCGGCCGGCCGCGGCACGAAGAGGCGCTGGTGAGCCCAGAGGGCGAGCAGCAAGTAGGCGGTGCCGAGGACGAAGCCGCCGACCACGTCGGAGAGCCAGTGCATGTCGAGATAGATGCGGCTGGCCGCGACCAGCGAGACGGTGGCCGCGCACGGCAGGCAGGCCAGGATCCGGAAGCGTCGGCGCCGCTCGCTCAGGGTGACGAGCAGGAACGCGACGACGCCGAAGAACACGACGAGGCTCAGCACGTGGCCGCTGGGGAATCCCCACGGCGCCGCGTTGGGCCGCGGGCGATCCGCCGCCCACTTCCCCGCGACCTGGAGGGCGCCGGTGCCGGCCATGACCACCGGCAGCAGCACGGCCCAGCGCCGGCTGGAGCGCCAGAGCAGGGCCGAGGAGAGCAGGATTAACGGCACGAGCCCGGAGGGCTCGCCGAGGAGCGACACCGTCTCCATGGAGAGATCGAGGCCGCCGCTTCGCATTGGCTGCACCCAGGCCCGCACGTCGCGATCGAGCGGCAGGAGGTGATGGTGCGCTGCGTCGATCGAGAGGCCGAGATAAGCGGTCAGCAAGAGCGCGGCCGCCGTGAGGAGTCCCACGCCGACCCCGCCGGCTGGCTGTCGTCGTGCCCTGGTGCTCATCGTCTCCATCTTGCCATATGGGGGAAGGGCCTACCCCGTGGCATGGATGTTGTAGTGCTCGGTCGTACGATGAGAGGCACATGCGCGCGCTGAAGCTGGTGCTGCTGGTCCTCGGGATCGCGGCGATCGTCTACGCGATCCACCGCATCGGATGGGCGCCGATCCTCGAGGCCCTGGCGCGGCTGACCTGGTGGCAGCTGGCCCTGCTGTGCCTGCCCTACGCCGTGATCACCGCGGTGGATACCCTCGGCTGGCGCTATGCCTTTCCGCGGGATCCGGCGCCGTTCCTGCGTCTCGTGGGCGCGCGGCTGGCCGGCGAGGCGCTCAACCTGGTCACCGCGCTGGGCTCGATGGGCGGCGAGGCGGTGAAGGCCTGGCTGATCCGGCGCGACGTCACCTACGAGGCCAGCGTGCCCTCGGTCGTCATCGCCAAGACCACGCTCACGATCGCCCAGGCGCTGTTCCTGCTCATCGGGGTAGCGCTCGCGTGGAGCCTGCTCGCGACGGACTCGCGCGTGATCGCTGCCATGGTGTGGCTGCTCGTGGTCGAGATCGCCGCGGTCGCCGGCTTCGTAGGCGTGCAGGTGGTGGGCGTCGTGGGCCGGGCGGGGCGGCTGCTGCAGTGGTTCGGCGTGGTGCAGCGCCAGGACTACGCGCAGCGGCTCGACGCCGCCCTGCGCGACTACTACCGGCGGGACTGGCGCCGCTTCTCGCTTTCGACCGGCTTCCACCTGGCCGGCTGGCTGCTCGGCGCGCTCGAGGCCTACCTGATCCTCTTCTTCCTCGCGATCCCCGCGGACCTCGTGACCGCGACGGTCATCGAGGCGCTGGGCGCGGGCGTGCGCTTCGCCGCCTTCCTGGTCCCGGCCAGCCTGGGGGCGTTCGAGAGCGCCAATGCCGCGGCCTTCGAGGCGATGGGGCTGGGCGCCGGCGCCGGGCTCGCGTTCAGCTTCGTGCGGCGCGCGCGTCAGGTGGTGTGGATCGGCATCGGTCTGGTGGTACTGGTCACGATGGGCTGGCTCGGCAAGCGCGCCGAGCTTCAGGCCGGCGTCTCGACCGGGTCCTCCTCCTCGACCTGACGCCGCTCGAGCGCGGCCACCGAGCCGGGCGGCAGCAGCAGCGGCAGCGCGCGCCGCACCACCTGCAGCCGCTCGCGGACGCCATCGTGGCCCACCACGACGGTACGGCCGCGATGCAGCGCGACGCCGTTCCAGCGGCCGGGGAGCCGCAGCTTCAACCGGAAGAGGCGCCAGGCCAGCCCGAGCTTGGAGGTGCGCGGGATGACGAAGACGTCGAAGCGGCCGTCGATGGGAGACGCGCGCGGGGTCAATGGCAGGAAGTCGCGATACGTCTCGACGTTGGCCACCGTGACCAGCACCGCGTCGTCGGCCACGGTCACGCCGTCCACCTCGACCGAGTACGGGGTGAGCGGCGTGGTCCACACCGCGCGCACCGCGGTCCGGTAGTAGGCGAGGAGCCGGCGCGTCCGATCGCGCGGCTGGCGGCGGTCCTCCTCGACCTGTTCCTGGATCCGATCGATGACGCCGTAGCTCTTGTGCGAGAGGAACACCTCGTCGCCGGCCAGCCCCACGTCCACCAACCGGATCTCGCCGTCGGCGAGCAGGCGCGCGGCCTGGCGCGGCGACGGGCGATGACCGAAGACGCTCGCGAACAGGTTCCCGAAGCCGCTGGGGATCGGCACGAACGGGATCCGGTGCCGCCGGGCCAGGTCGGCGGCCGCGCTCTGCGTCGCGTCGCCCCCGACACAGATGAGCACCGAGAAGTCGGGGCCGCTCGCTCGCGCCCACTCGACGAGGGACGGCAAATCGTCGAACGCCCGGATCGTCACCTCCGAGCCGCGTCGGCGCACGCGCCGCGCGAGTCGGCGTGCAATGCCGCGGGTGCGGCCCTCGCCCGATCCCGGTGTCAGCACGATGCCGACCGAGGGCCATCGCGTGGCCATGCGGATGGAGGGAGCAAGCGATGTGCCGGCGCCGCGCGGCTCGATCGCCCGGTGGTTGCGGGGCGGCCGCCTCGCTCAGCCCGTGGACGGGTACGAACGACCCGGTAAGAACACCCTCGCCGGGGCGCTCTCGATTCGCTGGTTGGCGCGCCCGGCTTCCGGTACACTCGGGTCAGTGTTGGCGCCGCCGAGTCGGGCGGCTGCCCCCTTCCCCGGCAGTGACGGGGTCCCCGGAGCACGGCGAGGAGCGTGTCGCCTGCTTTCCATTGTCTGGACCGAAAGGTGTCTGTGCCATGAGTGTGGCCCTTGAGTAGGCGATCGCACCGCCGCCGGCATTCCGGAAATCGACCGCCACAGGGGCAAGGGCAGGGGCAGGGACAAGGGCCCCGAGGCCCGATGCCCCCACGCCCCGCCCCGCGTGCCCCCACGCCGTCCCTCTTCGAAGGCCTCACCGCCGTCCAGCCCTACGAGAAGCTGAAGCTCGAGCTGAGCCCCGACGAGCTGTCGATGCGGGCGATGGACATGATCGCGCCGATCGGCCGCGGTCAGCGCGGCCTGATCGTGGCGCCGCCCCGCACCGGCAAGACGATGCTGCTGCAGAAGATCGCCAAGTCGGTGCTGGCCAACCACCCCGAGGTGGTGGTCATGGTCCTGCTGGTGGACGAGCGACCCGAGGAGGTGACCGACTTCCGGATGCAGATCGGCAAGTCGGCCGAGATCGTCGCCTCCAGCAACGACAATCCCTACCGCCGTCACATCGAAGTCACCGAGCAAGTCATCGACCGAGCGAAGCGGATCGTGGAAGAGAAGCGCGACGTGCTGATCCTGTTCGACTCTCTCACCCGGATGACCCGCGCCTACAACAACGAGCTGTCGGCCCGCGGCCGCACCATGTCGGGCGGCATCGACAGTCGCGCCTTCCAGATGCCGCGCGCGTTCTTCGGAGCGGCCCGCAAGATCGAGGAGGGCGGCTCGCTCACCATCATCGGCACCGTGCTGGTGGACACCGGCTCGCGGATGGATCAGATCATCTTCGAGGAGTTCAAGGGGACCGGCAACATGGAGCTGTACCTCTCGCGCGAGCTGGCGGACCGTCGCATCTTCCCCTCGTTCGACCTGATGCGCTCCGGCACGCGGCGCGAGGAGCTGCTCTTCTCCGAGGAGGAGATGAAGAAGATCCACCTGCTGCGCCGCGCGCTGTCCGGGACCAAGCCGCAGGAGGCGATGGAGGCGCTGCTCGGCCGCCTCAAGCTCACCGCGACCAACGCGGACTTCCTCAAGGGGCTGGGCCAGAGCTGACCCGCCCGGCGGCGCCCCGAGCCTAGCGGCTCGGCCCGACCATCTTGTCGACCATCTGGCGAAGCTGGCTCAGGGTGAAGGGCTTCTCGATGACCGGGATGCCGGTGGTGCGCAGGAACGGCCCGTAGTCGGATGAATGGGCCTGCGCGGTCACGAAGACGATCCGCTTGAGGACCTGGGGGTAGTCGCGCTGGACCTCCTCGTAGAGCTGCTGCCCGTCCATCTCGGGCATGCGCAGGTCGCAGAAGACCAGGTCGTAGCGGTGCTGCCCGATGAGGTCGAGCGCTTCCTTGCCGTTCTCCGCGGTGTGGACGTCGTGACCCTCGATGGCGAGCGCGTCCGAGATCAGCTCGCGCACGGCGCGCTCGTCGTCGATGACCAGGATGCGGGCTCGTCCCATGTCCTCTCCGGTGACGGTTGACGTGGTCGCGGTTCCGGCTATTCTACGACGGGAGAGAACGCGACTCCAATGACGAGAGCCTCGACACCGACGGGCGGCTCCGCGGCCGACCGCCGGTCGTTCGTCGCCGCCATGGCCACCGGCGTGCTGCTGATCGGGCGCCCGGCCGGGGCCCAGGCCCCCGCGCGCTCCTGGCGCATCGGCTTCCTGACCCCCTCCGCGATCTCCCCGCGCGGGATCATGCCCGAGATGCGGCAGCGCCTGCGCGAGATGGGCTACGTCGAGGGCCGCGACGTTCGCTTCGAGGTGCGCTCGGCCAACGAGGACTTCGAGCGCCTGCCCGACCTGGCCGCCGACCTCGTGCGGTCCGGCGTGGACCTCATCATCGCGGTGTCGTCGCCCGCGATCCGGGCCGCGGAGAACGCGACCTCCACGATCCCGATCGTGATGCTGAGCGGGACCGACCCGGTGGCCGGCCTCTTCGTCTCGAGCCTCGCCAAGCCCGACGGCAACGTCACCGGCGTCACCACCTACGTGCCCGAGCTGGTCGGCCGGCGGCTCGACCTGCTGCGCGAGTGCTTGCCCGGGCTGCGGCGGGTCGCGGTGCTCGCCAACCTGCGCAACCCGGCCAGCGCAGGCGAAGTGCGGGAGCTCGAGGCGACCGCCAAGGGCATGTCGATCGACATCCAGGTCGCCGACGCGCGGCTGCCCGAGCAATATCCGGTTGCCTTCGAGTCGAGCCTGCGCGGCGGCGCCCAGGCGATGGTGGTGACCAGTGACGCGGTGCTGTCGAGCAACCGCGATCGCATCGTGCAGCTGGCGGCCCAGCACCGCGTCCCCGCCATGTACGACTGGAAAGAGGTCGTGGAGAGCGGGGGTCTCATGTCCTACGGTCCGAGCCTGGCCGAGATCAACGGCCGCGTGGCCAGCTACGTGGACCGTATCCTCAAGGGCGCCAATCCCGGCTCGCTGCCGGTGGAGCGGCCCAGCAAGTTCGAGCTGGCGCTCAACCTCAAGACCGCGGGCGCCCTCGGCCTGAAGATGCCTCCCGCGGTCATCGCCCGCGCCGACCGCGTCGTCCGCTAGCCCGACTGGGCGACTCGATCCGCCCGCCGGCGAGCGACCCGTTCCGCCTCAGGTCACCGCGTAGACGTCCAGGATCACCGCGTCGGACCGGCGCACCGCCGAGCCCACCGCGACCACGTCGTTGAGCCAGGCGTACGACGGCGCTCCGGTCTCGAAGCGCGGCGTGGTGCGGAAGTAGTAGGCGGCGGGATCCACCGACTCGCCGCGTCCGAGCCGCGCCAGCACGTCGGGCGGGCCGTGGCGCGTGGCACACCCGGATGTTGCGCACGTAGATCAGCGCGCCATCGACGGCGCGGATGGTGTAGCGCGCCTCGAGCACCGCGCCGCCGTCGGCGCGCACGAGCTGCCAGTCGGCCCCGCCCGGCAGCACCACGCCCTGCAGCCGCGGCCCTTCGACCCGCCCGCCGGTGATCGGGATGATGCGGCGCCGCCCGAGCGGGGTGTCGCCCACCACGAGGGGCTCGGCGATCTCCACGATGACCCGGCACAGCCGTTCCAGGCGCGGCGTCACCGGCTCGAGGGTCATGGCCTCACGGACCGTAGCACGAAAGCCGCGGCCGGATGTGCGGCCCCGGTAAAGCTTTCCCAGCCCTTCCGACGCATTGCCGGCGGGTTCCCTGCGCCACACCGGGCATTCCGGTGATTTGCGCCGCGGCACGCCGCTTGCCCATGCAGGCAGGAGGATTCGTCATGGAGAGCGAAGGCCAGGACGCGAAGGCGTGCCCGCGGTGCGGCGACCGATTCGATACGCTGCGGCGGTTCACGCGGTGGGGCCGCACGGTGGTGATTCTGCTCTGCCGCTCGTGCGGCTATACCGCGTATGAGGCGAGCGTGGGCCAGGCGGCCGAACGAGAGGTCGGGCCGTGATCAAGACGGCGCTGCTGCTCGTGATGACCGGCGTGGCCCTGGTGGTGACGGTGGCGGTGCTGGTCGGGGTGGTGTGGGTCGCGGTCGCGATTCCCGTCGTGATCTGCGCCGCGGTCGCCCAGGGCGTCGAGGCGGTGGGCGATCGCCTCACATCTGACTATCGTGCTCGCAGAATCCCCCCGTCAGCTCGTCCGGGTGCCACCAGAAGCCATGCCGCTCACACTCGGCCTTGAGCTCGGCCTGCGAGTAGGTCGGCGGAATCGGGGCGGTGGCGCAGGCGGCCAGCGCCGCCGAAGCCGACAGGCCGACGCCGAGCCGGATCAGTCTCGCGCGGACGGATGACGCGGAGCGCATCCGCGCCATCGTAGCAGGGATGGCGGCGCGAGGCACTCCGCGCTCGGCGATAATGGCGTCATGCCTCGCGCCGCTCGGCACGACGCGATCGTGGTCGGCGCCGGTCACAACGGGCTGGTGACCGCCGGCTACCTGGCGCGGGCGGGGCTGCGCGTGCTCGTGCTGGAGCGGCGGCCGGTGGTCGGTGGCGCGTGCGTCACCGAGGAGGTCTTTCCAGGGTTCAAGGTGTCCACCGCCGCCTATGTCAGCAGCCTCTTCCGCCCGGAGATCGTGCACGACCTGCGCCTGCGCGAGTACGGCTTCGAGGTGCTCGCGCGCAATCCCTCATCGTTCACCCCGCTGCCCGACGGGCGATCGCTCACCCTGGGCCCGGACCCGGAATGGACGCGGCGGGAGATCGCCAAGTTCAGCGTCCGGGACGCCGGCCGGTATCCGGAGTACGAGGCCATGCTCGAGCGGGTGGCCACGCTCGTCGAGCCCACGCTCGTCATGACTCCGCCCGACCTCATGCGGCCGGGCCTGCGCGGGCTCCACGACCTGTGGGGTCTCGGCCGCGCGCTCGGACGACTGGGCGACGACGCCTCGCACGCCGTCGAGCTGCTGACCGGCCCCGCGCGCGCCATCCTGGACCGCTGGTTCGAATCCCCCGTGCTCAAGGCCACGCTGGCCACCGACGCGATCATCGGGGCGATGGCGAGCCCGTCCATGCCCGGCACCGGCTACGTGCTGCTCCATCACGTGATGGGCGAGACCGACGGGCGCCGCGGGGTCTGGGGCTACGTGCGCGGCGGCATGGGCGGGCTCACCCTGGCGCTGGCCCGCGCCGCGCGCGATCTGGGCGTCGAGGTCCGCTGCGAGGCCGATGTCGGCCGGATCCTGGTGCGCGACGGCCGTGTCGTGGGCGTGGCGCTCGCCGACGGGGAGGAATTCCGGGCGCCGGTGGTGGCGAGCAACGCGGACGCCCACGTGACGTTCCTGCGCTTGCTCGCCCCCGAGGCGCTGCCGCCCGCCTTCCGCGCCGCGGTCGAGCGGATCTCGTACGAGAGCGCCTCGGTCAAGATCAACGTGGCGCTGTCCGAGCTGCCCGATTTCCTCGCGTGTCCCGGGCGGGCCCCGGGGCCGCAGCATCGGGGCACCATCCACATCTGCCCCGACCCGGACTACATCGAGCGCGCGTTCGACGACGCCAAGTACGGGCGGGCGTCGGCGCGTCCGGTGCTCGAATGCACGATTCCCTCGGTGGTGGACGGCACGGTGGCGCCGCCCGGCCGTCACCTGATGTCGATGTTCGTGCAGTACGCGCCCTATACCCTCCGGGACACCACGTGGGAGGACACCCGCGAGGCCTTCGCGGACCGGTGCTTCGCGCTGCTCGACGAGTACGCGCCCAACTTCAGCCGCTCGGTGCTGGCGCGCCAGGTGCTGGCCCCGCCGGACCTGGAGCGCGTCTTCAACCTGACCGGCGGCAACATCTTCCAGGGGGCGATGACTCCCGGCCAGCTCTTCTCGCTGCGGCCGCTGCCCGGCTGGGCGTCGTACCGTACGCCGGTGCGCGGGCTCTATCTCTGCGGGGCGGCCGCCCATCCCGGCGGCGGGGTGATGGGCGCGCCGGGCCGCAACGCGGCGATGGAGATCTTGCGTCGGCGCCGACACTTCCGTCTCACCACTTGAACACCGACAGCAGGTTGTGGAAATCGTCGGACCAGATGCCGACGGCGGGCTGCGGATCGAGCGAGGCCTCGGTCCAGCGCGGATCGGACGCCAGCGCCCCGAAGTCCTCCGGCCGGCGGCCCAGGATCGCCCAGCTGGCCTCGACGCCGCCGCGAATGTCGCCGGTGTCGCCGTGCTGGACCATCGCGGCGTAGCGTCCGTCCTCGGCGAGGTTCGCCACCACCGGCTCGAGGCGCAGGTAGCGGTTGGAGATGTGCAGGGCGAGGATGCCCCGCGCGGCCAGCATGTCGAAGTACAGCCGGAACGCCTCGCGGGTGATCAGGTGCACCGGGATCGCGTCGGAGCTGAAGGCGTCCACCAGGATCACGTCGTAGCGCTCCTGCGGGCGCTCCCGCTTCACCGTCTCGAGCCGGATGCGCGCGTCGCCCATCTCGAGCCGCACGCTCACCGCGCGGTCGCGCGCGTCCGCCGCGTAGGTGAAGTAGCGGGGGTTGAAGGCCACGTCGCGCACGAGGCGGTCGATCTCGTAGAAGGTCACCCGGTCGCCCGGGCGCGCGTAGGCGGCCAGGGTGCCGGTGCCCAGGCCGACCACCGCGATGCTGAGAGGCGCGGGCCGGCGGTCCAGCTCCTCGAAGAGCTGGCCCACCGGTCCCTTCGGCTGATAGTAGGACAGCGGCTGCGCGCGGCGCGCCGGCTCGAGGCTCTGCCGGCCGTGCAGGGTGGTGCCGTGCCGCAGCTCGGTGTAGCCGGTGGCGTCGTGATCGCGCGAGATGCGCACGACGCCGAAGAACGAGCGGCTCTGGCGGATCTGATCGTTGTTGCGCGCGTCCACGTAGCCCGAGATCAGCAGCACCGCGCCCAGGGCCAGGCCCAGGTGCAGCGGCCGGCGCCACAGGAAGCCGGCGAGCACGATGGGCGGGCCGTAGATCATGAACTTGTTGGCCGCGCGCTCGACCGGATCGAGCCACGTGCCGACCCAGTCCCGGCTCAGCTCGAGCACCCGCGCCACGAACGCGAAGTCGGTCCGCACCTTGATCGACTCGGAGTAGAGGACCAGGGCCAGCGCGGCGACGATCGCCACCAGCCCGAGGGCGCGCCCGGCGCCCGCGCCGAGGCCGAGCGCGGGCGTGCGCGGGGCGAGCAGGAGCACGCACGCCAGGATCATCATCAGCGGGTACTCGATCAGCGAGCGGAACACGAGGGGTGCGACCAGGGCATTGAAGACCCCGCCCAGCACTCCGCCGATCGACATCAGCAGGTAGAACTCGGTGAGATGACGCGGTGCGGGCCGTTCCTGCGCCAGCTCGCCGTGGGCGGCCAGCGCGACGACGAAGAGCAGGCCGAAGTGCCACAGCACCGTGATCCAGATGCGCTCGGGCAGGCTCGACACCATCAGGAAGATGACGAGCAGCACCATCGCCGGCGTGGCCGCCACCACCAGGCGATGCAGCCGGCGCGGCCACCGGCCGAAGGCCAGGATGAAGGTCAGCAGGTAGATCGCGAGCGGCAGCACCCACAGGAGCGGCACCGCGGCGAGGTCGGTGCTGATGTAGGTGGTGACGCCGAGCAGCAGGCTCGACGGCACGAAGGCGAGCGCGACCCAGTAGAGCCGGCGCGGCCAGGCGGGCCATTCCTCGGGCGGCTCGACCGTCGTCCCGCCGGTGGTCGCGCCGGCCGGCGTCCACCGGAGCGTCAGCGCGCAGAGCGCGACGAGGAGCACGAGCCCCACGTAGCCGGCGGTCCACAGCCGCGTCTGGCTGAGCCAGGAGGCCCCTTGCAGATGGAGGTGGGGCTCGACCAGTGTCGGATAGCCCAGCAGGGCCAGCATGCTGCCCAGGTTGCTCGCGGCGTAGAGGAAGTAGGGATCGTGGGCCGCCGGATGCCCGGTCCGGGTGAACCACTGCTGCAGCAGCGGCGCGGTCGCGCTCACCGCCAGGAAGGGCAGTCCCACCGAGACCGAGAGCAGGATGAGCACGTCCAGCACCGGGTTGCCCTCGCCGCCGCGCGGGAGGCCCGGGTTGACGGCCAGGGGCAGCACCAGGAACGGCAGAGCGAGCACGATCAAGTGCACCGGCACCTGCCGGGAGAGCCGCAGCCGCGCGCTGATCACGTGCGCGTAGGCGTAGCCGCCGAGCAGGGCGGCCTGGAAGAACACCATGCAGGTGCTCCAGACCGCCGGCGTGCCGCCGAGCAGGGGCAGGATCATCTTGCCCACCATCGGCTGCATGGCGAACAGGAGCGTGGCTCCCGCGAACAACGTCAGGGCGTAGAGCAGCAGGACGCCGGCCAGGTCGATTCCCCCCGTGGCCGCCTCGGGCGGCGGCGGCTAGCATAGCCGATCGCGCGCGAGGGGCCGGCGACGATTGAGCGCGGCGGGGGGTACTCGGGCGCCGGTCAGGCGCCGGGGCCGATCAGCTTCCAGGCGGCGCCCTCGCGCTGGGCCACCTCGGGCTCCCGCTCCCACGAGAGCACGGTGGTCCACGCGCCGATGCCGCGCAGCCGGCCGGTGATCTCGCCGGTGGAATACACCCACGCGCGGCCGTCCACCATCCGCACCTCGTCCACCCGCACGCGGGCGCGCACGGTGTCGTAGAGCGCGAACATGGTGAGCAGGTGCTCGCGCACCGAGGTCTTGGTGAACGGCCCGTTGCGATACCGGTCGGAGATATTGGCGAGCACGCCCGCGCCGTCCATGGCCTGGAAGCGCTGGGTGGCCACCGCGAGCGCCTGCTGCAGCTCGCGCGCGACCGGGTCCGGGGCGGGCGAGCCGGGTGGCGGTGACGGAGCGGCGGGAGCGGGGGCCGGCGTCTGCGCCACCGCCGCGGGCGGCGAGGAGCCCGGGACGGCCGCGACGGTCAGGAGCAGGAGGAGCGTGGCCACCGCGCCGCGCCCGGTCCGCCCCGGCCGACGCGCGGGGCCCCGGCCGCGTCTACGAATGCGCGGCTCCGTTCTGACGGCGCCACCGGGCCACCGCGCGTCCGAAGCGGAGCGCGCTCAAGCGGGTCTGCCCTCGGCGTCGGCCCTCCCGGTAGCTACGCAGGACTGCGACCACGAATGCGATCGAGCCGTACCGTCGAGCGAGCCGCCTGAAGCGTCGTGTCATGGTCCATCTCCCGGAACAACTTACGTGCTGGATGCGTGTAACGCTTACACGCCCTGCCCACAGCTCGCGCATCGCAGCCGCCGATTCGGGTCTTTCAAAGCGACATGTCGGCTGCTGGTACCGCACTTGCTCTCTCTATATGCGCAAGCGGGGCCAATCCGCCCGCGAGAGGAGGATGCCATGGAGCGGCACCAGATCCGGCGGTATATCGGACGGGGCATCGGACTCGCCCTCGGCCTGGTGGCGGCCGCCGCCGGCCCCGGCGTGAACACCGCGCCGGCGGTGGCCCAGGCCCACGCGGGGCCGCGGGCGGCCCAGACCCTGGCCCGGGTCGACCGGGGCGCGGGCATGATCGAGGGCAAGCTCACCCGGGTGGACGGCCGCACCGAGACGGTGGACGTGTCGATCGGGCCGCTGAGCCTGCTCGGCAAGACCCTCGAGGTGCGACCGGACACGCTGATCCAGGTGGACGGCCGCGAGGCGCGCTTCGCCGATCTGCAGGAGGGCGCGAAGGTGAAGGCGTTCTACGAGGAGCGAGGCGCCAAGCTGGTCGCCACCCGCATCGAGGTGACGTCCTAGAAGTACTCCATCCGCGACGGCTCCCTCAGCATCTTGAGGCGGAGCCCGGCCATGAACACGAGGTAGGGATGAGCGCCGCGCGCCACCAGCGCGTCGCGGTCGAGATGCAGCAGGTCGGCGCGCTCGCCGTCGGTCAGCCCCATCGAGTCGGTGGCCGCGCGGGCATCGGCGAGGAAGCGCTCCGCGAAGGCCCGGTCCGACTTCAGCGCGTACAGGCAGCGATTCACCCGGTAGGCCTCGGACGGGGGGAACCGGTAGTGGGCGCCGTCGCTCATCCGCCGCTCATCGGCCACTCGACCACCGCGTTGCCGTGATGCCACGACGGCTCGTAGCAGTACACGTCCGCGCGCGCGTCGCCCACCGCGCCCAGCAGCGTGATCCAGGTGCGCAGCTCGATGTTGCCACGCTTGTCCAGCTCCTCGCCGGTGAGCCGCGCCATCTCGCGGCCGCGGCCGGCGCGGAGCGTGTCGAGCAGCCCGCGGTCGTAGTCGAACTCGGGCGAGCTGTACCGGTCGGTGCCCGGGAAGTGCGACATGCCGCCCGAGGCGATCAGGGCGATGCGCTCCGGACGCGCGCGCAGGATCTCGCCGAGCGTCACCCCCCACGCGTGGCAGCGGGCCGGTGTGGGCTGCGGCGGCAGGTACACGTTGACGTGCAGCGGGACGATCGGCACCGCCGGCTCCGGCATCACGAAGTGCAGCGGGACGTAGAAGGCGTAGTCGAGCGAGGCGTCCTGGGTGTAGAGCAGATCGAAGCCGCGCTCGATGCCCTGCTCGACGACCGCGCGGGCGAGCGGCTCGTGGATGTCGAGACGGTAGCGGTAGGGACCGAAGCTGCCCGTGCACTCGCGGCCCACGTACACCGCCAGCGCGGGGACGCCGTCGAGGAAGAACGCCTCGACGTGGTCGCCGGCCACGATCGCGATGGCGTCCGGCCGCATCGCCTGCAGGCGCGCCTTCACCCGCTGCATGGCCGCGTGCACGCGCAGGACCAGATCGCGGTCCTCGGTCTCCGGACGGATCAGCAGCTGCGGCGTGTGCGCGACCGCGAAGGCTCCGACGAGCATCAGCGACACCCTAGCACAAGAGGCGCTCGACTTCAGGCCGGCGCGGAGCGTATCCTTGTGGACCCCAGAGTGGGGGGCCGCGGACGCAGCACCTCACCTTTGACCCAGGAGGTCGTCGGCATGGCAGCCCCCAGCGCGAAGTTCAAGGTCGTCGTCCAGAAGCCGTCGGGCGGGGTCACGTTTGACCTGGCCGACGGCGCGTACAAGATCGAGCGAGAGGCGCTCGACCCGATCGGCGCCGAGATCGTCGAGGTCGCGGCCAAGACCGAGGAGGAGTTCGTCGCGGCGGCCCGGGACGCCGACGCGGTCATCGCGCGCAACCGGCGCATCACCGCGACCATCATCAAGGGGCTGCGCAACTGCAAAGTCATCGGGCTGGGCAGCGTGGGCGCGGATACGGTGGACGTGGACGCGGCCACCGAGGCCGGCATCGTGGTCACCAACGTGCCCGACGTGTTCATCGACGAGGTGGCCGATCACACCATGGCCATGTTCCTGGCCGCTCACCGCCGCCTGCGCTTGATGCATCAGCTGACCGTCGACAACAAGTGGTCGGAGGGCCGGCCCTACTTCGCGAACATCCCGCGGCTCTACGGCCAGACCCTCGGCCTCATCTCCTTCGGCAACGTGGCCAAGGCGGTGGCGCGCCGCTCGCACGCCTTCGGGCTGCGCGTGATCGCCTACGACCCGTTCCTGGCCGAGCTGGAGATGACCGCGGTGGGGGTGGAGCCGGTGACGAGCCTGATCGAGCTGTGCCAGCGCGCCGACTTCCTGTCCATGCACGCGCCGCTCAACTCGGAGACCCGGCACATGATGAGCGAGCGCGAGTTCCGCGCCATGAAGAAGAGCGCGCTCTTCATCAACAATGGCCGCGGGCCGACGGTCGACGAGGCCGCCCTCGCCGAGGCCCTGCGTCAGGGGTGGATCGCGGGCGCCGCGCTCGACGTCTTCGAGGTCGAGCCGGTGGACCCCAACAACGCGCTGCTGCACATGGACAACGTGCTGGTGAGCCCGCACATCGCGTCCGCCACCGCGCGCATGGCCCCCGAGACCCGGCGGCGGCTCGGCCGCGAGATCGCCACCGTGCTCCAGGGCAAGTGGCCCCGCTCCGCGGTCAACCCCGGCGTGCTGCCCAAGACCTCGCTGATCCGCTGGCAGCCCTACCCCATGGGCCGCGGCCCGAATCGCTAGGCCGGGGTCAGGTCTTGCATTACGACATTTTCGCGGTCAGCCGCGCTCGCGCGGGGTGGAAATGTCGTATTGCAAGACCTGACCCCAGGCGGTGAGGGCGGCGGGGGAGAGCGGGCCCTTCTCGACCGCGGCGGCGGCCTGCTCGAGCTGGGCGAGGTCGGAGCAGCCGATGAGCACGGTGGACAGCGCGTCGCCGGTGATGGCGAAGCGCAGGGCCGCCTCGACCAGGCTGCCCGCGTGGCCCTGCGCCACCAGCGGCTGCAGCGCGCGGGCCCGCGCCACGTCGCTCGCGTAGTCGGGGCCCGAGGCGATCGGCGCCACCGTGGGGATGGCGGTCGGGTGACGCTCGATCCGGCCGCTCAGCGCGCCGCCGGCCAGGACGCGAATGCCGATGGTGCCCACGCCCTGCTCGCGTGCCAGCGCCAGTAGCCGGTCGTAGTCCTGCGCGGGATAGCCGACCGGCATCTGGTAGGCCCCGGTGGGATTCAGCAGGTTGAAGACGGTCTGCGCGGTGTCGACGGCTCCGCTGGCGATCGCGCGGTGCAGGGCGCCGGTCTCGCCGGACGCGGTCACCCCGAAGAAGCGCACCTTGCCCTGCTCCTGCAGCCGCCGCACCGCCGGCACCACCGCCTCCAGCACGCGCGCGACCCCGAGCGGCCGCTCGTCGCCCACGCGGCCGATCAGGTTGTGCAGGTGCAGCAGGTCCACCCGCTCGAGCCCGAGGCGCGCGAGGCTCGTCTCCACCGAGCGCGCGACCGCTCCCGCCACGTCGGCGAGGTCGCGCGCGACGAGCCGCCACTTGGTGCCCACGATGACCGACGGACGCAGCGCGCGCAGCACCTGCCCCAGGTTCTTCTCGGATTCGCCCGAGCCGTAGGACGGCGCGGTGTCGAGGTAGTTGATGCCCAGCTCGATGGCGCGCGCCACCCCGCGCTCGCGATCGGCGGGCGCGCCGCGCACCATCAGCCCACCCACGTCGCCGCAGCCGAAGGCCAGCGCCGACACCCGCAATCCGGTCCGCCCGAGCACTCGATATTCCATGGCCGTCTCTTATATCACGGACCGCTCGCTTGCCCCCGCGCGGGCCCTTCGGTACTCTCTCCCTCGCATGCGCCACGCTCGTCTCGGCCGCACCGGCCTCTCCGTCTCGCGCCTCTGCCTCGGCACCATGACCTTCGGGCTGCAGTGCGACGAGGCCACGTCGCGGGCCATCCTCGACCGGGCGGCCGCGGGCGGCATCACGTTCCTCGACACCGCCGACGTCTATCCGCTGGGCGGCGGCTTCGAGACGGTGGGCCGCACCGAGGAGATCGTGGGCCGCTGGCTCGAGGGCCGCCGGCGCGACTTCGTGGTCGCCACCAAGTGCGTGGGGGCGATGAGCGGGCGGCGATGGGACCGCGGCGCCTCCCGCAAGCACGTCCTGGACGCCATCGAGGGATCGCTGCGGCGGCTCCGCACCGACTACGTGGATCTGTATCAGCTGCACCATCCTGACCCGGAGACGCCGATCGACGAGACCCTGCGCGCGCTGGACGACGTGGTGCGGGCGGGCAAGGCCCGCTACGTGGGCTGCTCCAACTTCGCGGCCTACCAGGTGGCGCGCGCGCTCGGGCGCAGCGAGGTGCTCGGGGCGGTGCGCTTCGACTCGGTGCAGCCGCGCTACAACCTGCTCTTCCGCCAGATCGAGCGCGAGCTGCTGCCGCTCTGCCGCGAGGAAGGCCTCGGGGTGATCCCCTACAATCCGCTGGCCGGCGGTCTGCTCTCCGGCAAGCACCGCCGCGAGAGCGGGCCGACCGTGGGCACCCGCTTCACCCTCGGCACCGCCGCGGAGCGCTACCAGGATCGCTACTGGCACGCGCGCGAGTTCGACACGGTCGAGGTCCTGCGCCCGCTCGCCGACGAGGCCGGCATGCCGCTGGCGCGGCTGGCCGTCGCGTGGATGCTGGCCGAGCCCGCGATCACCGCGCCCATCGTGGGGGCGAGCCGGCCCGATCAGCTCGACGACCTGCTGTCCGCGCCCGAGAAGCCCATCGACGCGCTGCTGAAGTCGCGTCTCGACGAGATCACCCGCGAGTACCGGTGGGGCGACGACCCGCGCTGAGCGGAGGGCGCCGCCCGAGGGAGCCAGGCCATGCCCACGCCCGTGAACCGGCAGATCGTGCTGCGCAGCCGTCCGGTCGGAATGCCCAAGCCGAGCGACTTCGACCTGGTCGAGTCGCCGCGGCCCACGCCGAAGGACGGCGAGGTGCTGACCCGGACCATCTATCTCTCGCTCGATCCCTACATGCGCGGCCGCATCAGCGGCGCGCGCTCGTACGCGCAGTCGGTGGAGCCCGGGCAGGTGATCGTGGGCGGCACCGTCGGCGAGGTGCTCGAGTCCAGGCACCCGGCGGTCGCGCGCGGCGACCTCGTGCTCGGCTACGACGGCTGGCAGTCGCACGCGGTGTCCAAGGGCGGCGCGCTCCGAAAGCTCGACCCGAAGCAGGCGCCGATCTCCACCGCGCTGGGCGTGCTCGGCATGCCCGGCATGACCGCCTATGTGGGCCTGCTCGACATCGGTCGGCCGAAGCCGGGGGAGACGGTGGTGGTGTCGGCGGCGTCGGGGGCGGTCGGCTCCGCGGTGGGCCAGATCGCGAAGATCAAGGGCGCCCGCGCGGTCGGCATCGCGGGCTCCCCGGACAAGTGCGACTACGTGGTGCGCGCGCTGGGCTTCGACGCGTGCGTGAACTACAAGACCGGCGACCTGCCCGCCGCGCTGAAGGCGGCCTGCCCGAGCGGCATCGACGTGTACTTCGAGAACGTGGGCGGCGACGTGCTCCGCGCGGTGATGACGCTGCTGAACCAGAACGCGCGCATCCCGCTCTGCGGCCTCATCTCTCAGTACAACGCCACCGAGCCCACCCCCGGTCCCGACCTGCGGGCCTTCCTGTTCAATCGCGTGCTGCTGAAGGGGTTCATCGTCTCGGATCACCTGGATCGCATGGGCCACTTCCTCGCGGAGTGCGGCGGCTGGCTGCGCGAGGGACGGCTCAAGCATCGCGAGGACATCGTGGAGGGACTCGAGAAGGCTCCGGAGGCCTTCATCGGGCTGCTGCAGGGCAAGAACTTCGGCAAGCTGCTGGTGCGGGTGGGGGAGGATCCGACCCGGTGACCCGCCGCGGACGCCTGACGCGGGCGGCCGCGATCGCGCTGGTCGCGCTGGGCCTGAGCCCGGCGGTCGCCGGCGCGCAGGTGTTCATCGCCTCGAAGCCGCACCCCGAGTTCTGGGTCGCTCCGGTCTTCATCACCGCCAACGTGGCGCGCAGGGACGTGCGAGAGCCGGGACCGCTGGCGCTGCAGGTGTCCTTCAGCGTGGCCCCGCCGCCGGCGCGCGACCCCTCGGAGTTTGCGCAGGACATCTATCTGCTGTGGCCGGGCGAGCTGGTGGGCACGGACGGCGCGGACGGCGCCGATCCCACGCTGACGCGCGAGGTCGAGGGCGCCGGCTTCAAGGTCCTGGTGCACGGCCGCGTGCCCTTCACGGCCCGCAGCCGCGTCCTGATGGGCACCGGGGCCGGCGCGGCCGCCGCCAAGGATCTGGGCGGGGCCGTCTTCGTGACGTTCGCGCGGCCCGAGGGGCTCGCCCGCGGGGCGAAGCCCGCCACCTACATCCGCATCCCGTGGAAGCCCGAGCTGGCCAGCCTCGACTGGGTGCCCCGGCTCGAGCTGGCCGCGAGGGGAGTGATGACCTCCCGGCGGGTGAGCTGGCTCGAGGAGACCTTCTGGGGCCCGCGCCACATCATCACGCTGACCTTCGGCGACGTCGGCTACTCGTCGCTGTATCCCTTCTACTTCGGCAAGCGCGACCGCGTGATCCCGCTCGCCACGGACTTCTCTCGCCTCGCCATCAACTTCAGCGACGCGAACCACCTCAAGATCGACGAGATGGTGCCGACGACGGCCAACCGCCGGATGAGCGAGACACGCGAGAATACCGAGTCGCTCTCGGTTCCCCTCCTGGCCGCGGACGGGACCGTGCCGCAGACGCTCAAGGTGCAGTTCGTGTACTTCCGGGGCCGGCTACCGTGGCGGCCCATTCTCTTGTCCGCGCTGCTGCTCGGACTCGGCAATCTCACCGGGCCGATCGTCGGCAACCTGCTCCGCCGCCTCGTCCGCACGGTCCGGGAGCGCATCCACTTCGGCAAGGAGGCGACCCGGCGCGCCACCGGGCAGGTGCCCTCACCGGAGACGCTCGCGCGCATCCGGCCGGGGGAGACGACCTACGACGACGTGCTGAAGCTCACCGGCGGCGAGCCCGAGGAGGAGCAGCGGCTGCCCTCGGGCGAGATCCGCTCGGTGATCTACCGCGGCCAGACCATGGTCCCGAACCGCGGCCGGCGATTCGGCTGGTTCGCCACCGTCAACCACTGGGAGGTCGAGCACCGTGAGGTGCAGATCGACTTCGAGCACGAGCGGGTGCGCGACATCCAGGCGCGCATCCGCCGCACGCGCCTGGCCCAGCCGCCGCCGACCTGAGCCCGCGCGCCGGGGAGTCCGTGCGCCGGCGCGGTCAGTGGGCGCGGATCCAGGCCGCGATGTCGGACACGACCTGCGCCTCGAGCCCCAGATAGCCGTGGGCCGACTTGGCCTCGCAGGGATCCGAGATGGGCGGGCTGCCGCCGTCGTACGACAAGAGCGCCTTCGCGGGCGCCCGGGTGAGCGCCTTCGGCGCGTCCGCGGCCCACGCGTAGGGCGAGGACCGGCAGGCGTCGTGCTGGTGGTGGACGATCAGCGTCGGCACCCGGATGTCGCCCAGGGCCACGTGGCGGATCGACTCGCCGCTCATCCTCGAGACCACGCTCACCGACGAGGTCAGCACGATGCCGTCGGGCCCCCCCGGCTCGAGCCGGGCCGCCGCGCTGGCCGCCGACAGCGTGCCCATGCTCGTCCCGACCAGCCAGACCGGCACCGGCGCGATCTCCCGGACCGCCGCGATGGCCGCCCGCAGGTCCGTCGCGTGGTCCGCGGTGGTACGGAAGTTCCAGAGGCTCGTCCGGTCGGACGGCGAGTCGAGCACCGCGACCAGCAAGCCCTCGGCGGCGAAGCGCCGCCGCGTCCGCAGCAGGAAGTTGCCCTGCAGGCGCGAGGGACCGGCCGGGGTCAGGGCGACGACGCCATCGCCGCCGGCGAGGAGGATCACGCTGGCCACCGGCGTCCCGGCCGGCCGGAGCAGCAGCAGCGACTCGGTGACGCCCGGCCGGGACGGGATCGTGCGGAGGTCCGCCGCGTCGGCGCGCGACGGCAGGGCCAGGCCGATCACGGCGGCGAGCCCGAGCAGGATGCGGGGAGGAAGCATGGCCCGCGCGATGATAGGGCGTGCCGGTGGCCCCTGGCAAGGCATCCGGCCGGCGGTGTACAGTCCCAGGCCCGGAACGCGGCAAGGAGGCGGGCTCGATGACGACGATCTACGAGGAGGTCTACCGGCGCTCCCAGCGTGACCCGGAGGGGTTCTGGGGCGCGGTGGCGGAGGACGTGTATTGGGAGCGTCGGTGGGACCGCGTGCTCGACTCGACGCGGCCGCCCTACTACCGCTGGTTCGCGGGCGGCGTGCTCAACACCTGCTACAACGCGCTCGACGTGCACATCGACCGCGGCCGCGGCAAGCAGCCGGCGCTGATCTACGACTCGCCGGTGACCGGGACCGCGCGGGTCTTCACCTACTTCGAGCTGCGGGATGCGGTGGCCCGCTTCGCGGGCGCGCTGCGACGGCAGGGCGTCGAGCGGGGCGACCGGGTCATCATCTACATGCCCATGGTGCCGGAGGCGGTGATTGCCATGCTGGCGTGCGCGCGGCTCGGGGCCATCCACTCGGTGGTCTTCGGCGGCTTCGCCCCCAAGGAGCTGGCCACCCGCATCGACGACGCCCGGCCCAGGGTCATGCTGTCGGCTTCGTGCGGCATCGAGGTCAACCGCGTCATCCCCTACAAGCCGCTGCTCGATCAGGCGATCGCGATGGCCGGCCACAAGCCGCAGCGCTGCCTGATCCTGCAGCGGCCGATGGAGACGGCGCCGATGGTGCCGGACCGCGACGTGGACTGGCAGGAGGCGGTGGCCGCGGCGGGTCCGGTGGAGTGCGTGCCGGTGGCCGCGACCGATCCGCTGTACATCCTGTACACATCGGGCACCACCGGCGTCCCGAAGGGGGTGGTGCGGGACAACGGCGGGCACGCGGTCGCGCTCAAGTGGAGCATGGGCGCGGTGTACGGCATGGGCGCGGGCGAGGTGTTCTGGGCCGCCTCCGACATCGGCTGGGTGGTCGGTCATTCCTACATCGTCTACGCCCCGCTCCTCAAGGGCTGCACCACCGTGCTCTACGAGGGCAAGCCGGTGGGCACGCCGGATCCCGGCGCGTTCTGGCGCCTGTGCGCCCAGCACGGGGTCAATGCGCTCTTCACCGCCCCCACCGCGTTCCGTGCGATCAAGAAGGAGGACCCGGGGGGCGAGCACATGGCCCGCTACGACCTGTCTCGCTTCCGCACCTTGTTCCTGGCCGGCGAGCGCTGCGATCCCGACACGTTGATCTGGGCACGGGAACGGCTGCAGGTGCCGGTGGTCGATCACTGGTGGCAGACCGAGACCGGCTGGCCCATGGCGGCCAATTGCGTGGGACTCGGCATGCTGCCGGTCAAGCCGGGGTCGCCGACGAAGATCGTGCCGGGCTACGACATCCAGGTCCTCGGCGAGGACAACCAGCCGGTGCCAGCCGGCCAGATCGGATCGATCGCCGTGAAGCTGCCGATGCCGCCGGGCAGCCTGCCCACGCTGTGGAACAACGACGCGGGCTACGAGCGCTCGTATCTCACCCGGCATCCCGGCTTCTATCTCACCGGCGACGCGGGCTACAAGGACGAGGATGACTACATCTACATCATGAGTCGCGTGGACGACATCATCAACGTGGCCGGCCACCGGCTCTCGACCGGGGCGATGGAGGAGGTGCTCTCCTCGCACCCCGACGTGGCGGAGTGCGCGGTGATGGGCGTGGCGGACGACATCAAGGGCGAGGTGCCGGTCGGGCTCGTGGTGACCAAGGCGGGGGTGGCCCGGGGCGATGCCGAGCTCTGCCGCGAGCTCGTCGAGCTGGTGCGCGAGAAGATCGGCCCGGTGGCCGCGTTCAAGACGGTGGCGGTGGTGAAGCGGCTGCCCAAGACCCGCTCGGGCAAGATCCTCCGCGGCACGATGAAGAAGATTGCCGACGGGGTGGAGTACGGGGTGCCTGCCACCATTGACGATCCCGCCGTCCTCGGCGAGATCGGCGATTCGCTGAAGACGCTAGGATATCCGCGGTAGGCGCTCGGCGGTCCCGCGTAGCAACTGGGACATTACTACCGGAATGCTTCGGGATCGCGTAGATCGGTTACGCCATCCGGCGGCACCGACCCTGCTGCGATTAGAGGCACCCGGCCCGCCCCCCTACGGCGCACCGGATGCCTCTGAACGCGGCTGGTTAGTCGGCCTCAGCCTGCTTGTTGCGGAGCTTCCGTCGGCTGAATACGCCGAGACCAGTCAGGGTGCTGCCGAGCAGCACGAGCGTGGCCGGCTCGGGGACGGGCGTGAGGTCGTGACTCTGGGTGAACTCACTGATAAACGAGTTGTTTCCGAACTGGATGTCCTTGCGGATGAAGATCTGCGAGTCCGGATCGAAGCTTGCCGCCAGGTTGGAATTTGGGCCGACCACCAGGCTGGCAAGCGGGGTCCCGCCGCAGACGCCATTCACGAACGGATCGGCGCAGGCGACCTCGCGGATGGTCACGTTCTCGCCCGGGTTGAAAAGATCGATACCGTTGAGTGCGGCTGCGCCGCCGCTGGCAGTGACGGTGTAGGAGAAGAGAATGTCCGCCAGGCTGACCGGCGACGGGTCGTGAGCGACCTGGAAGTTCAGGTTCACGTCCTGTCCGACGGTGGCGGAGAGGGGGCTCAGAAAGATCGTCACCCCGGTGAACCCAGCTGCCGCTACCGAGAAGTCACTGAACGTCAGACCTCCCTGGGTGCAGCCGGAGGGACCGAGGGCGGTGACGTTGCCTGCGCCGATGCAGGAGATCGCCTCCGCGGGTGTGCCGACGAGGGCGACACCCATCAGCGTGACGATGACGACGAGTGCAACTGCGACAATTCTACCCATAGTTTCATTGACCTCCTTACGCGGGTGGTCCG
>Ga0209998_10000034_pt1 | contig 57626 bp, 61 predicted proteins | sample EndophyteCoNSPM_FD_187576 | JGI IMG/M metagenome (GOLD analysis project Ga0209998, IMG submission 187576) | Arabidopsis thaliana rhizosphere microbial communities from the Joint Genome Institute, USA, that affect carbon cycling - Endophyte Co-N... | ecosystem: Host-associated > Plants > Roots >... | reverse complement strand
CCTACCATCGCATTTCGCTCGGCTCGCCTGCGGCTGCGCCTCGCCCTACCATCGCATTTCGCTCGGCTCGCCTGCGGCTGCGCCTCGCCCTACCATCGCCTCCACACCTCGAGATCGGGCCTGACGAGGCCGTCGGGATCTACGGCGCGCGACACCCGGTCGCGTAGCCGCTCGTCGAGGAAGGCGGCACGGGTGGCGTACTCGGGATACACCGCGAGGCGCTCGCGCAGCTCGTGCCCCGCCGATTCGGTGCGCCGCCGCAGCTCGGCCAGGCCGGGCCACGGGCGCTCGGGATTGATGTGATCCGGCGTGAGCGGCGATATACCGCCCCAATCGTTGAGGCCGGCCGCGGGCAGCCGATCGTAGCCCTGCGCGGAGAGGTTGGGCGGCGCCTGGATGTTCATGTCGGGGCCCAGGAGCAGGCGCGCCACCGCGACGGTACGCAGGAGGTCTTCGGGGACCGGATCCGGCCAGTCGCGCATCGGGATGGTCGGCTTGGCCCGGAAGTTCTGGATGATGACCTCCTGGATGTGTCCGTAGCGCTCGTGCAGCGCCCGGATCGCCAGGAGCGACTCCACGCGCTCGGCGTGCGTCTCACCGATGCCGATCAGGATCCCGGTGGTGAACGGGATGGACAGCGCACCCGCACGGGCGATCGTGCGCAGGCGGCGCTCCGGCACCTTGTCGGGCGCGCGGTCGTGGGCCGCGCCGGGCGCGAGCAGGCGCGTGGACGTGCTCTCGAGCATGATGCCCATGCTGACGTTGACCTCGCGCAGCGAGGCCAGATCGCGCTCGGTCATCAACCCCGGATTGGCGTGAGGCAGCAGGCCCGTCTCCTCGAGCACCCGCGCGCTGACCGCGCGCAGGTAGCCGAGCGTGCTCCGGTGACCGACCGACCGGAGGAACGCGCGGTGCTCGGCGAAGAGCGCCTCCGGCTTGTCCCCCAGCGAGAAGAGCGCCTCCTTGGCCCCCAGGCGCGCCCCGGCGCGGGCGAGGGCCAGCACCTGGTCCGGGCTCATCGTGAAGGCGCCCGGCTCGCCGGGATCCTTGCGAAACGTACAGTATCCGCAGTAGTCGCGGCAGAGCGTGGTGAGCGGTATGAACACCTTCGCGGAGAACGTGATGCGTCGGCCGCGGCCGCGGTCCCGGAGCGCGGCGGCCGCATCGAGCAGGAGGGGCAGCCGCGCCGTCGGGGTGGATAGCAGCGCGGTCGCCTCGGCCGCGTCGGGCGTGCGCCCTTCCGCGAGGCGCTCCAGCGCCCGGTCGATCGGCGTCAGCTCGAGTACTGCCATGACGAGACGCGGTTCGGGGTCACGCGGATCATGAGGCCGCGCTCACGGGGCAGGCCGAGGGTCCGGTACTGATCGTACTTGGCGAGAAGCAGGTCCACCCCGTGTGAGAACTGCGGTCCCTCGGTCAAGAGGTCGGCCCGGCCCTGGATGATGACCCAGCGGAGATGCGTCCAATCCTCCTGGTACTCGTCGATCACGATTGAGACGCGCGGATTCTCGCGAAGGTTGCGGATGCGCTTGAGCCGTTCCGGCGGAGTCTGCTTCGGCTTGGCGTCCACCGCGGAGTAGAGCGCGCTGCCGTCGAACGCGTAGCAGATGGGTACCACCATCGGCTGACCACCCGAATCCGCCGTCGCGAGCCGGCCCACCCGGGCGCTCGTGATGAACGAGGCCATCGGACCCGTCAGGGGTGCGGCCGGGCTCGACGACATTGCGGATCAGCGAGGGGTCCGGAGGACCTTCGGGCGGACTTCCTCGGCGAACCGCTCCATCATGGCCAGCTGGCCTCGGAGGTCGGCCGGGGCCAGGTCGAACACGAAGTGGGTGACTCCGAGCGCCTGGTAGCTCTTGATGTGGCCGATCACGTCGGCGGCGGTGCCGCGGAAGCCCGGCTGGTCGCTGACCGCCGTCTTGCCGCGAGCCGGGGCCAGCTCGAGCGGCACCCGGAGCGACAGCGTGATGTCCCGGGGATCGCGCCCCGCCTTCTCTGCCCAGCGGTGGATCGCCTGGACCTTCTCGGCGTACTCCGGCGGATGGAGCATCGCGGGCGGACGCATGCCGATGGGGTGCCAGGCATCGGCCAGCTCGCCGGTACGGCGCAGCGCGACATCGGTGTGCCCGCCGATCCAGATGGGGATGCCGCCCTTCTGCCGGGGCTTCGGAAGCGCGCTCACCGAGGGCAGCCGGTAGTACGCGCCGGTGAACTGCACCGGCTCCTTCGTCCACATCTCGCGCATCAGCCGCAGGTACTCGTCGGTGACTTTTCCCCGGGCCTCGAAGGGCGGCGCCTGCACGGTCTCGAACTCCTCCCGCATCCAGCCTACGCCGGCGCCCAGGATCAGCCGGCCGCCCGACATGACGTCGAGCGTCGCGAGCATCTTGGCGGTCACCACCGGGTTGCGGTAGGGGACCACCAGCACGCTGGTGCCGAGCTTCACGCGCGAGGTGAGCCCGGCGAGGACGCCCATCAGGGCGAGCGGCTCCAGGTAGCCGTTGGTCCAGTCTCCCGCGAAACGGCCGCTGGGGGCGTACGGGTAGGGCGAGTCGTAGGTCGTGGGGATCACCACATGGTCGGTCACGAAGAGCGACGAGTACCGGAGCCCGTCGGCTTTCTGAGCCAGCTTGGTGAGCGACTCGGGCGTCGCAAGCGGACCACGGCCCGGCAGCGCGAAGCCGAAATGCATGCCCCGCATATTGCTCGCGGCCCTGGGGCCTGTCAAGGAGCGCCCCGGGCGCTCAGTGTCAGCGAGGTGACGGCAAAAAATCGGCCTATGCTAGGCTCGTACTTGAATGCTGATCCGGAGGCCCGCGTGAAGCCCCGCATCCTTGTGGTCGACGACGAAGCCGTCATCGCAGAGAATCTGCGCCTCACCCTCGAGCACGAGGGCCACGACGTGGAGACGGCGGGCAACACGGTCGCGGCCATGCTCCGCATGGAGACCCGCGAGTTCGCGCTCGCGCTGGTCGATCTGATCCTGCCCGATGGCGATGGGCTACACCTGCTCCGGCTGCTGAAGGCCAAGGACCCCTCGATCGAAGTCATCATCATGACCGGGCACGGGTCCATCTCGAAAGCGGTCGAGGCGACCAAGCAGGGCGCCTTCTACTTCGTGGCCAAGCCGTTCGACGCCGACGAGATGCTGATGCTGGTCGGCAAGGCGCTCGAGCGCCGCCGGCTGCTCGCCGAGACGTCCGATCTACGCCGCAAGCTGGCCGAGCAGGCCGCGTACGGCGAGATGCTGGGCTCGTCTCCGGCCATCAAGCGCGTCTTCGAGATGCTCGAGTCGGTGGCCGCCTCCGATGCCAACGTGCTGGTCGTGGGCGAGAGCGGGACCGGCAAGGAGCTGGCCGCCAATGCGGTGCATGCCAAGAGCACGCGGGTGGACGGCCCGCTGGTGAAGATCAACTGCGCGGCCTTGCCCAAGGACCTGATCGAGTCCGAGCTGTTCGGTCACGTCAAGGGCGCGTTCACGGGGGCCGCCACCGACAAGCCGGGCCTCCTCGAGGAAGCGCACCGTGGCTCGCTGCTCCTGGACGAGATCACCGAGATGCCCCTCGATCTCCAGGCCAAGCTCCTGCGCGTGCTCGAGGACCGCACCGTGCGCCGGCTCGGCGGGGCCAAGACGGTACCGGTGGACTTCCGGCTGATCTGCTCGACGAACCGGGAGCCGGAGACCGCGCTGCGCGAGGGGCGCCTCCGGCAGGACCTCTACTTCCGGATCAACACGGTGACGGTCGCGCTGCCCTCTCTCCGCGAGCGCTCGGGCGACATCCCCCTGCTGGCCAAGTCCTTCCTCGAGCGGTTCCGCATCAAGCACAGCCGGGAGGTGGAGGGTATCGACCCCGAGGCCTACCGCCGGCTGCTCTCCTATTCCTGGCCCGGTAACATCCGAGAGCTGGAGCACGCCATCGAGCGCGCGGTGCTGGTGGCCCGGGGGAAGGAGATCGCGCTCAGCGACCTGCCCGAGCCACTTCAGGCCGACCCGTCCCCGGGTGGATCCGCGCCCCCCCCGGGCTCGCTGGAGGAGATCGAGCGCGTCTCGATCGTGCGTGCGCTCGAGTCGACCGGTTGGAACAAGCAGGCCGCCGCGCAGGTGCTGGGCCTGCGGCGTCCCACGCTGTACTCCAAGATGCGCCGGCACGGCATTCCGCAGCGCCGCGCCTGAACGTTCCCCCGAAGACACGCTGTTCGCCCCGGCCGTCAGGCCCCCGCCGCAATTCCTCAAGGGGCGACCTCTAAGAGCCTGAAAGCACGCGGCTCGAATCCTGGCAGTGGACTTGCCTCCGGGCAGTGCCGGAGGTGGCCTTCATGCCCCGGATACTCCTCGTAGACGACGACCCCGCCTGGCGCAATCTGTATCGCATGGCGCTGGAGAGCAAGTTCGACCTGTTCGAGGCGACCGACGGGTATCAGGCGCTGTCGGTGCTCGGTGCGGTAAGGCCCGATGTGATCGTGCTGGACCTAAAGATGCCCCGGATGGACGGTATGGACTTCCTTCGTCGCCTGAGCCGACTGAGCCCTCGCCCCAGTGTCATCGTCTGCTCGGGTGCCTTCACCGAGGCTGAGCGCCCGCACATTCCGGGAGTTCACCTCGCCGCCAAGACGCCGGACCTCAAGGAGCTCTGGGCCGCCCTCCGTGCGGCGACGCCGGCGGCGACCGTGGCGGCGGCGGTCCCGGCGCGTGCGGCCGTTGCGGCCGAAGACGGGGTCTGGCGCGACTGACCTCGCTGCTCAGCCGGCAGGCACTGCCTTCGGTCCTGCCTAATTAATGGTCACATCGGCCCCTCGGTCCTCGAGGGGCGTTTTCGTCAATCGCCTGATTTTTCAACGCTCCCGTCGTGCCCGCTAGCGGCATGGGCAGTGCAGAGCAGGCCCGGGAGGTTCCAATGAAAAAGATCGAGGCGATCATCAAGCCGTTCAAGCTCGACGACGTCAAGGAAGCCCTGACCGGCATCGGGGTCATCGGCATGACGGTCTCCGAGGTCCGAGGGTTCGGCCGACAGAAGGGCCACACCGAGCTGTACCGCGGCGGCGAGTACACGGTCGACTTCCTCCCGAAGATCAAGGTCGAGGTGGTCGTCCCGGACAACCTGGTGGACAAGGTGGCCGGCGTCCTGGCCGCAGCGGCGAAGACCGGCAACATCGGCGACGGCAAGATCTTCGTGCAGCCGGTGGACACGGCGGTCCGGATCCGGACCGGCGAGCGGGACGAGAGCGCGCTTTGATGACGGCCCGAGGACACGCGGTGAGGAACGCGATGCTGGTGATCCTGTTCGTGGCGGTGGCCGTGATGCTCGCCCTGCTCGGCCCGGCGCTGGCTCAGACATCCGCCCCGGCGCCGACGGCCCCTGCGCCGGCAACCGGCCCCGCGCCCGCGCCGAAGATCGACAGCGGCGATACCGCCTGGGTGCTGATCTCCTCGGCCCTGGTCCTCCTGATGACCGCCCCCGGCCTGGCGCTCTTCTACGGCGGCATGGTGCGGCAGAAGAACGCGCTGGGTACGCTGATGCAGAGCTTCATCATCCTCGCCCTGATCTCGGTGCAATGGGTGCTCTGGGGGTACAGCCTGGCGTTCGGCCCCGACAAGGGCGGCATCATCGGCGGGCTCGAGTGGGTCGGCCTGAACGGAGTGGGCCAGGCTCCCAACCCCGACTACGCGGCGACGATTCCGCATCAAGCCTTCATGCTCTTCCAGATGATGTTCGCGGTGATCACCCCGGCCCTGATCACGGGCGCCTTCGCCGAGCGGAAGAAGTTCTCGACGTTCCTCGTATTCATCCTGGTGTGGGCCACCGTCGTCTACGATCCGCTCGCCCACTGGGTGTGGGGCGTGGGCGGCTGGCTGCGCAACCTGGGCGCTCTCGACTTCGCCGGGGGCACCGTGGTGCACATCTCCTCGGGCATCTCGGCGCTGGCCGCGGCCCTGATCATCGGTCGCCGGAGGGGATACGGCCATCAGCCGATGCCGCCGCACAACCTGCCCTTCACGGTGATGGGCGCGAGCCTGCTCTGGTTCGGCTGGTTCGGGTTCAACGCGGGCAGCGCGCTGGCCGCCAACGGCCTCGCCGCGCATGCCTTCATGACCACCAACACCGCGACCGCAGCCGCCGCGCTCGGGTGGATGTTCACCGAGTGGGCGTCGCGCGGAAAGCCCACCGTCCTGGGGGCGGCCTCCGGGGCGGTCGCTGGCCTGGTCGCCATCACGCCCGCGGCGGGCTTCGTCACCCCGATGGCCGCCATCGTGATCGGCGCGGTGGCCGGCTTCATCTGCTACAACGCCTGCAACCTGAAGTCGAAGCTGGGTTACGACGACTCGCTCGACGTGGTCGGGGTCCACGGGGTCGGCGGGACGTGGGGCGCGCTGGCCACCGGCATCTTCGCCACCAAGCTCGTGAACGACGCGGGCGGCGACGGGCTGCTGTACGGCAACCCCAAGCAGCTCGGTGTGCAGGTCGTCGCGGTGCTGGTGACGTGGGTGCTCGGGTTCGTGATGACCACGGTCATCCTGAAGGTGCTGGACGCGACCATGGGGCTGCGCGTCACCGCCGAGGACGAGATGGCCGGTCTCGACCTCTCGCAGCACTCGGAAACGGCCTACGCGCTCGGCGGCTCCGCGGCGTACGGCGAGTACTCGATGGGCGGCAGCGGCCACGGCGCCTTCGAGAGCATGAAACCGGCGGAAGCCAAGGCGCGGCCGAGTCACTAGAAGACGGCGCCGGCTTGACGGGCTCGGAACAAACCACATATCGTGGGGGCCGGCGGGGCCCGCGAGGTCTCCGTCGGCCCTCGAACCTTCCCACCGACAAGGAGGCAGACGGATGACCCCGAAGGAAGTGCTGAAGATGGCGAAGGAGAAGGGCGTCAAGATCGTGGACCTGCGCTTCATCGATCTCCCCGGTCTGTGGCAGCACTTCTCGATTCCGGTTTCAGAGCTGAGCGAAGGAATCTTCGAGGACGGTCTCGGCTTCGACGGCTCGTCGATCCGCGGATTTCAGACGATCGACGAGTCGGACATGCTGCTGATCCCCGACCCGGCGTCCGCGCAGATGGATCCGTTCACCGCGGTCCCCACCCTGGTCCTGATCTGTAACGTGAAGGATCCGATCAGCGGCAAGGCCTACACCCGCGACCCTCGGTATGTCGCCCAGAAGGCGGAAGCGTACGTCAAGAAGAGCGGGGTCGGGGACACGATCTATATCGGCCCCGAGCTCGAGTTCTTCTTCTTCGACTCGATCCGCTTCGATCAGAACTACAACTCGGGCTACTACTTCATCGACTCCGAGGCGGGCGCCTGGAACACGGGCCTCGAGGGCACCGCGGACCGGCCGAACCTGGGCTACAAGCCCCGTTACAAGCAGGGCTACTTCCCGGTGCCGCCGATGGACAAGTTCCAGGACATTCGGTCGGACATGGTGCTGGCGCTGGAGTCGGTCGGCGTGCGCGTCGAGGTGCACCACCACGAGGTGGCCACCGGCGGGCAGACCGAGATCGACATGCGCTTCGACACGCTGACCAAGATGGCGGACAAGGTGTGCTGGTACAAGTACTGTGCGAAGAACACCGCGAAGAAGTGGGGCAAGACCGCCACCTTCATGCCCAAGCCGCTCTTCCAGGACAACGGCTCCGGCATGCACACGCACCAGTCCATCTGGAAGAACGGCAAGAACCTCTTCTACGAGCGGGGCGGGTACGCGGACATCTCCAAGACCTGCCTCCACTACATCGGTGGCATCCTGAAGCACGCGCCCGCGCTGCTCGCCTTCATCGCGCCCTCCACCAACAGCTACAAGCGGCTGGTGCCGGGCTACGAGGCGCCGATCAACCTCGTGTACAGCCAGCGCAACCGCTCGGCGGCCATCCGCATCCCGATGTACTCGAAGTCGGAGGGCGCCAAGCGGATCGAGTTCCGCACGCCCGATCCCACCTGCAACCCGTACCTGTCCTTCGCGGCCTGCGTCATGGCCGGACTCGACGGGGTGGCCAACAAGATCGATCCGGGCAAGCCGATCGACAAGGATCTCTACGAGCTGCCGCCCGCCGAGCAGAAGAAGATCAAGCAGCTGCCGGGCGCGCTCGACATCGTCCTCGACAACCTGGAGAAGAACCACGACTTCCTGCTGAAGGGCGACGTGTTCACGCCCGATCTGATCGAGACCTGGATCGAGTACAAGCGGAAGAACGAGGTGGATCCGGTCCGGCTGCGGCCGCACCCCTACGAGTTTGCCCTGTACTACGACATCTAGGCCTTCGCGGGGAAGTCCTCTCCGACTCCCGGCTCGGCGCTCCGGCGCCGGGTCGGGGGTGCCGCGCTTCCGCCGATGTTGCTCAGGCGTTAGGCGCCTGAGTGCCGCCTGAGCAACCCACGTCCCTTCGCCTTGGCTCAACCTCCCGATTTTCATCGGTCGCCACGGTGGCACCCCGCTTGCTCCTCCGTCACGGCATGAAGCCACACTGGCGAGTGCTCATCGTCGACGATCACGCGGCGTCGCGAGCCGCGGTGGCCGAGGCCGTCACCGCCCAGGGCGGGCAGGTGGTAGGCAACGGCAGCCGGGCGGAGGATGTCCTGCGGCTGGTGGACAAGCATCGACCCGACGTCGTGGTGCTCGCCGTCGGCCTGCCCGACGGCGACGGCGTCCAGGCCGCCCGTGAGGTCATGACGGTGGCCGCCTGCCCGGTTGTGCTCGTCATCGGTCAGACCGACGCGCCGGTGGTCGCGCGGGCGGTGGACGCCGGCGTGCCGGGCTTCCTCGCGAAGCCGGTGCGGGCCGAGGAGCTGGGGCCCGCCCTCGACGTCGCGATCCACCGCTTCCGCGACATCGAGACGATGCGGCGGGAGAACGAGACGCTCCGGCGCAAGCTCGAGTCGCGCAAGCTGGTCGAGCGCGCCAAGGGCATCCTCATGCGGCGCCTGGGCCTGAGCGAGCCCGAGGCGTTCCGCCGGATCCAGAAAACGTCGATGGACACCCGCCGGCCGATGGCCGACGTGGCGCAGGCGCTGCTGCTGACCGAGGAAGTCGGGCATTCGAGGCCAGCCAAGCCCTGATCGCTGCCGATTTCTCGGGCACACCACCGGGACTGCCTACCGAGTAGGCAGTTCTTTTGGTTTCCGGCGCCGCCGAACGACGACAAGCGATTGAAATTCCAGAAACGGCGACGGGGCACGCACCTTGCTCCTCGACCGACCGGCGCACCCAGACAGCGGGGTCGGCGAGCACGCGCCGGGAGAGTCCACGACTGTGACCCAACGACGGGTCCGACCAATTCACCGATCGGAGCGAAAGGAGACCCGTATGGCGGCAGTTTCCCGCAGGGACTTTCTCAAGACCGCAGGCGCGGGGGGCATCGGGGCGGCGGCGGGCCTGAGCTTCCCGGCCGTCCTCAGGGCGCAGGGTGGCGGAAGCGTCAAGGTCGGCGTGCTGCACTCGCTGTCCGGCACCATGGCCATCAGCGAAGTATCGCTTCGCGATGTGGTGATGATGGCGGTGGAAGAGATCAACGCCAAGGGTGGCGTGATGGGCAAGAAGATCGAGCCGGTGGTGGTGGACCCCGCCTCGAACTGGGACCTGTTCGCGGAGAAGGCCAAGCAGCTCCTGCTCCAGGACAAGGTGGCGGCGGTCTTCGGCTGCTGGACGTCGGTCAGCCGCAAGTCGGTCCTGCCCGTCTTCGAGAACAACAACGGCCTGCTCTTCTACCCGGTGCAGTACGAGGGCGAGGAGTGCTCGAAGAACGTCTTCTACACCGGAGCCACGCCCAACCAGCAGCTGATCCCCGCCGCCGAGTACCTGATGGCGAAGGAGGGGGGCGGGTACAAGAAGTTCTACCTGCTCGGCACCGACTACGTGTTCCCGCGCACCGCCAACAAGATCCTGCGCGCGTTCCTCCGGGCCAAGGGCGTTCCGGAGGATTCCATCGCGGAGGAGTACACGCCGTTCAACCATCAGGACTACCAGACGATCGTCGGCAAGATCAAGCGCTTCTCCTCGGGCGGCAACGCGGCGGTGCTCTCGACGATCAACGGGGACAGCAACGTGCCCTTCTACAAGGAGTTCGCCAACCAGGGCCTGCGCTCCGAGCAGTGCCCGATCATGGCGTTCAGCGTGGCCGAGGACGAGCTGCGCGGCATGGACACCGCCGCGCTGGTCGGTCACCTCGCGGCGTGGAACTACTACCAGTCGGTCGACACCCCGCAGAACAAGAAGTTCGTGCAGACCTTCAAGGCCTTCGCCAAGAAGCACAACCTGCCCGGCGGCGACAAGCGCGTCACCGACGACCCGATGGAGGCGGCCTACTTCGGCGTCCACATCTGGAAGCAGGCGGCCGAGAAGGCCAAGTCGTTCGAGGTCGACGCCGTCCGCAAGGCGGTCTACGGCCAGACGTTCCTGGCCCCCGGCGGGCAGATCAAGATGGACGAGGCCAACCAGCACACCTACAAGCCGGTGCTCATCGGCGAGATCCTGAAGGACGGCCAGTTCAAGGTCGTCTCGCGGTCCAGGGGCCTCGTGAAGGCCGAGCCGTGGAGCCAGTACACCAGCCCGGACAAGGGCTGCGACTGGATCAAGCACCAGGGCACCTACCAGAAGAAGGCCTGAGCGCATCGTGTGGAAGTCGCTTCTCCTCGCGCTCGCGCTGCTGCCGGGGCTCACCATCCCGGCCGCGGCGCAGGGCGCGGGGGCATCGCCGGCCGGCGCCGCCGCGTCGGCCGGTCCCTCGGCGGACGTGGCCAGGCACATCGCCGACGTGGCCTCCCCCGACGCGACCGTGCAGCAGGAGGCCGCGGTCGCCCTCGGCAAGACCGGCGACCGCAAGATCCTGCCGCTGCTGCAGGCCCTCCGAGAAGGCAGTGTCTACGTGCGCGCGCTGCCGGAGGGCAAGAAGGAGACCCTCATCGTGGGCGACAAGATCACGGAGGGTGACCGGACGCTGGTTCCGCTCTTTCGCGCCTACGGACGGGAGCCCATCATCGGACCCGACGCCAAGCCCGTCCTCGCCGACCTCTCGACCCTCGAGGAGGTCTCGACCGGGCGAAGTCTCCGCATCGCGATCCGCCCCCTGATCGACGCCTTCTCCGGACAGAGCGATCTCGTCAGCCCCGACCCGGCGACCCGGCGGGCCGCCGCGACGAAGATGGGCTACACCGGGGACACGGACACGCTGAAGGTGCTCCAGGAGGCCCACGGCAAGGAGGGCGATCGCTGGGTCCGCTTCGCCATGGACGAGGCGGTGGCGCTGATCCGGCTACGCACGGGCGGGGAGCCGGAGCGGGTGGCCGCGGCCGAGACCCTCGGGCATCTCCGCAGCGCCAACGCGATGGAGCCGCTCGACCAGATCGCGGGGGACCCGCAGTCGCCGGCGCCGCTGGCCACCGCCGCGCGCGACGCGATCAAGCGGATCGAGCGCTGGGGCCTCTTCACCCAGGGCATCGAGATCGCGTTCCAGGGTCTGTCCCTGTCCTCGATCCTGCTGCTCATGGCCCTGGGGCTGGCCATCGTGTTCGGGCTCATGGGCGTCATCAACATGGCTCACGGCGAGCTGATGGCGCTCGGTGCCTACGCCACGTTCCTGATGCAGGGCTGGTTCACCGCCCACTTCCCGGCGTACTTCGACTACTACTTCCTGGTCGCCCTGCCGTTCGCGTTCCTGGTCTCGGCGACGGCCGGATTGATCCTCGAGCGCGGCGTGATCCGCTTCCTCTACGGCCGGCCGCTCGAGACGCTGCTCCTGACCTGGGGCGTGAGCCTGATCATCCAGCAGGGGCTGCGGCTGTGGTTCGGGGCGGCCAACGTCGACGTGACGTCGCCGGGCTGGCTCTCCGGCGGGATCCCGGTGATGGTGGGCGTGCAGCTGCCGTACAACCGGCTCTTCATCATCGGGCTGGCCGCGGTCTGCGTGGCCGCGATGTACCTCCTGCTGTTCCGCACCGACGCCGGGCTGCGCATTCGCGCGGTCACCCAGAACCGCGGGATGGCCGCGTGCCTGGGGGTGCGGGCGCGATGGGTGGACGCGGGCACCTTCGCGCTCGGCGCGGGGCTCGCGGGCCTCGCGGGCTGCGCGATCACCCAGATCGGCAACGTGGGCCCCGAGCTCGGTCAGAACTACATCGTGGACTCGTTCATGGTCGTGGTCACCGGCGGAGTCGGCAAGCTGCTCGGCAGCATCCTGGCCGCGATCGGCATCGGCGGCCTGAACAAGATCATCGAGCCAGGAATGGGCGCCGTGTTCGGCAAGGTCCTGATCCTGGTGCTGGTGATCCTGTTCATTCAGCGCCGGCCCTCCGGGCTCTTCGCCACCAAGGGACGCTATGCGGAGTCCTGAGCGCTGGGGGCTCCTCGCGGCCGCCACGGTCCTGGTGGTGCTGCTGCCCGCGCTCAACGCGCTGCCCGCGGGCTCGCCGCTGCGGGTGTCCGACTTCACCCTGAACCTCTTCGGCAAGTTCCTGGCCTACGCGATTTTGGCTCTCGGGATCGACTTGATCTGGGGCTACACCGGCGTGCTCTCGCTGGGCCACGGCGTCTTCTTCGGCCTCGGGGCCTACGCGATGGGCATGCACCTGATGCTCGAGATCGGCACCCGCAGCGTGTACGGCAACGTGTTGCCCGACTTCATGGTGTGGAACCGGGTGACCGAGCTGCCGCTCTTCTGGAAGCCGTTCTACAGCGTGCCCTTCACTCTCGTGGCGGTGCTGGTCGTGCCCGCGCTGTTCGCCTTCGTGTTCGGCTACCTCACGTTCCGCAGCCGCATCCGCGGCGTGTACTTCTCGATCATCACCCAGGCCCTGGCCCTGTCCACCTGGCTGATGTTCAACCGGAACGCGATGAACCTGGGCGGCACCAACGGGCTCAGCGGGTTCAAGTCCATCTTCGGCTTCGGCCTGAACAGCCCGGCGACGCAGCGGACCCTCTACGTCGCGACCGCGCTCTGCCTGTGCGGAGCGTTCCTGGTCTGCCGCGCCATCACCCGGTCGCCCGCGGGCCGGGTGCTGATCGCCATCCGCGACAGCGAGACCCGCGTGCTCTTCTCCGGCTACTCGCCCGCCGCCTTCAAGCTCTTCGTGTTCATCGTGTCCGCGGCGCTGGCCGGCGTGGCCGGCGCGCTCTACGTCCCGCAGGTCGGCATCATCACGCCCGCGAAGATCGGCGTGCTCCCGTCCATCGAGATGATCATCTGGGTCGCGGTGGGCGGGCGGGGGACGCTGCTGGGCGCGGTGGTGGGCGCGATCGGGGTCAACTGGCTACAGAGCATCCTCACCACCACGTATCCGGATCTCTGGCTGCTCGTGCTGGGCAGCCTCTTCGTGGCGGTGGTTCTGTTCTTTCCCGACGGGGTGGTCGGCACCGCACGCCGGCTCGGAATGCGGCTTCGGCGGCTCCCGCGCGCCGCTGGCGCGGGGGGACGGTTGATCGGGCGCCCCGATGAGGGCCGAGGGCCCGAAGAGGCCGCACCGCAAACCAATGTCCCCCACGTCCAGGCGCCCCGATGAGGGCCGAGGGCCCGAAGAGGCCGCACCGCAAACCAATGTCCCCCACGTTCAAGCCCCCCGATGAGGGCCGAGGGCCCGAAGAGGCCGCACCGCAAACCAATGTCCCCCACGTTCAAGCGCCCTGAATGACCTCGATCATCTACCTGGAGAGCGTCACCGTCGAGTTCGACGGGTTCAGGGCGCTCCACGACCTGAACTTCTTCATGGACCACCGGGAGCTGCGCGTGGTGATCGGGCCCAACGGAGCAGGCAAGACCACGTTGCTCGACGTGATCTCGGGCAAGGTGCAGCCGACGTCCGGCCGGGTCATCTTCGGCAAGCACACCGACCTCATCGGGCGACGGGAGAACGAGATCGCGAGCCTCGGGATCGGGCGGAAGTTCCAGACCCCGTCGATCTTCGAGAATCTGAGCGTGCGCGAGAACCTGGAGCTGTCGCTGGCCCGGCCCAGCAAGGGCGTCCTGGCCACCCTGCGGTCGCGGCTGTCCGGCGAGCAGCAGGCGCGCATCGAGGAGACGCTCGAGCGCATCGGCCTGGAGGGCCGCGGCGGAGAGCGGGCGGGCGGCCTGTCCCACGGCGAGAAGCAGTGGCTCGAGATCGGCATGGTGATCGTGCAGCAGGCGGAGCTGCTGCTGGTGGACGAGCCGGTGGCCGGGATGACCGACGAGGAGACCGCGCGCACCGCCGAGCTGTTGCAGGCCATCGCGCGCGATCGGGCGGTGCTGGTCATCGAGCACGACATGGAGTTCGTGCGCAGCCTGGCCCGGCGGGTCACCGTGCTCCACGAGGGCCGCGTGCTCTGCGAGGGCTCGGTGGACGAGGTGCAGCAGGATCCGCGCGTGCGAGAGGTCTATCTCGGGCGCAGTCACGCTCCCGCCGAGGCCGCGCATGCTTGAGGTGCGGGGCCTCGACGTGGCTTACGGCGAGAGCCAGGTGCTGTGGAACGTCTCGCTGGACGTGCCCGCGGGCACGGTGGTGTGTCTGATGGGCCGCAACGGGGTCGGCAAGACCACGCTGCTGAAGTCGATCATGGGGCTGCTGCCGGTCCGATCCGGCAGCGTGAAGTTCGACGGCCACGATCTCGGGGGACGGAGGCCCGAGGAGCGGGCCGCGCGCGGCATCGGGTACGTGCCGCAGGGCCGCGAGATCTTCCCGAACCTCACCGTGCAGGAGAACCTGCGCATGGGCCTGCTGGGCCGGCGCCGCGCCGGCGGCGACGGCGAGGGCGACCCGCTCGCGCGCGTGTTCGCGCTGTTTCCGAAGCTCCCCGCGCTGCTCGGGCGCAAGGGCGGCGTGCTGTCCGGCGGCGAGCAGCAGCAGCTGGCGATCGCGCGGGTGCTCCTGGCCGGGCCGAAGCTGCTCCTGATGGACGAGCCGACCGAGGGCATCCAGCCGTCGGTGATCGATCAGATCGAAGAGGCCATCGAGCGGATCAAGGACCAGGGCATCTCCGTGCTCCTCGTCGAGCAGTATCTCGAGTTCGCGTGGCGGCTGGCCGGCGCCTACGCGATCATGCGCAAGGGCACCATCGTGTCCACCGGCGCCACGAAGGAGCTCCGGGAGGATATGGTCCGGCAGCACCTGACGGTTTAAACTCCCGCCCATGCATCTGACGCCCCGGGAGCAGGACAAGCTGCTCGTCTTCACCGCCGCCGAGCTGGCGCGCCGGCGCCGGGGGCGTGGCCTCAGGCTGAACTATCCCGAGGCCCTGGCCCTCATCACCGCCGAGATCCTCGAAGGCATCCGCGACGGTCGCTCCGTCTCCGACCTGATGGCCTTCGGCATCACCATCCTGACCCGCGACGACGTGATGGACGGCGTGCCCGAGATGCTCGAGGAGGTGCAGGTCGAGGGCACGTTCCCGGACGGGACGAAGCTGGTGACGATTCACCACCCGGTTCGGTGATGGAGCCGAGCGTGGTGCGCCCGACCCAAGGCGGGCAGGATCCCGAACGTCCGCGGCTCGGGGGAGCGCGGGAGATGCTGGCCGAAGCAAACGGTCGTCCGCGGCCTGGGGGAGTGCCGGGGCCATTTCTGGGCCCCCGCAGCTGAAAAGCCTTACAGAAGTAGACCGTCCTGGATCGAGGAACGCATGATCCCTGGTGAATATCTGCTGGGCGAGGGAGATATCGAGGCGAACGTGGGGCGGCGCACCCTGCAGCTGACGGTGGCCAATACGGGGGATCGGCCAATCCAGGTCGGGTCGCACTTCCACTTCTTCGAGGCGAATCGGGCGCTGCGGTTCGAGCGCGCAAAAGCGTTCGGCATGCGGCTCAACGTGCCCGCCGGCACCGCGGTGCGCTTCGAGCCGGGCGACGAGAAGGTCGTGACGCTGGTGGAGCTGGCGGGCGCGCGCGAGGTCTACGGCCTGAACGCGCTCACCGAGGGCTCGACGGCGGAGAGCCGGTGTGCCGCGAGCCTCGCGCGGGCCGCGAAGGGCGGCTTCGAGGGATCGCGCCCGTGAGCCTGCGGCTGCCGCGCCGCCAGTACGCCGATCTCTACGGCCCGACCGTCGGCGACCGGGTCCGCCTCGCCGACACGGATCTGCTGATCGAGGTCGAGCGCGACTTCACGTCGTACGGCGACGAGGTGAAGTTCGGGGGCGGGAAGGTGATCCGCGACGGCATGGGGCAGTCGGCCCGCGCGACCGCCGGCGAGGGCGTGCTCGATCTCGTCATCACCAACGCGCTCATCCTGGACCACTGGGGCGTCGTGAAGGCCGACATCGGCATCCGGGCCGGCCGCATCGCGGGCATCGGCAAGGCCGGCAATCCCGACATCATGGCCGGCGTCAGCCCCGGCATGGTGATCGGCGCCTCCACCGAGGTCATCGCGGGCGAGGGACGGATCATCACCGCGGGCGGCATCGATAGCCACATCCACTTCATCTGCCCGCAGCTGGTCGACGAGGCGCTCTCGGCGGGGTTGACCACCCTGATCGGGGGCGGCACCGGACCCGCTACCGGCACCGCGGCCACGACGTGCGCGCCCGGGGCCTGGAACATCCACCGCATGCTCGAGGCCGCGGAGGCCATGCCCATGAACCTGGGCTTCCTCGCCAAGGGCAACGCCTCGCGCGCGGAGCCCCTGCGCGAGCAGGTGGAGGCCGGCGCCATCGGACTGAAGCTGCACGAGGATTGGGGGACGACGCCGGCCGCCATCGACGCGGCGCTCGAGGTGGCCGAGGCCATGGACATCCAGGTGGCCATCCACACCGACACCCTGAACGAGGCGGGCTTCGTCGAGGAATCGATCCGCGCGTTCAAGGGCCGGACGATCCACACCTATCACACCGAGGGCGCCGGCGGCGGCCACGCTCCCGACATCATCCGGGTCGTCGGCGAGTCCAACTGCCTGCCGTCCTCCACGAACCCGACGATGCCGTTCACCGTCAACACCATGGACGAGCATCTCGACATGCTCATGGTCTGCCATCACCTCAACGCGAAGATTCCCGAGGACCTGGCCTTCGCGGAGTCGCGCATCCGGGCCGAGACCATCGCGGCCGAGGACGTGCTGCACGACCTGGGCGCGATCAGCATGCTCTCCTCCGACTCGCAGGCGATGGGCCGCATCGCCGAGGTCATCTCGCGCACCTGGCAGACCGCGCACAAGATGAAGACGCAGCGCGGGTCGCTGCCCGGCGACGGCCGGCACGACAACACGCGGGCCAAGCGGTACGTGGCCAAGTACACGATCAATCCCGCCATCGCCCACGGCATCGCCCACGAGGTGGGCTCGGTCGAGGTGGGCAAGCTGGCCGACCTCGTGGTCTGGAAGCCCGCCTTCTTCGGCGTCAAGCCGGAGCTGGTGCTCAAGGGGGGCCTCATCGCGGTGGCCGCGATGGGCGATCCGAACGCGTCGATCCCGACGCCGCAGCCGGTGCGCTACCGGCCCATGTTCGGCTCTTTCGGCGCGGCCGTGCACTCGACGTCGGTGACGTTCCTGTCCCGCGCGGCGATGGAGGACGGGGTGGCCGCGCGGCTCGGTCTGCGCAAGACCACGGTCGCGGTGCGCGGCTGCCGCGGCCTCACGAAGGCGGCCATGGTGCACAACGCGTACTGCCCGCGGATGGAAGTGGACGCCGAGACGTACGAGGTCCGGGCGGACGGTCACCTGCTCACGTGCGAGCCGGCGCGGGTGCTGCCGATGGCCCAGCGCTACTTCCTCTTCTGATCGCCGTGCTCGTCATCACCGAGCCTCGACTCTCCGTGGACGAGGCCGGCCTCACGGGCCGGCAGCGCGACACCGTCTGCCTCGGCTGGGAGGAGCGGCGGTGGAACCGGCGGCGGCTCACCACCACCGGGCGACGGGAGGTCGCGCTCGCGCTGCCCACCGGCAGCGTGCTCGAGCCCGGGGCGATCATCGCGGTGGAGGCGGCGTGGTATCTGGTCGTCGAGTCGCGGCCGGAGGCGCTGCTGGCGATCTACCCGGAGAGCCAGGAGCAGGCCGTGCGCATCGCCTTCGACGTGGGCAACCGCCATTTCACCCTGGCGGTGGAGGACGACGCGCTGCTGGTCCCCGACGACCTGGCCATGGAGCAGCTGGTCCGCCGCCTCGGCGTCCGCTGGGAGCGGCGCCAGGCGCACTACTCGCCTCTCGGCGGCGGTGATGACTGACCGCCGGCTCCTCTCGCTGCTGCACTTCGCGGACAGCGCGTTCCCCACCGGCGGCTACGCGCACTCGTTCGGCCTCGAGCACTACTGCCAGGCCGGCCTCGTGCGTGACCGCGATGGCCTGGAGCGCTTCCTGGTGATGCAGCTGGAGGGCTCCGGCGGACCGTGCGACGCGACGGCGGTCGCGGGAGCCTTGCGCGCGGCGGGGCGGGAGGATCTCGAGGCCTGTCGGCAGCTGGACGCGGCGCTCGAGGCCATGAAGGTCGTGAAGGAGTTCCGCGAGGGCAGCCGTCAGATGGGGCGGCAGACCCTGCGGGTGGCCGTCGCGCTCACGGGCGATCGGAACCTCGCCGTCCACCTGGACGACGTCAACACGGATCGGACGTCGGGCCACCACGCGGTCGCCTTCGGCATGGTGGCGGGGACGCTCGGCTGGGACGCCGCGGCCGCGGCCGTCGCGTTCCTGTATTCCACCACCGCGCTGCTGATCGGCGCCGCGCTGCGACTGCTGCCGATGGGCCAGGTCGAGGGGCAGGGCGTGCTGTGGAGCCTGCACCCGGTGATCGAGCGCGTCGCCCAGGACGCCGCCGAGCGCGGCCCCGAGGATCTGTGGAGCTTCACGCCCGGTCTCGACATCCAGGGCATGCTCCACGAGCGCCTGGACGCGCGGCTCTTCCGCTCATGACCGAGGCCGCCCGGGCGAGCGCCCCACTGCCGAAGCCGGTCAAGATCGGGATCGGCGGCCCGGTCGGCTCGGGCAAGACCGCGCTGGTGGAGTCCCTCTCGCGCCGACTGCGCGATGAGCTCGACATGGCGGTGATCACCAACGACATCTACACGCAGGAGGACGCGGAGTTCTTGATCCGTCGGGGCGCCTTGCCGGCCGAGCGCGTCGTCGGGGTGGAGACCGGCGGCTGTCCGCACACCGCCATCCGCGAGGATGCCTCGGTCAATCTCGAGGCGGTCCACCGCCTCGAGCGCCGCTTCCCGGGGCTCGACCTGCTGCTGGTGGAGAGCGGCGGCGACAACCTGGCCGCGACGTTCAGCCCGGAGCTGGTGGACGCCACCATCTACGTCATCGACGTGGCGCAAGGTGACAAGATTCCTCGAAAGGGCGGGCCCGGCATCATGCGGTCGGATCTGCTCGTGATCAACAAGATCGATCTGGCGCCCTACGTCGGCGCGGATCTCGCGGTCATGGAGCGCGACGCCACGCGCATGCGAGGAGGCCGACCGTTTGTCTTCACCAATCTTCGGGCCGGTGAGGGCGTCGATGCCATCGTCTCCTGGATCCGGCGCGACCTGCTCTTTCAGTCCTGACGCGGCCGGGCTGGCCGGGGCGCCGCATCGCACCGGCCGCGACGGACGGCTGCGGCTGGCCTTCGAGGCGCGCGACGGACGCACCGTGCTCCGGGAGCGGCGCTTCACGCTGCCGCTGCAGGCGCTCGAGCCCATGGACCTGGGCGACGGCGGTGCCACGCTCCTGCTCCTGAACCCGACCGGCGGCCTGCTCGCCGGCGATCGGCTGCAGACGCAGATCGCGCTCGGCCCGGGCAGCGCGGTGTGCCTGTCCACGCCGTCGGCCACCCGGGTGTACCGCAGCCCCGGGCCGCCCGCGGTCCAGCACGTGGCGATCGAGATCGGCGGCGGGGCCACGCTCGAGTGGCTGCCCGATCACGTCATTCCCTCACCGGGGGCGCGGCTCCGCCAGTCCACCGAGATCGCGCTGGGCCCCGATGCCACGTTGCTCCACCTGGACGCGTGGGCCGTCGGGCGGGCGGCGCGAGGCGAGACGTGGGGGTTCGACCTGCTCGACAGCCGCCTGACCGTCCGCGACGACTCGGGACTCCTCCTCCGCGAGCGATCGGTCTTGTCGGGCAGCTTGCCGCGCGACGGCCTCGGCGGAACCGAGGGCTTCGGCTACGTCGCCACCTTCGTGGCCGTGCGGTCGGGCTCCGCGGACTGGGACGGCCTGGCGCGCACCCTCCACGAGACGGCGGGCGGGGTGGGAGCCGACCTGCGCGCCGGGGTCACCACGCTCGGCCGCGGCGGGGTCATCGCCCGCCTGCTGTGCGCCTCGGCGCCCGCGCTTCGGTCCGGGGTCGAGGCCTTGTGGACCTGCTGTCGTCGAACGCTGCTGGCCAAGGGGCCGCTTGACCTGCGAAAGCTGTGAGCGCACTCGAGGAGGAGAGACCATGACCGAAGCGCCGACGCCCGAGGACCTGGGCGCGCACGTGGACCGCGCTGCGAAGCTGATCGGCCTGCCGATTCTCCACGCGCATCGCGCCGGCGTCATCCAGGCGATGGGGGTCATCGCGGCGGCGGCAACGCTCGTGATGGACTTCCCGCTCCCGGACGATGTCGAGGCCGCCCCGGTGTTCGAGCCATGAGCGACCTGGACTACGTGGGAAGCGACGGGCTCGGCCTGGTCGCGGCCATCCGCGCCCGGCGGGTGAGCGCGCGGGCCGTCACCGAGGCCGCGCTGGCCCGCGCCGCCTCGCGCGGCGTCGCGGTGAACGCGTTCACCGCGGTGCTGGCCGACCAGGCGCGCGCCGACGCCGAGCGGGTCGACGGAGCCCTCGCGGCCGGCCGCGAGCCCGGCCCGCTGGCCGGCCTGCCGTTCGCAGCCAAGAACCTCTTCGACGTTGCCGGCGTGACCACGCTCGCCGGCTCCCGCATCAATGCGAGCCGACCTCCCGCGAGGCGTGATGCGGCGGCGGTGGCCGCACTGCGGCGGGCCGGCGCCATCCTGATCGGCGCCCTGAACATGGACGAGTACGCGTACGGCTTCACCAACGAGAACGGGCACCACGGCGCCGTGCGCAACCCGCACGATCCGGCCCGCGTGGCCGGCGGGTCCTCCGGCGGCTCGGGAGCGGCGGTGGGTGCCGGGCTCGTGCCGCTCGCGCTCGGCTCGGACACCAACGGCTCGGTGCGCGTGCCGGCGGCGCTGTGCGGGGCCTTCGGCTTCAAGCCGACCTACGGGCGCGTCTCGCGGATCGGCTGCGCGCCGCTGGCGGGCAGCCTCGATCACGTCGGCGCCCTCGGCCGCTCGGTGCGCGATGTCACCGCCGCGTTCGACGCCATGCACGGGCCCGACCCGGAGGATCCGGTCTGCGCCCGCCGTCCCGCCGAGCCCTGCCGACCCGTGCTGGGGCAGGGCATCGACGGCCTGCGCATCGCGGTGCTCGACGGCCACTTCGCCCGAGGCGGAGAGCCGGACGTCTTCGCCGCGGTGGCCGCCGCGGCCTCGGCTCTGGGCGTGTCGCGCCGGGCCACGATCCCCGAGGCCCACCGCGCCCGGGCCGCCGCCATGGTCATCACCGCGTGCGAGGGGTCGTCCAATCACCTCGACGATCTGAAAACGCGGCCGCAGGACTTCGATCCGCTCACGCGCGACCGGTTCCTCGCCGGCGCGCTGGTTCCCGGCGTGTTCTACCAGCAGGCGCAGCGGTTCCGCGCCTGGTACCGCGCGCAGGTGGCCCGGCTCTTCGGCGAGGTCGACGTGCTGCTGGCGCCGACCACGCCGTGCCCGGCGCCGCGAATCGGCCAGGACCGGATGGTGCTGGACGGCGTGGAAGTGCCGGCGCGGGCGAGCCTGGGCCTCTTCACCCAGCCACTCTCCTTCATCGGCCTGCCCGTGCTGTCGGTGCCGGTCCGGACGGGGCCGCTCCCGGTGGGCGTGCAGATCATCGGGGCGCCGTTCCGCGAGGCGCACGTCCTCCGCGTGGGAGCGCTGCTGGAGGCCAAGGGCGTGGCCGCAGCGGTGCTGGCGCCATGACGATCAACGACCCCGCGGTGGTGGCGGAGGTCACCGCCGCATTCCTGGACTACGAGCGCGCGCTGAACGACAACGACGTGCCCGCGCTGACCGCCTGGTTCTGGACGAGCCCGCTCACGATCCGCTTCGGGCTCGCCGAGAACCTCTACGGGCACGAGGCCATCAGCGCGTTCCGACGCGCTCGGCCGAGCGTGGACATCCGGCGCACCATCGCCAACACCGTGATCACCGCCTACGGGTCCGACTTCGCGACCGCCAACACCGAGTTCACCAAGCGCGACTCCGGCCGTCGCGGCCGGCAGAGCCAGACCTGGATGCGGACCGAGGACGGGTGGCGGGTGGTGAGCGCCCACGTGTCCTATTCTCCTGCCCAGGATTGAGGCTGCCTGCTCACGCGGTGGGCACGTCCGATGACCGCCCGGGCCGCGGCCCGGGCTAAGCGCCTGAATTGCCGCCCCAGGTCACGGGCACACGCCTTGCTGCGCAGGAGCGCATGAGCAGGGCAACCGGGCCGGGGCGCTTCGACGAGATGGTCACGACCGCGCTGCCGTCACTGGTGAGCGAGGCGAGGCACGCCGGCGGGCGGGTCTACCGCAGCGTCATGGCACGGATGGAGCTGCCGCTGCTGCGCCACGCGCTCGAGCTGTGCGGCGGCAACCAGCTGAAGGCCGCGAAGCTCCTCGGGATCAACCGGAACACGCTCCGCAAGCGCCTGCGGCTGCTCGGGCTCCTTCCGCCCGCCGGGACGAACGGGACGAGCGCGGGAAGCGCGGCCCACACCGCGTAGGCTGGACGGCCCCCGGGGGGCGGGGTAGACTCCGCAGCGGTGCGTTCGCGAGCCGCCGGGCTTGTCCCGTTGCTGGTCCTCGTCGCCTGCGCGGGCGCGGGCACCGGGCCCGGCTCCGGTGAGCCGGTGCATCATGTGAAAGGCGGCTTCCGGAACCTGGATCCCGATTTCGGGCGGGCGTCCGGCTGGACCCGGTGGACCTTCATCCTGCGCCGGAGCATGCAGAGCCTGACATCCCCCCGTCGCTTCGACGCACCGCGAGTCGCCAACGACGGGGCCGCGCTGCGGAGGCAGCCGCCGTCCACCACGATCACCTGGGTGGGACACGCCACCCTGCTGGTGCAGGTGGACGGGCTCAACGTGCTCACCGACCCGCAGTGGAGCGATCGGGCCGGGCCCACGTCCTGGCTCGGGCCCCGGCGGCTCGGGCCGCCCGGCCTCGCCTTCGAGGCGCTGCCCCGCATCGACGTGGTCGTGATCTCGCACGATCACTACGATCATCTCGACCTGCCGACCGTGAAGCGGCTGGCCGCCGCCCACGACCCGCTCTTCATCGTCCCGCTCGGCCTGAAGCCGTGGTTCGCGGACAATGGGATGACCCACGTCGAGGAGCTCGACTGGTGGCAGGAGCGCGAGCACGGGAGCGTACGATTCATCTGTGTGCCGGCGCAGCACTTCTCGCAGCGCTCCTTCTGGGACGCCAACCGGCGCCTCTGGGCGTCGTGGGCCATCGTGGGTCGGGGAAAGCGGCTGTACTTTGCCGGCGACACCGGATACTTCGCGGGCTTCAAGGAGGCGGGGCGACGTCTCGGACCGTTCGACGTGGCCGCCCTGCCCATCGGCGCCTACGTGCCGGCCGAGATCATGAAGTGGGTGCACGTGACTCCGGAGGAGTCGGTGCAGGCCTTCGTGGACCTGGGCGCGCGGACGATGGTGGCGATGCACTGGGGCACGTTCGATCTCGCGGACGAGCCGCTCGACGAGCCGCCCGTCCGCATGATCGCGGAGATCCAGCGGCGCAACATCGAGGCCTCGCGCGCCTGGATCCTCAAGGTCGGAGAAAGCCGAGCCTGGTGAGGGTGCTCATCATCGAGGACGAGCCGGATATCCGGGACCTGCTCGCCTTCCACCTCGAGCGCGAGGGCTACACGGTCACGAAGGCCGGCAACGGGGCGGAAGGCCTGCGGCTGGCGCGCGCGGCGCCGCCCGATCTGATCCTGCTGGATCTCATGCTCCCGGAGATGGACGGTTTCGAGGTGTGCCGGCGACTGCGCCAGGACCCGGCGACCCAGGGGGTGCCGCTGGTGATGCTCACCGCGCGTGGTGACGAGGTGGACCGCGTGCTGGGCCTCGAGCTGGGCGCCGACGACTACGTGGTCAAGCCGTTCTCGCCGCGCGAGGTGGTGGCCCGCGTCCGCGCGGTGCTGCGTCGCAGCCGCCCCGCCGCCGGCACCACGCCGGTGACCGTCGGTCCCCTGCAGATCGACGCGGCCGCGCACACCGTCTCCGTCGACGGCGTACCGGTCAATCTGGCTCGGCGCGAGTTCGACCTGCTCCGGGCGCTGGTCGAGGCCCGGGGGCGCGTGCTCTCGCGCGAGTTCCTGCTCGAGCACGTGTGGGGCTATACCGCGGCCGGCGAGATCGAGTCGCGCACGGTGGACGTCCACGTGCGCCGCCTGCGCCAGAAGCTCGGACCGGCCGGACCGCGGATCGGCACGGTCACCGGGGTCGGATACCGCCTGGAGCGTGACGACTGATGGCGATGCTCCTGCGGACGATCCGGCGCAGCATCGCGCTGAAGCTGACGCTGACTCTGATCGGCTTCGTGGCCATCTCCGGCGCGGTGGCCGGCCTGTACCTGAGCCGCGCGCTCCAGGCCTTCGCGGTGGAGTCGCTCGAGACCAGGCTCGGGGCGGTGGCCGCGGTGGCCCACGAGGAGGCCGCCGCCGCGCTGCGGAGCGGGACGCCGGCCTCGATGCAGGAGCTCGTGGGACGGATCGCTCGCTCGACCGGCGCCCGGGTGACCCTCATCGCCCCCGACGGACGGGTGCTGGGCGAGTCGGCGCGCGGGCTCGGCGATCTGGCCGCGATGGACAACCACGCCGACCGCCCCGAGGTGCGCGCCGCGCTCGCGGGACGGCAGGGTCGCGACCTGCGGCACAGCACGACCATCGCCGCTCCGCTGCTCTACGTGGCGGTGCCAGTTCGCGTGGACGGACGCCTCGTGGGGGCGCTGCGCCTGGCCCTCCCGGTCTCGGCGGTGACCGCCTCGTACGCCACGCTGCACCAGGTGATGCTGGCGGGTGGCGCGGTGACCCTGCTGGTGGCGCTCGGCATCGGAGTCTTCGTGGCCGGGCGGGTCACCCGGCCGGTGGTGGAGATGCAGTCGATCGCCCGCCAGATGAGCGAGGGCAGCTTCCTCGTGCGCGCCCCTACCGGGTCCACCGACGAGATCGGCATGCTCGGCCGCTCGCTCAACGTGATGGCCGGCCGCCTGCGCGAGAAGATCGGCGACCTCGGGCAGGAGCAGGCCAAGGTCACCGCGATCCTCGACGCGATGGTCGAGGGGGTGGTCGCGGTGGACGGGCAGGAGCATGTCCTGCTGATGAACGAGCAGGCGCGCGCGATGTTCGCGCTGGGCAGCGCCCGCGGGGAGGGCAAGCCGTTCCTCGAGGTGATCCGCAACGCCGACCTCCACGAGATCTTCCGGGCGGTGCACGCGGGCGGGGAGGCGGCGCTGCAACGGGAGATCGAGCTCACCAGCCCGCCGCGGATCCTCGGCGTCAACGCGGTCAGGCTGGCCGCGAGCGGCGACCGCTCCGCCGCGGGGCCCGGCGTGGTGCTGGTGCTCCACGACGTCACCGCGCTCCGGCAGCTCGAGCGGGTGCGCACCGAGTTCGTGGCCAACGTCAGCCACGAGCTGCGGACGCCGCTCACCGCGATCCAGGGCTACCTGGAGACCCTCCTGTCGGGGGCGCTCGAGGAGCGGGAGAACGCGCGCCGTTTCCTCGAGATCGCGCTCCGCCACAGCGAGCGGCTCGGGCGCCTGCTCAACGACCTCACCGATCTCTCCAACATCGAGCTGGGCAAGGTGGCCCTGCGGCGGGAGCCGGTGCGGGTCGACGAGGTGGTCGCCTCGGTGGTCGGCATCATCGCCCCGCGCGCCGCGCGCGCGAAGGTGGACGTGACCTCCCACGTCCCGCCGGATCTTCCCCAGGTCCCGGCGGACCGCGACCGGCTGGCCCAGATCCTGATCAATCTGGTGGACAACGCGGTCAAGTACACGCCCGAGGGCGGCTCCGTGACGGTGACTGCGCGTCGCGTGGCGGAGAGCACGATCGAGACGGCGGTCACCGACACCGGCATCGGCATCCCGCCCGCCGATCTGCCGCGCATCACCGAACGCTTCTATCGCGTCGACCGAGCCCGTTCGCGGGAGCTGGGCGGCACCGGGCTCGGCCTGGCCATCGTCAAGCACCTGGTGATGGCCCACGGCGGCCAGCTCGGCATCGAGAGCGAGCAGGAGCGCGGCACCAGCGTCCGCTTCACCCTGCCCATCGAGCCCCCCGCGGTCTGATCCGGCGGTTGTCCGACAAGTACGCGACAGATCGAGTCTGCCCGCGTTTCCTGAGGCATTTGACAAATCCAGGGTCATGGAAGATTACTTCCGATAGGCGTTCCATTTTCACTTGGGCACCAGCCCAGAACAGGAGGCGACCTATGGCGCTCGCGCGGTTCCGCACCTTTTCCCAGTCACCGGATGATCCTTTGCGAGACGTGACGGATATCCAGGGGCAGATGAATCGGCTCCTCGACAGCTTTTGGGGCCGGCCCAGCCCCTGGCCGGGCTGGCGCGGGCGTGGGCTCCGGCCGTGGACATGTACGAGAGCAAGGATGAGCTGGTCATTGCGGCCGAGCTGCCCGGACTGATCCATCCGGGGAGCGCAGCAGCGGCCGCATGAGGTGATGCATGACAGCGACTACCGAGCCGAGCGCTGGTGGGGCACGTTCGAGCCTCGTCTAAGGGGGCGGAGAGTCCCGGCGGGCAGGGGCCCAGCCAACTCCGCTCCCGCCGGCTCGTTTCTTCAAAACGTCAACGACCAATCTGGAGGCACCTGCGATGAGACGCCGAAGCGCAACGGTACGCTTCCCGGTGCTGGCAACGCTCGCACTGACCGTGCTGTTCCTGGCCGGCTGTGCAGGCCCGCTCAGAGACCCCCACATCGTCGGCCCGGCCGGACCTGCCGGCCCGGCCGGGCCTGCCGGCCCTCCTGGCCCGCCAGGACCACCCGGGCCGGCAGGTCCTTCGGGACCCGGTGGACCGCCCGGTGTCGCCGGCGCGCCTGGGCCAGCCGGCGCACCGCAAGCGTGGACGTCGTTCAGCGACATCCTGTTCGACTTCGACAAGAGCAACGTCCGCTCGACGGAGACGCCCAAGGTCGACAAGCTGGTGCAGTACATGAGGGACAACCCCAATATCGAGATCGGGCTCGATGGCTACACGGACCCGCGGGGCAATAGCTCCTATAACCGGAAGCTCAGCCAGCGTCGCGTGGACGCGGTGAAGGCCGCGCTGGTGGGCGCAGGCGTCCCGTCGTCGCGGATTCGCACGGGTGCCTTCGGCGAGACGCGGCCGAAATGCACCGAGTCCAACGAGACATGCTGGCAGCAAGACCGGCGGGTCGAAGTGCTCGTGCGTCCCGGAGGTTGACGCCGGCAGTGACAAGGGGGTGGCATCGTGTCGCCCCCTTGTCATCCCGCTCGCGGGGCATAGGCCGACCCTATCCAAAAATCGCACGCGCATCGGCAGGATGGATTGGACCTTTTGAGACGGCCCTGTACCATGTCGCCCGCGCCGGCCGAGTCCGGCGATCTTGCTGGGCATGAGGGACTAGGGAGGCCGTTCATGAGACGACGTGCGTTTCTGAAGACCGGAATGGGTGTGGCCGCGACCGCCGCGGTCGGGGGCCTCGCGCGGCCGTGGCGTTCGGCCGGCGCCGCTCAAGCCGGGGAGGCCAGGTGGCGCACGTTCGAGGTCGTGACGCGCGCCGAGGTCACCAATCCCACCGGCCCGACGCGCGTGTGGATCCCGCTGCCGGTGCAGCCGGACACCGACTACCTGAAGAGCCTCGGGCAGAGCTGGAGCGGCAACGCCGCCGCCACCCGCATCATCCGCGACGAGAAATACGGCGCGGCCATCTTGTACGCCGAGTGGCCGGCCGCCGAGAAGGCGCCCGCGGTGGAGGTGACGACGCGCTTTGCGACGCGCGACCGGATCGTGGACGTGACGAAGGCCGGCGGCAATCCGACGCCGGAGGACCGCTCCACGCTGAACAGGTATCGGGAGTCCACGAAGCTGATCCGCACCGACGGCATCGTGAAGAAGACCGCCCAGCAGATCACCAAGGGCGTCGACGGCGACGTGGAGAAGGCCCGTGCGATCTACGAGTGGATCGTGGAGAACACGTTCCGTGACCCGAAGGTGCGGGGCTGCGGCGTCGGCGACATCCGCGCGATGCTCGAGACCGGGAATCTGGGCGGCAAGTGCGCCGACCTCAATGCGCTCTTCGTGGGGCTGGCCCGCGCGGCCGGCCTGCCCGCCCGTGACGTGTACGGTATCCGGGTCGCCGACTCCGCCGAGTTCAAGTGCCTGGGCAAGAGCGGCGACATCACCCGGGCGCAGCACTGCCGGGCCGAGTTCTATGCCGCGAGCCTGGGGTGGGTGCCGGTCGACCCGGCCGACGTGCGGAAGGTCGTGCTGGAGGAGCGGGGCGGCATCCCACTCGACGATCCGACCACCCGGAAGGCACGGGCCAAGCTGTTCGGCCAGTGGGAGATGAACTGGCTCGCCTACAACTACGCCCACGACGTGAAGCTGGCCGGCTCGAAGGACGACCCGATCGCCTTCCTGATGTACCCGGAGGCCGAGACCGCGGAGCGGCGGAAGGACAGCCTCGACCCCGACACCTTCAAGTACAAGATCACCTCGCGCGAGCTGGGCGCCTGATCCCAGCCCCCGCTCGCTAAAATCTCTCCGACGGCCCCCGCCGCCGCGCGGGGGCGTCGCGCTGTCCGCCTCCGGCGTTTACCGATGATTTACCCCCGCGTCATCAATCCGTAACCGCACGCGGGCAGACTGCGCCCATGACGACCGCGACACGGCAGCGCGCGGGGGTCGATCCGATGGTGGCAAACCGGCGGGGCATGCCGGAGCAGCAGCCGGGCGCGAGCGGCAATCGGCCCGGCAAGGTGCTGGTGGTGGAGGACGAGGCCGATGTGGCCGAGATGCTCCGCCACAACCTCGGGAAGGAAGGCTACGACGTCCGGCTCGCCGCCAACGGCATGGACGCCCTCCGCCAGGTCAAGGACGTCCGGCCCGACGTGATCCTGCTCGACATCATGGTGCCCCAGCTCAACGGCTGGGAGACCTGCCGCCGCCTCAAGCAGGACCGGGAGACGCAGGCCATCCCCGTGATCATGGTGACCGGCCGAGTCGAGGAAGGCGACAAGGTGCTCGGCTTCGAGATGGGCGCCGACGACTACGTGACCAAGCCGTTCTCGCCGCGCGAGCTGGTGGCGCGAGTGCGGGCGGTGTCGCGTCGAGGCCGGACTGGGGAGGACTCGGCGGGCCAGCCGCTGCGGGCAGGCGACCTCGAGATCGATCGGCAGCGCTTCGAGGTCAAGATGAAGGGCCGGCTCGTGGAGCTCACCCGCAAGGAGTTCGATCTACTCGCGGCGCTCGTCCGCACCCCCGGCCGCGTGTTCGGCCGCGAGGAGCTGCTCGACCTGGTCTGGGGCCAGGATGGATTCGTCGAGCCCCGCACGGTCGACGTGCACGTGGCCCGGCTGCGGGCGAAGTTCATCGCCGCGCGAGCGCCCGGGCCCGGGATCGAGACGGTGCCCGGAGTCGGCTACCGGTTCCGCGAGCCGGCGTGAGTGGCCGTTCGATGCTCCGCGCCAACCCAAAGGAACAAGACAAGGAGATCGTGATGAAGAGATGGCACGTCCTCGCGTGGATGCTGGTGATCGCCGTCGCGTGGCTGCCGCTCCCGGCCGGTGCCCAGATGCTCATAAACGGGGCGGGCGCCACGTTCCCCTATCCGATCTACTCGAAGTGGTTCGAGGCGTACATCCAGGTGGATCCGGAAGTGCGCTTCAACTATCAGTCGATCGGCAGCGGCGGCGGCATCCGGCAGATCTCGGAGCGCACCGTGGACTTCGGCGCCTCCGACGGCCCCATGACTGATGACCAGCTCAAGAAGGCACCGGGCGAGCTCTTCCACATCCCCACCGTGCTCGGAGCGGTGGTGGCCACCTACAACCTGCCGGGCAACCCGCAGCTCTCCTTCACGGGTGACGTGCTGGCGGACATCTTCCTCGGAAAGATCACCAAGTGGAATGACGCGCGGATCAAGGCGCTCAATCCGTCGACCAGCCTGCCCGACCAGCCCATCGTGGTGGTCCACCGCTCGGACGGCAGCGGCACGACGTACATCTGGGTGGACTATCTCTGCAAGATCAGCCCGGAGTGGGAGCAGAACGTTGGCCGCGGCACGTCGGTGAAGTGGCCGGTTGGACTGGGCGGCAAGGGCAATGAAGGGGTCGCCGGCCAGGTGAAGAACGCGCCCGGGTCGCTGGGGTACGTGGAGCTGGCTTACGCGATCACCAACAAGCTGCCCGCCGCGAAGGTCCGGAACCAGGCGGGCAAGTTCATCGAGCCGACGATCGAGAGCACGACCGCGGCAGCGGCGGGGGCGGCGAGCAGCATGCCGGCCGATTTCCGGGTGTCCCTGACGAACGCGGCGGGGGCCGAGGCCTATCCGATCGCCAGCTTCACGTGGCTGCTCGTGTACAAGGACCAGACCAACGAGGCCAAGGGCCAGAACCTCGTGAAGTTCCTGTGGTGGGCCATCCACGATGGCCAGAAGCATCCCGCGGCGCTGCTGTACGCTCCGCTGCCGGCCCCGGTGGTGAAGGAGATCGAGGCCAAGATCAAGCAGATCACCTTCTCGGGCCGGCCGCTGCTGGCGGCGCACTAGGCTCGATGGCGGGCGAGTCGACCGCCGGGACGGGGACGGCCGATCGGCTGTCCCTGCCTCCGCGCGCCATCGGCGGTAGCCGGGCCGGTCGGGGCGACCGCGTGTACACCGCGGTCCTCCTCTCATCGGTGTCGCTCGTGCTGCTGCTGGCGGCGGGGCTCGTCGTCGCGCTGGTCCGGGAATCGTGGGACGCGATCCGGACCTTCGGGTTCCGCTTCCTGGTGACGTCGCACTGGGATCCCGTGGCGGGCGAGTTCGGGGCCCTCCCGTTCGTCTACGGGACGCTCCTCTCCTCACTGCTGGCGCTCCTGATCGCGGTCCCGCTCTCGCTCGGGGCGGCCATCTTCCTGGCCGAGCTGGCTCCATCGTGGATCCGTCCGCCCATCGCGTTCCTCATCGAGATGCTCGCGGCGGTCCCGAGCGTCGTGTACGGCCTATGGGGCATCTTCGTGCTGGTGCCGTGGCTACGCGACTGGGTCCAGCCGGCGCTGGGGCGGACACTGGGCTTCCTGCCGCTGTTCCAGGGCCCCCCTTACGGCATCGGCATGCTCGCGGCGGGCATCATCCTGTCCATCATGATCATGCCCTTCATCACATCGGTGAGTCGCGAGGTCCTGCTCGCGGTGCCGGGCTCGCAGCGTGAGGCGGCGCGAGGCCTGGGTGCAACCCGGTGGGAGACGACCCGCATCGCCGTCCTGCGCTACGGACGGTCGGGGCTCATCGGTGCCTTCCTGCTGGGCCTCGGAAGGGCGCTCGGGGAGACGATGGCGGTCACCATGGTGATCGGCAACCGGCCCGAGATCGCCGCCTCCTTGTTCGCGCCCGGCTACACGATGGCCAGCGTGCTCGCCAACGAGTTCACCGAGGCGACGTCCGACCTCTACGTGTCGGCGCTCGTCGAGATCGGTCTCCTGCTCCTCCTGGTTACCGTCGTCGTAAACGGGTTCGCCAAGCTCCTGGTCTGGAGCGTGGGCGGCCCGGTGCGGGGCACGCGGGAGTGAGTCCCCGGGTCCGGCGGCTCGTCAATTCCGCCATGAGCGGGCTCACGTTCGCGGCGGCCGTACTCGCCATCTGTCCGCTCCTGCTGATCTTCGGATTCCTCCTGTACCAGGGCGCGTCGGCGCTGAACTGGGACTTCTTCGTTCACCTCCCGAAACCGGTCGGGGAGGCCGGCGGCGGCGTGGCCAACGCGATCGTGGGCAGCCTGATCGTGATCGGTCTGGCCGTCGCGCTCGGGCTGCCCGTGGGAATCCTGGGTGGCGTCTACCTGGCGGAGTCGCGCGACCGCCGGCTGCCGTGGCTGCTGCGGTTCGTCGCCGACGTGATGAACGGGGTCCCGTCCATCGTGTTCGGGATCTTCGCCTACACCGTGGTGGTGCTGCCGATGCGGCGCTTCTCGGCCCTGGCCGGGGGCCTGGCGCTGGGCCTGATCCTGATCCCGATCGTGCTTCGGACCACCGAGGAGATGGTGCGGCTGGTCCCCAACGCGCTGCGGGAGGCCGGGCTCGGCCTGGGCCTGCCCCAGTGGAAGGTGAGCCTGCGGATCGTCATCCCGGCGGCCCGCGCAGGCATCATCACCGGGATCGTGGTCGCGGTGGCGCGAATCGCCGGGGAGACCGCTCCGCTGCTGTTCACCGCGCTCGGCAATCGCTTCTGGCACCAGGGGCTGGATCAGCCGATCGCCGCGCTTCCGCTGCAGATCTACGCCTACGCCATCGCCCCCTACGACGACTGGCACCGCCAGGCCTGGGCGGGGGCCCTGGTGCTGATCACGCTGGTATTCCTGGCGAGCCTCGCGGCCCGAGTGGCGACGCGGGACCGGGCCATCGCGCGGCTCCGGTGAGCATGGGAGACGGTCTCTACGTCAAGGGCCTCCGGGCCTGGTTCGGTGACCGCCTGATACTGAAGGGGGTCGATCTCACGGTCGCACCCAACGCGGTGACGGCCATCATCGGACCGTCCGGCTGCGGGAAGTCCACGTTCATCCGCTGCGTCAACCGCATGCACGAGACGGTTCCGGGGGCGCGGGTGTCCGGGCAGGTGCTGCTCAACAGCGAGGATCTCTACGCACCGGGCGTGGACCCGGTGCAGGTGCGGCGGCGGATCGGCATGGTATTCCAGAAGCCCAATCCGTTCCCGACCATGTCGGTCTTCGACAACGTGGCGGCCGGGCTGCGACTCGGGAGCATCCGGCGGAAGGCGCACCTCCACGAGCCGGTGGAGCGGGCGCTCCGCCACGCGGCGCTCTGGGACGAGGTGAAGGACGAGCTCGACAAATCGGGCGTGAGCCTGTCGGGTGGCCAGCAGCAGCGCCTCTGCATCGCGCGGGCCCTCGCGGTGGATCCGCAGATCCTCCTGATGGACGAGCCGTGCTCGGCCCTCGACCCGATCGCCACCGCCAAGATCGAGGAGCTGATCCACGATCTCAAGAAGGAGCTGACGATCGTCATCGTCACCCACAACATGCAGCAGGCGGCACGAATGTCGGAGTGGACCGGCTTCTTCCTGTTGGGGGAGCTGGTGGAGTTCGGGGTGACGAAGGACATGTTCACGACCCCCGGTGACAAGCGGACCGAGGACTACATCACCGGCCGCTTCGGATAGGCGAGGAGGGACTTCCGGTGCAACGACATTTCCACGAGGAACTCGAGGGCGTCAAGCACACGCTGCTCGCCATGGGAGGTCTCGTCGAGGACCAGATCCGTCGGGCCATGAAGGCGCTCCTGGAGCGCGACGACGCGCTCGCCCAGGAGGTCATCGACCGCGATCGGCAGGTGAACACCTACGACGTCGAGATCGACGAGCAGTGCGTGAGCCTGCTCGCGCTGCATCAGCCCGCGGCGGGCGACCTGCGCTTCATCACCACCGCCATGAAGATCGTCACCGACCTGGAGCGCATCGGCGACCAGGCGGTGAACATCGCCCAGCGCGTCCTCGAGCTGAACCGCGAGCCCCGGCTCAAGCCGTACATCGATCTCCCGCGCATGGCGGAGCGGGCCCAGCGCATGGTCAAGGAGAGCCTCGACGCCTTCGTGGCCCGGGACACCGCGCTGGCCCGGCGGGTGTGCGGGGAGGACGCGGAGGTGGACGCGCTCAAGGAGCAGATCTTCCGCGAGCTGCTGACCTTCATGATGGAGGATCCGCGGACGATTCCGCGCGCGATCCGGGTCATCCTGATCTCCCGCTTCCTGGAGCGGGTCGCCGACCACGCCACCAACATCGCCGAGATGGTAGTGTACCTGGTCGAGGGCAAGATGATCCGGCACACGCTGGCCTGAAACGACCGGGATGTATACTGGCTCTGTGAGTGCTGATCGCAGGTATCAACTGCAGTCCGAGGAAGCCAACCGCCGTCTGGACGCCCTCCTGGAGCACCTCCGGGTCCCCGAAGCCGCCTGGCCGTTCTACGCCGAGATGCTCACCACCGCGCTCAAGATGTACGAGGACGGCGCGGGCGTCGCGGATCTCAAGATCGCCAACGCCGCGTTCAAGGAGATCCGCTACGGGTTCAAGGTGTTCGCGCCGTGGCGCAACGTCCCGAAGGTCACCATGTTCGGCTCGGCGCGCACGCCGCGATCGAGCCCGATCTCCGAGCAGGCCTTCGCCTTCAGCAAGCGCATCACCGGGGCGGGCTGGATGGTGATGACCGGGGCGGGCGCGGGCGTGATGGGCTCGGCCCAGGAGGGAGCCGGGGCGGAGCGGTCGTTCGGCCTCAACATCCGGCTGCCTTTCGAGCAGGAGGCCAACCCCTGGATCGCCGACGATCCCAAGCTGATCTCGTTCAAGTACTTCTTCACCCGCAAGCTGTTCCTGGTGCGCGAGGCCCACGCGATGGTCTTCCTGCCCGGCGGCTTCGGCACCGCGGACGAGGCCTTCGAGGCCCTGACCCTCGTGCAGACCGGCAAGTCGCCGGTGCTCCCGCTGGTCATGCTGGACGAACCCGGCGGGACCTACTGGAAGCGCTTCGACGAGTTCGTCCGGCGCGAGATGGTCGGACGGGGACTGGTCTCCGCGAACGATCCGGGCCTCTATCGCATCACCGACGACGTGGAGCAGGCCGCGACCGAGGTGGAGAGCTTCTATCGCCTCTGCCACTCGCAGCGGTACGTGCGGGACTCGCTCGTGCTGCGGATCCGCCACGCGCTGGCCGAGACCGTGCTGGCCGACGTCAACCTGCAGTTCCGGGACATCCTCACCGCGCCGGCCACCCAGGCGCCCGGGCCGGTGCCGGGCGAGGGCGACGAGCTACCCGACCTTCCGCGGCTGGTGTTGCCGTTCAACCGCTCGGACTACGCCCGCCTGCGCAGCCTGCTGGACTTCGTGAACGCGGCCGGCTGAGCCCGGCCCGCGCCGACTGCTAGCTCTCCGCCTCGTCCCGCTCCTCGGTGTGCTGACAGTTCGTGCACACCCAGGTGCGCAGCAGGGTGATCCGCTTCGGATCGCGCCTCAACGTCCAGGGCATGAGCTTGCGGGCGCCACAGACCGGGCACGTCTCGGTGGCCTGACCCGGCTGGACCTCGTGGGGGAGCCAGGGGATCTTGGGTTTCATGCGCGCGATTATACGTGATCGAGTCGGGAGCGGGGTGGCTTAGCGTAGTCCGGTGGACGCCTCGGGCCGGATCGTCTGGACGCTGGTCGGCCTCGGCGCGCTCGCGCTCGTCGTCGCGCTTCCGCTGGCCGTGCGCAGCCGCTTCGAAGGCGTCTGGATCCCGTCCGCGTCGATGGCGCCGACGCTGCTGGCCGGCGACTACGTGTTGATGGACAAGGCGGCCCACTGGCCCGCGCGCGGCGATCTGGTGGTGTTCACGGATCCGGCCGAGGCCGATCAACTGCTGGTCAAGCGCGTCGTCGGCGTGGGCGGCGAGCAGATCGTCGTGGACGGCCACGACGTCTACGTCAACTGCGAGCCGCGGAGCGATGGATGCCGCCCGCTCGCCGAGCCGTACGCCGACTGGAGCGCCGAGGCGCGGGCGCCCGGCAACGCGGGGCCGGTCCAGATCCCGACCGAGGCGGTCTTCGTCATGGCCGACAACCGGAACGCGGGCGAGGACAGCCGGCACTGGGGCCCGCTGGCGCGCGACCGCATCGTCGGCCGTCCGGTGTGGGTCTACTGGTCCGCGGACGGAGACGGCCACCCGCGGTGGGACCGCGTCGGCCGGCGCCTCCACTAGCTCGCGATCGCGGCGGATGCCGAACGCCTTCCGGCTGCTCTTCGTGGCCAACGTCGTGTTCGCCACGAGCTACGGCGTCACGCGGGTGGTGCTCGACGACGTGCCGCCCGCGATGCTCGGCTGCGCGCGCTCCGTGATCGGCGCGGTGATCCTGGTGACCTGGGCCGGGCGCGGGCTCCGCACCGAGCGGATCGCCGCGCGCGACCACGGGCGCATCGCCCTGATGGGCGTGGTGGGCTTCGCGCTGGCCTTCGGCCTCGGCAACTGGGGCATCGAGCGCTCCACCGCCAGCAACGCCGCGCTGCTGATCACCGTCGAGCCGACCTCGCTCCTCCTGCTCTCGCCGGCGCTCCTGGGCGAGCGGTTGACCCGGCGCGAGGCCGTCGGGGCCGCGCTGGCCCTGTTCGGCACCGTGGTGGTGGTGGTGAACGGTATCCCCGGTCTCACGCAGTCGCTGGCCCCGCACTGGCGCGGCGACCTGTTGCTGATCCTCTCCGGCCTGGCCTACGCGGCGTACTCGCTGCTGGGCCGCGGGGTGCTGGCGCGCCACCCGGTGCTGGTCGTGACCGCATGGTCGATCCTGTGGGGCGCGCTGACCATGGCGCCGCTCGCATGGCTCGAGTGGCGCGCCGGCCTCACGCCGCGGTGGACCGCGGGCGCGGTGGCGGGAACGCTCTACCTCGGGGTGGTCATCACCGCGCTGGGCTACGCGGTCTGGAACCGGTGCCTCGAGCGGCTGGGCGCCTCGCGCGTGGCCATCTTCGTCAACGTGCAGCCGCTCGCGGGCGCCCTGATCGGGGTGTGGTGGCTGCACGAGCCGCTGACCGTGTTCACGGTCGTGGGCGGGCTCGCGATCCTGACCGGCCTGCACCTGACGGTGAAAGCCGGCGGGAGAGAGTAGAATACCCGACATGCGGCGGGTCCGAGTGGGGCTGGCCCAGGTCAATCCGACGGTGGGAGCCGTCGAAGCCAACGCGCGCATCGTGACCACCGGCATGGAGCGCGCGCGCACCCTCGGCTGCGACATCGTCGCGTTCCCCGAGCTGGTGTTGACCGGCTATCCGCCGGAAGATCTGCTCTTCAAGCCCGCCTTCATCGAGGCCAACCTGCGCGCGCTGGCGGATGTCGCGCGGGCGAGCCGGGGCCTCACCGCGGTTGTCGGCTTCGTGGACAAGCGTGACGACATCTTCAACGCGGCGGCCATCCTGCACGACGGTGCGCAGGCCGGCACCTATCACAAGCAGTACCTGCCCAACTACGGGGTCTTCGACGAGAACCGCTACTTCCAGTCGGGCACCGAGGCGCCCGTCTTCACGCTGGGCGACACGGTGGTGGCCGCCAACATCTGCGAGGACATCTGGTACCCGACCGGCCCCACCACGCTGCAGGCGCTCGGGGGTGCGGAGCTGGTGCTGAGCATCAACGCCTCGCCGTACCACGCGGGCAAGGGGCGCTTCCGCGAGAAGATGCTGGCGACCCGCGCGGCCGACGACCTGGTCTGCCTGGCCTTCGTCAACATGGTGGGCGGGCAGGACGAGCTGATCTTCGACGGCCAGTCCTTCATCTTCAACGAGAAGGGCGAGTGCCTGGCGCGGGGCAAGGCCTTCCAGGAGGACTTCGTGGTCGCGGACCTGGATCTCGACGAGGTCTTCCGGGCGCGGCTGCACGACTCGCGCCGGCGCAAGGAGAAGCTGCGCGCCACCGGCGCCCAGTCGCGGCGCATCGCGCTGCCGCCGCTGCCCGCGCCGGCCCGCCCCAAGCTGCCGCCGCACGAGGTGGCGGTGCTCGAGCCGGTGGACGAGATCTACGAGGCGCTCGTGCTCGGCACCCGCGACTACGTCACCAAGAACGGGTTCACCCACGTGGTGCTCGGCCTCTCCGGCGGCATCGACTCCTCGCTGGTCGCCGCGATCGCGGTCGAGGCCCTGGGCGCGGCCAACGTCACCGGCGTGACGATGCCGTCGCAATTCTCCTCGGCGGGCACGCGCGGCGACGCGGCGCGGCTGGCCCGCAACCTGGGCATCGAGTTCTTGCGCCTGCCCATCCAGCCGGTGCTGCAGGCGTACCGCCGCGCGCTCGCCAAGCCGTTCAAGGGGCTGAAGGAGGACGTCACCGAGGAAAACCTCCAGGCACGCATCCGCGGCAACTACCTGATGGCGCTCTCCAACAAGTTCGGCTGGCTGGTGCTCACCACCGGCAACAAGAGCGAGATCGGCGTCGGCTACTCCACGCTCTACGGCGACATGGCGGGCGGCTTCGCGGTGATCAAGGACGTGCCCAAGACGCTCGTGTATCAGGTATCCGAGCACGTCAACCGCCGCGCCGGCCGGGACGTCATCCCGCGCTCGGTGTTCGAGCGCGCCCCGTCGGCCGAGCTGCGGCCGGACCAGACCGACCAGGACACCCTGCCGCCGTATCCCGTTCTCGACGCGATCCTCGAGGCGTACGTGGAAGGCGATCAGGGCGTGGCGGACATCGTGGCGCGGGGCTTCGACGGCGCGACGGTCAAGCGGGTGATCGCCATGGTGGACCGCAACGAGTACAAGCGCCGCCAGGGTCCCATCGGCATCAAGATCACGCCGCGCGCCTTCGGCAAGGACTGGCGCCTGCCCATCGTCAACCGCTTCCGCGAGTAGCCTCGCGGCGGCCGGCTTCGACCGCGATGTCTCCCGGCGGACGGATCGACCCCGCAGATCATCTGGCCCGCCCCTGGCGCGTCCACGCCCTCGCCGCCGCGGAAGGGCTGGCCCTCCACGACATCTGGGAGGTCCCGACCCCGCTTCCCGCCGACGTCTCGCTCGCGCACTGGGTCGAGGCCTTCCGCGGCGAGCAGTCGTCGGCGGCGACCCGGGCGCTGTTCGCCATCCGCTGGTGGCTCGGCCGGCGGTTCGGCTGGGACCGCGGCAGCGCCGGCTTCGTGCCGATCTACCGGGAGGCCGAGGAGCAGCTGTCGCGGATCGAGAACCGGACGGTGACCGGGTTCCTCCACCTCTCGCTGGTGGAGCGGCGCCCGCGGCTGGCGGTGTACGTGAGGCCGCACGGCGGGCTCGGGCGCGCGTACATGCGTCTCATCGAGCCCTTTCGCCGCCGGGTGGTCTATCCCGCGCTGCTCGCGGCGGGCGTCCGCGCGGTGCGCCGGCTGGCGCCCCGCTGACACGCGGCTCAGGAGGGCGACAGGGCGTCGAGCGACTGCAGCGTGGCGAGGCGGCGGTAGATGCCGTCCTCGCGGGCCATCAGCTCGTCGTGGGTCCCCGTCTCGGCGATGCGGCCTCCGTGCACGACCACGACCCGGTCGGCGTGCTTCACGGTGGCCAGCCGGTGCGCGATCACCAGCACGGTGCGGCCGCGCATCAGCTCGGAGAGCGCCTGCTGGACGAGGAATTCGCTCTCCGCGTCGAGGTCCGAGGTGGCCTCGTCCAGGATCAGGATCGGCGGATCCTTGAGAAACGCCCGCGCGATCGCGAGCCGCTGGGCCTGGCCGCCCGAGAGCTTGACCCCGCGCTCGCCCACCGGGGTGGCGTAGCCCTCGGGCAGGGCCGCGATGAAGTCGTGGGCCTGGGCCTGCCGCGCCGCCCGCTCGAGCTCGGCGAGGGTGGCGCCGGGCCGGCCGTAGGCGATGTTGTACTCGATCGAGTCGTGGAACAGGAACGTGTCCTGGGTCACGATGCCGATGAGGCCGCGAAGCGAGCCCACCGTGACCGTCCGGAGATCGTGGCCGTCCAGCGTGATACGGCCGGCGGTGACGTCGTGGAAGCGCGGCAGCAGCTCCATCAGCGTCGTCTTGCCCGCGCCGGACATGCCCACGAAGGCCACCAGCTCGCCCTTCCGCACGGTCAGCGAGATGTCCTGCAGGGCCCACGTCTCCGACTCCGGATAGCGGAACCCCGCGCCCTCGAACACGATGGTGTCGGTGAAGCCGGCGAGGGCGTGCGCGTCCGGGGCGTCCACGATGGCCGGCGGCGTGTCGAGGATCTCGAACACCCGCTCCACCGAGGCGATGGACTGCTGCACGGTGTTGGCCATGCGGGAGAGCTGCCGCACCGGCCCGTAGAGCAGGATCACCGCGGCGGTGAACGAGAAGAACTCGCCCGGGGTCAGCGCGCCGGAGATGACCCGGTAGCCGCCGTACCAGAGCGCGCCCATGATGGCCAGCGCGCCCAGCACCTCCATGATCGGCTCGGCCATCTCGTCGACGCGGCGGTCCTTGAGGGCCAGGGCCAGGAGCCGGTCGTTGACCTGATCGAATCGCTCCTGCTCGAGGCGCTCGCGCCCGAAGGCCTTGACGATCTTCGTCCCGGTGAAGGACTCCTGCAGGACCACGTTCAGCTCGGCGATCTTCTGCTGGGCGCGCCGGTTGATCTTGTAGAGCTTGCGGCCGATGATCCGGACCGTGAGCCCGACCACCGGGAACACCGCGATCGCGATCAGGGCCAGCACCCACTCGCGCAGGAACATCACCACGATCAACGCGACGATGGTGCCGACGTGCCGCACCGCCATCACGAGCACGGTGGAGGACAGGCGGGCCAGCCGGTTGACGTCGGTCACCACGCGGGTCATCAGCTCGGCGGAGTGCAGGGAGGCGAAGAAGGACAGCGGCATGGACTGGATGTGGGCGTACAGCTCGCCGCGGATGCGGGCGATCACGCGCTCGCCCACCGAGGCCATCAGGTAGGACTGGCCGAAGCGCCCCGCGCCCTTGATCACGTAGGTCGCCAGCAGCACCAGCGGGATCAGGCGCAGCATCGTCACGTCGCGCTTCAGGAAAATGTCGTCCATCGCCGGCTTGACCAGCCACGCGATGAAGGCCTCGGAGCCCGACACCACCAGGGCGAGCACCCCGCCCAGCGCCAGGAGCGGCCAGTAGGGCCGCAGATACGGCACCAGGCGCGTGAGGAGGTGATAGCGCGCGGTCACGCCGTCCTCCGCGCGGCGAGCAGCCGCTGGTAGAGCGCTTCCGTGCGCTGGATCTTCTGGGCCATCGAGAACACGGCTTCGACGCGCTTGCGGCCGGCCCGGGCCATGGCCTTGGCCCGCGTCGGGTTCTCCAGCACGCGGAGGATCGCCTGGGCCAGCGCGTCCGGATTGCGGGGCGGGACCAGCAGGCCGGTCTCGCCCTCGACGATCAGCTCGGGGTGCCCCTCGATGTCGGTGGCCACGACCGGGGTCTCGACCGCGAGGGCCTCGCGGAGCGAGCCGGTGAGCCCGAGACCCGCGTAGGAGGCGTCGACGACCAGGTCGCTGCCGGACAGGATCTCGGGGATGTCCTCGCGGTGCCCGAGCACGAACACCGACTCGCCGATCCCGCGCCGGAACGCCTTGTCCCGCAGGACCGGCACGCGCGGCGGCGGCGCCCCCACGAAGAGCAGGCGGGCGTGGGGGGCGGCGTGGCAGACGCGGGTCATGGCCTCGAGCACGTCGTCGTTGCCGCGCCACGAGCGGATGCCGACCTGGGTGACCAGGGCGTGGCCGGGCCCGAGCTGAAGCTCGCTGCGGATGGCCCGGCCGTCGACGCCGGCATGGAAGCGTCCGAGATCGGTGCCCGAGTAGATCACCTCGATCTTGCCCGGCGACACGCCGGCCGACACCAGCCCGCGCTTGATCGACTGGCAGACCGCCACGATGGCGGTCACGCGCGACGTGGTGTAGCCGAGCCGGCTCCAGCGGTCGGGCGGAAAGCTCACCCCGCGGTTCAGGATCAGCACCGGGATGCGCACGACCAGGCCGGCGAGAAGGGCGAGGGTACGAGCCCGGCCCTTCTGGCAGTGGACGACGTCGATCCGGTGCTCGCGGATGAGACGGGCCAGCGCCCACGCGGAGGCCAGATCCGCCCCGCTTCGCATCGGCACGGTGGCGTGCTGCACGAGCCCGGAGGCGCAGGCGCGCTCCCAGTGGGGGTTGGGCCGCGTGGCCACCACGACGTGATGGCCGTGCCCGGCCAGGCCGGTGGCCAGGTCGCGCAGCTGGATGGCCGCGCCGGTGAAGTAGTCCCCCTTCGGGTAGATCTGCAGGATGTTCACGTGGTGCCCCGCGCGATCGCCGTCACCGACGGCCGGTCACCCCGCGCGGTAGAACTCCTTGATCGCGGCGATGACCGTGTCGATCTCCTCCTCGGTATGCCCGGCCGAGATCGGCAGACTGAGGATCTCGCCGACGAGCGCCTCGGTGCGGGGCAGAACCGGCGGATCCAGCAGCTCGACCGCGGGCTGACGATGGGCCGGAACCGGATAGTGGATCCCGGTGGCGATGCCGCGCGCCTTGAGGAAGGCGGCGAGCCGGTCACGCTCGGGAGCCCGAATCACGTAGAGGTGGTAGACGTGCCGCGCGCCGGGCGTCTCCGTCGGCAGCGCCAGCGGGAGGTCGGCCAGCCCGGCGTGATAGCGGGCGGCCAGCGCGCGCCGATGCTCGTTCATGGCGTCGAGCCGCCGCAGCAGCACGCGGCCCACCGCGGCCTGGATGTCGTTGAAGCGCAGGTTGAAGCCCAGCTCGGCGTGGAGGTCCTTGCTGAGCCGCCCGTGGTCGCGCAGCCGTCGGCATCGGGCGGCCACGTCGTCGTCGTCGGTGGCCAAGAGCCCGCCGTCGCCCATGACCGGCAGGTTCTTGGACGGATAGAACGAGAAGACGCCGGCCCGCCCGAACGAGCCCACCTTGCGACCTTGCCAGGCGGCGCCGTGCGCCTGCGCGCAGTCCTCGAGGAGCCAGAGGCTGCGCGCCTCGCACAAGGCGCGGATGCCGTCGAGGTCGGCGGGATGCCCGTAGAGGTGCACCGGCACGAAGCCGACCGTCCGGGGCGTGGCCTTCGCGGCGGCGTCCGCCAGATCCACGGTGTACGAGGCATCCACGTCGACGAACACCGGGACCGCCCCGGTGACGCAGATCGCCTCCACGGTGGGGAAGGCGGTGTGCGAGGGAACCAGGACCTCGTCGCCGGCCTTCACGCCGCAGGCCTTGAGCCCCATCCACAGGGCGGCGGTGGCGCTGCTGGTGAGGACGGCGTGCTTCACCGCCAGGTACGCCGCGAACTCCTGCTCGAAGGCGCGGCATTCGGGCCCGAGGATGTACTGCCGCGAATCGACCGCGGCGAGCACCGCGGCCTTGATCTCGCCGTCGACCGGCGGTCGGGAGAGCGGAATGGACGCCATCGGCAAGTTCTCGTCGCCTACGGATGCAGGCGCGAATACTTGCCGCGGAAATAGAGCAGGGGCTCCTTGCCGAGGTCGGCCCGGGCGTCCGCGGTCTCGACCTGCGCGACGAAGATGGTGTGGTCGCCGCCCGGATAGGCGTGCACCACCGTGCACTCCAGCTCGGCGAGCGCCTCGGCGATCACCGGGAGCCCGAAGGGACCGGTGCGGTAGTCGAGGCCGATGAACTTCTCGTCCCCCGCCGAGGTGGTCGCGAACCGCCGTGAGACGCCTTCCTGGCCCATGCACAGGATGTTGACCGCGAAGCGGCCCGCCGCCTGGATGGCCGGATAGCTTTGCGCCTTCTGCGAGACGCAGACCAGGACCAGGGGCGGGTTGAGCGAGACCGAGGTGAATGAGCTGGCGGTGAGGCCGGTGGGGCGACCGCCCTCGTCCCACGCGGTGATGATCGTCACCCCGGTGGCGAAGTGGCTCATCACACGCCGGAAGTCGTCGGCTCCGAGCACGTGACCGTTGTAGCAATTCCGGCCCGATTTTTCAAGTTCGCCAAGGGCTTGGACGGCATGGCGACGGGCTCTCCGCGTTGACGCGGCGGTGCGTCGCCCCTATACTGCGCTCACAGCATGGCCACACCCGCCGCTCCGACCGAACGCACCGTCCTCGACGCGCTTCGCGAGATCCGGGATCCGGACCGAAACCAGGACATCGTGAGCCTCGGCCTCGTGAAGGAGCTGCGCATCCAGGACGCCGAGGTCTCGTTCACCCTGGCCTTCACCGGGCAGGCGCCGGCCACCAAGGCGCAGCTGCACAGCAGCGCCTCGCGCGCGGTCTCGCAGCTGCCCGGGGTGAGCCGCGTGAGCGTGAAGATGGGCTCGGCGGCGGCGCGCCCGCCGGCCGCCGGGCACGCGGGCCACGCGCCCGGTCAGCCGGCGGCGCCCGCGCCCGCCGACTTCATCCCCGAGGTCAAGCACACCATCGCGGTCTCGTCCGGCAAGGGCGGCGTCGGCAAGTCCACGGTGGCGGTGAATCTCGCGCTGGCCCTCAAGCAGTCGGGCGCCCAGGTGGGATTGGTTGACGTCGACGTGTACGGTCCCGACGTGCCGCTCATGATGGGGGCCAAGGGCCGCCCCGGCATGTTCGACAACAAGATCATTCCGGTCGAGGCACACGGCATCAAGATCATGTCGATCGGCCTGCTGGTGGCCGAGCGCGAGGCGCTGGTGTGGCGCGGCCCGATGATCCACTCGGCGGTCCAGCAGTTCCTCCGCGACGTGAACTGGGGGCCGCTCGACTACCTCGTGTTCGACATGCCGCCGGGCACCGGCGACGCGCAGCTGTCGCTCTCGCAGGTGGTGCCGCTGTCCGGCGTGGTCATGGTCACCACGCCGCAAGAGGTGGCCCTCCTCGACGTGCGCAAGGCACTCGGGATGTTCCGCAAGCTCAACGTGCCGATCCTCGGCATCGTTGAGAACATGAGCTACTTCGTCGCGCCCGACACCGGCCGGCGCTACGGCATCTTCGGCGAAGGCGGCGGCCAGCGGGTGGCCGACGAGTTCGGCGTGCCGCTGCTGGGCCAGATCCCGCTCGAGATGGAGACGCGCGAGGGCGGCGACGCGGGCGTGCCGATCACGGTGGGCCAGCCGGACTCCGCCCAGGCCCAGGCCTTCCGGACGATCGCGGCCGCGGCCGCCGCGCGGGTCGAGGCGGTCGCCGCGCTCAAGCTCCCGAGTATCGGGTGAGGTAGTGCCTCAGGTCTCCCTGCCGATCTTCCCGCTCCCCGAGCTGACGTTCTTCCCTCGCACCATGTTGCCACTGCACATCTTCGAGGCCCGCTACCGCGCGATGATCACCGACTGTCTGGCGCGCGACGAGCGCCTGGCGGTGGTGGGCCTCAAGCCCGGCTACGAGGCCGCGTACGAGGGCAAGCCGCCGGTGTACGACGTGGCGGGGGCCGGCCGCATCGTGCAGTGGGAGCGCCTGCCCAGCGGCCGCTACAACTTGTTGCTCCGAGGCGACTGCCGGGTGCGCATCGATCGCGAGCTGCCCGCCGACACGCTCTACCGCATGGTCGCGGCGACTCCGCTCGAGGAGACCGGGGCCGAGGGGCCGAGCGTCCTGGCGCTGGCCGACCGGGTGAGGGCGCGCTGCCGGCAGATCCTGACCGCGGTGGGCCGGTCCGGGGCAGAGCTGCAGACGGGCCTGGACGCGGTCCGCGATCCGGCCGAGCTGTGCGATCAGGTCGCCTCGGCGCTGGTCCCCGCCGCGGCCGCTCGCCAGGCCCTGCTCGAAGAGCTGCACGTCGAGCGGCGGCTCGAGCGGCTCGCCTCCGCGCTGGACGATCTGCTGAGCCATCTCACCGGCGAGGGCGGACGGGCGTGAGGCGCGCGGTCCTGGCCGTCCTGCTGCTCGCCGCCCTGACCGCGCCCGCGATGGCCGCGACGCCTCGCTGGGCGTGGCTCGGGGTGCGCATCCGCGATCTGTCCGAGCAGGAGATGGAGGATATCTCCAAGCGGTTCGGCATGCGCGAGGGCTTCGGGGCGGTGATCGTGGAGGTCATCAAGGAGACGCCGGCGGCCGCAGCGGGGCTCGAGACCGGCGACCTGGTCGTCGCCTTCCGGGACCGCCCGGTGGTCGACACGCGGAGCCTCCAGCGAGCGATCGCCTCCACCACCGTCGGCGAGACGGTGCGGCTGACCGTGCTGCGGCGCGAGGAAGGCCGCCGGCCCGTGCAGGTGAAGGTCGGTCCGATGCCCGACCAGGTTGCGGCCGAGCGGGTGGCGGCCGAGTACGGCTTCCTGGTGCGGGAGCCCGATGGCCAGCCCGAGCTGGGCGGGGCGCGGCCCGCCGTGACCCCCTCGGTGGCCGCGGTACTTCCCAGGAGCCGCGCCGAGCGGGCGGGCGTCAAGGTCGGCGACGTGCTGACCGAGGTGAACGGCCGGCCGGTGGTCACCCTGGACGCGGTCCGGGAGGCGCTGCTGGCGGCCGGTCCGGACGGCCCGCTCCCGCTGGTGCTGCGACGGGATCAGGAGCGCATCGTGGTGACGCTGGAGCCCACGGGGAGCCGCTGAAGTGTCGCGTCACACACCGGACTTCGGGAGAGACTCCGGCATGAACGAGCGGAGGGACCTGTGGGAGATGTCGGCGGGGGAGCTGGCGGGGTTGATGGGGGAGGGGCGGGTGACGGCGGTGGAGGTGGTGGAGGCGTGTTTGAGGAGGATCCGGGAGATCGAGGAGACGGTACAGGCGTGGGCGTTTCTTGATGCGGAGTATGCGGTGGCGCAGGCCAAGGGGGCGGATGAGCGGCGGCTGTCGGGGAGGCCGGTCGGGTCATTGAATGGGGTGCCGGTGGGGCTGAAGGACATCATCGATACGGCGGACATGCCGACCGAGAACGGGTCGGTGCTGCACGCGGGGCGGACGCCGTCGCGCGACGCCGGAGTGGTGGAGCGGCTCCGCGCGGCGGGAGCCGTCATCCTGGGCAAGACGGTCACGACCGAGTTCGCGACGCGCACGCCGGGGAAGACCCGCAATCCCCACAATCCGGCGCACACGCCCGGCGGCTCGTCGAGCGGGTCGGCCGCCGCGGTGGCCGCGGGCATGGTGCCGCTCTCGCTCGGCAGCCAGACGGGAGGCTCGGTGATCCGCCCGGGGGCCTATTGCGGCGTGTTCGCGCTCAAGCCGACCCACGGCCTGGTGTCGCGCCACGGAATGTTCCGCCTCTCCGGCAGCCTGGATCACGTGGGCCTGTTCGCGCGGACCGTCGAGGACCTGGCGCTGCTCCTCGAAGATCTGGCCGGTTACGACGAGCGCGATCCGGATTCGATCGCCCGGGCCCGGGCCCCCTATCGCGCCCTCGCCGCGGAGGAGCCGCCGATCGAGCCGCGGTTCGGCTTCTTCCGGAGCGGCCGCTGGAGCCAGGTGGACGCGGACGCGCAGGCCGCGCTGGGCGAGCTGGTCGAGCATCTCGGCGGGCGGGTGGAGGAGTTCGATCTGAGCGTCGGCGCGGACGAGCTGGCCGAGCGGCACCGGACGGTGATGGACGCCGAGATGGCGATCAACCTCAGGCGCGAATGGGAGACCGGGCGCGACCGCCTGTCGACGGCGCTGCAGAGCCGGATCTCCCACGGCCGGGAGGTGCGCGCGCGGGAGTATCTGGCCGCGAAGGAGGCCACCGCCGCGCTGCGGACGACCTTCGCCGAGCTGTTCGAGCAGCGCTACGATGCCATCCTGACCCCGGCGGCGCACGGGACCGCGCCGGCCGGCCTCGAATCCACCGGCGAGCCGACCTTCAACTCGATGTGGACGCTGCTGGGCCTGCCCGCGATCAGCGTGCCCCTGCTGGAGGGGGCCAACGGGCTCCCGCTCGGCGTGCAGCTCGTCGGCGCGCGCGACAGCGATGCCCGGCTGCTCCGGACCGCGCGCTGGCTCGCGGAGTCGGTCGCGAGATAGGGTGTCGCCGCCCCTCACCCCGGAGGGGAGAGGGGGAGAGGACACGGACGGTATACTGGGCGGGCCATGATCGTCCTGGGCATCACCGAGACCCACTGCGCCACCGCGGCCCTGCTGCGCGACGGCCGCATCATCGGCTGCGCCTCCGAAGAGCGGTTCAGCCGGCTGAAGAACGACGCCGGCTATCCGCGGCGGGCCATCGACGCTCTCCTGCGCGAGTGCGGGATCACGCCGGATCAGATCGACGTGGTGGCGCTGGCGGGCGCCCGCGCGGCGTCCCGGGAGTGGCTCAACCGGGTGCTCCACGACGAGGTCTACGCGCGGGAGTACTACGGCGTCTCCTGGCCCTCGCCCGGTCGGACTTTTCGCAAGAAGGCTCGAAAATGGGGCGCGAAGCTCGGGCTGAGCGACGCCTCGCGGGGCAAGTTCGGCATCTCCGAGCGCGAGCGCCTGGCTTTCGTCACCGACCACCTCGGCATCGCCGGCGAGCGCATCTGCGCGCTCGACCACCACCTCTGCCACGCCGCGGCCGCCTACTGGGGCGGGGGCTTCGGCGGGCGCGAGGCGCTGGTGCTCACCAACGACAACTCGGGCGACGGGCTGTGTGCGACCGCGTCGACCGCCGCCGGGCTCGCCATCGAGCGCCGCGAAGCCACGCCGAGCGCCCCCGGGTCGGTGGGCGCCTTCTACTCGTTCGTCACGCTGGCCCTCGGCATGAAGTTCGGCGAGCACGAGTACAAGGTCATGGGCATGGCCCCCTACGCGCCCGAGAAGTACGCGCGACGTGCGGAGGAGGCCCTGCGCGCCGTCTTCGATCTCGACGAGGGCCGGCCCGCCCGCTTCCGCTGGCTCGCCCCGGGCGAGCGCTACGCGCTGCTCCTGCGCGCGATGGTGGGCCTGCGCTTCGACTGGGTGGCCGGCGGGGCCCAGCGGCTGCTCGAGGACATCCTGCTCCGCTGGGCCCGCCTCATGCGGCAGCGCCACGGGGGCAGCCGGCTCGCCCTGGGCGGCGGCGTGTTCATGAACGTGAAGGCGAACATGCTGATCGGCCAGGAGGACTGGGTGGAGGAGCTGTTCGCGTTCCCCTCGTGCGGCGACGAGTCCAACGCGGTGGGCGCCGCGTATCTCGGCTACGTGCAGGCATGCGCGCGACGGGGGCAGGTGGCGGCGCCGCAGCCGTTCGGGCCGGCCTACCTCGGCCCGTCGGTGACCGACGAGGAGGCCGAGGCGATCATCACCGAGCGGGGGCTCCACGGCCGGTACAAGATCGCCTATCAGGACCACATCGAGGAGCGTATCGCGGAGCTGTTGGTCTCCGACGGGGTGGTGGCCCGGTGCGCGGGCCGCATGGAGTTCGGGGCCCGGGCGCTCGGCAATCGCTCGATCCTCGCGAATCCCTCGGACCACCGGGTGGTCGGGCTCATCAACCGCATGATCAAGAACCGCGATTTCTGGATGCCGTTCGCCCCCACGGTCCTGGCCGAGCGGGCGGGGGACTACCTGGTCAACCCCAAGGGCTTTGCGTCGCCCTACATGATGCTGGCCATGCCCACCAAGCCGGCCGCGCGCGACGCCCTGGCCGCGGCGATCCATCCGCACGATGCGACGGCACGGCCGCAAATTTTGGAGAAGGCGTGGAACCCGGAGTACCACGCGGTGATCAGCGAGTTCCAGCGGCGGACCGGCGTGGGCGCGGTGCTCAACACCTCGTTCAACCTCCACGGCGAGCCGATCGTGGGCGGCGCCGCCGACGCGGTGGACACGTTCGAGCGCTCCGGACTGCCACACCTGGCCATCGGCCACTGGCTGCTCTCGAAGAAGTAGCGGTGTCGCTCCCCACCGTCGACGGCCCGTGCTTTGTGTGCGGCGCCGTCGACGCCGACCCGCTCTGGACGACTCCGGATCGCGCCTTCGCGGTGCCGGGCCTCTACACCGTCGCGCGCTGCCGGCGGTGCGGGTTCCTCTATCAGCGGCCCCGCGTCCGCGACGATCACCTGGCCGACTGCTACCCCGATCACTACCCGCGCCACCAGGAGCCCTCGCCGCGCGTGCCGCTCAAGGGCTCGCCCGGGCGGGTGCGCGCCGCGCGCTGGGCGCTCGCCTCGCGCCTGGGCTACGCCGGCATGGCGGACGCGACCGCCGGCCCGCTCACGCGCTGGCGCGGGCGGTGGCTGGCGCGGCGGATCCGGTGGGACTGCCCGCCGTGGCGAGGACGCGGGCGCTACCTCGACGTGGGCTGCGGCTCGGGCGGAGCGCTCGGCGTCGCCCGGGCGCTCGGCTGGCAGGTCGCCGGCGTCGAGGTCGACGAGGCGGCCGCGAAGAAGGCGCGGCGCTTTTCGGAGCGCGTGCACGTGGGGGATCTGCTCGGCGCCCCGTTCGGCCCCGGCGGGTTCGACGTGGTGAGCTCGTTCCACGTGCTCGAGCACGTGCCGGATCCGGTGGCCGCGGTGCGCCGGATGCTGGAGTGGCTCGACCGCGACGGGTTGCTCGTCCTCGAAGTTCCGAATGCGGGCGGCCTCGGCGCGCGGCTCTTCGGCCGCGCGTGGTCGGGGCTCGAGCTGCCGCGGCACCTCTCGCAGTTCACGCCGGAGACGATCGAGCGCGTGGTGACGCGGGCCGGAGGACGGGTGGTGTGGTGCTGGCACCAGGCCAAGCCGCGCTACTACCTGTGGAGCCTCGGGTTCTGGCTGCGGGATCGCCACTACGGGCGCCTCGCGCGGCTCGCCGAGTGGCGGCCGGTGTACGGGGTGCTCAAGCTGCTGCTGGAACTGCTGTTGCCGGTGGTGCGGTGGAGGGGGCGCGGGGAGGTGATCCGGGTGGGGGTGGAGAAGGGGTAGCGCCGCTCGCACCGCCCCTCACCCTGCCCTCTCCCCTGAGGGGAGAGGGGGAGAGGTTGACAACCTTTAATAGCCGCGGGGGCGGTCGACCTGGTAGCGGAGCGGGCGTCCGGCGACGTAGCGACGGAGGTTGTCGGCGAAGATCGGCCCGATCTCGCGCGGGGTGCTCGGGCCCGAGATGTGCGGTGTCACCACCACGTTGTCCATCCCCCAGAACGGATGGGCGGGCGGCAGCGGCTCGGTGTCGAAGACGTCGAGCACGGCGCCGCCCAGGCGGCCGCCCCGCAGCGCGGCCAGCAGGGCCGCCTCATCCACGATGGGGCCGCGGGCGACGTTGATCAGCCACGCCGACGCCTTCATCGCGCCCAGCTCGGCGGCGCCCAGCAGCCCGCGCGTCGCGTCGCTCAAGGGCAGGGTGAGCACCACGAAGTCGGCGCGGGCCAGCGCGGACCGCCGCGCGGCGGTCCGGTAGACGCGCTCGGCCTCGCGCGTCCTGCGTCCGCTGCGGGTGACGCCGATCACCCGCATGCCGAGGGCGCGGCCGGCGCGCGCGACGTGGCGGCCGATGTCGCCCAGCCCCACCACGCACAGGGTCTGGCCTCGGAGCGGGATGGGATCGATCGGCTCCCACCGCCGGGCGCGCTGGCTCGCCAGGAACCCCTTCATCCGCTGCGTCACCCAGAGGCACCAGCCGACGCTGTACTCGGCCATCCACGGCCCGAAGATCCCGGCCGCGCGCGTGACACGCACGTCCGCGGGCAGCTCCGGCACGAGCAGGCGCTCGACGCCGGCGCCCATGCATTGGATCCAGCGCAGCCGCTTCGCCTGGCCGAGGAAGCGGGGCGGCAGCCCCCAGCAGTAGAAGATCTCGGCCTCGACCGCGGGGCCCTCGGCCTCCTCCGGCGTCGAGGCCACGTGGACCGAGAAGGACCGCGACGGCAGGCGGATCAGATCGGCGTACGCGCGCGCCTCTCCCGCCTGGGGGTAGTAGACGAGGATGCCGCGGGTCACGCGCCGATCTTGGAGAGGAGCTCGTCCTCGAACGAGAAGTCGACCGGCCGCGCGGTGAGGCCCTGGGCGCGATACCAGTCCCACGTCTGGGCGAGCCCGGCGTGCAGCGTGTAGCGCGGACGGAGGCCCAGGGTGGCCCGCAGCTTGGTGGTGGTGTGCACGGCGTGACAGTCGTACACGAGGTTCTGCCCGAAGACCGGCCCCGGCTTGTCGAAGCTCTTGAGCAGCGCGGGGTCGAAGTGGCGGAGGGTCACCGGCCGGCCGACCACCTCGGCGATCAGCTCCACGAAGCCGACCTGGCTGATCACGTCCTCGCCCATGACGTTGTAGGCCTGCCCGTACGTCCGGCCGTCACCCAGCATCGCGGCCATCACCTCCGCGAGGTCCTCGACGTGGCCGAACTGACGGAGCCAGCCGCCGGGCCCCGGCACCAGCACCGGCCGCCCGCGATGGATGCGGTCCATGAAGAAGGCTTCGTTGTTGCGCGTGTTGAGCGGGCCCATGACGTGGGTCGGCCGCACCACCGTCACCGGCAGGCCCCGGTCGCGGTGCCGCTCGAAGAGGGCGTCCTCGCCACCGATCTTGTGGCGAGCGTAGTCGCCCCAGTAGAGGCCGCGCGGCGTCTCCTCCGAGTAGGGAATCGGCAGGTGGTGATCGTAGACGCGGGCGGTGGACACGAAGACCACGTGGGGCGAGCCCTCGAGGGCGTCGAGCAGCGCGGCCACGTCCTCGGGAAGGGTCGGGGCGTAGGTCACGTCGAACACCCCGTCGAAGCGCTGGCCGCGCAGGCGCTCCCGGAGGCCGGGGTGATCCTTCCGGTCGCCGGTGATGCGCGACACCCCGGCGGGCAGCCGCTCCGGATTCCGCCCGCGATTGAACACGGTGGTCTCGTGCCCGCGCCGGCGCAGCGCCTGCAGCAGGTGGAGGCTGATGAACTCGGTGCCGCCCATCACGAGCGCGCGCATGACCGCGGGCGATTCTATCAGAGCCAGCCGGCGCGCTTGAAGCGGTAGTACAGCAGGCCACACAGGCCCACCGTGACCACCATCACCATCGGATAGCCGTAGCGCCATTCCAGCTCGGGCATGAACCTGAAGTTCATGCCGTAGACGCCGGCGATCATGGTGGGCACCGCGAAGATGGCGGCCCAGCCGGTGATCCGCTTGGTGGCCTCGTTCTGCGCGATGGTGGTCAGCGACAGGTTGGCCTCGAGCGCGGTGGACAGCAGCTCGCGGAGGTTGTCCACCTTCTCGTTGATCCGGACCGCGTGATCGTAGACATCGCGGAAGTAGGGGGTCGCGTCCTCCGGGATCAGGTCGATGCCGGGTCGCATGAGACGGTTGCACATGTCGACGAGCGGAGAGACCCCGCGCTTGACCTCGAGCAGGTCGCGCTTGAGGGTGTAGATGCGCATGGTGGTCTCCCGGCTGATCCGCTCGTTGAAGATGTCATCCTCGAGGACCTCCAGGTCGTCCTCGAAGGCGTCCACGATCGGGAAGTACTGGTCGACCACGAAGTCCATGATCGCGTGCAGCACGAACGCGGGGCCCTTGGCGAGCAGGTGGGGCGTGGCCTCGCACCGCGCGCGCACGTCGGCGTACGAGAGGGACGCGCCGTGGCGGACCGAGACCACGTAGCGCGCGCCCACGAAGAGGTGGGTCTCGCCGAACGCGATGCGGCGGTGCTCCCGGTCCGGCTGCGCGGTCCGCAGCGCGATGAAGAGCGCGTCGCCGTAGCGCTCCAGCTTCGGCCGCTGGTGGGCCAGGTGCGCGTCCTCGATGGCGAGGTCGTGCAGGCCGAACTCGGCCTGGACCTGGCGGAGCAAGGCCTCGTCGGGCTCGTAGAGGCCGATCCACACGAAGCGGTCGTCCTGCTTGATGACCTCGCTGATGTCGTCGAGCGCCACGTTGGCCACGCGGTAGCCGCCCGCGTAGGCCGCGCACGCGACGACCGGCCCGGGATGGCTCGCGGAAGTCATGGCGCTCCCCCGGCCATCGGGTGACCGATCCGCTCGGCTCGCATTCGGTGGCGCCCGACCATGCTCGGGCTAGCCGACGGTCACCGCCACGCAGGTGGTGGTGCGGGTCACCCCGTCGATGACGCCGATGGCGTCGGTCACGAGGCTGCCGATCGCGTCGAGGGACTGGCCGTCCACCACCGCGATGAAGTCGTAGGGCCCGGTGACCGCGTCCATCGCGGCCACCGTGGCCCTCGGGCTCTTGATCTTGGTCAGCGACTTCTTCACGTTCTTGGTCTTGCCCGCCGCGGTCTCGATCAGCACGTACGCCTTCATGGTCGTCTCCTTTGTCAGCGGAAGATCCACCAGCCGGCCAGCACGGCCGCGGCCGCCCCGATCGCGCCCGCCATCCGCCGGAAGTTGGTGCGGAAGAACGGGATGGCGAAGAACGGGGACCGCCGCTGCGAGGGACGAAGGCGTCCGTCGAGCAGGCCGTCCACCACGGTCATGGCCTCGCTCATCAGCACCTCGGTCGTGACCCGCGCGAACGCGGGGTCGGCGAGAGCCGGGTGTCCCACGTAGCCCGCCCCGCCGTTGCGCAAAGGATAGTTGGGCACGAGGCGCTCGGCGAGGGAATAGCGCGCGGCGGGGAGCCGGCGGTATCCCTCGTCCACCAGATCGGGACGCAGGACGAGCATGATGGAAGTCTCCCACCAGCCGCCGTGCGCATCCTCGGAGAATGCCTGGCGCTCCCGGGCGGAGAGGGGGCGGCCCAGACCGGCCTCGATGCGGGGCAGCAGGCGGCCCCGCAGGAACTCCCACGCCAGATGGCCGGTGAAGGACGCCATCATGATCGAGTGGCGGCGCGACACGATGGCCGCAGCCTCCTCCAATGCGACCAGGTGGCCCGGCCCGCCGTGGCCGTTCGAGACGAGCACGTGCCGGAAGCCGGCGCGGGCGAGCGCGCGCCCGTAGTCGACGACCGCATCGCGCACCACCCGCTGCCGGACCGTCACCGTGCCGACCGTGTCGAAGGTGAATGAGCCCAGATGCAGCGTCGGGGCGAGCACCGCCGACCATCCCGGACGCGTGGCCACCACGCGCTCGGCGACCGCTTCGGCGAAGTGGCGGGCGGTGAAGGCGTCGACGCCGAGCGGCAGGTGCGGGCCGTGGGTCTCCAGCGGGCTCACGGTCAAGATCACCACGGTGCGCCCCCGGTCGAGCGCGTCCAGCTGCGGGGTGGACAGCTCTTCGAGCCTGAGGATGCTCAAAAGCTGCTCCCGTGCGTCGCGGCCAGGTACTCCTCCTTGGCTCGCTCCAGCTCTGAGACCAGCGCGCGCCGCTCGGCGAGCAGGCGCGCGGCCGACTGGCGATGGGTCAGGGCGAGCCAGCCGAAGCGGAGCTGGCTCCGCAGCCGGCCCACGCCACGCAGGTACCGATAGGCGAGGAGGCCGGACATCGGCAGGGAGAGCGCGAAGAGAACGGCCCAGCCGAGGCTCGTGAGTCGCCACACCACCCACACTTCCACCGCCCAGAAGAGCGGGAAGGCGAGGATGCTCGCGAGGAGCCGCGTGGTGGCGTAGTCGGTCTCCTTGCGTGCGGTGCGGCGGGCGAGCCAGCGCGGCAGCAGGTAGGGCAGGGCATTGACCAGAAGGCCGTAGGCGAAGAGCGGCAGACCCAGCGAGGCCTCCCAGGAGCGCCGCAGTCGTGTGCCGGGGACCCGCTCCGCGCGAGCGCGCACCGCCTGGTCTCGCACCTGGTGGGCCGCCAGCATCGCCCGATAGCGCTGCAGCGCGGCGCACAGGCGGTCCACGCGCGCGGGATCGCGCTGCTCGAAGTGGGCCACCGCGTCGGCGATGGTCCGCGAGAGGCGCAGCGGGTCGATCTGGCGCGTGCCGAGCCCGCGCTCCCGCTGCAGCTCGCGGATGAGATCGGCGCTGTAGATCTGCTCCACCGCGCGGATCAGATCCTGCCGCTCCGGCCGGGCGACGTGGAGCACCTCGGCCTCCATGCCGTGCTGGATCGCGGTGGTCAACGCCTCCACGGCCTTGACCGCATCGTCGCGGTAGGCGCTCGCATAGGCGGGCAGCGAGATCGGCTCGCCGAACGAGACCCGAACATGGCCGCCGAAGGACTTGCGGGCCTCGAAGTTGAGCCCCACCGGGACCAGGGCCAGGGGCCGGCCGCGGCGCGACGACTCGTACTCGAGCGCGATCCGGGCGGCCCCCGTCTTGATGCGCTGCACGCGGCTCTCCGAGTGCGTGGTGCCCTCGGGATAGATGCCGATGACGCCGCCGCCTTCCAGCGCGCGGAAGCACGCCGCGAACGCGTCGGTGTTCCGCTCCATCCGGGTCGGATCGTCCTGCTTTCGGTAGACCGGAATCGCTCCGCACGCGGTCAGGAAGCGGCCCACCAGCGGGTTGCGGAACAGGGCGGCGGTGGCGAGGTAGTGGACTTCCCGGTGGAGGACGCCACCGACGAGCAGGGAGTCGATCAGGTTGTTCGGGTGGTTGATGCAGAGGAGGACGGGGCCGTCGGGCGGCACCCGCTCGGCCCGGGCGACCTCGACATGCTTGAAGAAGAACCAGATCCAAAACCGCCCAAGCAGCCGGACGATCGCGTAGAACCGGTCACCGGGCTCCCGTCGAGCACTCGTCCGGATCTCGGTGGTCATCACCCGGCGCCGGCGACCACGGCCGCCAGGAGCGCCCCGACTGCCGCCCGGCGGCGGGTCACGACCGACTAGACCGCGAGGTCGGCGGAGCGGATCCGCTTGACCCCCGCCTTGGTCATCTGGTCCCAGGCCTTGGCGAGCGAGCCGCCGGTGTCGATGCCGCGGCAGGCATCCTCGATCACCGAGGCGCCGAGGCCTATCTTGCGGGCATCGAGCGCCGACCAGCATACGCAGAAGTCGGTGGCGAGCCCCACCAGGTATACCTGCTGAAAGCCGCGATCCTTCATGTAGCCGGACAGCCCCGTGGTCGTCTTGCCGTCCGCCTCGAAGAAGGCGGAGTACGAGTCCATATGCTTGCGGTAGCCCTTGCGAATCACCAGCTCGGCGTGCGGGATCTTGAGATCCTTGTGGAAGTCCGCGCCGGGCGTGCCCTGCACGCAGTGCTCCGGCCACAGCACCTGCGTGCCGTACTCGAGGGAAACGGCCTCGAACGGTTTCTTGCCGGGATGCGAGGACGCGAAGGAGACGTGGCTCGGGGTGTGCCAGTCCTGGGTCAGGATCACGTGCTCGAAGCCACCGGCCAGCTTGTTGATGAGGGGCACGATCGCGTCGCCCTCGTTGACCGGCAGGGCGCCCCCCGGGATGAAGTCGTTCTGCACGTCAACGACCAGGAGCACGTCGCGCGGACCTGGCTTGATCTTGGCGGCCTGGGCGTGGGCCCGGGAGGCCATCGACATCGCGACCGCGCCCGCCACCGTGTGCCTGAGGAAGTCCCGGCGTCCCAGCATGGTCTCGTCCTCCCTGTCTCGCGTTCGCGGCGCCGCGTGCCTCGCCGGCCCGGATGGGCCGCTCTCGGGCGTGAGTATAGTCCCGTCGCCCGCGCGGGCAAGAGCCTACCCGTCGGGCTCGATGACGACCGCCATTCCGTTGGCGAGCACCTCGGTGACCCCGGCCCCCACCTCGTTGGCGTCGTAGCGCATGGAGACGATCGCGTTGGCGCCGAGCCATGGCCGCGCGCTCGCTCCGCTCACTCGACGACCGCGACGCCTTCGATCTCGATCAGGCAGCCGTCGTCGTAGAGGCCCTTGACCTCGACCAGGGTCGTGGCCGGGTAGTGCCGACCGAAGTACTCGCGGTAGACCCCGCCGATCTCACGGGTCTTGGCCTTGTAGTCGTTCTTCGAGAGCACGTAGATCGTGAGCTTGAGCACGTCGTTCAGTTGCCCGCCGCGCGCCATCACCACCGCCTTGAGGTTCTCGCACACCTGGCGGAACTGAGCGACCAGGTCGCCCGGGCCCACCACGTGACCTTCGCGGTCGGTCGCGACCTGTCCCGCGATGTAGACCGTCTTGCCGCCCTGCGCCTCCCAGCCGTGGGAGTAGCCCGCGGGCTTCATGAGGGTGGGCGGATTGATGGGCTGGGTGAGCTTGGGCATGGCGTGGCTCCTCCGGGTGAGAGTTATCCGAACGGGTCCCAGGTGGTGACCTTCTCCGGGGCGATACGGTAGATGCGCCGCACCTCGCCCGGGAAGCGATACGAATCCGGGTAGCCGTCGCGGCCGAGATAGCGGCGGGCCAGCCGGTCGAGATGCGCGTCCGCGCCGTGCTCGGTGATGTCCACCACCGTGCCCCGCACCGCGACGTAGCGGTTCGGATCGTCGGGATCGGCGATCT
>Ga0209998_10000033_pt1 | contig 58970 bp, 58 predicted proteins | sample EndophyteCoNSPM_FD_187576 | JGI IMG/M metagenome (GOLD analysis project Ga0209998, IMG submission 187576) | Arabidopsis thaliana rhizosphere microbial communities from the Joint Genome Institute, USA, that affect carbon cycling - Endophyte Co-N... | ecosystem: Host-associated > Plants > Roots >... | reverse complement strand
TCGACCGCGTAGGGGTCGGTCGTGACGAGCTCGACGTTCTCCGACGGGTCGAAGCCTTCGCCCGTGACATTAACCGTGTCGCCCTGGTAGTAGACCCAGAGGTCTGTCTGGATGGTCGCCGCCATGGCGGGCGCAACCGCAAACAGCACCACGGCCAGGGAGAGGATGAACGAAAGAAGGCGAGTCCAGGTCGTGGAGACAGGGCGGACGGTCATCGTGGGCACAGGAAAAGGTCCTCAAAATCAATTTGTGGCCGGCAGGGTCATGCCGACGGACTGCAACCTTAAGGAACTCCTCCCGCTGGGCCATCCGTGGGGATACGGTGCCGATCACGGATCGCGAGGCCCGGATACGGAGGCTCGGCTCCGTACAATTCCCGGCACATTTCCCGATGAATTGACAGCAGGCACCGCCGTACACTCGGGACATGTCCGCCCTCGACGCTGGTCTCCCCCTCCCGCTGACCGCAACCGGCGACGAGGCTGCCCTGCGCGACGCACAGAAGATTGCCGACCGCATCGGCCAGGACGAGGCCGCGGCAAACGACGCACGTCAGGCGTACCAGGCCCAAGGGCTGCCCGCCATCGAGGCCGATGGCGCAGGAGCGTTCCTGCAGCCCGGCGAGGTTCTCCACGCCGTGCACGGGAGCGCGCTGCTGGAAGCCGCTGGATGGAACGATCGCGGGGCACACCCGCGCGGCGGCACGCTGTACCTGACCTCCGAACGGCTGATCCACGCCGGCGTCGATTCGAGCGAGCTGTCGCTTGCCGCGATCGACGAGATGGGGATCGGCCTGGAGCGACTGGTGCTGGTCCGGCTGCGAGACGGCTCCGATCTGGCCATCGAAGTCGACCGGCCGCGATTGCTTCGGGTCCAGCTGGCGGCCGCCATCGCCGCCCAGCGAGCAAAGGAGACGGCCCGCTCCTAGGCGGCGTCCCCGCTGCCGTTCGACTCGAGGTATCGGCGCGCTGCCTGCGCTCGATTCTTGACCCCGAGCTTGTGCAGGATGCTGCCGACGTGCGTCTCGACGGTCCGTGGCGAGATGCCCAGCCGGTCGGCGATCTCCCGGTCCGTGAGTCCCTCCGCCAGCTGATGCAGGACCTGCCGCTCGCGGTCGCTCAATTCGGCAAGGGGATCACCCGCCGCCTTGCCTGAGCTGATGCGCCGCCGATCGCCCGCCAGCGAACGCACCACCTCGGCGGCCATGGCACGCGACATCGGAAGGTCGCCCGCGCGAATGCCACGCACCGCTCGTTGCAGCGCCTCCGGCCCGAGGTCCTTGGTCAGATAGCCGGCTGCCCCGTTGCGCATCGCCTCGAGCAGGTCGCGCTTGCTGGCCGAGACCGTGAGCATCACGATCCGCATCTCCGGCAGGCGTGGGCCGAGCTCACGCAGCAGGCGCAGCCCATCGGACCCGGGCAGGTTGATGTCCAGCAGCAGGATGTCCGGCTGCAGGCGGGGTGCCACCAGCAGCGCCTCATCCGCGGTCGCCGCCTCCCCTACCACCTCGATGTCGGGTGCGGTGAGTGCCTGTCTGACCGCGGCGCGGACGAGCGCGTGGTCGTCGACCAGCATCACGCGCAGCGGCGGCGGCGAGCTCATTGGGCCGCTCGAGCCAGCGGGACGTCGACAACCACACGCGTGCCGTCGTGCGGCTGCGATTCGATCGCCAGGGAGGCTCCGATCAGTCCCGCCCGCTCTCGCATGCTCCGCAGACCATAGCCCTTTGACCCGCTGGTGCCGGGCTCGAAGCCGCGCCCGTTGTCGCTCACGGTCAGCCGCAGCCCCTCCGGCGTGGGCTCGACCTGGACGACGACCCGGGTGGCATCGGCGTGCTTGCGTGCATTGGCCAGCGCCTCCTGGGCGATGCGCAGAAGCTCGGCCTGGGCTCGCGGCCCCAGCCGCTCCACGATCGGATCGATGCGGCCCTCGGCGGGGATCCCGAAGCGGTCGCTGAACTCATCGACGTAGCGCTCCATCACCTCGACGAAGCTGCTCCCCTCCGCGGGCGACAGGGCGAGGATTGCCTGCTTCGCCTCGTCGAGCGCCGATTCGATCGAGGCGGTGACGTCGGCCGCGAGCACGGTCGCCTCGACCGAGAGACCTCCTTCCTGCAGGAGGCGCCCCTGCTTGAGCCTGGCGAGCCACAGCTGCTGCGACATGCCGTCGTGGATCTCGCGTGCGAGGCGGGCGCGTTCCTCGGAGGTGGCCCGGGCCGCGGCCGCGTCGCGCAGGAGGACCAGCTCGGTGTTGGCGGCCTGGAGGTCGCGCACGTCCTGCCGCGCCTCGGCGGCAACCGCCACCAGCAGGATGGCATAGAAGGCGACCCGAAGCAGGTCGCCGGTGGTCACCAGCGACGTGTACGAGCCGGGGTGGATGGCGGCGTGCACCTGGCTGAAGGCGGCGACGATGAGGCCAACCGCCAGGTACGCGTCCACCCGGCGCCGGTCACGAAGGTAGACCCGATACGAGAAGGCCGCCGCGCCCAGGAAGCCGATCCCGATCAGCGACTGCAGGGCGATGAGCGGCAACCCGCTGGCGTCCAGCAGCGGAGCGGCCGGATCGCGCCGGAGGGCGGCGGCCGCGGCACCGTCGAGCAGCACCGGCAGCGAGGGCTGGATCGCCGCCGCGGCCACGATCACCGCCGTGACGACGAGCGCCGGCAGCGCCAGCACGAGCGCGGCTGGCCACCGGGCGGCGTGCCAGCGGTGCAGCGCGGCGACGCCCGAGACGACGAGGAGGATCGCCGCGACCCCACGGCCGATGATCACCGTCCACAGCGGCAGCTGGCCCGGCGCATCCACGGTCATCCCGAAGGCGGCGTCGATCCCGAGCACCATGACCGTGATCAGCAGGGCGTTCAGCGCGGCCACTACCAGGAACGCGCTCGCCCGGATCAGGGCCGCCGGATCCCTCCCCTCCCGGAAGTGGACCCAGCCCAGGATGGCGACCGCCAGGGCGACGAGCATTCCGGTCGCCGTGGTCACCAGGTCGAGCGGCTGGTTGACGATGGCCGGCGCCAGTCGCGGGTCGACGAGGATAACGATGGTCAGCAGAACCAGCACGGCCGGCACCAGCGCGATGCCGAGCTCCTGCCGCCGATCCTCGCGCATCTTTCGGCTCAGGCCAGATGCTCAACAAGAACCGCGTGCAGCCGGCCGTTGCTCGCCAGAGCCTGCGGCCCGGCGTACGAGTCGCGGCCGGCGAAATCGGTCAGCCGGCCACCGGCCTCGCGAACGATCAGGGCCGGGGCTGCCAGGTCCCAGAGGGTTGGCCCGATCTCGAGCATCGCATCGGCCGCCCCTTCGGCCACCAGCATGTAGCCCCAGAAGTCGCCGAAGCCGCGGTCGCGCCACGCAAGTCGGCCCAGGGAAGCGACGGCCGGGCCGTAGCCGGCCGCCTCGAGCGGTCGCAGGCCCGACCACACCACCTGGGCGTCCGCGAGCTTCTTGACGCCACTGACTCGGATGGCACGTTCGCTCATCAGGTCCCGGACCGATGCTCCCTCTCCGGTCGCGGCGTGCCAGCGACGCTGGAGAGCCGGCGCGGAGACCGCTGCGGCCAGCAGCTGACCGGCCCGTTCGACGGCGAGCAAGGTCGCGAACACCGGGATGCCGCGGACCAGGTTGTGGGTGCCGTCGATGGGGTCGATGATCCAGCGCGTCTCGCCGTCCCCCGCCTCATCGGCGTACTCCTCGCCGACCACGCCATGATGCGGAAACGCCGCTGCGATCCGCTCGCGGAGGAGCGTCTCGACCTCGGTATCGGCCTGGGTGACGAGCGTGGCGTCCGGCTTCGACGAGACCTTGAGTCCGCCCTTCACGTGGCGCATGACGAGCGGATCGGTCTCGTCCAGCAGCTCGACCGCGAAGCGTCGCAGGGCGGCCGGATCGCGGTCATCGGTGTGCTGGGCAGACACCCGGCTAGCATAGCCCGATGCGCTCTCCGTTCACCCGCACGGCCCTCCCGGGTGAGGTGCTAATGGTGCTGGTGGCAATGCTGTGGGGCAGCGCCTTCCCGGTGACCCGGCTGCTGCTCCAGGAGATGCCGCCACTCGGTGCGGCAGCCTGGAGAACGCTGCTGGCAGCTGCTGCGGTGGCGGTCTTCGCGGCCCTGCGCGGTGAGTTTGGCATGCTCTGGCCAGCCGCCGCGGACCGTGGGCGTCTGGTGGTTCTCGCCCTGCTGGGCGGAGCGACCTTCGTGATCGCGATGAACCTGGCGATCTTTCTGACGGGCGCGTCGATCACGTCGTTCGTTACCGGCACCTATCCCCTGCTGGCAGTGGTCGTCGCCGCCTTCCTGCTCGGTGAGCCGCTTGGGCGCCGGGTGATTGGCGCATTGATCGTCGCGACGCTTGGACTGGTGCTCCTCGCTCGGCCAGGAGGCGCGCACGTCGAGCTGCTCGGCGTGGCAGTGGCCATCGGTGCGGCGCTTTCGTTCGCCACCTACCTGGGCCTGGGTCGCCTGTGGGCCGATCCCATCCGCCTGCCCACCCTGACGGTGGCCTTCTGGCTGCTCGTCTCGAGCGTGGTCGTCTCATCGGCCCTCCAGCTGATGGTGGATCCCGGACGACTCATGCCTCGCCTGTCGCTCGAGGGTTGGACCGCACTCCTGTGGCTGGCGCTGCCCGCATCGGCCCTGCCGCACGTCCTGGTGATCTCGACGCTCCGTCGCATGCCCGCCAGTCGCGCGGCGCCATTCCTGCTGTTGATGCCCATCTCCGGGGCGTTGATCGCGGCCGCCCTGCTCGGCGAGCGGCTCGACCAGGTTCAGCTGGCCGGGGCCGGGTTGATCCTGCTGGGGATCGCCGCCGCGACCCTGCAAGGTCGCCGGACGGTCACGGCCGTCGCCGCAGACTAGTCGGCGGGAGCGCTCTGGAGCAGCGGCGGGTTGGGGTTCGTGTTGATGTCCCTGGCGCCCGGGCCGTTGAGGGCTCCGCTCGCCACCAGGAGCAGCCCGGCGACCAGGACCACCATGACGACGATCATGATCACCCCAGCCCGAAAGCTGGTTTCTTCCGATGCGTCCCCGGTGCCGTCGAACGCGTCGCTCATGGCGGCAGTCTGAACTGTTCGGCGACCTTGCGAAGCAAATAGCCGACAGTCGGGGCGTCGTCCTTTTGGGTCTTGCGGATGTGCGTGGCAGCGCGCAGGCTCACCTCATGCGCGATCGGTGGCCCATCCGCCGGACTTGCGGCCTGGTCCTGCTCGTGGCGTTGACGCAGGCCGCCTGCGGTGCAGGCGAGCCGGGGGGTTCCGCCGTGCCTGGGTCATCGAGCGCCAGCCAATTGCCACCAAGCCAGCCAGCGCGGACGCCATCGGCGGAATGCATCAATCCGCCGCGCGACCTGATCACCCTGATCAACCAGACCGATCCGGTGCCCTGCTATGGCGACACACCGATCACCGTCGATGCCGAGGTGATCGCCGTGGGCGCCATCGACTGTGCGCCGATCGAACCGGCCTGGCTGGGTTGCGCCGCATGGGTCGCGCTCCAGCCAATCGCCGCCCGGGCAGGCACAACCGGCGTCGTCCTCGCCAAGACCAGCGGGCCACCCGGCCTGCCCCAGATGTTTGCCGCCATCCACCCCGAAACGGCGCTCGAGGCGATTGACCTCATGGGCCGGCCGCTGCGCATCACCGGCCATTTCGACGACCCGGCCGCGCAGACTTGTCGACAGACCGAACCAGTGTTCGAGGAGGTCACCCCGCCACCGCCGGAGGAGACTATTCCCGGCTGCCAGCGCATGTTCGTGCTGACGGCCTTCGAGCAGCTGTAGGCGGAGGCCGCTACCCGTCCAGGCGGCGTCGGAGCTCCTCGTTGACGAGGCGCGCGTCGGCGCGACCGGCGGTCCGCTTCATGACCTGGCCCACCAGGAATCCGAAGAGAGCGGTCTTGCCGGCGCGGTAATCGGCAACCTGCCCGGGGAACTCGGCGACAATCGCCTCGACCTCGGCGCCGATGCTGGCCGCATCCCCCAGCTGCTGCAGGCCCAGCCGGTCCACGACCGCGTTGGGCGACTCGCCACTCTCGAAGACCTCGGCCAGCACCGCCTTGGCATTCGCCGCCGAAACCCTGCCACCCTCGACACCTGAGATCAGCTCCGCGAGGCCGGCCGGCCGCAGCGCAACCGCGGAGGCTCGCAGACCCTCGGCCGCATGCTGGTTCAGGAGGCGGCTGAACTCGCCGGTCACCCAGTTGGCCGCTGTCTTGGCGCCGATCCCCTCGGCCACGACCGCGTCGAAGTAGTCGGCCAGGGCAAGGTCCGCGGTCAGGACGCCGGCGTCATACGCCGAGAGGCCCAGGTCGTCCACGTATCGGGTCCGTCGAGCCGCCGGCAGCTCGGGCAGGCCGGCGCGGATCTGCGCCACCCACTCGTCCGACGGTCGCAGCGGGGGCAGATCGGGCTCGGGGAAGTAGCGGTAGTCGTTCGCCTCTTCCTTGGAGCGCTGGGGGATGGTCCGCCCCTCGGTCTCCTGCCAGCCGCGGGTTTCCTGCACCAGCCGCTCTCCGCGCTCCAGGGCATCGGTCTGGCGGGCGACCTCGAACTCCATGGCACGCTCGAGCGAGCGGAAGGAGTTCAGGTTCTTGACCTCGACCTTGGTGCCGAAGGCATCGGTTCCCATCGGTCGCAGGCTCACGTTCCCCTCAATGCGCATGGAGCCGGTCTCCATGTCGCCATCCGACGCGCCGATGTAGCGCAGGACGTCGCGCAGCGTCTCCCCGTAGGCTCTCGCCTGGGCGGGGCTGCGCAGGTCGGGCTCGGTCACGATCTCCATCAGGGGCACGCCCGCCCGGTTGAAGTCGAGGAGGCTGTACCCGCGGCCGCCGTGCTGCAGGCGGGCGGTGTCCTCCTCGAGGTGCGCCCGGGTGATGCCGATGCTGACGCTTGTCTCCTCGGCGGGGACGGGCACCTCCAGGCGTCCGTTCGCGCACAGCGGCAGGGCGTACTGGCTGATCTGGTAGCCCTTGGGCAGGTCCGGGTAGAAGTAGTTCTTGCGCTCGAAGCGGACCGCGGTGGTCTGGATCTCGCAGTCCAGCGCAAGCCCGGTGAGCATCACCAGCTCCACGGCCTTCCGGTTGATGACCGGCAGCGTCCCCGGGAGCGCCAGGCAGACCGGACAGGTGCGGGTATTCGGCTCGTCCCTCTCGCCGGGTGGCGGCGCGGTCGGGCAGGAGCAGAACATCTTCGACGCGGTGCGCAGCTGAGCGTGCACCTCGACCCCGATGACCGTCTCGTACGTGGTCGCAACCGCCATGCCCCGATTGTAGAGGCGGGGTCGGATGGCGGCGGCAGGGTCGCATCGCTGTCGGGTCGTGTTCGTGCACCCGTGCAGCACGACTGCACGAACAGGCGTGACAGTCGCGGTAGACATCGACCGGCCGAGGGACACCGGCTATCCTCCGCGGCATGAAGATCGGCGAGTGGGACTCCCTCGGGCGGGCACGGGCCATCATGCAGGTCCAGCTGGGCGAGCTGGGGGCAGCGGAGATCGCCGCGCACGTCGCCCTCAACCCGGAGAACGGGCGGCTCCGCATCCTGGTCGCCACCGACATCGGCCTGCTCGACTACTACTACCAGCCGACGAGTGCCGACCCAGAGGGCCCATGGTCACTGCGCGGCGAGATCCACCGCTGGGCGAGCGTGCGCGGCCTGCGCCTCCAGACCGATGCCCAGGTCACCGAGCTCGAGGACAGGCTGGACGCGCGATGGGTCTGGCGCTTCATCTCCGAGGATCCCAAGTTCGACCTGGTGGCTGAGTCCACCGGAGAGGGCGAGCGCTCGACGTACGCGGTGCTCCCGTTTGCGACCGCCTGCCTGGAACGCGCCCGTTAGGCGTTTCGCGCGGTCAGGTAGAGCGTCCCGAACGGGATGTGGAGCAGGCCATCCGGACCGATCGGGGTCGCCGCCAGCAGGTCCGCCGAGAGGGCCGCGAACTGATCGTCGCTGAGCGCGCGACTGGCGACTGAGCGCGATCCCGTCTTCATCCAGCGTTCGAATGAATCCGGGCCGGCCAGGCGGATGGTGGTCGTTGGATCGGCGACGACCTTTGGCGCCCGCCAGCCGGCGCCGCGGGCCGACGAGAGGAGCTTGGCGCGCGTCGGCACCTCGATCCGTCGCTGGAGCCCGTGGCGACGATAGATCGGGTCGTAGAGACCGTAGGAGAGGGCGGCGCGGGGACCCGGGACCGAGAGGGAGAGGCGTCCCCCGGCGGTCGTCACGCGACGCCATTCGGCCAGCGTGGCGACCGGGTCGACCGCGAAATGAAGAGCGTGGACCGAGATGACGACGTCGAACGAGCCGGAGGGGAAGGGCAGCTCAGAGTAGTCGGCCTCCACGAAGCGCGCGCCCGGGACCTCGCGCCGGGCGATGGCCAACATCCCCGCCGCCGCGTCCACGCCGACCACCTCGCGCCCCGAGGTCATGGCCGCGGCCGCGCCGATCCCGGTGCCGGTTCCGGCATCCAGGATCCGGTCCCCGAACTTCAGCTCTGCCCGCTGGACGACCGAGACGGCCATGGTCCGCAGCGATGGGGCCATGGTCTGGGCATAGTTCTCCGCGGTCTCGGAGAAGCCGGCGACGGTCCGCCTCCAGTTGGTCATGCCGGGGGCCTGTGCGCGAGCTAGGTGGCGTGGCGCTTGACGAAGCGCTCGATGCGGTCGAGCGCCTCGACCAGGTCCTCGTAGGCGGTGGCGTAGCACATGCGGACGTGATCGGCGCCTGACGGACCGAAGGCCGTGCCCGGCACCACGGCAACCCGTTCCTCGTGCAGCAGTGCCTGGGCGAACGCCTCGTCGTCCATTCCGGTCTGGGCGATGTTCGGGAAGCAGTAAAAGGCGCCACGCGGCTCGAAGCAGAGCAGCCCGATCTCGTTCAGGCGCCGGGTCATGAGCTGCCGGCGGCGGTCGTACTCGTCGTGCATCTGGATCACGAAAGGCTCACCGATGCGCAGCGCCTCGAGCGCGGCGAACTGGGCGACGGTGGGCGCGCACATGATCCCGTACTGGTGGACCTTGGCGATCCCGACCATCAGGTCGGCGGGGGCGGCCACCCAGCCGATGCGCCAGCCGGTCATGGCATAGCTCTTGCTGAAGCCGCCGATGAGCACGGTCCGCTCCCGCATCCCGGGGAGCGCCGAGAAGGGCACGTGCTCGTGGCCGCCGTACACGAGCCGCTCGTAGATCTCGTCGGTGATCACCATCAGGTCGTGGCGCTCGATGACCGCGGCGATCTGTTCCAGCTCCTCGCGATCCAGCACGGCGCCGGTCGGGTTGTTCGGATAGGCCAGGAAGAGCGCCTTCGTACGCGGGGTGATGGCCGCCTCGAGCTGCGCGGGGGTGATCCGGAAGTCGGTCTCGTCGCCAGTTGCGATGGCGACCGGGACGCCGCCGGCCAGCGTGATGCACGGCGCATAGGCCACGAACGTGGGCTCGTGGTAGATCACCTCGTCGCCCTCGTCGCAGATCGCGCGCAGCGCGGCATCGACCGCCTCCGAAGCGCCGACCGTGATGATCAGCTCGGTGCGCGGGTGGTAGCTGATCCCGTAGCGCGCCTCGAGGTCGGCTGCGATCGCCTCACGCAGCTCGACCATCCCGCCGTTGGCGGTGTAGTGCGTCTCGCCCGCCTCGAGGCTGGCGATCGCGGCGCGGGTGATCGGCTCGGGCGTGGTGAAGTCGGGCTCGCCGATGGTGAGGCTGATGACGTCCTTCATCTCGGCCAGCATGTCGAAGAAGCGGCGGATGCCCGATGGCTTCAGGGAGCGGACCTTGTCGGAGAGGAAGTCCGAAGTGGGGCGGGCAGCTCGTGGCGCGGCGGGTTCGGTGGTCATGCCGCCGGGAGTGTAACCCTCGCGCTAGGCTTGCGGCGTGCATCCCGTCGAGGTCGTCCTGGCGCTCCTGCTGCTGGTTGCGCTGCTCACGGTCATCGCCCGTCGTATCGGGATCCCCTACCCGATCCTGATGACCGTCGGCGGCCTGCTGATGGGGCTGGTGCCGGGCCTGCCGCGCATCGAGCTGGCGCCGGAGATCGTCTTCCTGCTCTTCCTGCCGCCCCTCCTCTTCGCGGCGGCCTTCTTCACCTCGCCGCGCGACCTGCAGGTCAACGCCCGACCCATCGGGCTGCTGGCCGTCGGGCTGGTGCTGACGACCACCATCATCGTGGCTGTGGCGGTCCACACCCTGGCGCCGGGGGTGCCGTGGGCGGTCGCCTTCGCGCTGGGTGCCATCGTCTCACCGCCCGATGCGGTCGCCGCCACGGCGATCGCCCAGCGGCTGGGCCTTCCTCGCCGCGTGGTCACGATCCTGGAGGGCGAGTCCCTGGTGAACGACGCCACCGCGCTGGTCGCCTATCGGCTGGCGGTTATCGCCGCCGTGACCGGTACCTTCTCGCTCGGCGAGGCCGCGCTCTCGTTCGTGGTGGTAAGCGCGGGTGGCGTGGCCATCGGCCTCCTCGTCGGCTGGGTGATCATCTACGTGATCGGCCGCCTCACCGACCCGCCGGTCGAGGTGCTCATCTCGCTGCTGGCGCCGTTCGGAGCGTGGCTGCCGGCCGAGGCGCTGGGAGTCTCGGGCGTGCTGTCGGTGGTGACCGCCGGGGTCATGGTGGGGCGGGCGGCGCCGCGGATCCTGGGCTCGGATGCCCGGGTGCTCGGGTCGGGCGTCTGGCAGATGGTCGTCTTCACGCTCAACGGCCTGGTCTTCATCCTGATCGGCCTCCAGCTGCCAACCATCCTCGACACGCTGTCCGCCTCGCGCACCTTCGGGGAGCTTGCCTCGTGGGCGGTGATCGTGAGCGTGACGGTGATCGTGGTGCGGCTCGTCTGGGTCTTCCCGGGCGTCTACCTGCCGGGCCTTCTGTCGGCGCGCGTCCGGGCGAGGGAGGTTGCCCCGGCGCCGCGCAACGTGCTGATCGTGGGCTGGGCAGGGATGCGCGGGGTGGTGTCACTGGCGGCGGCGCTCGCATTGCCCCTCACCGTCGATGGGGGCGCGCCCTTCCCCGAGCGCGACCTGGTGATCTTCCTGACCTTCTCGGTGATCCTGGCGACGCTGGTCGGGCAAGGGCTCACGCTGCCCTGGCTGATCCGGCGGCTGGGGGTTGGCGACGACGGCAGCGCCGACCACGAGGAGCTCCACGCCCGCGAGGCCGCGATCAACGCGGCGCTTGCCCGCCTCGACGGCCTCGCCGAGGAATGGCCGGGCCACATGGAGCTGATCGACCACCTCCGCGAGCGGCACGCGCATGCCACCGAGCACCTCGAGCATGACCACGAGTCGGGGGGCGTCACCCACGACCAGGAGAAGATCGAGCACGCCGCCATCCAGCACGCCGTGATCGACGCCCAGCGGATTGCGGTGATCGACCTGCGCGACCGCGGCGTGATCAGCGACGAGGCGCTCCGTCGGGTGGAGCGCGGCCTCGACCTCGAGGAGCTGCGCGCAGAGGGCTAGTGGGGGCGAGCGGGGCGTCTCTTCCTGTCACGCCCTGTCGTGCGTTCGTGCAGCACGACTGCACGAGCACCGTTGACGCGGCGATCTACCCGCGATGCGCCTCGTCGTCCGGCGCGTGCCAGACCTTCTCCCCCGCCTCGATCCGGAGGTCCAGCCGGTTCTCCGGAGGCGGCAGAGGGCAGGTCGCGTACGGCGAGAAGACGCACGGCGGGTTGTACGCCAGGTTGAAGTCCACGACCACGCTCCCGTCCGCGGCGAGCGGCTCGGTGTAGAGAAAGCGGCCGCCGCCATAGGTCTCGGCGCCATTGGTCCCGTCGCCGAAGATGAGCCACAGCGTCTTGCCCTCGTCGTCCCCCGGCAGCGCTGCGATCCGCCGCGTCTGCCCGTCACGCTCGAATGCGACCGATCCGGGGGTCGTGTCACGACTGAGGGCGCCGGTGATGTCCTCGATCTCGATGGTCGACTCGGCCGCAGCCGGCTCGAGGCGGGCCGTGACGCGCCAGCTCGGGTCGATCGGGAAGTGCTCCAGGCCGGTGAAGGCGGCCATCGCCGGTGCGTTGCCGTCCCGCACCCGCACGCCAAACCGCTCACCGCGCTTGATCAGGTTGAAGCACACCGAGCCGAGCTCCAGCAGCGTCGGGTCGCCCTCGAGGTCGTCCTTCAGCGTCGTCTCCGGCAGGTCCACGCCCTCGTGGGGCACGAACCGAGCCCTGCCGTCCTCGAGCCAGATCGACCCCACCCGGGGCGGAATCCCGTGGCCGTGCAGCACGACCTGGCTGGAGGGGTGCGCCCCCACGTGGTTCTCCCCCGGTGTCAGCCAGAACAGCCCGACGAGCGCCAGCCAGCCCTCGCGGGTGCGCAGGCGCGCCTCGCGGGCCGCCCGCCAGGCCTCCACCTGCGCCCGGTGGTCGTCGGGGCTGATCGCCACGGTCAGTCGTGCGCGGTCGGCGGCCGGAGATCGGCGAAGCCGGCGGCGCGCTGGTAGGCATCGGCGACGCGGAGCACCATCGACTCGTCGAATGCCCGGCCGATCACCTGGAAGCCCACCGGCAGCCCCTCGGACAGCCCGCACGGGACCGATATCCCCGGCAACCCGGCTATGTTGACGGGCAGCGTGCAGGCGTCGTTGAGGTACATCAGCAACGGGTCGTCGGTCTTGGCGCCGATCTTGAAGGCGACGCTCGGCGAGGTCGGGGCCAGCAGGGCATCCACGGTGCTGAGGACGCTGTCGAACTCGGCCTTGATCAGGGTGCGGACCTGCTGCGCCTTCACGTAATAGGCGTCGTAGTAGCCGGCCGAGAGGGCGTAGGTGCCCAAGATGATGCGGCGCTTCACCTCCGGCCCGAAGCCCGAGCCGCGCGTGCGCAGGTAGTTCTCCATCAGGTCGTCGTCGCCGGCGGAGAGGCCGTAGCGGACGCCGTCGTATCGGGCCAGGTTCGCGCTCGCCTCGGCCGGGGTGATGATGTAGTACGTCGCCAGGCCGTGGTCGGTGGATGGCAGCGAGACCTCGACGATCTCCGCGCCCATCCCCTCCAGGACGCCGATGGCGGAGCGCACCGCCGCCTCGACCCCTGGCTCCATGCCGGCCACGAAGTACTCGCGCGGGACGCCGAGGCGCAGGCCGCGCACCTCGCCGGTGAGCGCGGCAGCGTAGTCGGGCACCGGCACGTCAACGCTGGTCGAGTCGCGCGGGTCGTGCCCGGCCAGCGCCTGCAGGACCGCGGCCGCATCGGCAACCGAGCGCACGAGCGGGCCGCACTGATCGAGGGACGAGGCGAAGGCGACCATCCCGTATCGGCTCACCCGTCCGTAGGTCGGCTTGAAGCCCACGATCCCGGAGAGCGAGGCAGGCTGCCGGATGCTGCCGCCGGTATCGGTCCCGGTGGCGAAATACGCCTGACCCGATGCCACCGCCGCGGCCGATCCGCCACTGCTGCCGCCCGGCACGAGCGTGTCGTCCCAGGGGTTGTGGACCGGGCCGAAGGCGCTGTTCTCGTTGCTCGAGCCCATGGCGAACTCGTCGAGGTTGGTCTTGCCGAGCAGGACGGCGCCGGCCCTGCTCAGCCGGTCCTCGGCGTCCGAGGCGTAGGCACAGCGGTAGCCCTCCAGGATCTTCGAGCCGGCGGTGGTGGGGAGGCCGCCGTTCGGCTGCCCGTCGTCGTCCAGGGCGCGTGTCACGAAGATGTCCTTGAGGGCGTAGGGGATGCCGAGCAGCGGGCGGGCGTCACCGTCCTTGAGTCGCGCGTCAGCCTCGTCCGCAGCTGCCAGCGCGGCCCCCTCGCCGATCGCCAGGAAGGTGTTGAGGCGCTCACCGTCGCGGGCGATGCGTCCCAGGCAGGCCTCGGTCAGGTCCCGGGAGCTGACCTCGCGGCGTCGAAGCAGCTCCCCGGCCTCGGCGATGGTGCGGTCCGCGAGCGGGAGCTGGGCTGCCATGCGACTAGCGCCCCTCCTCGAGCACGACGGGCACGCGCAGGAGGCTGCCCTCGCGCAGCGGCGCCTCCGCCAGGGCCGCCTCGCGCTCCATGCTCGGTCGAGCGACGTCGTCGCGCATCACGTTCTCGAGCGCGATCACCTGTGCGGTGGGGCCAACCGAGCTGGTGTCGACGTCCGCGAGCTTGCCGACCGCCTCCAGGATCCGGCTCAGCTGCGGGACGAGTCGGTCGATCTCCTCATCGGTGAGGCCAAGGCGAGCCAGGGCGGCCACGTGCTCGACGTCCGATCGGCTGATCATCGCCCGATGATAAGCCGCCGATAAGGGCCTGCGGCGCAGGCTCCGGTTGATGGCCTCACCCCGCGCGCGACGCGATGCCAATTTGACTCTCCGCGTTGACGCAGACGAGCTGCTGTGGGCTCGCGCACGAGCATGGTTCGGCGGTACGAGCGTCAACGAGCTTGTCCGCGGCTTCCTCTCCGAATACGCCGCGGTGCCGGACCGCTGGTGGGCTGGGCTTGGCCCACCATGGACGGCCGAGAACCGTATCCGGCCGGTGATGGATCCACTTGGTGCCGGTCGCCGGGCGCCAGGCGCAGATCCGGCGACCGATGAGGCTCTCGAGACCATCGCCGAGGAGGCGCGTTCGCGTCAGGCGTGATTGTGCAGCTGTGCCCCTGTGCACCTGTGCTGCACAAACGACCATGACAGTGCTGGCAGCACGGCAGAATGCCCGCATGCCCGACGAACCGCGAGCCCTCTCGATCCCGATCCCGGGAGGCAGGATCGAGGCGCTGCTGCTGCCCGGTGGACCCGACCGGCCGCTCCTCGTGCTCGGTGGCGTGGAGACGGGGCTGCGGCCGCTCGCGGGCTCGGAGCAGGCGCATGTGCGCCGATGGAGCCGCCGAACCGCGCGTCGCCCGGTCGTGGTCATGGGACGCCCGCTGCCGGACGACCCGGCGGACGCGGCCCGGATGCTCCACCCTCGCGCCACGGCCGAGTCCGTGGCCCGGGGCCTGCGTGCGCTGCGCGCGGTCGTGCCGCCGGTGGCGGTCGAGGCCGAATCGGGCGGCGGCAGGATCTCGCTGTGGTTGACCGTCGACCACCCGGACCTCGTGGCGCGGCTGGTCCTCTCCTCGGTGGCCTCCGAGACGCCCTCCGACTCGGCGATGACCGGGCGCATGGCCCAGTGGCTCGACCTTGCCGAGCGGGGCGAATGGGCCGATTTCTTCGCCCACCTGGCCCTCCAGCTCAAGCCGGCGGGGAGCGTGCACGCCGAGGCGTTCAAGGTCGAGCCTGGGTTCCAGCCACATCCCTCCACCCCGGAGCGGTTCATCGGTGAGCTGCGGGCGACCCTCGACCCCACCTCCTTCGTGACCGATCGGCTTGGCGAGATCGCGGTGCCCACGCTCGTGCTCGCCGGCGGCCAGGACCAGGTTGTGCCGCTCGCCTCCACGCGGCTCGTGGCGGAGCGCATCCCCGGCGCACGCCTCGAGGTCGACCCGGAGAGCGGCCACACCGTGCGTGCCTCGTTCCGCGGTTACGACCAGCTGGTCGAGGCGTTCCTGGCCGAGGGCGATCCGCCCAACGGCTAGACCGGAGCTGTGTCCTCCAGCCAGCGCCAGAGGATGGCTGCCCCGACCAGGGCCACCGCGGCCGCGCTGAGGAAGGCGATGGGCGTGGTGCTCGCGGCCGCCACCGCGCCCATCGCGATCGGCCCGGCCCCGAAGGCGAGGTCGATGAAGAGGCTGAAGGTGCCCAGCGCCGCTCCCCGCTCGCTGGCGGGTGCGCGGCTGACGGTCAGTGACGCCAATGCTGGCGTGGTGAAGGCCACGCCAAGGCCCAGGAGCAGCGTGCCTGCGAGCAGTCCGGCGACGGTCGGCAGGAATCCCATCACGCCCAGGCCGAGGGCGGTGACCAGCAGCGCAGTTCCGGACAGGCGACGGGCGCCAATCCGGTCCGGCAGCTTCGCCCCGACGAGCCGGCTGACGATGACGGTACCTCCAAAGGCGAGCAGGAAGAACCGCGCCCCGTCGAGGCCCAGCGGACCGACGGCGTACGGCGGCAGGAGGGTGAAGTAGCCCCCCATCCCCCACACGCCGGTCATGAGGATCAGGCCCGGCAGGAAGCCTGCGGGATGCAGGATCCGAGGTCGGGCGACCGGACCTGGCCCGTCCGCAGGTCGCGTCTCCGGCACCGCCAGGGCCACCAGCGCCGCCACCCCGGCCAGGACGGCCGAAGCGATCCAGACCGCGGGGAACCCGCCGGCATCGAACGCCGCCTCGCCGATGAGCGGTCCAACCGCGACACCGAGGTAGAGCGACAGCGAGAAGAGGGTGAGTGCCTCCCCGCGTCGCTCCGGGGGCGCGAGGTCCGCCTCAGCCGCGAACGCCGCCACGAAGACGAGGGCCTCGGCGACGCCGAGGAGGAGGCGCAGCACGATCAGGATCGCGAGGGAGGTGGCCAGCAGGTGGGCGACCATCACTGCCCCGAACAGCAACGCGCCGCCGACCATCAGCGGCCGTCGCCCGCCCCGATCCGCAAGCCGCCCAGCCAGCGGCCGCAGCACGAGGGCCGAGAGGCTGAAGGCGCCAAACGTGAGGCCCGCTCCGAAGGCGTCGGCATGGAGTTCCCCGATCGCGAAGCGCGACACGAGCGCGAACGACGTCCCGTCGGAGACGAAATAGGCCAGCGACGCGAGGCTGACGAGCAGGAAGGGGCGCGTCAGGATCGGCGGTGCGCCCTGTCTCACCCCTTGCCGTCCAGCAGGCGCCGGAATCCGTCCTCGTCGAGGACCGGGACGCCCAGCTTCTCGGCCTTGGCAAGCTTGCTGCCCGCCTTCTCCCCCGCGACCAGGTAGTCGGTCTTGGCACTCACCGATCCGGCGGCATGGCCTCCCGCCGCGCGGATCGCCTCCTCCGCCTCCTCGCGGCTGAATCCGGGCAGGGTGCCGGTCACCACCAGCGTCTTGCCGGAGAGCGGCCCATCTCCCGGCTCGACCGGGGCGCCCGGGGCCGGCGCCTCCGCGACCACGCCGGCGTCGAGCAGGTGGTGGAGCGTGTCGCGCGTGTGCTCGTCGGCGAAATGGCCGGCGAGGGCCTCGGCGACCACCTTGCCGATCCCGAAGACCGCCGTCAGCTCCTCCGCGGAGGCGTCCCGCAGCCGATCGGCGACCCGGCGGGTCCAGGCGGCCTCGTCCTCGCCATCGGCGCGAGGCATCTCACGACTCAGCCAGTTGGCCAGGTCGATCGCGGTCTGCTCCCCGACGTGGCGGATCCCGAGCGAGTTGAGGATGCGCGCCAGCGGCCGGCGGCGGGCGGCCTGGATCGCGGCGAACAGGTTCTCGGCGCTCTTGCGGGCGTATCGGTCCAGGCCCTCCAGCGTCTCGACGCTCAGCCGGAAGATGTCGGCCGGCTCCTTCAGCAGGCCGCGCTCGGCGAGCTGGTTGACGACCGCGTAGCCGGCCCCCTCGATGTCCATCCCGCCGCGCCCGGTGAAATGGAGCAGGCCGCCGATCTGCTGCGCCGGGCACCACTGGTTCGGGCAGCGCCAGACGACGCCGCCCTCCTCGCGGACCGCGGCCGTCCCGCACACCGGGCAGGCAGACGGCATCTCCCAGGCCGTCTCAGAGCCGTCACGGGCGTCGACGACCGCGCTGACGATCTCCGGGATGACGTCGCCGGCACGCTGCAGCACGACGGTGTCGCCGACCCGCAGATCCTTGCGCCGGATCTCGTCGATGTTGTGCAGCGTGGCGTTGCGGACGGTGGTGCCGCCGACCACGACCGGGGTCACGTGCGCCACCGGCGTGAGCGCCCCGATGCGCCCCACGTAGACCTCGATCGACTCGAGCTTGGTCGTCACCTGCTGCGCGGGGAACTTGTAGGCAGTCGCCCAGCGCGGGGCGCGCGAGACGAAGCCAAGCTGCTGCTGCTGGGCGACGCTGTCGACCTTGATCACGATCCCATCGGTCTCGTAGTCCAGGTCCTTGCGGGCCTCCGCCCACTCCTCGACGTACTCGATCACGGCCTCGACCCCCTCGACCCGGCGCGAATTGGGATTGATCGGGAAGCCGAGGCTGCGCATCAGCTCCAGGCTCTCGCTGTGGCTGGCGAGCCCCGGCACGCCCACGAGCTGGTAGGTCCAGACCGATAGCCTTCGGCCCGCGGTGATGGCCGGGTCCTTCTGGCGCACCGTCCCCGCCGCCGTGTTGCGGGCGTTGGCGTAGAGCGGCTTGCCCTCCTGCTCCAGCTGCTCATTGAGCGTCGCAAAGGCGCCGCGCGGCATGTAGACCTCACCGCGGACCTCGAGCCGATCCCCCGGCGGGTCGGCCCGCAGCCGGAGCGGGATGGCCCGCACCGTCCGCAGGTTGGGGGTCACGTCCTCGCCGGTAGTGCCGTCGCCGCGGGTGGCGCCACGGACGAAGGAGCGGCCGTCGTACTTCAGGCTGATCGCCAGCCCGTCGATCTTCAGCTCGCAGACGTATGCCACGCCCGGGGCGTCGGCGCCCAGGGCGAGCCCCTTGCGCACCCGGGCGTCGAAGTCGCGCAGCTCGTCGTGGCCGAAGGCGTTGCCGAGCGACAGCATCGGGAACTCGTGGCGGACCTCGGCGAAGAGGGTCGATGGAGCGGCGCCTACCCGCTGTGTCGGCGAATCGGGCGTCGCCAGCTCTGGGTGCGCCGCCTCAAGCTCGGTGAGCTCACGCAGCATCTTGTCGTAGACCTTGTCCTCGATCGTCGGATCGTCGAGGACGTGGTAGCGGTAGTTGGCATCGTCGATTGCGGCGCGCAGCTCGGCGGCGCGCGCAGCGGGATCAGTCGGCATCGGCCTCGTCGGGAGTGTCGTCGTCGGGCGCATCCTTGCCGTCGAACCAGGCGCGGATGTCGAGGGTGTGCTCCCGGTAGTGATCGGCCCCATCGAAGCCGATGACCTCCTCCAGGGTGTCGCCATCCGCGTCGCGGTCGCCCAGCGACTCGGGATCCACCGCCGCCAGGCGAGCCACGAATGCCTCGTAGGCGCCCTGCTCGCGACTGGCGACGGTCGCGTAGTCGGTCTCGCGCGCCACGCGGGTCACGACCTCGTTGCGGTCGTCGACCGAGAGGTCGTCCCGGCCGAACTCGTTCAGCTCGCCAAGCTCGGCCCGATGCAGCGACTCGCCGGCGTGCCCGGACCAGTAGCCGACATGCGCCAGGAGGTCGCGTGCGGACCACTCGCCGACCAGCCCCGGCGTGGTGCGCAGCGCCGGATCGATATCGGCCAGCGCCGCCAGGAACTCGTCCCGTGCGGCTGCCAGCCCATCGAGGAGCTCCTGGACGTGGGGGTCGATCGGCTCGGCCATTGGCCGATTCTAGTGGCGTCGGACAGCAATCATGTCCGCTCCAGGCCGGCGTAGGCGGCGATCAGCTCCTTGACCCCCTGGCCCACGAACGCGACCGTCACCCACTCATCGCCCTTCTCGAGGCGGCTGGTGACCACGATTCCCTCCCCGAAACGCCGATGGCGGACCTTGTCGCCGGCGTGCCAGGCGCTCTCCGTGCCCGCCGCGGCCGCAGAACTCGACGCCGTGAAGCCACCGCTCCCGAGGTCGAGCTCCTCGCCCTTCTCGTAGTGCGCGCTGGCGACCTTCTCCCGGGCCCGGTCGAGCTCCTTCCCGATCTTCACCGGCGCGGACAGATCGGGCAGGTTGACCGGCCGCAGGTGCTCGTTGACGCTCCGACGGGGAGCGCGGTAGCCGCCGGGGAGCCACTCGTCGTCATCGGTCCCCCGCCTGGACCACCCGCCACCCTGGGCACCCCAGGCACGTCGGTACGGCGTGGCCGCCTCGCGGTCCGCCTCCAGCAGCTCCTCGGGCAGCTCGGCCAGGAAGCGGGACGGTTCGCTGGCGGAGCCCACCCCCCACGTGGACCGATGGTTGGCGTGCACCAGGTACAGCCGATCCTTGGCGCGCGTCATGCCGACATAGGCGAGGCGTCGCTCCTCCTCCAGCTCGCGGTCATCCTCGAGCGCGCGGCGGTGCGGCAGCAGCCCCTCCTCCAGCCCGACGATGAAGACGATCGGGAACTCGAGGCCCTTCGCGGCGTGCAGGGTGATCAGCGTCACGCGGTCGGGCGCCTCCTCGAGCTCGTCCTGGTCGCTGACCAGCGCCACCTCCTCCAGGAAGCGCTCGAGCCCCTCGGGGACGGCCAGCTCGTCGAACTCGGCGGCGTGGTTGCGCAGCTCGAGGAGGTTCGTCCAGCGCTCCTCGCCGTCATCGGTCCCGTCCTGGAGCTGCTCGCGCAGCCCGGCCCGCTCGTAGACCGCGTCGAAGATCGCGGATGGGGGCTCCTTGGCCGCAATCGCGGCGAAGCCCCGAACGAGGTCGGCGAAGCCTGCGAGCGCGGTCCGCGCACGCGGCGAGAGGTTCGGATTCTCGCCGGCCCGCTCGATCGCCTCCCAGAGGCTCCCGCCCCGTGCCTCCGCCGAGGCGCGCAGCTCCTCCATCGTCTTGTCTCCGATTCCCCGCGCGGGGACGTTGATAACCCGCTCCAGCGCGACGCGGTCGGCCTGGTTGCGCGACAGGCGGACGTAGCCGAGCGCGTCCTTCACCTCGCGCCGCTCGTAGAAGCGGGTGCCGCCGACGAGCTGGTACGGGATCCCGAAGCGGACGAACGCCTCCTCCAGGACGCGGCTCTGGGCGTTGATCCGATACGTGATCGCGATCTCGCCGTAGCGCAGGGAGCCGGACTCGTCATCGGCCCGCGCGCTCAGCATGGCGTTGAGCCCACTGCGCCCTGAGCCGGTCAGTCGCTCGATCTGGCGCGCGACGAACTCGGCCTCCTCGTACTCGTTGTAGGCGTCGAAGAGGGTGATCGCGGTGCCGGCCCCGCGATCGGTCCACAGCTTCTTCTCCTTTCGCCCCTCGTTGCGGCTCACCACCGCATGCGCGGCGTCCAGGATCGTCTGCGTCGAGCGGTAGTTCTGCTCGAGCTTCACGACCTTGGTGGTCGGGTGGTCGCGCTCGAAGTCAAGGATGTTGCGCAGGTCCGCTCCGCGCCACGAGTAGATGCTCTGGTCGTCGTCGCCGACCACCGCCAGGTTGCCGTGCTTGGCGGCCAGCAGGCTGCAGAGCAGGTATTGCGCCCGGTTCGTGTCCTGGTACTCGTCGACCAGGATCTGCTGCCAGCGCCCCTGATAGCGGGCCAGGATCTCGGGGTGCTGCTCGAAGAGGAAGACGGCGCGCATCAGCAGGTCGTCGAAGTCGACCGCGTCGTCCTCGGTGAGCTGCTCCTGGTACGCGGCGTACACGCGGGCAGCGGTCTCGTCGTAGTAGTTGGCCGCCTGCCGGGTCGCCGTGGCTGGATCCGCCAGCTCGTCCTTGCGCTGCCCGATCCAGGCCAGCATCCCCGCCGGCGCGAACCGCTTCTCGTCGAGGTCGAGCCGCCGCAGGATCCCCTTGACCATCGCGACCTGGTCGGCCCGGTCATAGATCGTGAACGACCTCGAGAGGCCGATGGCGTTGCCGTCGCGCCGCAGGATCCGCGCGCAGATGGCATGGAAGGTGCCGATGGTGGCCTCGCGGGCCGCCTCCTCGCCGATCAGCCCGGCGATCCGCTCACGCATCTCGTTGGCCGCCTTGTTCGTGAAGGTGACAGCCACGATCTGCCAGGGCTTGGTGCCGGTGGCGACCAGGTAGGCGACCCGATGCGCCAGCACGCGCGTCTTCCCGCTCCCCGCTCCGGCGAGGATGAGGAGGGGGCCGGACGCGTGCGAAACCGCCTCCGCCTGGGGTGAGTTCAGGCGTGCCAGGATCTCGTCCGGCGTGAGCAGGGCCGCGCGATGCCCCGGGGCAGCCGCATCCGGCGTGCGCGATTCACGGGGAGCAGCCGACGGAGCGGCCTTCCGAGGGGACATGACTGCCCTGATTCTACGGGCTTGGACCATGAGCCGAACCAATGACCAATGGCTCTTGGCGGCACGCTCGTTGCCGCGCATCGTGCCGCCATGAACGCACAGCCCGCTCCCTACACCGCCGCCGGCGAGTGGCCGACATGCGCGCATTGCGGAGCACCGGTGACCAGCACCGCGGAACGCGCCGCGGCGGACGTCTCCACGATGTCGCACATCCGGACGACGCACTGCCTCTACTGCACCAACCTGGCCGTGTGTGGTGCCGCCTGCGAGAAGTGCGGCTACATCCCGGCCGGCGGGCCGTGTGAGATGGAGCGCTAGCCGAGCTCAGTGCTCGGTGACGGCCTCCACCTGGACGCCCGCGCCCGGGCCCTGGAGGAGTGACGGCCACTCCTCGGCCATGGCCATCGCTTCGTCCCAGCCCGGGACGTCGACCAGGATGACCCCGCCCAGGAGCTCCTTCCCCTCGACGAACGGTCCATCGGTCGTCAGCGGCTGTCCTGCGCGACGCCGCACCGTGCGGATCACCTTCGGCCAGGCCAGGTCCGCGCCGCCGGTGATCCGATCGCCGTACCGCTCGAACCAGGCGATGTGCTCGGTGAGCGATTCGGCGCGCTCCTCCTCGGACATCGAGTCCCAGCGCGCGGCGTAGTCGGGGTCGGGATAGGTGAAGAGCACGAAGCGCATCGGTCAGTCCTCGCTGGTGGCGCACGGTGGGGCGCCGTCCGATCCGTACGACGAACGGCAGGCGCCAGGATCGACGAAATTCAGTTCAGGTCGACGCAGGCAGCGTACGTGCCCATATCGTCGAAGGAGACGTGCAGGTTGAGCGCCAGGTCCCCGGCCAGCAGCTCCGACAGGGACCGCGCCACAACCGTCTCCGAAGCGCCGTCGACCACCGACTCCAGCGGGTAGAGCGGCTGCGGCACCAGCTCGACGCAGGTGCCGGGATGGATGTGGGCCGGCATGTTCAGATGGCTCGCCGGCTCCACGTCGATCACCACGCGGGTAGAGCCGTCGCCCAGATCGGTCAGGACCGCGGTTCCGGTGACGCCGGAGTCGTTCAGCGTCTCGAGCTGGAACGTGCGCGGCTCAGCCGAGCTGCTGCAGGCCGTGAACGCGATGGCCATCAGCAGGGCCACGACCAGCGAGAAGGCGACGGGTGGCGGTCCGGTTCGGCTTGTCACCGGCTGAGCGTACTCGATTCGACCCTTCCCCCGGCGGACGCGAGAGAGGGCTACTCGGCGCGCGCCCCGTGTGGGCGACGAGCCTGCCGAGCACGCCGCGGAGCGACGCCGGCGGCGGACTGGCGCGACACGGCTTCGCGCGCCTCGCGGGCCGCCTGGGCCCGCATCGCCTTGACGAAGATCATTGCCGGGACCGGGTCGAGCTGGCTTCCCGCAGCCTTCGCGATACGCGCGAGTGCGACGTCGGCGGTCAGCGCCTTGCGGTACGGGCGCGTGGTGGTCATGGCGCTATACGCATCGGCGACCGCCAGCACCCGGGCGAGCACCGGGATCTCATCACCGGCCAGGCCGTCGAGGTATCCCTTGCCGTCCCAGCGCTCGTGGTGGTGGCGTACGCTGGACCTCACGTCGCTGAGCTGCGGGACCGCGCCCACGATCGCGTCTCCAAGTGCCACGTGCTGCTTCACGATGTCGAACTCCTCTTCGGTGAGCGGCCCCGGCTTGCGCAGGATCCCGTCGGGCACGCCCACCTTGCCGATGTCGTGGAGGAGGCCTGCCAGCCGCAGGAGGCGGCGGTCCTCCTCGCCGAGTCCCATCGCCTGCGCCAGGAAGAGGGCATGCGTCGTCACGTCCTCCGAATGCGCGCGGGTGTAGTGATCCTTGGCGTCGACCGTGGCGACCAGTCCCTCGAAGACGCCGAAGATGGTGTTCTGTGCAGCCAGCGAGCCGATGGTGGCCTGGTTGGCGACCTTGGTCACGGCACCACCGCCGGTCTTCGCCTCGCGGAGGGCGGCCTCGGCCACGCTGATCAGCTCGAGTGGCTTGGAGCCGTCGAGCGGGGCGCGCGCCACGCCGATCGAGACGCTGATCGGCAGCGCCTCGGTCCCGGCGAAGCGCAGCTCCACGGCCACGAGCGCGGTGCGCAGCGCGTCAAGAGTGGGCAGCAGCCGGCTGCCTCCATCGGCGAAGTCCGCAAGCAGGAACTCATCCGGACCGAAGCGCCCGAAGAGCTGGTCCGGCCGCACCACCGAGGCGAGCACGTCCGCCACGAGCACCAGTGCCTCGTCGCCGGCCCGATGGCCATGCCCGGCGTTCAGGAGGCGGAAGGCGTCGATGTCGATGATCGCGATGGCGCCCGCGGCACGGCGTCGGGAGAGGTGGTGGGTGAGCTGCTCGAGCACGAACCCATGGTTGGCCTGGCCGGTCAGGGGGTCGCGCACGGCGCGTTCGCGCAGCAGCCGATTCTGGCGGTCGACCAGCCGGCTCGTGCCGGCAAAGGTCAGCCACAGGATGGCAAACAGTGCCCCGGCCGCTCCCATGGCGGCCAGCCGGACCCCGTTGCGCGCGTCGGCGACGGCCAGCTCGATCGGGCGGGCATCCTGGTAGACCTCGTAGACACCGACCGGGTTGCCGTCGCTCATGCCGCGGATCGGGACGTACAGCTCGAGGAACGGTGCCGGCAGGGGCACGGTCTCCGCCGCCAGCGCCTCATCCTCGGCCTCCTCGCCGAATTCCGCTCGGCTGTGGCCGGCCAGGGCCGCGCGGAGGTCCGCGTCGACCTCGAACGTCATGCCCCGCAGCCCCGGGTCGGAGCTGTACACCGCCCGCCCGTCCGGAGACCAGATGATCACCCGGCTCATCTCTCCACCCTGCACCAGCAGCTCGAGCTGGGCGTCAAGGTCCGGGTCGCGCACGGCCCCGGGCTGGAGGGCATCGGTCGCCAGGGCGGGGTCGAGGTTGGCGCGCACGACCGATTCGGCATGCTCCAGCGCCGCGTTCACGGCCAGCTGCCTCAGCTGATCGGCCACCAGGCTGGAGATGACGAAGGACATGCCGACGATGATCGCCAGAGCCGCCCCGGCCACGGCGAAGCGCAGGCTGGGCCGCCAGGCCACGACGGCCGCCAGGCGGCGGCCGGCGCGGGGCAGCGCGGCGGGCTCGGTCCGCGTGTTCGTTGCCATGTCGCAAAACGGTATCCGGCAGCCTGCTGGAGCCGATATAGACCGATCGGGTAGCCGCAGGTACCTCCGGCACGAAAAGAGCCCCGGCCGAAGCCGGGGCTCTCGCGTCGCTGCAGGAGTCTTCGGGCTAGTAGTCGCCCATGCCGCCGCCGCCCATGCCGGGCATCGGCGCCTTCTCCTTCTCGGGCAGATCGGTAACGACCGTCTCGGTGGTGAGCAGCAGGGCTGCCACCGAAGCGGCGTTCTCGAGCGCCGAGCGGGTGACCTTGGCCGGGTCGATGATGCCGGCCACGAACATATCGGTGTACTCGGCCTTCTGGGCGTCCCAGCCGTTGCCGGGCTTCATCTTGCGAACCGCCTCGACGACGACCGATCCCTCCCAGCCGCCGTTCGCGGCGATCTGGCGGAGCGGCTCCTCGAGCGCACGGCGCAGGATGTTGACACCGGTCGCCTCGTCACCGAGCGCCTCGACCTTGTCCAGGGACGGGATGGCGTGAAGCAGGACCGAGCCGCCACCGGCGACCATCCCCTCCTCGACCCCGGCCCGGGCAGCCGACAGCGCATCCTCGATGCGGTGCTTCTTCTCCTTGAGCTCGACCTCGGTGGCCGCGCCGACCTTGAGGATCGCCACGCCGCCGGAGAGCTTGGCCAGGCGCTCCTGGAGCTTCTCCCGGTCGAAGTCGGAGGTGGTGTCGTCGATCTGAAGCTTGATCTGGGACTTGCGAGCCTCGATCGCCTTCGGATCGCCCTTGCCCTCGACGATGGTGGTCGTGTCCTTGGTTGCGGTCACGCGACGCGCCTGCCCGAGGTCCTCGAGCGCGACACTGTCGAGCTTCCGGCCGACCTCCTCGGAGATGACCCGCGCACCGGTCAGGGTCGCGATGTCCTCGAGCATCGCCTTGCGGCGATCACCGAAGCCAGGGGCCTTGATGGCGAGCGCACTGATGGTGCCCTTCAGCTTGTTGACGACCAGCGTGGCGAGCGCCTCGCCGTCGACGTCCTCGGCCACGATCAGGAGGGCCTTGCCGGCCCCCACGACCTTCTCGAGGGTCGGGAGGATGTCGGCCACGGCGCTGATCTTCTTGTCGGTGACGAGGATCATCGGCGCCTCGAGGGTGGCCTCCATGCGGCCGGCGTCGTTCGAGGTGACCATGTAGGCGCTGACGTAGCCCCGATCGAGCTGCATCCCCTCGACGTACTCCTTGTCGAGCTTGAGCCCCTGGCTCTCCTCGACCGTGACCACGCCATCCTTGCCGACCCGCTCCATGACCTCGGCGATCATCTCGCCGATCTCGGTGTCGCGGGCGCTGATCGCGGCGATGTGCGCGATGTCGTCCTTGGTGAGGACCGGCTTGCTGAGGCGCTTGATCTCTTCGACCACGGCGGCCACGCCACGCTCGATGCCGCGCTTGAGCGCCATCGGGTTCGCGCCGGCGGTCACGTTGCGCAGGCCCTCGGTGATGATCGCCTGGGCCAGCACGATGCTGGTGGTGGTGCCGTCACCGGCGATGTCGTTGGTCTTGGCCGCGACCTCCTCGAGCAGCTGGGCCCCCATGTTCTCGTAGGGATCCTCCAGCTCGATGTCGCGCGCGATGGTGACGCCGTCGTTGGTGATCGTCGGCGATCCGTACTTCTTGTCCAGGAGTGCGTAGCGACCGCGCGGGCCCAGGGTGACCTTGACGGCGTCGGCCATCTTGTCAACCCCGCGCTTGAGCGCGCGTCGTGCCTCCTCGTCGAACAGGAGCTGCTTTGCCACGGTGTTGTTCGTCCTCCGAAACGCTGCTTACTGGATGACTGCCAGGACGTCCTTCTGGGAGAGGATCAGCAGATCCTCGTCATCCAGCTTGAACTCGGTCCCGGCGTACTTCTGGAACAGGATCTTTTCCCCGACGGAGACCTCGATGGGCTCCCTGGTGCCGTCGTCCAGGGTGCGTCCCGGGCCGACCGCCAGGATCGTCCCCTCCTGGGGGCGCTCCTTGACCGTGTCCGGAAGGACGATGCCGCTCTTGGTCATCTCCTCCCGGGCGCTGGGCTTGACGACCAGGCGGTCGCCGAGGGGCTTGAGCTTGGTCTCCGATGCGACCTTGGTGGCCATGTGTGCGTGATGCCTCCTCAACCGATGATGCGCAGGCGCTGCTTGGATCCAATCTCAGCGGGAGAAGCCGGCAGGGCCGATGCGACCGGGGTGCTGGCACTCAACCGCTGAGAGTGCTAACGGATCGTAGCCCGCCGAGCGGGCGCGTGTCAAGGTCGCTCAGCGGCCGACCAGGGTCCGATACGAATCCGCGGCCGATGCGGCGATCGCCTCGGGCGTCGTGCCCCGCAGCCGCGCCAGCTCGGTGGCCACGCGGAGGGCGGTTCTCGGCTCGTTGCGCTGCTCTCCCCCGCCCGGTGCCAGCCAGGGCGAGTCGGTCTCGACGAGGTACGTCCCCTCGTCGAGCGATGTGGCGGCAGCGCGCGGACCGACCGCGGACGAGAAGCTCACCGGCAGGGCGAAGCTGATGAGGTAGCCGCCCGCCGCCAGGTCCCGCGCGAGCGCCGCGTCTCCCGAGAAGCAATGCAGGACGCCGCGCAGCCGGCCCGCGCCCGGCCCCACCCACCGGAGGAGAGCGGCCCGCACCTCGTCGTGCGCGTCTCGGTCGTGGACCAGCACCGGCTTGCCGACGATGGCGGCAAGCTCCAGCTGCCGCTGCAGGGCGGCCCGCTGCGCATCGCGCGGCGAGAGGTCGCGGTGGAAGTCGAGGCCGACCTCCCCCACCGCCACGACCGCCGGCTGGGCGGCAAGGGAGGCCAGCTCGTCCCACTCCGCCCCGGTGGCGACGGCGGAATAGTGCGGATGCACTCCCACCGCGGCGTCGATCAGCTCCGGATGGGCGGCCGCCAGCGCCACCGCCGCCCGCGAGGAGACGAGGTCGTAGCCGGGCACCAGGATGCGTGCGATCCCCGCCTCCACGGCCCGGGAGATCACCGCCTCGCGGTCGTCGTCGAAGGCCGGATCCTGGAGGTGGCAGTGCGAGTCGACGAGGCCGGCGAGGTGGGCCGGCGCGCGGTTACGGCTCAGGAGCGGCCTCCGGCAGCTCAACCCGCGGGAAGAGGGGCTGGGCGTCGCCCGTCTTCCAGCCTGCCGGGCCAGCGCCCCAGGCAAGCAGTCGGTCGAGGCCCGGCCCGCCTGCGCCGTGGTCGTCGTACGGAACCGGCACGCCGAGCTGCGTGTGGAGCTCCGCGGCAGCCGCCGGCGTGAACGGAGCCATCAGGTGGCCCAGGATCCGGCACACCTCGGCCATGGCGGCCAGGATTGCCCCGACCCGCGCCTGGTCACCCTCCTTGTTGCGTGCCCACGGGGCCTGCGACTCGGCATACCCGTTGGCGGCGGAGGTCAGGTCCATCACGGCGCCGAGCGCCTCGTCGAGATGGAAGCGCCCCATCGCGGCGTGGTAGGTCTCGACCGCGGAGGCGGCGGCGCGCTGCAGCTCCTGGTCGGCGGGGGCATCGGCTCCGGACAGCGGCGGAAGGGCGCCGTCCAGGTAGCGGGCGCTCATGCTGACGGTGCGGTTGAGCAGGTTGCCGAGGTCGTTGGCGAGCTCGGCGTTGTAGCGGCGCACGAGGCTGTCGGCGGTGACGTCGCCGTCCCGGTCGAACGGGATCTCGCGGAGGACGACGTAGCGCACCCCGTCCACCCCGAACAGCGCCGCCGCGACGTCGGGGTCGAGGATGTTGCCGCGCGTCTTCGACATCCGCTCGCCGCGCATCAGCATGAAGCCGTGGGCGAAGACGCTCTCGGGGAGCGGCAGCCCGGCGCTCATCAGCATCGCCGGCCAGTAGAGACAGTGGAAGCGCGTGATGTTCTTGCCGATGACGTGCACATCGGCCGGCCACCAGCGCTCGAAGGAGCCCGGGTCATCGGGGAATCCGGCACCGGTGAGGTAGTTCGTCAGCGCGTCGAACCAGACGTAGATCCGATGCGACGGGTCGTCGGGGAACGGGATTCCCCAGGTGCCGCCGGCGCGGCTGATCGAGAAGTCGGTGACCCCGTCATTCAGCCAGCCGAGGACCTCGTTGCGGAAGTGCTCCGGCTCGCAGAAGGACGGGTGCTCGCGGTAGAGCTGCTCGAGCGCGGCCTGGTAGCGCGACAGCCGGAAGAAGTAGTTCTCCTCCTCGATCCACTGCAGCTCGAGGGTCGGGTGATCGGGACAGTGGCCGTCGACGATCTGGCTATCGGTCTTGAACTCGTTGTCGCCGACGCAGAACCAGCCGGCGTAGGTGCCCTTGTAGATGTCCCCCGTGGCCAGCGCGCGGCGCACCATCTCGGTCGAGGCTCGGGCGTGGTCGGCGTCGGTGGTGCGGATGAAGCGGTCGTAGCTGATCTCGAACCGATCGAACCCGGCACGCCAGTTGGCGGCCCACTCGTCCACCAGCGCCCGTGGCTCGACGCCACGCTCGGTCGCCTGGCGTTCAAGATTGGCAGAGTGCTCGTCCATCCCGGTCAGGAATCGGACGTCCTTGCCAAGCAGGCGCTGATAGCGGGCCACCGCATCCGCCCCGATCGCCTCGAACAGCGAATGCAGTGCCGGGCCGGGGCTCGGGTAGAAGATGGCGGTGGTCAGGTAATAGCGATCGGCCACGGAGCTCAGTGCGCCCTTCCCTTGGGCCAGTACAGCTCCTTGCGGACCTGCTCGGGCGGGAAACCGCGCGCCGCCGCGGTCAGCTCGACCGCCTCGATCATGTCCGGGTTGCCACACAGGTAGATGGTCGCGTTCTCCGGCGTCAGCGCATGCTCGTCGAGCTGGGCGGCGACGATCGACTCGACCCGCCCGGTCAGCCCCGTCCAGTCAGGGCAGTTCTGCGGCCTCGAGACAGTGCCGGCGTAGCGCAGCGGGAAGGAACCGGAGGCCACGAGCGCCTCGAGCTCGCTGCGCCAGGCCAGGTCGTAGTCGTGGCTCACCCCGTGCAGCAGGATCAGGTCGCGCGTCTGGCCACGGTCGCGCAGCGTCTCGATCATGCTGATGAAGGGCGCGAGCCCCGTCCCGCTCGCGACGAGGAGGCAGGTCCGACCGTCCTCCTGGAGCTGGAACCGGCCCTTGGCGCCCTTGATGTTGATCTCGTCGCCGACCTTCCGCTCCCAGAGGAGCGGCGTGAACTCGCCGCCATGCACGAGCCGGATGAAAAACTCGTACTCCTCCAGCCGATCGGCCGACGAGGAGATCGACATCGGGCGCTGCACGAGCTTGCCCTGTTCCGGCCCCCACAGGCCGAGCGTCGCGTACTGGCCGGGGTTGAAGGGGAAGGGGCTCGCGATGGCCTGCACGCCGACGATCGCCAGTCCCTCGGCGATCTCCTCCCAGCGGCTCAGCCGCCCGGTATTCGGGTACTCGGTGCTCATGCGCGCGGCGTCCTCGACTCCGTGGCCGCGCGGAGCGGCCGATTTCGTGCTCACAGAAACGGGGCCAAGTATACCGACGCCCAGATCTTGCCAGCCGCGGCGCGATCGGTGAGAGTTGCCGGCGTGCCACTTCCGGACGAGCCCCGAACGCTGAACCTCGCGGGCCTGCGCCTGCCCCTGCGCGAGACGATCGTCGTGCTGGTGACGACCTTCGTCCTCGTCTTCGACTACTACCACCCCCTGGCGCTGCTCAACCTGCCGATCGGTCCGGCTGCCTCAACCGGGATCGCCCGGGTGGCGCTGTACTTCGTGGTTCCGCTTCTCACCCTGCTGCTGCTCCGCGAGCGGCCGACCGACTACGGCCTGCGCCTCGGGGACTGGCGCGTCGGCGTGGCGATCGCTGCGGGTCTGGCGCTGCTGGTCACCCCGGTGGTGATCGTCGCCTCGGGACTGCCGGACTTCCAGCTCTACTACGCCACCCAGGAGGGCGGGTTGCTCGCCGCAATCGGCCGGGTGCTCGACGTGGGCGCTGCCGAATTCCTGTTCCGCGGCTTCCTGATGTGGACCCTCATCCGGGTGGCCGGCCCGCTCGGCGTGGTGCTTGCCACGTTCCCGTTCGTCTTCACCCACCTCAGCAAGCCGGAGCTCGAGACGCTCTCCACCTTCTTCGGTGGCCTCGGCTTCGGCTGGCTCGGCTGGCGGACCCGATCGGTCCTGTACGGCGCGCTGCTGCACGCGTACATCATCAACCTGGTGATCTTCGCCGCCCGCGGCTGAGGGTCCGGGCGAGGTCAGCGTCCCTGGCGCAGCGAGCTCAGGGCCTTGGCGATGTTCCGATTGCGGGTCTCATCGGTCTTGGCGTTCGCCACCGGATCGACGATCAGGCGCTTCTTGCTGTACGAGAGCGCCTCGAAGGCCCGGCTCGCGGCCGGGTCCCGCGCCAGCTCGCGGGCCAGCTCGGCCGGAACCGACGCCTCGCGCGGCGCGGTGTCGAGCTCCATCTCGACCTCGACCTCGTCGCCCGCCGCCACACCGGCGTTGGAGCGGACCTCGTTGCTGACACCCACCATGAAGCGGCCGCCGAGGACGGCCACCGTGCTGCGGTACGTGTAGCCGTTGATGGTGACCCGTACCGGTGGGCGCTTGCTCTGACCGAGTCCGGCCACGACCTCCGGGGGTACTTCGATCCCGGCGGCGGTCTTGCCGGCTCCCTCGATCAGGACGCGGAACTTCATGCAGGCGAGTATCGCACCGACAGGCCCCGCAAATGGCTTGCGGCTGGCCGGTCCCGGGTGCAAAGTGCGGCCAGGAGGTGGGCCGATGGGTCACCTGCTCCGATGGATCGGGAACATCCTCTCCGCTGCCTACGGCGGACCGGCGATCGTTGACGTCAACGACCCTGGACTTGCGCTGCCGCCCGCCGACGACGCGGCCCCGCGATGGGTCACGCGGGTCGCGGTGCTCACCCTGCCGCTCGTGATCGTCCTCATCCTGCTCTCCGTGCCCTGGCCGGCGGTCGCAATCGCAGCCGGGGTCCTGCTGCTCCCGCTGCTGATCAGCCGGCTGTACGCCCTCCGTCGGAGGTAGAGGCGAGGGGGCACCGGGGCCCCCACCACCTCGAGGGCCTACATCGCTACCAGGGTCTCGGCCTCGGCGCGGCAGGTTTTGGCGTAGCCTCCGCGGCGCACCCAGCAGCAAGCACCATCACCGCGAGCAGCCCTAAAGCCGCCGTTCCCTCAGTCCCGTCATGCGCAGCAGTGTAGGCCGGGGTCGCCTGCACGCTACTGATCGCCGCGGCCGTCGCCGCTCAAGCTCTTCGCGCCGTCAACGTCACCTCGGCCCGGTTTCGCGGAAACGCTAGGTCGGCAGGTGTTGCTCGCGACTTGTGGCTACGACCTGCCCGTTCGCGTCCAGCCCCCGCGCAGTCCATACGGACGGCCACATCGCCGGAACCCATGCGGCGAACCAGCCGTTCGCCAGCGACGCCTCGAACAATGGCAGCGACGGTCCGCCGATCTCCACGCGGACGATGCCTGATCCCGCCCTCCCATACACGTAGCTCGACGGAGGCGGGCTCGAGGAACCGTACTCGCCGATCTCCAACTCGAAGCGACCGAGCGGACGGAGGGGGCCCGGCACCGTGATGCTCTTTCCGCCACCTGCGGCTCGTACCCCACCGTCCGCCGCCACCGTGACGTTGTCGCAGCGCGCCCACGCGCCATTTGGTCCGTAGAAGTACGCCTGCACGAGACCCTCGCCCCGCGCATCCGCCACGACCAGCTCAGCGCCGGCGGGGAATGGCGCCAAGCTGGCCCGACAGGCGCGGTCCACGGCGGCGACCAGTCCGGGGTCCAGGTCGAAAGGCTTTGGACTCCACGGGCCCAACTGGGCCGCCGTGGGCGGGGTCCAGGGTATCGGGATCAATGACGCGGTCTCGATGGGCGTGAGGATTCCGCGCTCGCCTACCGTCGGGGTCAAGGTCCCTGAACAGGCCACGGAGGAGCCCAAGAACGCAGATAGGACCAATCCTCGGCCGAGCACCCGCCGGGAGAGCACGAGCAACTGGGCAAGCGCCAGCCCTCGTACCGATCTCATGGCCGAACCTTACCTGCCACCAGCGTCCCGTCAAGAGAGGCCGGGGTGCGCCGTGATCGCCTGCACGCTACTTCGCTGTCACGAGGCCGCAGCACCTAGGCCAAGTGGCGAGACTGGCGGCCGGCGAGAGGCGCGATGACCCCTCGCCGACAACGGGGCTACATCGCGACCAGGGTCTCGGCCTCGGCGCCGTTCGTCTCGCCGCCGATCCCGGCCGGCAGCCCGTCCTCGCCGGTGGCGGCCACCGCCTGCGCCTCCTTGGCGTACTCCTTCTTGCCGCGCCCCGAGAGCATCTCCAGGCCGCCGATCACGACCTCCGTCTTCCAGTGGCGAACGCCACCGTCATCGTCCCACTGGCGGGTCTGCAGCCGCCCCTCGACGTCCACCAGCTGCCCCTTCGACAGGAACTGGCCGCAGATCTCCGCCAGCCGGTCCCATGCGACGAGGTTGTGGTACTCGGTGCGTTCCGGTGCCCCTCCGCCACGGAACTCGTTCGTTGCGATCACGAAGTTGGCGACCGGCTTCCCCGACGGCAGCGTGCGCAGCTCCGGGTCGCGAGTGAGCCGCCCAACCAGAAACACCTTGTTCATGCCGAACCATTCCTCCTGCCCGATGTCGGGCTCACGGCGCACCGGGCGAGGCGGCCACCGGTGTGAGGCAGGATATGGCGCTGCCATTACCGCTCCGTTAGCCGCGCCTTACCGAATCCGGCCCGGGAAGGTTGCGTCGGCGGCCCATCGAATCGTGCCTCGCTGCTGGAGGTCCCCGGCCACGGCCAGCTCGAGAAGCTGCGCGATATAGGCCGACATCGGCAGCCCGACGCCACGCGACTCGTCGGCGACCAGCAGGATGGCCCCGGCGCACTGCGGACCACCGGTATCAGGACTGAGCTCCGCACGGCTGCACAGCCAGACCTGTCCGTACGCGTCGTCGACGAACAGGGCCCCGCGTACGAGCACCAGTTCGCCGCCCCTCGGCAGCTCGAGCGCCTCATCCACCGACCGAGCGGTCAGCCCTCCGGGATCGGCGTCCACGATCAGCATCCCGTCCCAGGTGCCCATCGGGTTCGCGGGAAAGGGGTCCCCGTGGGTTCCCACCATCGGAGTCGGCGTCGCGTCATCGACGAGGAGACTGCATCCGCTCTGCGACAGCGCGATGGCGAGGGCGAGCAGGCCGGCGAAGCGCATCTCAGGCTCCTGTGGGCGCGATCTGGATGAGCGGCTGTTCCCCTGACGTCGACACCGCGCGCCCGGTTCCGGCGGTCAGCCTGGCTCGCGCGACCGGACCTCGGTGGCGGATCGCAGCGCGTCATACGCCGCTCGGCGCGGGACGCCGGCGGCACGCAGAAGCTCGATGGTGGTGCGCGAGGTGAGACCCGCTCCCTGAGATGCGTCGATCAGCGCCGCAAGGTCGAGCGTGTTGGTAGTCTCCGGCCGCGGAATCCCGCTGACGACGAGCGTCAGCTCGCCGCGCGGGTTGGCCAGCTGGGCCAGCACCTCGGCCGGCGTGCCGGCGAGCACCTCCTCGTGCAGCTTGGTCAGCTCGCGGCAGGCAGCGACCCGCGCCTCGGGGACCATCCCGTCGAGCGCGCCGAGCAGGGCCGCTACCCGGTGCGGGGCCTCGAACAGCACCAGCGGCAGCGCGGCGGCGCCAGACGCGTCCAGCAACCGCCGCAGCGCGACGGCTCGCGCGGCAGCCGGGCGCGCCGGCAGGAACCCGGCGAAGACGAAGCCGAGCGACTCGACGCCCGAGACGGCCATGGCGGCCGTCACCGCGGACGGGCCGGGGATCACCTCGACTGACGACCCGGCGGCCCTCGCCGCCGCGACGAGGCGCGCCCCCGGGTCGGAGACGCCCGGCATCCCCGCATCGGTCGTCAGCGCCAGCGTGGCTCCCCCGCCGAGGCGAGCGAGGAGCTCCCCGAGCCGGGCATCGGGCGAATGGTCGTTGAAGCTCACCGTCGGGCGCTTCGCTCCGAGGTGCGAGAGGAGGCGACGGGCAAGCCGCGTGTCCTCGGCCACGACCAGGTCCGCGCTGCGCAGTGCCTCGGCGGCACGCGGGGTGAGGTCTCCCAGGTTACCGATCGGCGTCCCGACCACCAGCAGGCGGCCAGCCATGCTCAGCTCCCGCGCCGCGAGCCGGGGCGGCGGCGCGGGTAGAGGTGGTCCACGCCCGGTGTGCGCAGGCTGAGCTTGGCGACCGGCGGGGTCTGGCGCTTGAACTCGTTGCGGGCCACGCGTTGGGCTACCCACGCGACCAGCTCGGCATCGAGCCCGGCGGCAGCGCAGCGCTCCACGCTCCAGCGTCGGTCGACGAGCGCGAAGAGGATCCGGTCCAGGTCGTCGTAGGTCGCCCCGAGCTCGCCCTCATCGGTCTGGCCGGGCCACAGGTCGGCGGAAGGCGGCTTGGCGAGGATCTCCTCCGGCACGCCCAGCTCGCCGGCCACGGCGCGCAGCTGGCTCTTGTAGAGGTCGCCGATGGGAGCGATCGCGGCCGCCATGTCGCCGTGGAGGGTCCCGTAGCCGAGCAGCGCCTCGGTCTTGTTGCCGGTCCCCGCCACGAGAGCGTCGAAGGCGGCGGATCGGTCGTAGAGGACGATCATCCGCTGGCGGGCCATCACGTTGCCGCGCCGCACCTGGAGCGACGCCTCGTCATCGCCGCTGATCAGGGCCAGCATCGGGTCGACCATCGGCGTGATCTCGATCAGCTCGGTGTGGCAGCCGAGCGCCGTCACGACGCGCATCGCATCGGCCTCGGATGCGGCCGATGAGCTGCGATACGGCATCCGCACCGCGAGCAGGTTGTCAGCCCCGATGGCGCGCGCCGCGAGGAAAGCGACCGTCGCCGAGTCGACGCCGCCCGAGAGGCCGACCACCAGCCGCTTGAAGCCGGTCTGCTCGAGCTGCGATCGGATGAAGCCGGTGATGACCTCGACGGCGGTTGGCGCCTCGATCTGCGGGAGTGGCGCGCTCACGCCTCCACCTCGGCTGGTTCCGGCATCCCTGCGCGCTCGGCGATGATCCGGTCCAGCTCGCGGCGGACCAGCTCGACCCGCTCGTCGGCGAGGAGCGGCAGGCCGTAGCGCTGCATCCGCACGTCGTCGGTATCGATCGCGCCGACCACCAGCGCCTCCTCGTACAGCGGCCCCTCGGCAATCGTCGAGCCATCCGCGCCCAGCAGGCGCGAGCCGCCCCAGAAGGTGAGCCCCTCCTCGTTGCCGACGCGGTTGCAGAAGGCGATCGGCACCGTGCCGAGCAGGGCGTAGGTGTCCTGCATCTTGTGCCAGCCGGCGATCGCGGCCAGGCCCGCCGAGCTGCCCGGTGCCCGCGCCGGACCGGCGGCCAGGTTGACCAGCAGGCCGGCGCCATCGAGCGCCTGGACCATCGGCAGGCTGGCATGCCAGAAGTCCTCGCAGACCGAGAGGCCGATGCTGCCCAGCGGCTCCCCCACCGGATGGGTCCGGATGCGATCTCCGGCCCGCGTGAATCGCCCCTCGTCGAACATGCCGTAGGTCGGCAGGTAGACCTTGCGATGCAGGCCGATCAGCTCGCCGTCGCGCAGGAGCGCGGCGCTGTTGCAGAAGCGGTGGCCATCGGTCTCCTCGACGAAGCCGATCGCCAGCAGCGTGCCGGGCGACTCGCGGCTGAGCGCCGCCAGCCGCGGGTCGTCGGAGCGCATCGCGACCTCCGGGACGAGGTCGGCGAGGAGGTAGCCGGTGAGGGCCAGCTCCGGGAAGGCGACCAGCTGCGCCCCCTCGGCCGCGCCGCGGCGCAGCCAGTCGCGGGCCAGCTCGAAGTTGGCCTCCACCTCGCCGAGCCGCGGCGCCAGCTGGGCCAGCGCGATCCGATATTCCACGCGGATCAGCCTAGCGGACCTCGGGCACCTCGGCGGCGGCCGGAGGGGCCAGCGGCTGGACCACGAGCTCCTCGTCCGGGGTGGTTCGCCCGCTGGTGGCCGCTGCCGCCGTCGCGATCAGCTGCTCGCGGCGAACCGGCTCCGTCAGCTCCTCGGCGAAGTGGCAGGCGACGCCGTGGTCGGGACGCAGGACGCGCAGCTCGGGGCGCTCGGTGGCGCAGCGCTCCGGGTTGCCGAGCTGCTGCCGCAGCCAGCAGCGGGTGTGGAAGCGGCAGCCGGACGGCGGGTTCACCGGTGACGGGACGTCCCCGACCAGGATGATCCGGCGCCGCTTGGCGCGGGTCGTCGGATCGGTGCTGGGGACCGCCGAGAGGAGGGCGATGGTGTACGGGTGGAGCGGCGTGCTGTAGGTGTCGGCCGCGCTGGCCACCTCGGTCAGCGCACCCAGGTACATCACCGCGACCCGGTCGCTGATGTGCTCGACCACGCCCATGTTGTGCGCCACGAAGAGGTAGGTCAGCCCCAGCTCGCGCTGGAGCGAGCGCAGCAGGTTGAGGACCTGCGCCTGGATGCTGACGTCGAGGGCGCTCACCGGCTCGTCGCAGACGAGCAGGTCCGGCTCGAGCACCAGCGCGCGCGCAATCCCGATCCGCTGCCGCTGGCCACCGCTGAACTCGTGCGGATAGCGCCGCGCGTGGTAGGGCTGCAGCCCGACCAGCTTCATCATCGCGGCCACCTTGTCGGCCTGCTCGCTGCGGGTGCCGATGCCGTGGATCCGCAGCCCTTCGCCAATGGCGGTGCCGATCGGCGAGCGAGGATCGAGCGACGCGTACGGGTCCTGGAAGATGATCTGCATCCGGCGCCGGAACGGCTTGAGGTCCCGGCCACGCAGGCGGCTGATGTCGACCCCCTCCTTCCCGCCGAAGAGGATGCGCCCGGCGGTCGGCTCGATCAGGCGCAGCAGGAGCCGGCCCACGGTCGTCTTGCCGCAGCCGGACTCACCGACGAGGCCCAGCGTCTCGCCACGCCGGATCGTGAAGCTGACGTCGTCGACCGCCTTCACCTCGCCGACCTTGCGCTGGAGGATCCCGCCGGTGATCGGGAAGTACTCGGCGAGGTGCTCGACCCTGATGAGGGGATGCTCCCCCGCCAGCTGATCGGTCACGCCTGACCCTCCGGTCGGTGGTAGATCCAGCACCGCACGTCGTGGCTGACGCCGCCCTCCTCGACCGTGCGAAGCTCGGGGTGGATCTCCTCGCAATGCGGGACCTTGAGCTCGACCCTGGCCACGCAGCGCGGCGCGAAACGACACGCGGGCGGCAGGTCGATCAGGTTCGGGACCGCGCCCGGGATCGTCGCCAGCTCGGGCTGGACGTTGCCGAGGGTGGGCACCGAGCCGATGAGGCCCTGGGTGTACGGATGCTTCGGGCTGGCGAAGAGGGTGCGGACATCGGTCTGCTCGACGATCTCGCCGGCGTACATCACCGCCACCCGGTCGCACATCTCGGCGACGACCCCCAGGTCGTGGGTGATGAGAATGATGGCCGTGCCGGTCTCGTGCTGCAGGTCGCGCATCAGGTCCAGGATCTGGGCCTGGATCGTGACATCCAGGGCGGTGGTGGGCTCATCAGCGATCAGGAGCTCCGGCTCGAGCGCCAGCGCCATGGCGATCATCACGCGCTGGGCCATCCCGCCGGAGAGGGAGTGCGGGAACGCCGCCAGCCGGCCGATCGGGTCCGGGATTCCGACCATCTTCAGCATCTCCGCTGCCCGGTCGCGCGCCGGCCCGCGCTTCATCTTGCGGTGGAGCTCGAGGACCTCGCCGATCTGGCGGCCGACGTTGTAGACCGGGTTCAACGAGCTGGTGGGCTGCTGGAAGATCATGCTGATCCGGTCACCGCGCATCGCCCGCAGCTCCTTCGGCGACAGGGTGAGCAGGTCCTGCCCGTCGAAGATGACCTGCCCCGCGTCGACCTTGCCGGGCTTCGCCACCAGCCCCATCAGCGACAGGCTGGTGACGCTCTTGCCGCAGCCGGACTCGCCGACCAGCCCCAGGATCTCGCCGCGATCCACGTGGAAGTCGACCCCGTCGACGGCCCGCACGACGCCGTCGGAGGTCTTGAAGCTGGTGTGCAGGTTCCGCACGTCGAGAAGCCGTTCGCCGGCGGCCCCCACCCGGCGACGCGGTTCACGCAGCTCCGAGATGGTCACCGGTTGAGCCTCGGGTCGAGCGCGTCGCGCAGGCCGTCACCAAGCAGGTTGAAGCCGAGCACGGAGAGCGAGAGGGCGATGCCTGGCACCACGATCAGGTGCGGGGCGCTGAAGAGCTGGTTGCGGTCGAGGCCGATCATCGACCCCCATTCGGCGAGCGGCGGCTGCGCGCCGAGGCCGAGGAACGAGAGGGCGGCCACGTCGAGGATCGCGCCGGCGATCCCGAGCGTGCCCACCACGATCAGCGGCGTCAGGGCGTTCGGCAGGATCCGCCGCAACAGGATGCCGCGTGACGACTCGCCCAGGGCGCGCGAGGCGACGACGAAGTCGCGCTCCTTGATCGACAGGACCGAGGCGCGCATCACCCGCGCGTAGACCGGGATGGCGACGATGCCGATGGCGAAGGTCGCGTTCAGTAAGCCCGGCCCCAGCACCGTCACCATCGCGATCGCGAGGATGAGCGACGGGAATGCGAGAAGCACGTCCATCAGCCGCATGATCAGGTTGTCGAGCCAGCCACCGGCGTAGCCGGCGATCGATCCGAGCAGGGTCCCGAGCACGATCGCGAAGCTGACCGTCGCTACCCCGACCAGGAGCGAGACGCGCGCGCCGTACACGACGCGGCTGTATTCGTCGCGCCCGTTGCGGTCGATGCCGAAGAAGTGCTCCGGTCGATCCGCAGGGCAGCCGAGAAGGTGGACGCAGGGACCAAGCAGGCCGGCAGTGACTAGACCCTCGTCGATGCCGGAGGTGTCATCGGGGTTATGGGTCGCGATGATCGGCGCGGTGATGGCGATGGCCAGCAGCGTGCCAAGGAGGAGCAGCCCGACCTGGGCCACCCGCTGGCGCAGGATGTTGCGCCGGGTGTCCGTCCACAGGCTGGTCGGCTTCGCCGCGAGGCCCTCCTCGGCGGGGGTGGCGAGGCGCGGCACGGTGCCGATCGGCGGGGTCATTGCAGCCGGATCCGCGGGTCGAGGAAGGCGTAGCTGACGTCGACGACCAGGTTCACGAGCACGTAGATGACCGCCGTCACCAGGGTCAGGCCCTGCACGACCGCGTAGTCGCGGCCAGTGACCCCGTCGGTGATCATCTTGCCGATCCCGGACAGACCGAAGATGCTCTCCGTCAGGACCGCACCCGCGAGCAGCCCGCCCAGCGACAGGCCGATGACGGTCACGACCGGCAGGATCGCGTTGCGCAGGCCGTGGCGCAGGACGACAGCGCGCTCGCCGAGCCCCTTGGCTCGGGCGGTTCGCACGTAGTCCTGTCCCAGCACGTCGAGGAGGCTGGAGCGCGTCATCCGGGCGATGATCGAGAGCGGGATCGTGCCGAGCGCCACGGCCGGCAGGATCAGATGCCGCAACGCGTCACCGAGCGGGCCCCACTGCCCCGTGATGAGCGCGTTGATCACGTTCATGTTCGAGAAGAAGTCGACCACGGAGCGGAGTGGACCGGTCAGCTCGCTCAGCCCCCAGGTCTCGGCCAGCGGCACGACCGTCACCCCCGCGGTCATCCGGCCACCGGGCGGCAGCACGAAGGGAGTGTCCTTCAGGAGCACCGCGAAGATCCAGATCAGGATCAGGCCGAGCACGAAGACGGGCGTCGAGACGCCGATGTTGGCGCCGAGCATCGTCCCCACGTCCACCGCCGAGTTCCGGCGCGACGCGGAGACCACCCCCAGAACGATGCCCAGGAGCGTGGCCAGGGTCAGGGCGAAGAGCGTCAGCTCGATGGTGACCGGCAGCCGCTCGATCAGGATCTCGGCCACGGGACGCCCCTGCTGGATCGAGTCGCCCAGGTCGCCATGGCTCAGGTCGGTCAGGTAGATCCAGAACTGGGTCGTGATCGGTTCGTCGAGGCCGTACCGCGCGTTGAAGATCGCGCAGGTGGCTGCATCGGCACGCTCCTGGAGGGCGGCCACACACGGGTCGCCGGGCAGCAGGCGAGCGATCGCGAAGACCACGAAGACGATCCCGAAGAGAACCGGGATCGTCAGCAGGAGGCGGCGCACGACGAAGCGCAGCATCGGCGGAGTGTACCGGCTCGAACGTGCGCCGAACAGACGAAGGGCGCCGCCCGGAGGCGACGCCCTTCGTGGTCGACTGACCCGAGGTCAGGCCGATCGGCGGATTAGCTCTCCGCGGGCGGCACGTTCAGGTACTGGCCGAAGAACCCGGCGAAGTACTCGAACGACGCCGTCCGTCCGATGTGGAGCGGGTGATCGAGATCCCACTGCACGGCGAAGGTGTCGACCACATCGGCGGCGTCAAGCCGCGAGCCGTCGTGGAACTTCACGCCCTCGCGCAGGGTGCACGTCCACACGGTTGCTTCGGCATTTGCCTCACAACCCGTGGCGAGCGCAGGCACGGGCTCCGTGCCTCCGGTCTCGTACGCGTACAGGGACTCGGTCATCTGCTCGCAGATGCGAAGCGTCTCGCCATCTGTCTCGTCTGCGCAATACAGCGAGATCGGGTAGGCGTTCTGCATGAAGACCAGGATGTCACGGCCGCCCGGATCCATGACCGAGAAGACCTCGCTCGTGAGCGGGGAGGCGTGAGCACCGGTGACGTCAGCCTTGAAGGCATCCGCCGAGGCGCCGTGCGCAACAGGGATCATCGGCACGAAGGCCTTGATCGCGTTGTTGGCCTCGACGTAGGCCGCCTTGCGGGCGTCCGGGTCGAGCGTCTGGGCCCCGACCTTCAGCGGATCGGTGATCGATGCGTCGATCGTGCCGAACTGCACGTTGCCGGGGTTGTTGAAGTGGTAGTCGAGGAAGTTGGTCGGGTCGGGGTAATCCGCGCCCCAGCCAAGGAGGTAGAAGCCGTCCAGCAGTCCGTCCGCCGAGTCGTCAAGGAAGGCGGACGACTCCATGACCTCGATCTCGGCCGTGATGCCCATGTTGTCCTGGAGCTGCTTCTGCAGCTCCTGGGCCACCACGTTCGGGTCGGGCAGGTAGCCACGGACCACGTCGCGGTAGAAGATCTTGGTGCTGAACCGGGTCCCTGCGCCGAGGGCCTCGTCGAGGAGCGCGTTGGCCGCGTCCTTGTCGTACGCGTACCAGTCGTCGCCCTCACAACCGTACTCGATGTTGCACGGCGTGAAGTGCGTCGCCACCGAGGACCCACCGGGGTAGAAGTTGTCCACGATGCGCTGTCGGTCGATGCCCTGGGCCAGCGCCTGGCGGACCTTCTGGTCGTCGAACGGCGCGAAGGTGTTGGTGAACCCGATGTACATCGTGTTCAGCGCTTCGCGGTTGTACAGCTTGAGATCGGCGTTGCCCTCGATCGTCCCGAAGTCGTCGGGACCGGGGTTGTCGATGCCGTCGACCGTGCCCGACTGCAGCGCCAGCAAGCGGGCAGCGGCCTCGGAGTTCCACTGGAACTGGAGCTCGGCCGCGAAGGCCTTCTCGCCCCAGTAGCTGTCATTGCGCTCCAGCGAAACGTGGTCACCGCGAACGTACTGCTTGAACTTGTACGGTCCGGTCCCGTTCGGCTTGGCCAGGATCAGGTGGTTGACCATGTTGGCTTCCAGGTACGCCGAGTCCTGGATGCCATTCGCGATGAACGCGATCTTCGACAGGAACGCCGGATCGGGGAAGCAGAGGTCGAACTCAACGGTGAGCTCGTCAACTGCCTTGATCTGGCTGAATTCACCGCCGTAGGCACAATCCGCCGGTGCATCCACGGGATAGCTGCGCGCTGCGAAGGGAGCTCTGCTCTCCTCCTCTGACGCGGCCGCGCTGCCCGTCGGGCCGGCGCTCGTGCCGGGCGACGAGCACGCCGCCAGCACCAGGCCCAGCACCATCAGCGAGGAGAACGATCTCCATCTCCGCATTCGGTAACCCTCCGCTAAATTTGAATCCGCTCAATCCGTGACCGTCGCGCCGGCCAGCGGCCGCGCATTCGACGCCTACCTTAGCAGCGACAACCCAATCGTGGAAAGGGCCGACACTGAGTTTGTATCAGGCCTCCGGCTCCCCGCTGCCCCCGTTCGGGGCCGGTTCCTCGGCGGCGGCTGCCTCCTTGGCGGCTGCCGCGCTCGCCACTCCGGCGGCCGCATGCTCGGCTTCGAGGCCGGCGGTCGCCGAATCCGGGGTTCCGCGGCGCATCCCCGCGTCGCCACTGGTGTGCGCCACTCCGACGTCGCTCTGGAGCGCCTCCTCGGCGAAGTGACACGCGGCCTGGTGCTCGGGCGCCACGACCCGCAGCTCCGGATCGATCGTCCGGCACTGCTCGGGGCGGCCGAGCCGCTCGTACAGCCAGCAGCGCGTGTGGAAGCGGCAGCCGTCCGGCGGGTTGGCGGGCGACGGAACGTCGCCGGTCAGGATCACCCGCTTGCGACGGCGCTCGGCCTTCGGATCCGGAATCGGCACCGCCGAGAGGAGTGCGCGGGTGTACGGATGACCCGGCGTCTCGTAGATCGCGGTCGGCGGCCCGACCTCGACCAGCTTGCCGAGGTACATGACCCCGACCCGGTCGCTGATGTGGCGCACCACCGAGAGGTCGTGGGCGATGAAGAGGTACGTGAGCCCGAACTTCTCCCGGAGGTCGACCAGCAGATTCAGGACCTGCGCCTGGATCGAGACGTCGAGCGCGCTGATCGGCTCGTCGCAGACGATGAACTCCGGCTCGACCGCCAGCGACCGAGCCACGCCGATGCGCTGGCGCTGCCCGCCGCTGAACTCGTGGGGGTAGCGGTTCGTGTAGTTGGGGTTGAGGCCTACCAGCGCCAGCAGCTCGCGCACCCGCTCGAGGCGGGCCTTGCCGCTGGCCAACTTGTGGGTCTCGAGGGGCTCGGAGATGATCGAGCCGACCGTCATGCGCGGGTTGAGGCTGCTGTACGGGTCCTGGAAGATGATCTGCATCCGGCGCCGCATCTTGCGCAGATCGGTGCGGGAGAGGCCCATCAGGTCCTGCCCGTCGAAGAGGACCTTGCCGTCGGTTGGGTTGCGCAGGCGGATCACCGCGCGGCCGGTGGTGCTCTTGCCGCAGCCGGACTCGCCGACCAGGCCGAAGGTCTCGCCCTTGCGGATCTCGAAGCTGATGTCGTCGACCGCCCGCACCCTCCCCGACTCGGTCTGGAAGATGCCGCTCAGGATCGGGAAGTGGACCTTGAGGTGCTCGACCCTGACCAGGGCGTTGGACGGGGCCGGCGTCTCGGCGGGCATCGAGGGCATCGCGGTCACTTGATCCAGCCTCCCGGCTCGGTCCCGAAGCAGCGGGCCAGGTGCCCCTCGCCCTCCCGCTCGCTCAGCTGCGGCTCCTCGACCCGACACTGGTCGTGGACGTACTTGCAGCGCGGCGAGAAGCGGCACTCAGGCCCTGGATTGATGAGGTCGGGCGGCAGGCCCTCGATCGTGCGCAGGCGCGTCCCCTTCTCCTCGTCCATGCGCGGCAGGGAGTCGAGCAGGCCCCACGAATAGGGCATCTTGGGCTGCTCGAAGATGTCGTCGACCATGCCGGTCTCGACGATGCGACCCGCATACATCACGTTGATCCGGTTGCACATGCCGGCGGCGATCCCCAGGTCGTGGGTGATCAGGATCACGGCGGTCCCGAACTCCTCGGAGAGGGAGCGAATCAGGTCCAGGATCTGGGCCTGGATGGTGACGTCGAGCGCCGTGGTCGGCTCGTCGGCGAGGAGGAGCATCGGGTCGCAGGCGAGCGCGATGGCGATCATCACGCGCTGGCGCATGCCACCGCTGAACTGGTGCGGGTAGTCGCCCATCCGCTCCTTGGCCCGCGGGATGCCGACCTTGGCCAGCAGCTCGGAGGCCCGATCGTCGGATGCCTTGCGGGAGAGGCCCAGGTGGAGGCGCGCCGACTCGGCGATCTGGAAGCCGATCGGCAGGGTCGGGTTCAGGCTCGTCATCGGGTCCTGGAAGATGAAGCCGATCTTCCGCCCGCGCAGGAGTCGCATCTCCTCCGACGAGAGCTTCATGATGTCGATCCCATCGAAGATGATCTCGCCGCTGACGATCTTGCCGGGTGGGCTGGCGACCAGTCGCGTCAGGGACAGCGCGGTGACGCTCTTGCCGCACCCCGACTCGCCGACGAGCCCGAGGGTCTCGCCGTACTCGAGCTCGAAGCTGACGTCGTCGACCGCGTGGACCACCCCGTCACGGGTGAAGAACTGCGTCGAGAGGTTGCGGACCTCGAGCAGCTTCCGCGCGTGGTGGCGGCTATCGGCCAGCTGCTCGGCGAGCAGCCGGCCCTCCTCGGTCTCCAGGGTGATGTCGTTGGGCAGCTCAGCAACAGTGGGGCTGCCCGGCCCACCGCTCTCCTCCGAGACGGTCAAGTTATTGCTTTCCCTTGAGCTTCGGGTCGAGGGCGTCGCGCAGGCCGTCACCCAGGAAGGTGAAGCTGAGCAGCGCCAGGGCGATGATCAGCGCCGGGAAGATGACCAGGTGCGGCTCCGAGCGCAGGTACTGCTGCCCGTCCACCACCAGCTTGCCCCAGCTCGCCTTGGGCGGCTGGGCGCCGATCCCGAGGTAGGCGAGCGTCGCCTCGGCCAGGATCGCGCCGGGGATGCCGAGCGTCACGGCCACGATCATCGGGCCGAGGGCGTTCGGGAGCAGGTGGCGGGTCACGATCCTGAAGTCGCTGACCCCGATCGCCCGCGCCGCCTCCACGAACTCGGTCTCCTTCAGGCTGAGGAGCTGGCCGCGCACGAGGCGCGCCATGCCGACCCAGCTCACCACGCCGATCGCCACGAAGACGAGGAGCACCCCGTTCATCGCCGATCCGATCGCCGTATCCCGGAACGAGACCGTCAGGAGGATGATGAAGAGCAGGTCCGGGAACGCGTAGATGACGTCAGTGAAGCGCATCAGGATCGCGTCGATCTTGCCGCCGTACCAGGCTGCGGCGGCGCCGATCGGCAGGCCGATCAGGAGCACCACCGCCTGGACCACGAGGGCCACGGTCATGCTGATCTGGGCGCCGTCCATCATCCGGCTGAGGAGGTCGCGGCCCAGGTCATCGGTGCCGAACAGGTACTTGCCGGTGAACGGGCCGATCGGCTGGTTGTTGTTGGCCACCAGGTCCGCGAGGTGCTGCTCCTGGTACGGGTACGGAGCGACCAGTGGCCCGAAGAAGAGGAGGAAGAGGAGGCTGAGCACGATCACGCCGCCGATGATCGCCAGGCGGTTACGGATCAGCCGGCGGAAGGCGTCGCCCCAGAGGCTCGACGAGTACTCCTTCGCAGCGGCCGGGCGCTCGAGGGCGCCTGTCCGGTTTGCCATCGGTGAGCGCCTCCTAGCTGTAGCGGATGCGGGGGTCGATGTACGCGTAGAGCACGTCGACTACCAGGTTCAGCGTGGCGATCGCGGCAGCGTACAGCATGGTCATCGCCATGATCACGCCGTAGTCGCGTTGGCCGATGCTGATCACGTAGTAGCGCCCGATGCCCGGTACGCTGAAGATCGTCTCGATGATGAACGAGCCGGTGATCAGGAAGGCAAGCAGCGGACCGAGGATGGTGACGACGGGGATCAGCGCGTTGCGGATCATGTGGATCACCACGATCGACCGCTCCTTGAGGCCCTTGCTCTGGGCGGTGCGCACGTAGTCCTTGCGCGTCACCTCGAGCATGCTGGCCCGCGTGAAGCGGCTGATCTGCGCGATCGGGAAGAGCGCCAGCGCCACTGTCGGCAGGACCATCGCGCCGGGCTTGTCCCACCCGTCCCAGCCGTGCGTCGGGAACCATCGCAGCACGACGCTGAAGAACACGAGTAAGAGGACGGACGCCACGAAACTGGGTGTGGCGATGCCGATCACCGAGATGAAGGTGGCGATGTAGTCGGGCACCTTGTTATGGCGTAACGCCCCGATCACCCCCAACGGGATGCCGACCAGGATGGACAGCAGGAAGGCCATCACCCCGAGGTGAACGGTCGTCCCGATCCCGTCGCCGACGATGTCGTTGACGGTGCGCTCGGTGTACTTGTAGGACGGGCCGAGGTCGCCGGTGACGAGCTTGCCGACCCACTTGAGGTACTGGACCGGGATCGGGTCGTTCAGGCCGTACTTCTCGTTGAGGAAATTGACCGTCGAGTCGAGGAGCCTCTTCTCACGTGCCCACGGCCCGCCGGGGGCCAGGTGCATCATCGTGAAGGTGATGACCGACACAAAGAAGAGGACAGGAATGATCCACAGCACGCGCCGAACGATGTAGCCGAGCACGACCCGTCTCCTTGGTGCGGTCAAACCATCACGTGCGAAATCCGACGGCCCAATGGCATCAAGCAGGCTCTGCCGCTTGATGCCTTGGGCCGTCGGGCGGACCGGCTGACCGGCCCGCCCGACGTGCTGCGTACGTTCGCGAATTTGCGAACGCTTCAGTTACCTAGTGGGCGGCGATGGTCGTCCAAGCGTAGAAGAGCTCGCCGGAGTTGCTGTCCTGCGCTGTGAGGACGAGGTTCTGGACCCACGGCTTCACCAGGGTGAATCGTGCACCAAAGGTCTGGGGGATGATCGGAGCGTCCGCCATCACCATTTCCTGTGCCTCGTTGTACAGCGGGACCTGGTCCTCGAGGTTCGCCAGCGAGGATGCCTGCTCGAGCAGGGCGTCAACAGCCGGGTTGCAGTAACCCATGTTGTTGTTGCCGCTGGTGCAGGAGATCAGGTCCGTCAGGAAGTTGTTCGGGTGCGGGTAGTCCGCGCCCCATCCAAGACGGAAGATGTCGAACGGATCCTGGGTCAGGCGGTCGAGGTACGCCCCGAAGTCGCCCATCGAAGTCAGCTTGACCTCGATCCCGAAGACGGTTCGCCACTGCTCCTGGAAGTAGACCGCGAGGTCCTCGTTGTTGCCGGCCACGTTGTAGCCGAGCTCCAGGTTGAGGGCATCCGCGGTGGTTCCGAGCGCTGCCACGGCCTCGTCGAAGTCCGCCTTGGCCTGGGTAGCGTCGAACGGGATGAACTGGTCATCCTGGTGGCCGGGCATGCCGGGTGGCACCAGGCTGTAGGCGACCGTTCCGATCCCGGAGAAGATCGTCGCCAGCATCGTGTCCTTGTCCAGGGCCTCGTTGAAGGCCTTGCGCAGGAGCACGCTCTTGGTGAACGGACCGTTCGGGTTCTTCAGGTCGAAGCCGAAGTACGCGATCGAGAGGACGTCGCCTTCGCGGATCTGACCGCTGAGGACCGGATCCTCCTTGACGCGGTTGACCTCCGCCCTCGGCACGCCCGTGACGTCCAGCTCATCGGCCTCGTAGGCAGCGAGGCTGGCGGTCGGGTCGTTGATCATCGCGAGGTCGATCTCGTCGATCGTCACCGGCTCACCGTTCCACTCGGGGTTCGGGACCAGCTTGATGTTCGAGTTGTGACGCCATTCCGCGATCATCATCGGGCCGGAGCTGACATAGGTCTCAGCCTCGGAGTAGTCGAAGTCTTCCTTCTCCGGAGCGGAGAACCAGCCGGCCGCGATGTAGACGAAGTAGGACGCGGGCCGCTTGAGGGTGACGACAAACGTCTTGTCGTCAGGAGCGGCGACACCGAGGGCGTCAAGGCCGGCTTCGACGTCGGCGTCGGCGGTCGCGGTCGTGATGTCGATCTCCTGGAGCTCGCTCCAGCCCACGACGGGCTCGAGGGAGTAGGAGTACGACGCAGCGATGCGCGGGTCGGCGAGACGGCGATAGCTCGTCACGAAGTCAGCGGCGATGATGTCGTCGCCGTTGCTGTACTTGTGGTCGCCGAGGTGGAAGGTGATCTCCTTGCCATCGGCGGAGACGTCCCACGAATCGGCCAGGCCAGGCACGACCTCGAGGTCGGCGTTGTAGTAGGCCAGTGGGAGGGTGATCGAACGCAGGACCTGGATCGAGATGCTGTCATCTGCCAGCGTCGGATCGAGGTGCGGTGGCTCCTGGCTCATATTCACCCGGAGCACCTGGTCGGCGTCCGGGGGAGTGCTCGCGTCAGGGCCTTCGCTGCCGGTCGGGCCGGCGCTGGTGCCGGGCGACGAGCACGCTGCCAGGACGAGTCCCACGGCAACGATGCCACCCATGAACTTCTTGAAATACATAGACGTTGTTCCTTTCGCCTTTGGTTGGCGTCAGTTGAGCAAGCCGCGCTTCGCGGCTGATCGGGCCGACCGCCATGAGCTCGAGTCATCGATGCTCGCGGTGACCGTCGCTACACGACTGTCGTTGCGATCTTCGCGGGTTCGACCTCCTCTCCTCCTTCGCATGCGTTTCCGCTGCCAAACAGGTCCATTCCTTGACCCCGCCTGCGACGGGCCGGGCACAGCCCAGCGACAGCCGCCATCGGCAAAGCCGGCCAATCATCATCCTTGGCGCAACGTTGCGTCAAGAAAGCATAACCGGTCACTTCTAATACCCGTTCCCGGCACGCCGGGTTCAGGCTCGGTTCACGCGCCGGTCGAGTCTATTCAACGAACTCCGAGAATGGCCCGGCTCGCGCAACTCGGATCACGTCGTCCGCCGCCTTCGCGAGCGGACCGTGGGACTGGGGGGCGGGCGGCGGCCCAACCCGGGCAGCCAGCCACCAGGGCATCTCCCATTCCGGCTCGGCGATCGGGATCTGCTGGAAGTTGGACAGGTTGTATTGCTGGATCGCCGCCGGGCGCTCCGAGTCCCGTGCCACCGCCACGGCGAAGATCACCATCGACATGGCCGCAGCCGCGGGGGCGAGCCGGATCCAGCGCCACGCGGCGACCAGCGGCATCCGAGGCGAATCGGCGGCGAGGGCCCGCTCCCGCACCACTTCCCAGCTGCGCGGCGACGGCGCTGCGCCGGCGACCCGAGCGCGCAGGGCATTGCGCAGCTGCACCACCAGCGCCCGGTCGAGACCGACCTCGGTGCGACATGCCGCGCACGACTGGAGGTGCGCGAGGTGGGGCTCCGAGCTGAGGTCGAGCTCCTCGCCGAAGCGGAAGCGCTCGAGCAGCTCGCGGCTGACCCTACGGCAGCTCATGACCGACCAGTGGCGCGTTGCCGAGCGCCGGTGCGCGCCGCTCCGCGGGGAGCCGTGAGCGCAGCGTCTTGAGCGCGTAGTGGAGGCGGGACTTCATGGTGCCGACCCGGCAGCCGGCGATCTCGGCCGCCTGGGCGAGCGAATAGCCGTGGAGGTAGTAGAGGACGATCGCGGTCTGCTGCTTCGGCGGGAGGCTGTCGATGCCGCGCTGCAGGACCTCGATGATCTCGCGCGACTCGGCGATCTTCTCGGGCCGCTGGGTGAGATCGGCCACCAGGTTGCTGATCAGCGCGGTGAGGGGCTCCGTGATGGCCCTCCGCCGCGCGATGCGCGTGTAGCAGAGGTTGGTGGTGACGCGCTGCAGCCAGGGCAGCGGCGAGACGTCGCGGCGCAGCCGGGCCCGGACGCGGTAGGCCTTGACGAAGCAATCCTGCAGGATCTCCTCTGCCAGGAACGGGTCGCGTGTGATCGCCAGGGCCGTGGCGTACACCGGTCGCTGGTAGGTATGGAAGAACTCCTCGAACGCATCGATGTCGCCCGATTGCATGCGCTCGACGAGGTCATCCGGCTGTTTCGTAGCCAATGGCACCCCTGGTGCGAAGAGCCGATTGACGCTGATACTACGCCGCTCGTCGAGCGGGAGTTCAATCGAAGGCGTGGCGCAGGTCGGGCCGGCGGGCCGCGGCCGCCTCGTCCAGGCGACCGACCGGGGTCGTCAGCGGAGCCCGTCGCAGCGCATCGGGGTCCTCGCTCGCCTGCTGGGCGATGCCGTGCATGATCTCGACGAAGGCGTCGAGCGTCTCGAGCGACTCGGTCTCGGTCGGCTCGATCATGAGCGCCTCCTCCACGATCAACGGGAAGTAGATCGTGGGTGGGTGGATCCGATGGTCCAGGATCGCCTTGGCGATATCCAGGGTGCTGATCCCGTGCTGCCGCTTCTGGCGCCGCCCCGAGAAGACGACCTCGTGCTTGCAGATGCGGTCGTAGGGCAGGTCGAAGGCATCGGCCAGTCGCACCCGGAGGTAGTTGGCGGCAAGAACCGCGTCGTTGCTCACCTCGCGCAGGCCGTCGCCGCCGTTGCTGCGGATGTAGGTGTAGGCGCGCACGAACATCCCGAAGTTGCCGGTGAAGGCGCGCACCTTGCCGATGCTCGTCGGCCTGGCGTCGGCCTCTTCCAGGGCGAAGCGGGCGCCGGGCGTCGCTCGGCCCGCCCAGGCGTTGCGGCGGACCTCGTCCGGGTCGCCCGCCACGAGCAGCGGCAATGGCGTCGGCAGGAACGGGGCGAGGCGCTCGCTCACGCCGACCGGCCCGGCGCCTGGCCCGCCACCACCGTGCGGCGTCGAGAAGGTCTTGTGCAGGTTGAAGTGCATGACGTCGAACCCCGCCTCGCCGGGACGGAACCGCCCGAGGATGGCGTTCAGGTTGGCGCCGTCCATGTAGGCGATCGCGCCCGCCCCCTGGACCGCCGCGATGACCTGGTCGATCTGGTCCTCGAAGATGCCGAGGGTCGAGGGGTTGGTGATCATCAGCGCTGCCGTATCCGGGCCGAGGGCCGCGCGGAGCGCCTCGAGGTCGATCCCACCACGCGCGTTCGACGGGATGGTGACGGCGGTGTAGCCGACCATCGTGGCGGTCGCCGGATTCGTGCCGTGCGAGCTGTCGGGCACGAGGACCTTGGTGCGCTGCTCACCCTCTCCGCGCGACCGATGGTAGGCCCGCGCCATCAGCAGCCCGGTCAGCTCGCCGTGCGCGCCGGCGGCCGGCTGCAGGCTGATCGCCGCGAAGCCCGAGATCTCCTTGAGCAGCTCGGCCAGCAGCCACTCCAGCTCGAGGCTGCCCTGGGCCAGCGCGTCGGGATCGAGCGGATGGGAGTCGGCGAGGCCGGGGAGGCGGGCCGCCCATTCGTTGACCTTGGGGTTGTACTTCATCGTGCACGAGCCGAGCGGGTAGAAGCCCAGCTCGATGGCGTGGTTGAGGTGGCTGAGCCGATTGAAGTGGCGCAGCAGGTCGAGCTCCGCCACCTCGGGGAGACGGGGCGCCGTCACGCGGGCGGCCGCTTCGGGAATCGCCGGCTGGTCGCTCGCTGCGGCACGGGCGGCATCCGAGGGCAGCGGGTAGCGGACCGCACGCCGCCCCGGTCGCGAGGCGTCGAAGATGAGCGGCTCGACGATCGTCAGCGCCTCCCCCGCCTCCGGCGAGGTGAACGCAGCGCCGCGACCCGAGGCGTCGCCGCTGGCGGGCCGTTCGAGGACGCTCATCGGGTCGACTCCAGGCCCTCGACAAGGGCCTCGATATCGGCGTCGGTGGTGAGCTCCGTCGCCGCCAGCAGCAGCGTGTCGGCCAGCTCCGGGTAGTCGCGCTCGAGCGGATAGCCGGCCACGATCCCCCGCTCCGCCATGGCCGCATGGCGCCGGCTCGCGTCAGGAATTCGGATCGCCACCTCCGCGAAGTACGGGGCGCTGAAGCGGCGTTCGCCCAGGCCGGCGGCCTCGATGGCGCTGGCCACGTGCCGCGCCTGGACGGACGAGAGGTCGGCCAGCTCGCGCAGGCCCTCGGGGCCGACCGCCGACAGGAAGGTGGCGGCGGCCAGGGCGCAGAGCGCCTGGTTGGTGCAGATGTTGCTCGCCGCCTTCTCGCGGCGAATGTGCTGCTCGCGGGCCTGGAGGGTGAGGACGTAGCCCTTTCGCCCCTGCCCGTCACGGGTCGCGCCGACCAGGCGGCCGGGCATCTGGCGTACCGACTCCATGCGCGCCGCCATGAGCCCCACGTACGGCCCCCCGTACGATGCCGGGATGCCGAGCGGCTGCCCCTCGGCCGCGACGATGTCGGCCCCGTAGGAGCCCGGCGCGGCGAGGAGGGCGAGCGAGGTCGGCTCCACCACGGCGACCATGAGCGCGCCGGCGGCGTGCGCCGCGTCGGCCAGCTCGGCCATCGGCTCGATCCCGCCGAACAGGTTCGGCTGCTGGACGATGAGGCAGGCGCACTCATCGGAGAGCGCGCCGGCGGCGGTCGCGGCAGATGTCAGGCCGGTCCCGCCCTCCGCGAGGTCCGCGGCGACCTCCACGATCTCGATCCCGGGCCCCGCGCAGTAGGTGGCGAGGACGCGGCGCATCTGCGGGTTCACCGCGGTCGAGATCGCGACGCGGTGGCGACGCGTGAGGCGGCAGGCCATCAGCGCCGCCTCGGCGGTGGCGGTCGCCCCGTCATAATGCGAGGCGGTGGCGACCTCCATCCCGGTCAGCTCGCAGATGAGCGACTGGAACTCGTAGATGCTCTGCAGCGTTCCCTGGCTCACCTCGGGCTGGTAGGGGGTGTACGAGGTCGAGAACTCGGCCCGACCGATCACCTCGCTCACCACCGATGGGACCAGGTGCCGATACACCCCGGCGCCCAGGAAGCTCACCTGCGGAATCCGATTCTGTCCGGCGAGGCGGGCCAGCTCCGCGCGGACCTCCTGCTCCACGAGCGGCGCCGGCAGCTCGAAGCGGGTCGCGCGGACGGCAGCGGGGATGTCGGCGAACAGGTCGTCCACGGACCCGACCCCGATCGCCGCGAGCATCCGCTCGCGGTCGGCAGCGGTGTGCGGCGAGTAGGACATCAGCCGGCGGTGAGCTCCGCGTAGGCCGCCGCATCGAGGAGCTGCTCCATCTCGGCGGCGTCGGTGAGCGTCACCTTCGCGATCCAGCCGGCGCCGAACGGGTCACTGTTGAGGAGCTCCGGGCTGGCGCGCAGGTCGTCGTTCACCTCGGCCACGTCACCCGAGACCGGGGCGAAGAGGTCGCTGACCGCCTTCACGCTCTCGACGACGCCGAAGCTCGAGAACTGCGCGAGCTTGGCCCCGAGCTCGGGGAGCTCGACATAGACGATGTCGCCCAGCTCGTCGGCGGCGAAGCTGGTGATGCCGATGACGGCCACCGAGCCCTCGACCCGGACCCACTCGTGCTCACGGGAGTAGCGCCGGTCGTCAGGGAGGGTCGTGGACATCGGGCTCCTTCGGGGATCGATCGCCGGTCGCGGGTCAGGCGGCGTCCGGCTTTGGGCGTCGGTAGAACGGCAACTTTACCTGCTCGGCGGGGTGGGGGCGGTCGCGCACGAGCACCTCCACCTCAGCGCCCACCTCAGCGTGGGCGGCCGGCAGGTAGGCCATTGCGATCCGCTCGCCGAGCGTCGGCGAGAGCGTCCCGCTGGTCACGACCCCTGCCTGCGAGCCGTCGACGAGCACGGGGTAGCCGTGGCGAGCGATCGCGTCGTCACGCATCGTCAGCCCGACCAGCTTGCGCACCGGTCCGGTCTGCTGCACCGCGGCCAGGGCCGCGCGTCCCACGAACTCGCCCTTCTCGAGCTTCACGACCCGGCCCAGGTTGGCCTCGTACGGGTTGACGGATCGGTCCAGCTCGTTCCCGTACAGCGGCATCCCCGCCTCGAGGCGCAGGGTATCGCGGCTGCCGAGCCCGCACGGTTTGAGGCCGAGGTCGACGCCGGTCGAGAGCAGCGCGTCCCACAGCCGCATCGCGCGTCGCGCGGCGCAGAACAGCTCGAAGCCGTCCTCCCCGGTGTAGCCGGTGCGCGCGATCAGGCACTCGGTGCCGGCCACCCGGCCGGGGACGGACCGATAGTTGCCGAGGGCGGCGAGATCGACATCGGTCAGGCGGCTGAGCAGCTCGGCGGCGCGCGGTCCCTGCGGTGCGATGAGGGCGGTCTCGTCCGAGCGGTCGGCGAGGGTGACGTCGAAGTCCCCGTGCGCGCGCAGCGACTCGAGCTGGGCCAGGACCGCGTCATGGTTGGCTGCGTTGCAGACGATCAGGTAGCCGTCCTCGACGCGATACACGATCACGTCGTCGATGATTCCGCCGTCGGCGGCGCACACCATCGAGTACTGGGCCTGCCCCGGCTCCAGCAGCCCGGGGTCGCTGACCACGGCGTAGCGGGCGAAGGCGAGCGCCTCGGGTCCCGACAGGTGCATCTCCCCCATGTGCGACAGGTCGAAGAGGCCGACCGCGCCCCGCACCGTGCGGTGCTCCCCCATGATCGAGCTGTACTGCACCGGCATGTCGTAGCCGGCGTAGGCGACCATCCGTGCCCCGAGCGCCAGGTGGCTCGCGTGCAACGGTGTCTGACGCAGGGCCACCGGAACCTCGGTCACGACGGTGCCCGCCCGACCGCCAATTCCGCCAGCTCGCCGCGCGCGGCCAGGATCTCCGCGGCCCGCTCGACCACGGCGCGCTCCGTCGCGTGGGTCATGATTCGCAGCGCCTCGTCGATCTCCACCCAGCGGACCTCGTCGAACTCGTGGTCGTGGTCCTCCAGCCGGCCGCCGATTGGGCGCATCAGGAAGAAGTGGACCGTCTTGTGGAAGCGCGTCCGACCGTGGACGAAGAAATAGGTGATCGCACGGATCGGCTCCTCGATCTCCACGCGCAGGCCGGTCTCTTCGTTCGCCTCGCGGGTCGCGGTCTCAGCCAGGGTCTCGCCCGCGTCGGGGGTTCCCTTGGGCAGCGCCCACAGGGGCGGCTGCTGCCGGCGCACGAGCACGATCTCGAGACGACCGCCGTCAGTCCGATGGACGACTCCGCCAGCCGATGTTGCTCGGGCGGAACGCAGCGCGGGCACCCCCGCCGCTACGCGCGACGGGCGCGCGGAAGCCCGAGCGACAGGAGGGCGCGACGCGGGCTGACGCGGCCGACGCTGCCGACCGACGGGAAGCGGAAGCGACTCGTCGGCGAGCGGAGAGTGGCGACCGTCGGGGCGCGGTGACGCGCGATGGGAGAGGCGTGATAGATGAGCGCTGAGCTCCGCAAGCCGAGGCTTCGCTTGCGACCGGCGGCCCGTCGTGCGCCGAAGTCGATCGCGGGATGGGAGACGAACCGGGCCGTCAGACTCACGCGCATGGCAGGCATTGTACGCGGCCTCGCAGCCGGCGCAAGCATTCGGGCCGATCGTCAGCGCTGTCGGGCGAGCAGCTCCCGGTAGAGGGCGACCATGCTCGCGATGCGGACCGGCGCGTCGAAGCGGTCCGATCCGGCGACCGCCTCGGCTGCCAGCGCGGAGCGGCGGGCCGGGTCGCGAACCAGCGAGCGCAGGGCGGCAGCCAACGGCCCAGCTCCCTCCGCCGGGTTGCCGCGCACGACCAGCCCGTCGATGCCGTCACGAACCGAATCGGTCACGCCTGGCCCGTCGATCGCGACCACGGGGAGCCCGAGCGCGAGCGCCTCGGCAAGCACGAGGCCCTGGGTCTCCGTCCGGGAGGCGGAGGTCAAGAGGTCCGCCCCCTTGGCCATCGCGAGGGCGGCGGCGTGCGGCTGCTGGCCGGTGAAGTGGACACGCCCGACCAGGTCCGGCTGTGCCGCCCGTGCCCGAAGTGCCCCTTCGGACGGCCCGCCGCCCACGATCTGAAGCTGGACGCCAGCCTCGTCGGCGGCGACGTCGGCGAACGCCTCCAGGACGAGGTCCACGCTCTTCTCCGGCGCCAGCCGGCCGAGGGTGGTGACCACCAGCGCGTCGGCCGACCAGCCGGCCATGGGACGTGGATCGATCTCGGGAAGCGCGGCCAGGGCGGCCACTTCGATCCCGGTCGGAATCGTCCGGACGACCGCGCGCCGCTGGCGGCTCAGACGCTCGCTGATCTCCGTCGCAAGCTCGCTCCCGGGCGCCACGATGGCGGCGCACCCCCGCCAGAAGCGCTGCAGGTACGCGTCGAGGAGGCTGGCGCCCGGCGCGCTCAGCGGACCGAGATAGTGGCGGTAGTCGCCGAAGCGGGTGTGGTGCGTGAAGACGAGCGGCGCCCCGGCCCGCCGGGCCAGGCGTCTTGCCATCAGCCCAGAGGTGAAGGGTGACTGGGCGTGGACTATCTGCGGCCGAAACGCGGCGGCCTCCCGGAGCGCCGCCGATGGCCGGGGCCACGGGACCCGGTAGCCGGCGGGTGCCGGACCGGGGACCTGGAACGACGGCAGCCACGCCGTGCGGGGCTCTGGCCCCACCGCTCCTGCGCTGCCCGGTTCGACCCCGGCCGCCGGCCGCGGCGCGACGAGCAGCACCTCGTGGCCGGCCGCCCCGAGGCCGCGTGCCAGCGCCTCGGTCGAGACGGTGACCCCGGACAGGTAGGGCAGGTACGACTCGGCGAAGATCGCGATGCGCAGCGGACCTGACGGGGTCATGGCAGGTCGGCCATGGCCGGCGTCGGGGCGAGCTGCTGGCGCTCCGGATCGCGGACGCCAGGAACGAAGAGAAGCACACCCATCAGCACGGAACCGAGCAGCCCGGCGACGATCATGGTGGGGCCCGGCCCGAGCAGCGCGGCGACCGGCCCGGTGAGCGCGAAGGAGAGCGGCACGAGGCCGGTCGAGACGAGCCAGTCGAGGCTCGACACCCGGCCCAGCAGCTCCCTCGGCACGAGGGTCTGCAGCAGGGTGACCCAGATGATCTGTCCGACCTCGAACAGCGCAGCCGTGCCAAGGCCGATGAGGAAGGCCTGCCACAGGGAGGTCATCAAGCCGTAGCCGGCGAAGAGCGCGACGCCGGCGGACCAGACGACGTACATGATCGTGATGCGCCGTCGTGGCAGGCCCAGCTGGCCGACCGCGATCGCCGCTCCGATGGCGCCGACCCCGCTCACCGCGAAGATCGCGCCGAGCGCCTCCGGCCCAAGGCCGAGCCGGTTCTTCACCAGGTACGGGAGCAGGACCTGCACCGGCCCGATGAAGACGAGCAGGCTGAACATCGCCGAGAGGAGCGTGGCCCAGCACCACGGGTTGCGGCGCACGAAGGTAAGCCCCTCACGGACCTCGGCGATCGTCTGCCGGATGCCATGGCTAACCACCGTGCGACTGGGACGCGTCGATATGAGCAGGATGGCGACGCCGGAGACCAGGAAGCTGGAGCCGTCGACCAGGAAGGCCACTCCCGGCCCCAGGCCGGCGACGGTGATCCCGCCGAGGGCAGGACCGATGAGCCGCACCATCAGCGGCCGGACCAGGCCGTGGAGCGCGTTCGCCTGCGGCAGCTGCTCGTCGCGAACCAGGTCCGGCACGATGGCGGTCGAGGCCGGGTTGAAGAAGGCGTCGCCCAGGCCCACGAACGCGATGAGCGCCACGACATGCCACAGCTCGATGACCCCGGCGATCGAGAGGAGGCCGAGGAGGCCGACGGCGGCGGCTCGCACGAGATCGGCGCCGATCATCATCCAGCGCCGGTCGTATCGGTCCGAGAAGACACCGCCGAGCAGGAGGAAGAGGATCAATGGCAGCGTCCAGGCCACGCCAACGATCGACAGCGCCGTCGGCACGTTGCTGATCTCGTAGACCTGCCAGGCCAGGGCTACGCTGAAAAAGCCGTCCCCCAGGAGCGAGACGACCCAGCCCGCGGTGAGGAGCGCGAAGTCGCGTTCCCCCAGCGGCTCCAGGAGTCGGATCTGCCGCAAACGGGCGCGCAGGAAGGTCGGGAGCAGCGGCATCGGTCAGCCCCGGGCGGGGTGATTGGTGGGCGATACTGGACTCGAACCAGTGACCTCACGGATGTGAACCGTGCACTCTAACCAGCTGAGCTAATCGCCCACAGGGCCTCGCAGTATACCGATGGCCTCCGGGCCCCTCAATTGCCCATGGCCGACAGCCGCGCCGCCAGGTCAGCGCTCGAGATACCGTCGATCGCAAAGCGCTTGACGCGAGATCGCGCACCGGCCACCAGCAGGATTGACGACCGGGGCAACCCCAGTGAGCGAGCCAGCAATGCTCGAACGGCATCGTTCGCCTCGCCGTCGGCGGGCGGCCGCTTGACCCGCAGGTGCAGCACGCCCCCGGCAAACCGGCCGATCCGATCGGCCTCCGCGCGGGGCGTGACCTGAACCGTCAGCTGGACGGGCGCGCCCACCCTACAGGCGAACGATGACGCGGAGCAGCAGCCCGAGGACCAGCATCGCGATCAGCGGTGCCCAGTCGAGGCCGCCGCTGGGTGGCACCACCCGGCGGATCGGCCCCAGGATCGGCTCGGTCGCCTGGTAGATGAAGGCGACCAGCCCTCCTCCGCCGGAGGGGGCGAGCCAGCTCACCAGGACGCGGGCGATCACCAGCAGCATCAGCACGCTGATGAGGA